>ENA-ORBV01004671-ORBV01004671.1-microbial-mat-metagenome-genome-assembly--contig:-NODE-4671-length-26009-cov-11.562972_pt1 | contig 26009 bp, 19 predicted proteins | sample MGYA00237777_ERZ505514 | MGnify/ENA primary metagenome ERZ505514 (study PRJEB26160, sample SAMN06269048) | microbial mat metagenome | isolation source: Oligotrophic lake microbial mat | place... | reverse complement strand
TTCAAGCAGAAGACGGCATACGAGATTCGCCTTAGTCTCGTGGGCTCGGAGATGTGTATAAGAGACAGGGATGGGGCTGTCGTGCGCAGGAGGCACGGCTGCCCGCGGGCCGCGCGCGGCATATCCGACCTCGGCACGAACCGGGTGGTGGGGTTGGGGGAGTGCGGCGGGGTCCACGTGCAAAGGGGCGGCTTCGATAAAGCCGTGGGTGTCACGGACGTGGAGCGTACCCGCGGGGCGGGCCGCGGCGATCGGGCAGGATTCGGCGAACACTGCGAGCATCCGGTCCTGCGTCCACTTGTCGAGAAAAAAGAATCCTGGCTCTTATTTGGCACCCGGCGCCATCGCAGCGCCGATCTGGGTGCTCGATCCCTGCAAATCCCGGTCCGGTCCCGGCGCACAGAAACCCGGCAAACACCGTTCAGCCGCTTGCAAGCAGCAGTAAATGCTCGCGGTTGCTGACGACGACGCCTCCTGCGCGCTCGAGCGTCACGGCAAAGGCCGTTGCCTCGCGGATCCCAAGTTTGGCGTCGATGGGAACCACGAGGGCCCCCTCGGGGTTGCGGACGTCGAACACACCGCCGTCCACGGGCATCGCGGCGTCGCGTGTCCCGTCGAAGATCCACAGTTGGTACTGCTCTTCATCCGCGCGGTTTGTGGGCAGGCCTCGGAAGGTCATGTAACCCTCCTGTCGCGACGGGCTCCACACGACGTCGCCGCGAACGACCGCCGCAGCGACGAGGGGGTCGTCGGTGGTGGCCCAGTCCCAGCGGACGAGGTCGGTTGCTTCGTTGACGAGCCGTTCGCGCAGGATCGATGGGTCCACCGCGTCCAGGAGCCGCCGCAGGGTGTCGATCTCGGCCAGCAACTCGTCCTCGCGCTCGAGAACGGCTAAACGCCGGTCAGCCGCCGCACCTTCGAAGGAGGCGGTCAGCTCGGATTCCCGCGCGGCGAGGCGGTTTGCGGCCGCCGTGGCCGCCGCGGTGAGTGTTTGCGTGTGCAATCGCTCAAGCCGTGCAAGTTCGGCGCGCAGAAAGTCCTGCTCGGCGCGCGCCGACGCGCGGTTTTGGGCCAGTTCGTCCGCCGCGGCGGCGACCCGCTGCTCGAGCTCCACTCGCTGCGCCGCAAGACCCTCGTCCGTAGCCCCCCGCAGTCTGCGCAGTTCGAGGTCCGTCGCGACTCCCCAGATCAAAAGCCCCGCCGCGGCGAGCCAACCGGCGGCGGCCAGCCACGGTGCGCGGCTCCGCGTCGGCAGGGTCTGTCGCGCCTCGTCCTGTTCGGTCGGGCCGTCCGCGAACGCTCCTTCCGCGCCGGCGATTCGCCGCACACCTTCGGCTCGGATGCGCTCGGCCAGCGCCCCGGGTAGCCGCGGCGCCGACGGCGGCAAAAGAGCAAGGTCGAGGCCCGCCGCGGCCCGCGTGAGGCCGTCGAAATCGGTCGGAATCGCCCCGCGCCGAGCCACAAGGTGCTCAAGCTCTAACCCGTCGCTGGCTTCCAGCGAACCCAGGGCCGCGTCGGCGAGCAAGTCGTCGAGGCGTTGCGATTGATGAGGATCGAGGCCTGTCACAGGAGAGTCTGTCCGCTCCACACGGGGGGAGTCTTTCGATGACGCAGGAACGGACTGCGATCGGGCGGAATGGTCCCACGCGCACCCGCCGGGTGCAACGCCCCGGCGCCGCCGGGCCGCGTTTGATGGGACCGCCGGGTCGGGTGGCTGGAGGCGGCGGGCAGGCCGAGGGTGGGCATGGATGGGACGGTAGCGATCGGGGGCCGGCGCCGGGATGGCACGTCGCTTGCGCGACCCCCGGTAGCGAGTCGGCGGACGGCCGCCCGGGGAGCGGACCCGCTCGCAAACCCTTCGCGGCATTCGCCTCTGCGGATTCGGCCTGGGGGCTTGGGGCGGACTCCGTGGGCTTCGGCAGGGCAGGGCACCCTGAATCTCGCGGATTGACGGGCCCTGCGGCGCTCCCGACCATGCGACCGCTCCGCCGTCGGAACCTCTCCCTATGAATGCGCAAAGCGGTCCGTCCGAGGGGGAAATCCCGTCGCAGGTTGTTTACTCGATCGGGGAGATTGCGGAGCGCACGGGCATCACGACGGACACGTTGCGGCTGTGGGAGCGCCGCTACGGGCGTCCCGTGCCGGTGAGGCTCGCGTCCGGCCACCGACGTTTCACACAGGAGCAGTTGGATTGGCTGCGCCGGGTTGCCGAAGGTTTGGCGCTTGGACTGCGCGCGGGCCAGGTTGTCTCCGCACCCGCGGACGAGCTCGACCGGCTGCTGATCGCCATGCGGCCGCCCAAGCGCGAATCCCCCCGCATCCAAGCGCTCCTGCGCTGCGTAAGCAGCTTCGACGACGAGGGCCTGCGTGGCAGTTTGCTCGCGGACTGGCGCGAGCGCGGGCCCGAAGCTTTTCTCCAGGAAGTTGCTGGGCCGCTCCTGGACGAAATCGGCGCGGCATGGTCCGACGGCCGCATCGACGTTCGACACGAACATGTGGCGTCGGAGGTCATTACTGACGTCCTACGTGCGCTGCGCGGAGGATTGCCGCGCTCCGACGACGGCCCTTTGGTGCTCTTGGCGACGTTGCGACACGAGCAGCACGGCCTCGGGCTACTCATGGGCGCTCTCTCCGCAAGCCTCGCAGGAGCGCGCGCGCGCATACTCGGCGTGGACACACCCAACGACGAAATCACACACGCCGCGCGCGAAATCGGCGCGGAAGCCGTGGCGATCAGTGTTTCGTTGGCGAGCGGGGGAGTGGAGACCGACCGCGTGCTCGCCGATTTGCGCCGTTCGCTGCCCGCGGGCGTGGCGCTGGTGGTCGGAGGCCGGGGTGCGCGCGGATCGCGCCGCAAGCTGCGCGGAATCCACTATGTCGAGAGCTTCGACGACTTTGGGCGTTGGCTCAAAGAACACGCCCGCGAGCGAGCATCGAAGGCGGATCTCGATCACACAGGCGACCGTCAATGAGCCTGCGTGAAGCCGTCGACGTCGTCGTGGTGGGAGCGGGGCTCGCGGGCCTCGCGGCGGCCGGGGATCTCGCGCGGTCGGGTCTGCACGTCGCGCTGCTCGAGGCCGCCCCACGGCCCGGCGGGCGCATGGCGACCGATCGGGTGGAGGGATTCCTGCTGGACCGCGGCTTCCAAGTCCTGAACGACGCGTATCCCGCGCTCTGCGCGCGTGTGGACCTCGCGGCGCTCGGTTGCCGTGCGTTCGAGCCGGGCGCGCGTGTGCGTTGGCAGGGCGGCATGCACGCGGTCAGCGATCCGCTGCGCCATCCGCGCGGTTTGGTGAGTTCCCTGCGCGCGCCGTTCGTCGCGTTCTCCGACATGCTGCCGCTCCTCGCGATGCGTCGCCAACTCAATCGCGTCGCCGCGGACCCTGTGCAGGACACGCCCCAAACGACGGCGCCGCATTCCAAGGCGCCCCAAACGACGGCGCAGTGGCTCGCGCAGCTCGGTTTTTCGCGCGACCTCGTCCAAGCGCTTTTCCGGCCGTTGCTCGCGGGGATCCTCCTCGATCCTGCGTTGGAGGCGTCGAGCCGCCGCGCCGCGTTTGCGCTCGGCTGGTTTGCGAAGGGCGCCGCCATATTGCCCGCGGAGGGCATGGGCGCGGTGCCCGCTGCGTTGGCGGCGGCGTTGCCAGCGGGTGTGCTCCAACTGAGTTGCCCCGTCGAAAGCGTGCAGCCCGGCAAGGTCGTGCTGCGCGACGGACGCGCGATCATGGCCCGAGCGGTAGTGGTCGCGACGGACGCGCAAACCGCCGCGGAATGGGTGCCAGGGCTTCCTGTTGTGCGCTGGCGCGGTGTGATCCACATGGCGTTCGACGCGCCGCGCTCGCCCGTGCGCGGCGGTTGGTTGGTGCTCGACGGCGATGGCGCGGGCCCGGTCAATGACCTGTGTGTTCCGAGCGAAGTCCAACCTGGTTATGCACCGCCAGGACGGGCGCTCGTCAGCGCCACCGTTTTGGATTCCCGCGGCGCAAAGGGGTCCGAGCTTGAAGCTGCCGTGCGCGCGCAGTTGCGCACATGGTTCGGGGGCGAGGTGGATACGTGGCGGACCCTGCGCGCCCTCGCCATCGAACGGGCCCTCGTGGAGCAGCTACCGGGCAACTGCCCCGTGGGTGAGCCCGCGCTGCGCGCCTCCAAAGGCCTGTATCTTGCTGGCGATTATCTCGGGCTCGTTTCGAGTCAGACGGCGCTGGCATCCGGGGCCGCGGTGAGCCAACTGGTCCGCAGCGACCTTGAGGCGCCGACGCCGAACGCTTGAACGATCCGGACGACATCTTCGGGTTCTCCGGGCCCGTGGGCGCCTCCGGCCGCTCCGGCGCCAAACGCGCATGCAACGGCATCGCCGCGCTCGGCCTCTGCGGATTCTGCACGGGGTTTTGCTCCCGATTGAAAATAGCGCACGAGCGGAACATCGATGGCACATTCGGGCGCTCCGGTGCCGCCCAGCGCCGCCCAGCGCCGCGGCGCTTGACCGCGCTCAACCCTCGGGACGCTCCGTGCTTGAACCTGAGCCCCGGCGGGGCGACAAAGACGGAATGCATCCCCCGCCGGTAACCCAGCGCGCACGGCCCCACGGTCGTTGGGGCTTGGGTCAGCGTGTGTGCGAGCCGGAGCGCATGGACGATCCGGCGATCGATCCCCAGGTCCACCGGGATGCGCTGCGCGGACTCGCGCGCCTCAACCGCGCGGCCGGAGTGACGTCGCGGCTGCTCGCGCCGCTCTTGAGCCTCGCGCGTGAACGCGGCACGCGCACGTTGCGAGTGATGGACGCAGCGTCCGGGGGTGGCGACAACGCGTTGGCGCTCGTGCGCGCAGCCCGGCGCCATGGGATAGCGCTCGACGTGGTGGGCATCGACAGCAGTTCGATCGCCGTCGAACTCGCCCGCGAGCGCGCGCGGAACGAAATCGATGGGGGGCGTGCGACGTTCGAGGTGGGTGACCTGCTCGGTGCCCCATGGCCGCGCGGATTCGACGCCGTGGTCAGTACGCTGTTCCTGCACCACCTCGACGATGGACGGGTTCGTGCGTTCTTGTCGCGCTGCGCGGAATCCGGTGCCGCGCGGGTCGTGATCCATGATCTTGAGCGCTCCGCCCGCGGACTCCATCTCGCGCGCTGGGTTCCGCGCGTACTCACGCGTTCATCCGTCGTGCACTTCGACGCGGTGTGTTCGGTGCGCGCGGCGTTGACGGCGCCAGAGTTGATGGACGCAGCCCGCGACGCGGGAATCGCGAACGCGCGTGTTGTGCGCCGTTTTCCCGCACGCATCGAGCTGCATGGGAGCGCGCGATGAGCGGCGACCCGTGGGATTTCGACGTGCTGGTGGTCGGAGCGGGGCCCGCGGGCGCGCTCGCGGCGCGTGACATCGCTCGCTTGGGGTCAAGCGTGCTGCTCGTCGACCGTCGCGTGTTTCCACGCTCGAAGGTGTGTGGCGCATGTTTCCACCCGCGCGCGTTAGACGAGTTGGACGCCGCGGGCCTGGGACATCTGGTCGCGAGCATCGGCGGTCGTAACCTCGAGGTGGCATCGATCCGCGCGCGGGGGCGGGAGCTGCGTGTGGCGCTGGAGCGCCCCGGCGCCGTGCTTTCGCGCAGCGCCTTCGACATGGCGCTCGTTGCGACTGCGCTCGAGGCGGGGGCGCACGGGATGTTCGGCGCTGCTGCGACCCTCGCTGCGTGCGAAGCGGGCGCGGTCGCGCGGCACCTGCGCATCGGCGAACTCGACGTGCGCGCGTCGATTGTTGTCGCGGCGGACGGTTTGGGCGGAGCGCTGCTCGCACGCACCAAGGAACTCGAGCTTCCCCCGCGGCGCGGCGCGCGCATCGGCATCGGTGCGCTCCTTCCCGCGGATGCGTGCGACGTGCCCGTCGGCGAAGTGCGCCTCGCGGTGGCGGCGGAGGGTTACGCGGGTGCTGCGCGGCTCGAGGACGGCAGTATCGATGTCGCCGCCGCGGTCGATGCGCACGCGTTGACGCGTTTTGGAGCTCCGGCCTTGATCGCACGGATCGTTCGCGCGGCGGGTGGTCCCGCATATGCGCGCCTGGAGGACGCAATCTGGCGCGGCACGGTGCCGCTTGCGCGCAAACGCGGCCCTGCGGCTGCGTGGCGTGTATTTGCGATCGGCGATGCGGCCGGTTACGTCGAGCCGTTCAGCGGCGAAGGCATCGCGTGGGCTCTGCGCGGCGCGCGCGCGCTCGCGCCGATTGCACATGCGGCGGTGGGTCGCTATTCGCCGGATGTGCGCGAACTTTGGCAGTGCGAGCGCGCGCGCCACTTGGATGCGCGCCAGCGCGCGTGCGCGCGCATCGCGGCGCTCGTGCGTTCGCCGCTGGCGGTTTCAATCCTGGCGCAGGCCGCGCGCGCGGCACCGCGGCTGGCCACGCGGGGTGTGGGGCGCGCGTGGGGCGCCGCGCGTGCGACGGGTGTGCCCGCGGGAGCGCGCGCGTGAACCGCGCGCGCATCGAAGGCCTTGGCACGGCGTTGCCCGCGGGTTCGATCGACGCGGCGACAACCGCGCGGCTTTTGCCGGCGCTGCTCGGATTGGACGCACGCGAAAGCCGCGGTTTTGCGGCGCTTGTCGAGCGGTCCGGCGTGGAGTCGCGGCGATCGGTTTTGATGGGGCCCGGCGGTGATGTGGCGCTTTTTGCAGCGGATGCCCCGTCGCCCACCACCGCGGTGCGCATGGTGGCGTGGCGCGAGTTTGCACCTCCGCTCGCGTGTCAAGCCGCATCCGCCGCGCTCGACGATGCACAGTGGCGCGCGCAGGACGTCACCGATGTGGTGCTGGTTTCGTGTACGGGTTTTGCGGCGCCGGGCATCGATCTTTATCTCATCGAACACCTCGGGCTCGCGCCGACGGTCGCGCGCACGCACGTTGGGTTCATGGGCTGCCACGGTGCGATCAACGGCCTGCGCGCGGCGCGTGGGCTCGCGGCGGCTAACCCGAACGCGCGGGTGCTGCTGATCGCCGTCGAACTGTGCAGCCTGCACCTGGGCCGTGGCGAGCGACCGGGTCAGGTGGTGGCGAGCGCGTTGTTTTCTGACGGCGCGGCCGCGCTCGCGATCCGTGGGGCGGCGGGTGATGGCGAGCGCGGTTTCGCCGACATCGTCGCGACGGGATCCATGCACCTGCCGGACAGTGCGGACCTGATGGGTTGGGACGTGGGTGACCACGGTTTTGAGATGACCCTGTCGCCCGAGGTTCCGGCGCGCATCGAGAAGCACCTGCGGCCCTGGCTTGAGGCTTGGCTCGCGTCGGAGCAACTCGACCTGGCGGACATCCGCGGATTTGCGGTCCATCCGGGGGGTGTGCGCATCCTCGATGCCGTCGAGCGCGGGCTTGGCCTCGCTCCAGCGGACCTCAAGCACTCCCGCGAGCTGCTGCGGAACCTCGGCAACCTTTCGTCCCCGACGGTGCTCTTCCTCACCGAGGCGCTGCGTCGGGCGGGCACCGCTCCGCCCTACCTGCTGCTCGCGTTTGGGCCCGGGCTCTTTGCCGAGGCGGCACTCCTGCGCTGACGGCGGGAGCGCGCGCGGCAGGCTCGAGAGCCACCCTGGACAGGCACCCTGGAGAGGCACGGTCGAGAAAAGGAGTGCGGAAGGGGGGACTCGAACCCCCACGGGTTGCCCCACGGGAACCTAAATCCCGCGCGTCTGCCGGTTTCGCCACTTCCGCGGATGCATCCAGGTCGCTTCCGAGCGAACATTCCTTCGCTTGGACGCGCCTCCAATCTACGCGGAATCCGATCCCGTCGCGCCGCGCGGGCGGGATCTCCTGTTCGCGGCCGCGCTTTTTGTGGCACCCGCCGCGGTGGGTGCGGTCGTGGGCGCGCTCCTTGGGCCGCTGTGGGAGCTCGTGGCAACGGTGAATCCGATCGCGGAGATCGGCGCCGTCGGGGCGGTTGCGCTGCTCGCCGGGACCTGGTTGTTCCGCGCGCGGTTGCATTTGCCCCTGTGGCGGCGGGCTGCGAGCCGCGCTCTGCTCGCGCTCATTTTCGGCGCGCTCGCGTGGGCGCTGCTCGCGGCGGGTGGCGCCAGCCCGATCGCCACCGGGGAGCACTCCTGGCTGCTCGCAATCGCTGCGCTTTTTTGCGTGGGAGCGGGTGAAGCCGCGGGTTTGGCGGCCGTCGCCGCGCCCTGGTCGCTCGAGCGCGCTCCCCTGCGCACGGCCTGGCGTTGGACCGGCACCCTGGCGGGCGTCGCACTGGGCCTCGCGCTCTGGCTGGGTCCCGCGGGCGCCGCATGGGGCGGCGCAGGCATCGCGCTCATCCTCACGGCCACGGCCGTGGCGCTGGTCCTGCCGCGCGTGCGCCCCGAAGGCCCCGCGCAACTCGCTCCTTGCCCCCGCTGCGGCGCGAAGAACCACTTTCCCCAAGGCCGCAGCCCCTGCAGCGCATGCGGCCTACTCGTCAACTGGCCCGGCAGCGGCCCGCTCCTCTCAAACGCCCCAAACAGCACATCGGGCCGCTCCTGACGGGGCCGTGCGGCCGGCCGTGGGGCGGCAGAGCGCGTGGATGGCGCACCCAAGGGTGGGCTGGAGGCGCGGCTCTTTTTTTTTTTGGAAGCGGGCGGTAACGCAGCCGCGCGCGCCCCCATGGGTAGGGGAGCGCCGCCGCGGGGTGCCGACGCCCGGCTCCCCCCAGCTCCGTCTGCCCGCGCGGGGAGAACCGCGCGCCAGTCCTTCCAACTGCCAAAACCCATGAAGCACCGCGCCGCACGCCTCTCCGCGACCCTTATCTTCGCGCTCGGAACCCACACGCTCGCGCAGGACACGCCCGCCGCCGGCGCGCCGGTCCCTCAATCCGGGCCAACCCTGCCCGCGACGCCGCCGCGCATCACACCGCCGAGCGGAGCGCCGATGCAGACGATTCTGTACGAGGCGGAGCTTCTGGCGCGGGACCTGGGCCCGGCGCGACGTGCACAGCTCAGGCAAGCGCTCGACCGGCGCATGATCGCCATGGACGCGGACGGGCTGGTGCACGTCGAGATCGTTGGGCCCATTGGCGCCGAACCGGTCACCGCGGAGCGGATGGCCGAAAGCGGCGCCCGACTGCAGGGTACGTGGCGCCATCGCGCGGATGTTTTCGCGCCCGTTGAACGCCTGTCCGAGCTCGCGTTGCGGCTCCCGGAGGGTCACTTCATGTCGCGCGCCCACGTGGCCTCACCCGACCAGACCGGCGGTGAAGGAGCGACGGTGATCGGATCCGACACCTACGTAGCCCAGGGCGCCGATGGTTCGGGCCGCACCGTTGGGATCATCGACAGCGGCTTCTTGTCATTGGCCAGCTCGCAAACTTCGGGCGACGCACCCGCCGGCTACTACGCGCACTACTACTCTGGACTATCGTTCTTCGGTTCCAACATCCACGGCACGGCGTGCACCGAGGCGTTGTTCGATCACGCACCGGGTGCGACGTATTGGCTCTTTCGCATATCGGGAATCACGCAGTTGGGCCAGGCCGTGGAGGACGCTATCGCCAATGGAGTGAACGTCATCTCCCACTCCATGAGCAACTACAACCAGGGCTGGGCCGACAACAGCGGTGACGCCTGCGCCATCGCCAACGAGGCGGCGGATGCGGGGATCCTATTTTTCACATCCGCCGGAAATCGCGCGCTGCAGCACTGGCGGGGACCGTTCAGCGGCGACGCCAACAACTGGCACCGCTGGTCGGGTACGGACATCACCAACACCATTCCCATCTCGCCGGGAGCCAGTGGATCCTTCTACCTGCAGTGGGACACCTCGGCCGGCGCCGCGAACTACGACCTTTATCTGTACAACTCCCAAGGCACAATCGTGCTTGCCAGCAGCACCAACTCCGGTCAAAACTTCGAAGAGTTCTCCTACACGAACAACAGCTCCAGCACTACTGCGTTTGTCCAATTCGCGGTGCAGCGGGTTTCCGGGGCCAGCACCTCGTTGCAGGTCTTCATGCACGGGAGCAACCTCTCGGACACATTCGAGTATCACATGAGCGAAGGCTCGATCACTTCGCCGAGCAACTCGACCCGTGCAAACGTGATCTCGGTCGGCGCGGTGCCGTGGGACGAATACGCTGTGGGCAACGGAGCCACCGGCGTGGTGACGGAATACAGTAGCCGCGGCCCGTCCAATGGAGGTTTGATTCGGCCGCGCCTCATCGGCCCCACCAACACCGGAACCCACGTTGGGGGGGCTTTTTCGGGCACGAGCTGTTCGACGCCCAACGCAGCGGGCGCGGCCACGGTGTTCTGGTCGTCGACAGCGTTCAGCGCCGTTTCGGTGCGTTCCGTATTGAACACCAAGGCGGGTCTGTGGAAAGACTGGGGTGCCGCTGGCAACGACTCCGTCTACGGGAACGGCGGCATCGTGCTCGCGCCGCACGCGTGGGGCACGGTGTGGCTTTCGAGCGACTTCGGAAACGTCTTCAACGTCGCTACGGCCCCCTACTTCACCTTCTCCGCCGCGTGGAACAACGTGCCGTCCGGCGGTCGCATCGCGACCCTGCTGGGCGGCACCTACTCGGCCACCGAACTCGGCTCGAAGAACGTCACCGTCGAGGCATTCGGCGGCGAGGTAACGCTCACACCCTGACGAAAGGCGCGGGCTAGCCCGCTTGACGCGGTAGCGCAGGTGCAGCGTCATGACCGCCCATCGTCGTGCCGCCAGCGCCTCTGCCGGACCTCATGGATCGAGCGGCGTTTAGCACCGCATTCCCCGCAGCGCGGGAGCGACCGGGCCGGGGCCACGTTCCCGGTCCAGCCCGTAAGACCGAAATGGAAGTCGCGAACGGCGATGTCGTGGTTGCCAAGGAGAGTTCGGAGTACTGTGGTGGTGCGCAAGGTGGGGCCGGAGCTGAGGACGTAGAGACCCGCCGTCCGGCGTCCCCGCTGCGCGCATCAACCTCCAAGGCCAGAACCTTCGGAAACGGCCTCTGGATGCCGGCTTCCTCGCAGATCCCGGTCGAGCGGATTCCACCAAAGGTGCAGGAGAGCCTTCTTTCTGACGTCCGGCGGCGCCCTTCGGTCCAACTAGCCCCGAGCGAATCACGGCGGCTCCGTCGAGGATCCACATGACACGCGCGTCCGCCTTCGCAGTGTTTGTCGCACTGGGCCTCCTCACCTGGCTGCCGCGCACCATCGGCATCGACTACCTGCTGCCGCACCAGCCCGAGCCCGACGCCCAGATCGTGCTGCAGGCACGGGAGTTCCGCACCGGTCAGATGGAACTGGAGTTCATTCGCTCCACTTACCCGCACCTACTGGCTCGGCTGTTGTCGCTCTTCCCGTCCGCCGCCTGCGAACATCCCCTCGAGCCGGCGTTCCTACACTGCCACCTCCGCGCCGCGGCCGCGCCGTTTTTGCAGGCGCGCCATCTGTGTGCGTTGCTCTCGGCCCTAGCCGTGCCGCTGACCTACTTCCTCGCTCGTCGCTGGCTCGGGGTCTACGGAGCCCTGCTCGCGTCTGCACTGCTCGCAACCAGCCTCCTGCACGTCAGCCTTTCCCAGCAAGCCCGTCCGCACGGCCCCTTCGCAACTGCGGTCGCCCTGTGCCTGCTGACGGCCCTGCAGCTTCGGGAAGACGGTCGCGTACGCTCCTACATCGCCTTTGGTCTGGCGCTCGGCGTCGCTATCGGCACGCTGCACACCGCCGCGTTCGTCGTGCTGCTTGGGCCAGCGGCCCTGCTGCTTCGCAATCGCTCCAGTGAGCGTCCCACCGCCCTACGGATCGCGATCCCAATCGCCCTTTCCGCGGCTGCGGCCCTCGCATTCTGGCCGTTCCTCTACGAGCCCAGCCCGGAGGGGGAATGGAGGGAGGGCGAGTCCTACCGCTTCCCACACAGGGTGGAGCGCAATTGGTTCGACGCGGGTGGATTTGCGAAGAACGCGCAGTTCCTTTGGGATTACGACCCCCTGATCGCCGCGCTGGTGTTGGTGGCGCTCGTGGCGGTGCTCGTGCAGCGCCGAAATATCCTGCGCAACCCGAACACGCTGCTCGCGATGGTGTTTGCGCTGCCGTACGTCACGCTGATCGGCGCGTTCCAGAAGACGTTTCCCCGCTTCCTGCTGCCCCTCCTGCCATGTTTGGTGATTGCCGCGGCGTACCCCCTCGACCTCTGGGTGAGTCGCCTGCGGGGGCGTGCGGGCTGGTGGGTCGGAGCGCTTGGCGCTGTCGCAGTGCTTGGCTTTCCCGCCTACGTCTCGGGACGGTTGCTCTGGCTGCACTCGCAGCCCGACACCCTGGAAAACATTGCCACTCAGATTTGGCAACTGCCCGAGGTTGAGCGGTTGGTCATCGCTGCCCAGACCACGGTAACGTTGCCGATCTTCGTCCACCAGGATCTGATCGCGCGCGTGCAGAACCGCATCACTCTTCAGCACGCCCCCTGGTTGGTCTACGTGGACCGGTGTACCCCCGACAACTTTCGGGCTCCTGGGCCGCGTCTGCAGACTTTGCAGATCGATGGCCGCTTTCCGAGCTATCTGCTGCGAAATCCTGAGGGAGTCAAGACGCTCCAGAGCTGGCTGGCTGAACAGCGCGCGGACCTCTACCTGACAGAGACACCGCCCAGCCCTGAGTTGATGGCTAACTTCGCCCAGGCTATGGCTCCCCTGTCCGCCTACAGTGAGTGGCACCCGACGCCGACGCCGTGGGAGCTGGCCTCGGTCAGCGACGACTATCAGGACGATAAGCTTCTGCGACGGGTCCTCGGGCGGAACGTTTGGGGCCCAGTTGTCGGGGTGTTCTACAGCCACCGTTACGCGGCGCGTGACCTGCCGCCGCTGCGACTGCCGGCGCGCTGACCGGCTGGAAACAAATCGGCTCGGCCCGGACTAAGGGACGAAGTGCCTGTCAGGTGCCGTTTGGCCCACCGCCGTCTGGTGGAGCTCGGCGGCCGCGGGACCCGCAGTCGACCTTGAACAGGTCAACGAGGGAAGCCCGTGGTCGCAAAGTGCCGCCAGAGGGCGAAAGGCGGCCGAAGGCCGCCGGTTGGGCCGTCCGATCGCAAAGCTGGCGAATAACCCGGGCTAGCGCACCCACCACTCACTCGTGCGCGCCGGGAGCGCGAGCCTTCAGGCCCGCCTTGGAGCGCTGCGCGCTGTCCGCGAATAGAAGACAGGCTCAAGCAGTCGACCGCCTTTGCACGTGCCTACGACCGTCGCGATTCCTGGCCTGGAATGCCCTCTGTGCCGCCGTTCGCGGCCACCGTTCGCGGCCACAGTTCGCGGCCACCGCCGGAGAAAATGGTCGGGGCGAGAGGATTTGAACCTCCGACCTCTGCAACCCCATTGCAGCGCGCTAGCCAGGCTGCGCCACGCCCCGACCCAAGGGCGGGCCGTTGTAGCGGGTCGCGGGAGCGCCGTCAACGATCCTCGGTGGCAACCGGCTTCGGCGGGAGTGGGGCGGCCGAGCTTGAGCGCGGGCCGCGGGCGCCCGACAATCCCACCATGCCCCGGATGAACCGCAGCCTGCGTCCGTGGCGCGCCAGCGCCCGCCGGCGGCACCGCACGTGGATGCTCGCCATGGGGCTGGCGAGCGTGGGCTGGGGTTTTTGGTGGCTGGAGCTCGCCCTGTGGCGGTTCGTCCCGCAACACGCACCCAGTCTGACCGTCGTCGGCACCGCCGCGGGGATCTTCGCCGTCGCGGGCACGATCGCCGCCGTCCTCACCCTGCGCGGTCGCAACCGTGTCTGGATCGCGATCGCCTGTGTGCCACTCTTTGCGAACCTCGCGCTGCTGTTCGTGCCGTTCCTGCTGCCCGAGGGGATGGGCCAGGCGCGCTGACGAGCTTGCCGCAGCTCAATCGAGTCCGATGCGCGGCGACGCCATCAACATCCACGCGCCGGTCACCGTGGTGACGAGGGTCAGGAAAAGCACGAGGAACGCCGCGGCGCGGTGCCACGGACGGACGCCCGGGCGACGCAGCGTCGCCACACCCGTTGCAAGCGGCAACAGGTAACAGGCGGTCGTGATCTTCGCGAGCCCCAAGTGGAACGGCGTGATCCATCCCGCGGCTTCAAGGTCGTAGTACTGGCCGAGTTCTTTGGCGTACCAAATCGCCGTCGCAAGGCCCGCCAACGCCGCCCCGACCAGCGTGAAGTGCCAACCGCGCCGACGCGCGAACCCCGTGAGCACGACGCCCACGAGCAGCAGGACGGTGATCAGAAGGAAGAGTGGGAAGCCGATTTGGGGGGTCATCGCGAGTGTTGGGCGAACAACCCTGCCATCTCGGCCGATGGTGCCCGGGACATGAGGTCCGCGACCGCGGTGGCCGGATCCTTTCCTTCGAACAGGATCGCGTGGACTTGTTCGGCGATGGGCATCAACGCGGCGCGGCCCTCGGACTCGGGACCGAACAGCGCGCGCGTCGTCGCCACCCCCTCCGCAACCGCACTCATGCTCTGCAGGATCGACTCGAGGCTTTCCCCGCGGCCCAGGCGCTCACCCACCGACCGGTTGCGGGAGTGGCGCGAGAAGCAGGTGGTCACGAGGTCCCCAAGGCCCGCCAGGCCAAAAAACGTCTCGGGCCGAGCGCCCATAGCCACGCCCAAACGCGCCATTTCCACGAGTCCGCGCGTCACGAGGGCCGACTTCGCGTTGTCGCCGAGCGCCAGCCCGTCGCCCACACCCGCCGCCACGGCGATGACGTTCTTCAGCGCGCCCGCGAGCTCGGCGCCGAGCGCATCGCCGGACGTGTAGATGCGCAGGTTCGCGCCTCCGAAGAGACGCTGCACGAGGTTCGCGAGGTCGGCATCGGCGCTGGCCGCGAGCAGGGATGCTGGCAGCCCGCGCGCCACCTCCTCCGCGTGGCTCGGGCCGGTCAAAACACACAGGGGGCGCGCCCCCATCTCGTCCACGAGAATTTCCGTGGGACGGCGCAGGGTTTCGATTTCAAGGCCCTTCGTTGCGCTGACGATCGGCGTCCGGCCATCGATCGCATCCTCAAATCGCCGCGCAACGCAACGCAGGTGCTGCGTCGGAACAACGGACACAACGAGCTGCACACCGCGCGCCGCTTCGAACGGATCGGCCGACAGTTCGAGCGCGTCGGGAAGTGGCACACCGGGCAAATAACGCTCGTTCGCGCGGGTGCGCGTCATTTCGGCGGAGCGCTCGCCAAACGCGCTCCACAACACGGTCGGCACCCCCCCCGCGACGAGTTGCAGCGCAAGTGCGGTGCCCCAGGCACCGTCGCCGATCACGAGGACACGCTCGGATGTTGTTTTCATCGGTGACGCGTTTCCTGTGCCGACGACTCGGGTGTTTCCGCGGCGGGCGCACGCGTTTTAGAGCCCGTCCGGGGCTCGGTACCCGCCAAAATCCGCAGCAGGTTCACGCGGTGGCGCCACAGGACAAGCGCAGCGAGCGCAGCCGTGCCCCACACAACCTCGGCTCCGTACAGGCCGCCGTCCATGCGCTGCCAAGCCACGATCGGGAACGTGACCGCCATCGCCATCGACGCCACCGAAACGATGCGCACGGTGGTGATGGAGAGGATCCACGCAAGGCCGCCGATCACGAAGATCAGGGGGTCGATCGCAACGATCGCGCCGCAGCCGGTTGCCACCGCTTTGCCACCGCGAAAGCCCAAATACACCGGGAACACGTGCCCGATGACCGCGGCCGCTCCACACAGGACTTCGAGCGAAAGGTTGCCATCCCCCCCCGCCACACCGCGTGCGTACTGCGCGAATGCGGGCGCAAACACTGCCGGCCCGATCCAGCCCTTGCCAAAGTCGAGCGCAAACGCGAGCAGGCCAAGCGGGCGCCCAAGGACACGCATCGCGTTGGTCGCGCCGATGTTGCCGCTGCCGTGGCGGCGCAGGTCAACCCCCTTGATCGCACGCGCGAGCACCCAACCGAAGGGCACCGCGCCGGCGAGGTAGGACACGAGCAACGCGGCCCATTCCGCGCCCACGGGCACGTCGAACGGACCAAAGGAGAGTGCGGCGAGAGCCATGGGAAAGAGCCTAACAGAGCGGGCTCAGGGCTTGCGCACGCCTTCCACCAACCAGACGTGCCACGACCCGCGTTGGAAGCGGCGCAACTCGTAGCGCGCTTCGATGCCGTCCGCGGCCGCCTTCAGATACGGCGCAAACGGGGTGTGCCGGACACGCGGCCAGTCGGCGAGGTAGGTCGTGTCGATCACGACCGGATGGGGCCCGAGCAAAACCTCCAGCGACGCCGTCGCGCCGTCGGCGTCTGCGGGGGTCGCACCACCCGCACCGGCCATCGCCAGCGCCTGGCCCACACCTGTTTCGCGCAGGGTCGGAAACCACAGCCGAATCGACGGCGCGTAACCGGTGAACGAAACCAGCCACCCTTGGAAGGGCGCTTGGGCGCCCGCAGCCGCAAAAACCTCTTCCACGAGGGCCACGCGGTCGGCCAGTTGATAACCCTGGTCCCACGCCGTGACGCGGCGCACGCCCAAAACACCCTGTACCGCAATCAACAGCAAAGCGAGGCCCCACACGGGCATCGTCGGCCGCGCGGGTGCGATCCGCGCGAGCGGCCAAATCAACAGGCCAAGTGTGGCGAGGAAGTAGGCGCCCGATTCAACCACGCCCCACAGCGCGATCACCATCCACGGCAGCACGACCAGCGCCGCAAGGACCGCGCATTCGAGCGCGGGCGGGCGCGCGCGCACGATCCCGAGCAAGCCCAGCGGCAGCACGAGCGCGAGCGGCCAGACCACGAGCCAAACGACGTCCAAACCTGACGCGGTCACACCCGCCGCCGCTCCCTGGGCGAGGTCCATCGATCCTTGCAGTTCGAGCCGCGGATCGAACACACCGAAGCGGTAAAGCGCCGCCGCGCCCATCGCGGCCACGAGGGCGAGAAAAAGCGCGGGACCGACACCGAAGATCAAGCCGGGCCACGTGAACGGGCGCCCCGAGTTGCGCGCGCCGACACCGCACATCAGCACCACACCCAAACCGAGCAACGCTCCCGTTTGGTGTGTGCCGTAGAGCAGCACCATCGCCAGGGCGGCGATCAAAAGCGACAGCGCGCGGTTTCTCCAGGGAGCGCACAACACCGCAAGCAGCGCAAACGGCGCCACACCCGCATGCAAGCCGTGGACCTCGACCGCCGTCGCGAAAAACGTGTACGCGGGGGCGAGGCCGACGAGCGCGGCTCCCGCGGCGGCCCCCAAACGCGGCGCGCCGAGCGCGCGCATCAAAAGATAGTTGCCCCCAACACCCAACGCGGCCGGCAGGTTGCTCGCGAGCTGGAGCGGCAGCACGAACGCACCCTCGGGCACCAACGCGCACAGGAGCTTCGCAAACGGCAGGTAGAGCACGTGGTGGAACGTGCCCCCCCCACCGATCCAGGCGAAGTTCACGAGGCCCGGGCCGTCGCCGTAGAAGCGCTCCTGGCGAAGGCCCACAAAAAGCGCGGCAAACGCGGCCGCCAGCAAAAAAGCCGGGAGGATGTCGCCGCGATCGAGCCCCGAACTGCCCCCCGAGCGGCCGTCGGCGGCGGCACCCCGCGGCTGCGATCCCTCGGCGGTGGCACCCATCGCGGCAGAGTCTACGCGCCGCGAAGGACCGGTGGAGCTACCCTCTGCTCCCCATGCGCACCGTTGGCGTTGATACGGGTGGCACCTTCACCGACCTCGTGCTCGTCGCGGGCGCGGACGTCACGGTGCACAAGCGGCCGTCGACACCCGGCGACCCGGGCGCCGCCGTCGCGGCGGGACTCGCGCACCTGTGCGGGGATGGCGGACCGCGCCCGCGGGTCGTGCACGGGACGACAGTCGCGCTCAACGCGCTTCTGACCGGTCGGCTGGCGCGAACCGCGTTTGTGACCAACGCGGGGTTTGCCGACATCCTCGAAATCGGACGGGGCGAGCGCGCCGACCTCTACGCCCTCGAGCCGCAAAAGCCGCGGCCCCTTGCGCCCCCCGAGCTGTGTTTCGAAGTGCCGCAGCGCACCTGGCCGGACCCGCACACGGGCGCGCCGATCGCGGTGCGTGTGCCGAGCGCTGCCGAGCTCGAACGGCTGCGCGACGCCGTCGCAGCCGCGCGCCCGGAATCCATCGCCATCGGACTGCTCCACGCTTACGCCGATCCGCGGATCGAGCGTCGTGTCGCCGAAGCCCTTGCACCGCTCGGTATCCCGATGACTCTTTCGGCGGAGCTTCTGCCTGAGCACCGCGAAGTCGAGCGATTCACAACCGCTCTCGTCAATGCCGCGCTCTTGCCGCTGATGGAGCGTTACATCGCGGGCCTGGAAGCGCGTTTGGGCGGGGCGCGGCTGCATCTCCTGCGCTCGAGCGGCGGTCTCGTCGCCGCGGCGCGTGCGGCGCGTGAACCGGTGCGCATCGTTTTGTCGGGGCCGGCGGGTGGCGTCATCGGAGCGACCCGCGCGGCCGCGGACCTCGGCTTCGGGCGTGTGTTGACGCTGGATCTTGGCGGCACGAGCACCGACGTCGCGTTCGGCCGTGCGGGCGGCGCTGGGGACAGCGAAGAAGGCCCCGAGGGTTTTGCCGTGGAGCTTCCGCGCGTCGCGGGGCACACCCTGCTCATGCCCTCGCTCGACGTGCACACCATCGGCTGTGGCGGCGGTTCCCTCGCGCGTGCGGGCGCGGGTGGAGCGCTCGAAGTTGGCCCCGACAGTGCGGGCGCCGATCCGGGCCCCGCGTGCCACGGCAAGGGCACGGAGCCGACGTTGACGGACGCGCACCTCGTGCTCGGGCACCTCACTGCGGGCGCGTTCCTCGGGGGAGCGTTCGAGCTCGACCACGGCGCCGCCCTGCGCGCCTTCGAAGGGCTCGCGCAACGCCTCGGACTGCGCCGCGCCACTGGGCCGATCGAAGCGGCGCGCGCGGTCGTCGAAACGGCGCGTGCTGCGATGCGCCGGGCGGCGATGGTGATGAGCTCCCAACGCGGGCTCGATCCCGCGCAACTTCCGCTCGTTGCGTTTGGCGGTGGCGGTGGGCTGCACGCCGCCGCGTTGGCCGAGCGCCTCGGCGCACACCGCGCCGTCGTGCCGCGGCACCCAGGAGCGCTCAGTGCGCTCGGCATGGCATTCGCCGATCCCGAGGCGGACGCGGTGGTGAGCGTGCTCGAACCGCTTGCGCGTTGGAGTGCAGGGCGGCTCAAAGCGGCGTTCGACGACCTCGTGCGCGGCGCGCGCGCGGAACTCGCCGCCGAGGGCGAGCGGCGACGCCTCGACGTCGTGCGCGAACTCGACCTGCGTTACCGCGGTCAGTCGTTTGAACTGCGCCTGGGCGCCGGGCGCGATCCCGCGTCGGCATTCCACGGGGCGCACGCGAAGCTCTTTGGATACGCGCTGGCCGAGCGCGAAGTTGAACTTGTCGCGCTGCGTGTCCGCGTTCGCGCGCGCGGCCCCCGTGCTGCCGCGGCGACGGCCCCCCGGTCGCGCACCGCACCGGCCGCGGCACAGGTCGGGGTCGCGCGGGCGGATTTTGGTTCTGGAAGCGTGTCTACACCCCGCTGGAACCGGGACCTTTTGCCCGCCGGCGCGCGGGTGAACGGACCGGCCCGGATCGAGGAGTACTCGGGCACCACCCTCGTCCCCCCGGGGTGGCGCGCCCGGGTGGCAGCCGGCGGGCACCTGCTGCTCGAGCGGTCCTGAGCCACGCTCCACGCTTCGCCGGTGCTACGGCATGCCGCCGCGAGCCAGTGCGCGCGCTTGCAATGAAGGGGGTCGGATCTAGGATAGGGGCTCGTTCGGGCGCCCACGCGGTGCCCCCCCGCGACGACCTCCCGCGCTCCAATCGCCATGACTTACGTGATCGCCGAGCCCTGCATCGGGACCAAGGACACCGCCTGCGTCGAGGTGTGCCCGGTGGACTGCATCCACCCGACCAAGAACGCAGCGGACTTCGCCCAGCACACGATGCTGTACATCAACCCCGACGAGTGCATCGACTGCGGCGCCTGCACGCCCGAATGCCCAGTCGAGGCGATCTTCGACGAGAACGACCTCCCCGAGAAGTGGGAGAGCTACAAGGCGCTCAACGCCAAGTGGTTCCAAGAGAACCGCTGAAAACACAGCGCAGGGCCTCGGATCGAGACCCTTCGCAACACTCTCGCGCCACTGCGCGCGCGGGGGATCAGAACGCGTAGGACACGCCGAGATACGCCGTGATGCCGGGTGCGTCGAAGCCCGAGCCGTGCGCCCGGTAGTTCTTGTCCAACAGGTTCTGCAGGCCGAAGCGCCAGCGCCCCGAGCCGCGGGTTCCCCCAAGCGGCCCCTCGGTCATCATGTCCACACGCGCCCAGCCGGGTGTCCCGTCGGGATCGATGCGCAGATCCGCGATGTCGTCCGGGTGCAGTTGGTCCTGCTCGGCGGCGAACACGAGTTCGATCCCCGCGCGGTCGAGCCAGTCCCAGCGCGGGTCGTTAGGCGAGTAAAACGGCCCGATCGCGCCGAACAGCGGCGGAATGCGCCGCGCTTCGACCCCATCAAGCGGTGCCTCGCCCGTGCCCTCGTCGATCGTGTCGTCGTACTGGCGTCCGCGCACCCACGACACGCGGGCGTCCACCGACCAGGGCGAATCGACCGCACCCACGCGAACGGAACCCGCCGCGTCGACGCCCCACAGAAGGACACGACCTTGGTTCTCGCGCCGGTACGTCGTGGTGCCCAGGGTCGCCGAGGCGTCGGGGTCGAACACCCTTCCAACCGCATCGTCGATATGGTTCACGAAGGCCGCCACCCCGCCGCTCCAACGCTCGTACCGCGCGTCCATGCCGATTTCGAAGAACAGGCTTTGCTCGGGATCGAGGTCCGGGTTCGGCAACTCGACACCGCCGAAAAAATCCCCCACCGCGGCAAGTTGCTGCAGGTTGGGCGCACGGTAGCCACGGGCGAGGGTCGTCGAAAAGCGCCAGTTTTCGGACAGGTCGCGCGCGGCCTGGATGCTCGCGACAAACGCACCGAAGGAACCGTCCCCACCGTCGTCGTCGGGCAGTGCCCCGATGGGGATCTCGAACGGATCGAACGTGAAGTCCACGAAGGCGCCGCGCACACCCGCCGTGAAATCCCATCCGCCAATGTCGAACCACTCGTTTTGGCCGAAGGCACCGGCGGTGAAATAGCGCGAATCGGGCGCAAACGACCCGTTGAACTTGGTTTCGACACCCGTGGTCAGGTTGCGGCGAACCTGGCCCGCATCGACCCAGTCGTTCGACAGGTCGAGACCAAACGACAGCACTTGGTTCTGCGAATGCGCGCGGCGCCAGTCGAGTCCCAGCGAAAGAGCTAGCACGTCATCGCTTTCGATGCGCAGCGTGTTGGGCGATCCGACGGTGATGCGTTCGCGGCGCTCGTCGCTGGTGCGCAGGCCGAGGCGCGCTTGGAACTCGTCGGCGAAGTCGCCCTTCTCGCGGTCGGAGAACGTCAACTGGATCTGCGAAGAAAGCTGCGGATCGAAGTGGCGGCGCAGGTCCGACGGAGCCGTGGGCGCGCCGCCGACGGTCGTCGGGAAACCTTCGATGAGCGCGTCCGTGCGCGGCACGTCGTTGTTCTGCCAAAAGCGCGAGCTGAAGCGCAGGTTGCGCTTGTGCCCAAGATCCCATTCTGCGCTGCCAAACGCGCCAAAACCGTCGTAACCAGTGAACTCCTGCGTTTCACCATCGCCCGCACGCAGGTCGTCGAAGGTCTGGTAACTGCCGATGCCGAGCGCGCCAAAACCTTCGCTCGCGCCCGCGCCAAACAGCGCAACACGGCCGCCCTCGACGCTCGAAATGGCGGTGCCGTCGGCACCCACTGCGGGGCCGCTTGAGCCCGGCGCGCGCCGCTTCGTCCAGATCAAAATCGCGCCACCGAGCGCATCCGAGCCCCACAACACCGATGCGGGGCCGCGGATGACCTCGACACGGTCCACGATCGCGGGATCGATCGAGTTGAGCGATTGGTTCGGCCCGGTGCGCGTGCTGGCGTCGTTGAGGCGAATGCCGTCGACGACGATCAATACCTGGTGGCCGACGAGGCCGCGAATGATGGGCGCGCCACCGCCGAGGTTTGTTTCCTGGACCCAAACACCCGCGGCGCGCTCGATCTGGCGCGGTAGTGAGCGTTCGCCGGTGCGCGCGAGTTCCTCCGCCGTGATGACGACGTGGCCGAGTCGCGATGCGGTCGCGGTGCGCGTGGAGCGCGGCGCGGTGATCTCGACGTCGGGCAGGGGCGTGGCGCCGTCCTGGGCACCCGCGGTGGATGCAAGAAGGACAAGCGCCGCCGCGGTAGGGCGCAAGAACCGCGGCAAACGCGGTGAAGAAGGGTTGTGCATGGGATGCGAGGTCGCACGCCGGCGCCATAGCCGTGTGCGCTGGCGCCCCAAACGCAAGCCCCCGTCGCGCGGTTCACGCAGCCGAGGCGCGAAATTTGGGGGTGCGTATCCACCGCGTGCGCGCCGGTGCGCGCTTGCCGTCATCGATCCCCACGCCGTCCGCCCACCGTGGGTTCGACGGCCTTCTCTACCCGCGGGATCACTGCCACCGCAGAGGATGTTGGAGCGGCTGAAGGGACTTGAACCCTCGACATCAACCTTGGCAAGGTTGCGCTCTACCACTGAGCTACAGCCGCATACGCCGCACCGCGCGGGTTGAGGGGCGCCTTGCGGCGCCACGCACCCCGTTCGGACCGGGCCCCCGCGCCGCTGGCACCCACCCGCCGGACCGAAGCCCGACCTGGGGGGCGCTTTTGCGCCTGCGAGGGGCGCCTACTCTAGCAGCCCGCGCGGGTCGATCAAGCCCCCACCCGCAGTCGAAGCGCTGGAAGTGCGCGCCCCCGCGCTCTGGATGCGGAGCGCGACGTATCGCCCCGCCGCACCGGCGGCGACCGCAAGCGTTTGGCCCGTCGCGAGGCCCGCCGCGAGGTACGCGGCGAAGCGACAGCCCGACCCGCGGATGCCGGCGCCGGGGAGTCGCGGGTGCGCAAGCCACGTCACCCGGTCGTTTCCCGCGCCGTCCGCGGCGAACAGGAGATCCGCGACCGGATCCTCGCCGCCGTGGCCGCCCTTGAGCACGACGGCCCGCGCGCCACGCGCAATCAACCGCCGCGCGGCTTCGATCCGCGCCGCGGGATGCGCCGCGAGCTCGCGGGCATCGAGCCCCGTCAACTCCGCGGCCTCGGGCACGTTGGGAGTGAGCACCACCCCGGCCGCCAGCAGGTCGTCCAAGAGCGCCCCCACCGCCGCGGGCCCGAGAAACCGCTCGCCACCGGACGCCGCGAGCACCGGATCCACCACCACCGGAACGCCGCCGTCGCGCAAGCGCCGCGCAAGCGCCGCCACCACGCGGAGGGCGCGCGCGTCAACGATCAGCCCGACCTTGAGCGCTCCGGGCACGCCACCGGGCATGGACGCCCGCGCGCCGCGCACCTCGCGCACAAACGTGCGCAGTGGCCGCGGCGCAAACGACACCACCTTTCCCGCGCGCTGGTCCGTGGACGTGGCGACGACGAGCGCGGCGCGCGCACCCGCCGCTTCCACCGCTTCCCGATCGGCGAGCACACCCGCGCCGCCACTCGGGTCGTGGCCTGCGATCACAAGGACCGTCGCGGTCGCCCGCGGCGCAGCGCTCCCGCCGCCCGCGTTCACGTCAGGCAGCGGCCGAGTCGGGACTCTTCGTCGAGCTCCTTGTCGGGATCGACGATGGACAGCGCGCGGGCACGCATACGGCGCTCGAGCCGGCGGATGCCCAGTTGTTCACCGTCTTCGAGGCTGACTCGGCCACCCGCGACACGGCCATGGCCGCCGAAGGACCCTTCGTCTTCCAGCAGCCGCGCGAGCAGCGTGTAGGCGTCCGTGCCCGGCTGCGTGCGCAACGAAACGTAGTACTGCCCCTCGTACGCCCCGCCGACGAGCGCCCAACGGCAACCCTCCATGCGCAGGAAAAAGTCGGCCATCTCCGCCACGGATTCGGGATTGTGCACACGACCGAGCAGTGCGAGCACGGCCGGGCCGTAGCGCCGCGCGAGCCGCAGGGAACGCTGCAGTTCCTTGTAGTAATCCTGGGGTAGCCGCGGGCGCTGGACACGCGCGAGCAGTTCGCGGTCCGACCGTCGAAACAACTCAAGGTACGCCTCTTCGTCGAGCGGGCGCACGTTGTGGGAGAGGTCGCCCGTGTCGAAGCGCACGCCGCAGAACAGCGCCGTCGCGGTGGCGCGGTCGATCTCGACCCGCGCGTCGCGCAGGTACTCGTAGATCAAGCTCGACGTCGCGCCCAAATCGATCCGCACGTCGCGGTGGCGCACCGGGGGTCCCTCGGCATCCTTCGGCGGGATGTGGTGGTCGAACACCGCGAGAAGCTCGGTGTCATCGGGCACGATCGTGTGGCCGAACGTCGGTTGGGTGTCGACGAGCAGCGCGCCGCGGAAGACGCTGGTGTCGAGCTTGCTGTAGTCCTCGAACACCAGGCCGAGCTCGCGCACCATCGCCACGTTTTCGGCGCGATGGATGCGCCCAACGGTCGAAATCTGCGCGTCGATGCCAAACGCCTTCGCGAGCAGGTGGCGCACACCAACGCAGGCGCCGAGGGCATCGGGGTCCGGGCTCTTGTGCGTCAGCACGAGGCACCGGGCGCCGGGTTCGCGCGCGATCGGCTCGAGCACCGACACAAGGTGCGCAAAGGCGTCGGGGGAGCGCGGCGGGCAATCGGAGCTGCGCGGGGCGCTCGCGGAGGCGGCGCTTGCTGGAACGGGCCGGGTCGAAGCCATGGTGTCTTGTAGGCCGCGGGGGGTCGAAGGTGCAGCGGATGCGGCCGAGCGGCGCCCCCGTGGCCGGCAAACCCTTCCAGCGATCGACCGGTCAGGCCCGCCGCTGGAGGGCGACCAAGGTTAACCGCGGGGTGGACCCGTACGGAGCCCCGCAAATGCGGGTCCGCGGTGCGCCGCGCCCCCCGCCCTCGCCGTTCGAGCCTCCCGCCGTGCGGTCTGGGTGAGGCCCCGGCGACGATTCGTGCAGCGAACTTACCGCACCGTCCCCCAACCCCACCCCCGCGGGTGTCCGAGCCCGGCGCGGGTCGGGATTCCCCGCGCGAAAGTCGGGGTGGTCAAAAACCCATCCCCAAAAGGAACTGAACGCTCGAGAGGATCTCGGGTCGCCCGTGCCGGCTCGAAAGCTCCAGCACCTTGAGCGCGTCCTTGGGCGTGAACTCGACCACCATCTGAAAGTCCACTTCGCCAAGGCCGATCGGCATCGCTGTCTCGTCGTCCGCCGCGTCCTGCAAGTGGATACCGCGCATGCGGCGGCCGTAGGTCTCGAGCCAGCGCTCCTGTTTCGGCAAGCCCTGCTTCTCGCGCATGTGCACACGCCCGACGTCGTGCCAATAACTCACACGGAGCCGCGCGAGGTCGTCCAGCACCCAGCCCATCGCGTCGAAACCGAGCAAGTCGTCGATGTAGCGCCCGGGTTCGACCGCAAAGGCGAGGTCGGGAAACTCGGTCATCAACTCGTGGAGTGCGCGGCACAGGTTGACGAGCTGCGGCTGCCCCGCACGCTGGACACGTTGGACGTAAAGACCCACTTCCTCGCGCAATTCGGGACCCACGCCGTCCTTGAGCGCACGCGCCTCGAAGCTGCGGGCCTCGGCGCGCAGCGCCCTGTCCTCGATCGAACTGCCGCGCAGCACGACCGTGGGACAGCCCCACATCTTCGCGAGCCGCGCGTGGCGGCGCACCGAGTTCACAGCGCGCTCGGCGACCGTCTCGTCGAGGCTCGCCAGGCGGGTGACGGGCAACTCGCGGTCCGCGCTGTCGCGACAGCCCGCGACCATCGAAACAATCTCGACACCGGTCTCGCGCTGGGCCTCGTCCGTGCCGTCCATCGCGGCCGGTGCATCCGACAACCCCAACTCGATGCGCCGAAATCCCATGCCCACGGCGGCGAAGACCTGGTCCTGCACGTGCCCGAGGCGCGTGCCGAAGCAAGATGTGGAGAGCGCGTAGGGGTTGGGGATACCGGGCGCGGTCACGGGCGTCGCGGAAAGGCTGTCTCTTATACACATCTCCGAGCCCACGAGACTAAGGCGAATCTCGTATGCCGTC
>ENA-ORBV01004670-ORBV01004670.1-microbial-mat-metagenome-genome-assembly--contig:-NODE-4670-length-26014-cov-5.790415_pt1 | contig 26014 bp, 20 predicted proteins | sample MGYA00237777_ERZ505514 | MGnify/ENA primary metagenome ERZ505514 (study PRJEB26160, sample SAMN06269048) | microbial mat metagenome | isolation source: Oligotrophic lake microbial mat | place... | reverse complement strand
CACCACACCACACCACACCATACCCATAAACCAAACAAAATAAACCACTTACTCCCATACGGGGGCATCCACGCGCATGCCTGGGTTTCCCGCTACGTGACTGAAAATAATACACTTAGCAGCAAATCTGTGGCATCCGCGCCCCAAGGCCGAGCATCAAGTATGCTTACCAGGCCCCTCACGACGCTACACTATCCCTGTATGCTTCGCCGCCAATTCTCTGCCTTACCGTTACTCGCCGCACAGCCAGCGCCCAAGGCCGCCCTCACCGCCGAGGTCTTCCGCGTCCAACTCAAACACACCTGGACCACCACCATGTCGTCATCGGCATTCCGCGACGTTCTCTACGCCAGATTCACTCGCGAAGGCCTCACCGGCTGGGGCGAGGGCGCCCCCATCGTCCGCTACCATGAAACCGCCGCCCAAGGCGCTGCCACCCTGCAGCGAATGCAAGCCTTCTTTGCCCAAGCCAATCCTCGCCACTATGCCAAGGTCCTGGCTGAATTTGCCCGCCAAGTCCCTGGCCAGTACGCGATGAAAGCGGCCGTGGACATTGCCCTCTTCGATTGGCTGGGCCAGCGGCTCGGCATCCCCGTCCACCAGATCTTCGGCCTCGACGCCGCCGACGCCCCGCTCACCACCTTCTCCATCGGCATCGACACGCCGGAAATCACCCGCGTCAAGGTCCGCGAAGCCGCCGCCTATCCAGTGCTCAAGGTGAAAGTCGGCCTCGCCACCGACGAAGCCACCATCGAAGCCGTCCGCGCCGAAACCAGGAAGCCCCTCCGCGTGGACGCCAACGAAGGCTGGAAGACCAAGGAAGAGGCCGTCCGCAAGATCAACTGGCTTGAGTCCCAGGGCGTTGAAATGATTGAGCAGCCGCTGCCCGCCGCCCAACTCGATGACATGAACTGGATCCGCAAACGCGTCCATATCCCCATCCTCGCCGACGAAGCCTGCCTGCACCCCGAAGACGTCGCCAAGCTCGCTCCCCACTTCGACGGCGTCAACGTCAAGGTCGACAAAGCGGGCGGCCTGCTTCAAGCCTTCCGCATGATCCAGATCGCCAAGTCGCTCGGCCTCAAGACGATGCTGGGCTGCATGGTCTCCTCGTCGGTCGCCATCACCGCCGCCGCCCAACTCTCTCCCCTGGTCGACTACGCTGACCTGGACGGCAACCTTCTCATCTCGAACGACCCCGCCCGCGGCGTCCAGGTCGTCCAAGGCAAGCTCAAGCTCCCCACCGGCCCCGGCTTAGGACTCGTCACACCCTAGCCCTGGTAGCGCGCTAGCATCGGCCTTCATCGGCGCCGCACGATCGTCAACTCCGGTGCCGGCACGCCCTCTAGCAGCCCGATCGCCTTGCTCCAGAGCGGCTCCCGCGTCCGGACCAGGTGTATCGACCCATACGCACCCAAGAGCCGGTAGGCGTTTCGGAACACCTCCGCCAGCCCAGCACCCCGCACCCCGCGCGCAATCACACACTCCGCCACCACATCCAGATGCCCCACTCCTTGCGGAGCATATGTCGAATCCACCACTAACTTCGCCGCCCATTCCGCCAACACCCGCGCGGCATGCTCCGGGTCAACTTCCCGCATCCGCAGCGCACAATCGGAAGGCTCGTGCCCCCGCAACCCTTTCGACTTCACGATCTCCCAAGCCGCCGGAAAATCTTCCTCTTGCATGTGAATCAGAAAGCGCACGGACTCGTCCTTGAACAACTCCGCCCGCCAAACCGGCCAGCAACCGTGCTGCTTGGCAAACGAATGCGCCATCTCCACCGTGGTGGAGTGTGGCTTATCGAACAACGGCGCCAAAGCCCCCAGGGCTTTCAGGGGATCGCCCATGTTCACATGTGCCTCGGCCCTCAGCCAATACCAGTCCCGCGTCGCGTGCCGATGATCATCCCGCCGCGAGCGTTCGAAAAACGCCAAGGCCCGCGCTGGCTCTCCCGCCTTCATCAACAACCGGGCATGCACCTGTAGCGTGTATACATCGTCTTCGGCATACTGCAGCACCACCCGGTCCATGGCGTCGTAGTCTTTCCGCTTGAGATAAAGGTCGTTCGCCAGATTCAGCATCCGCACACTGCCCGCCCGCTCTTCCCACTTGGCGCTCCGGGGCTTCACCCGCAACTCGGCCGCCTTCGCCATTTCCAGGCGCTCCGGCTCGGTGAGCATCTCCGCCAAATTGAACAGCGACCCCACCTCTTCGTGCGGATCCGATTCGTAAAAGTGCAGCAGATGCGGAATCAGCACCTTCCCATCGGCCCGCGCCTTGCGCGCCGCCCCATGAAACAACTCCACCGCCGCCGGAATCAACTGCAGCGGCAGATACTCTCCCGAATTGCCGTAGTCGGTCAACGTGAGCAAGATCATCAACACATCGGCCGATAGCTCCAGCGCCGCATACGCCTGCCCCTGCTCCGTCAGGGTCTGGATGGAACCCATCTCCAGTTCCACCGCCTTCCGGAACCGCTTGTACTCGGCCGCGTTCGAGTGCGCCGTCGGCCGCTTCAACCGCTTCTTCATCGAAGACCGGTAGCCCTTCAGATCAATCGCCAACCCGCCTTCGCGAGCCGCAAAACTCATCAGCTGGTGCAGCAGGCGCTCGTCCTGTTGCGCCCAACTCAGCAACAGCCCCGCTAGCGTATCGCTCGATTGTTCGCGCAAAATCTTTTCTGTTTGCGCCAGGTCCACCGTTTTGGGCTTCGCCTTGGCCTTGCCCGCCGCCGGCTTGCCCTCCAAAGCTGCCAGCGCCACCGCCACCGCGTGCGCGCAGAGTAAGCCCTGCGCGCCCCGCTCGCAGGCGCACTCGTATTGCAGAAACCCGTCTTCCATCCAGAGCCGGGTCAGATGCGCCTTCCCGTCCTGGACGTTCGCCGCGGCCTCGTCGCTGTCCAACTCCAGGCCCGTCAGATGATGGTGCAGTAAAAGCTCTTGCCCTTGCTGAAACACCGGGATCGTCGCCAAACGATTCAGCACCGGCCGCGCCAGCGCGGTCTGAAACGCCTTGCCAAGCCTCTTCGTCGTTCCGGGAGCCTTCGGCATACGTTAGCGCACCGTAAAGAAAACCAGATATTGGCTCTTCGGAATATGCTCCTCCCGCGCCCCGGCCTTGAACCCTTCGGCTTCCACCTCTTTGATCACATCGTCCATGTCCAAGCGAATGTGATTCACGGCATCCCCACCCACCATCGCCCCCGGCCGCTTGTAGTAATCGACCAACGCCAGCCGGCCCCCTGCCTTCAACGCCACCTTAATTCGCGCCAGCATCTTCGCCGGATAGTCGAAATGATGATAAGCGTCCAGGATCAAGATCACATCGCACGAATTCACCGGCAGCTTCGGATCGGTGGTCGACCCCATCAGAAACCGCACATTGTTTAGCTTTTCCGTCTCCGCCGTGGCCCGCGCCTTCGCCAGAAAGTCCGGAAAGATGTCTTGCGCCAAAACGAGCCCGTTGCCACCCACGGCTTCGCTGAGATAGGGAAGCAGGTAACCGACGCCCGTCCCCAAATCGGCCACCGTCTGGCCCGGCTTCAGCCCCAAGGCCTTCACCAGTTCCTTCGGCTTCTGCTTCGCGTCGCGGTCCGGCGCCGTCAACCGCTGCGCAATCGTCTTGCGCTGTTCGGGCGTCTTGTAGGCCTGGTTGGCCTGGTCAGCCACCTGAACCAACGTGGCGATCATCATCAAAGTCGTCAGCATCTCTACAGTCCCTTCTCCATCGGCAACGCTAGCGGCGGCTCAATCACAAAATCGAGCGCCGCCATCTCCGCCACCGCCGCGCGAATCGCGCCTTCTTCCGCCGGCTCTACCGTAATCACAAACGGCAGGTCTTCCTTGGGTTCGTTTGGCAATTGCAGTACCGCGTCGATGCTGATACCCTTTCCTGCCAGAATGCCCGCCAGTTTTGCAATAATCCCATGCGCATCGCGCACCCGGAAGCGCAAATAGTAACTACTGCGCAATTGCTCGATCGGCAGCGGATCGCCCGGCGTCAGTGCCACGTGCGCCAACGGCGACGTCCGCGCACCGCCGCGCAACTCCCGCGCTACGCGCACCAAATCGCTCACCACCGCCATGCCCGTTGGGTGCGCGCCGGCTCCGCGCCCATAGTAGAAGGTGTCCTGGCCAAAAGCCCCTTTCACCCACACCGCGTTGTAAGCGCCCGTCACCCCCGCCATAATCGTTGACTGCGGCAGCAGACTCGGCCGCACCGACAATAGCAGCCCCTCCGCCGTCCTCCGCGCCGCGCAAATCAGCCGGATGGTGTGCTTCAACGTGTGGGCATAAGCGAAGTCCAAGGGCGAAATTCGCCGGATGCCTTCGGTGTAAATCTGCGCCGGCAAAATCCTTTGCCCGAAAGCCAAACCGGCCAGAATCGCCAGCTTCGACCGCGCGTCGAACCCATCCACATCGGCCGTCGGGTCCGCTTCGGCATAACCCAACCGCTGCGCCTCGGCGAGCACATCGGCAAACGCCGACCCCTTCTGCTCAATCTCCGTCAGGATGTAATTGCAGGTCCCATTCAGGATGCCGAACAGTGTCTCCACCCGGTCGCCGCTGATGCCATCGCGCAGCACCGTATGGATCGGGATGCCCCCCGCCACACTCGCCTCCATCGCCAGGCTGACGCCCGCAGCCTGCGCCATCGCCCACAGTTCCGGGCCGGCCGCAGCGAGTAACTCCTTATTCGCGGTCACCACGCTCTTGCCCGCCGCAAAAGCCGCCTCAATGATCTCGCGCGCCACCCCGGTGCCCCCCACCAGTTCAGCCACCACCTCCACCTCCGGATGCGCGATTACCTCCCGCCAATCGGTGGTCTTCCACACGCCCGGCAACACGGGCAGTTCGCGAGTGTGGACGCTCGGCGAACAAACAGCGGCGATTTCCAATGGAAATCCCAGCTTTTCATTTAGATTTGCGGCGCTCCCGGTCAGAATGGCCAGGGTCCCCGCCCCCACATTGCCTAAACCGATCACGCCAACTTTCACGGGTTTCATTCACTCGTCATGGTATCAAGCTCACCTAACCCCGCTCTTCCCAGGCCCGCGCCGCAGTAAGGTCTACCGTCGTCTCCAGCTTCGGCAGCTTCCGTCCGTACACCAACAACGGCACCGAGGCCTCATGTAAAGAACCGTGCGTCCGCACCTGCACCGCACCCCGCGGCTGCTCCAACGCCCCGATCGCCGTCTCCCGGTCGCCCAGCACAAAGAAATCCCCCGTCCGCTCCGGCATCAGCCGGAACCGCCGCGCCGCCTCAACGCGTGGAATCACTGCCTCTATCCCCGGCTCCGCTTTCAGCAACGCCGCCGCCTCCAGTAGATGGGCCTGATTCTTCACATCCAGATACAAGCTCCCACCCAGATCCTTATGATGCAACTTATGCGCATCCGCAATTGCCGGCACTGCCCGCGCCGCGATCCCCTGCCCCGCCAACAACCGTTCCGGATCCACCGCCCGCGTCTTCGCATTCATTCCATGGTCCGCGCATAAGTAAAACTCTAACTTCGCATGATCATCCAGAATTCCCCCGAGAATCTGATCGACCTTCCGCAAATGCTCCTGCGATTCGGCCGACTCGGGCGAGTAAGTATGCATCATATAGTCGCTGGTCGTCAGATATAGTAAGTCCACCTCCGGCCGGCGCAATACCTCCCGGCCCTGTTCAAATACCCAGTAACTATTCGTCGCCTCATACATGGGCACGCCTTGTCTCTCTGCCCCAATCGACAGGTGCGCCGCCGTGCCCACCAGACTGCGGATCTTCTCCTTCGCCCCCACAAAAGCCGTTTTCCAACCCTTGCGATGGGCACTCGCAAATAGGGTCGGCCGCAGTAAGTACTTGGCGTCCGACATTTCGACGATCTTCCCCACGGCCGGATCGAAGAAAGTATTCGCCGTAATTCCGTGCGCCTCCGGATAACTTCCCGTAGCCAGCGTCGCTTGATTCACATTAGTCAAAGAAGGCATCATCCCGGTACCCACCCGGTAAGTGCCGGCCTTCATCGCCCGCCGCAGGTTGGGCATTTCGCTCTTTTCGATATAGGCCGGGTCCAGCCCGTCCATCAGACAGATCAACACCTTCCGCCGCGCCGGCGCGGCCCCTCGCAGCACCTCCCCTGAGCCCAAAAGAAAATACCGTCGATTCATGGCTTCCAGGCTACCAAGCCGCCTCGGCCGTGCGCGGATCCCCAGGAAACTACCAGGCCTCGAAGAAGGGTTCTCGATCCGCCGGATGCGCTAGCACAGCGTGCTCCCGCACGGCCTTCAGCCAGACCTCCGACAGCGGACCTTCCCGCGCCGCGTCCGACCACAGCGTCATCAGCAGGCCTATCGGTATTCTATGACAAGATTACAACTTTGTTATATCCTGACAAGTCTAGCCGTACAATGAAAACTCAGGTCATCCGCCATCGCGTCGCCGACTTCCTCCGCTCCCACGCACCCTTCGATGCTTTGGCGTTGGACGATCTGCTGTCGCTCGCCGGCTCTGGGCGCGTCAAATTTCATGAGTCCGAGGAGGATGTCTTCGAAGCCGGCCAACCCATCGCTCCCCTCCTCTGGGTGATCCAGCAGGGCCGCGTCGAGTTGTGGGAGGGCAAGCAGCGCCGCGACGTCCTCGGCGCCGGCGACCTACTCGGGCTCGACGGCTTGGCCGGCCTCGAAACCTATGCCCACACGGCTCGCACCGCCACCGACGTCATCCTCTACGCCGTCGACGCCTTACTCTTCTCCGGCCTCGTCGCCCGTTACGAGGACGTCAGCCGTTACCTGGCCGCACACTTCTCTCTCCGGGGTGCCGCCGGCGTCGGCCGCACCTCCTGGCTCGACGCGGCCCCGCCCCCCGCAAGCTTCCTGGAGGCGCGCTTCGGCCACGCGCTTACCTGTTCCACGCGCGACGCCGTGCGCGCTATGCTCGACTCCGGCACTGAGGAAATTCGGGTCGACGGCCGCCTCGCCCTCACCGCCGAAACGTTGGCCATGTTCTGTCACCGCAATCCCGCCCGCCTCGTCCGCGAGATTCGCCAAGCCACCTCCGCCGCAGAGATGATCCCATTGCTCGCTCTCGCCGAACGGCTGGTGATGGACGCCATGGCGCACGCCCACGACGTCGACGACGGTGCCCGCATTGGCACCCTGGCCGTCTCCGCCATGGCCGCGGCCGCCATCCACCTCGGCGAAGCCGCGCTCGCCGGGCTCGACAAGCCCACCCACCCCTGCTGCTGGCTTACCTTTGGCACCGCCGCCCGCTACGACCTCATCCGGCCCCGCTGGCCCAATATGGCCGCCGTCTATGACGACTCCGATGGCGACTGCGCCCTTTACTTCACCGCCTGGAATGGCGAAACCGCCGGTTGGCTGCATCAATTCGGCCTTACCGAAGACGCCGCCATTTGGCCTGCCGGTGCCCATCCCTCCATGCCGCTTTCCGCCTGGAAGGAGTTTTTCTCCGCCACCATCGAATCGCCCCTTGAACATGACCTCTACGCCCGCCGCGAGTTCTTCGACCTCCGTCCCCTGGCGGGCGACGCCCACATCCTCGACGAACTCCGCGCTCACATCGCGCAACGCCTCGCCGAGCGGCCTGCCCTGGTCGCCCTGCTCGCCAACGACACGCTGCTCCACCTGCCGCCGATGACCTTCTTCGGCGGCTTGGTGGTCGATTTTGACGGCGGCGAGCGCCCCGCCTTCGATGTCACCGCCACCGCCCTTACCCCCATTGCCGACGCGGCCCGCGTCTTTTCGCTCGGCCGCGGCCGCCTCACGGTCACCAAAACTCTCGAGCGCCTCGCCGCCGCGGCCATCGACTTCCCCGCCTCCGCCCACGTCTTCGCCGAAGCCGCCGAAGCCTATCGCATCGCCCTCTATCACCAAACCCTCGCCGGCAGCCCCTGCATCGACCCGGCACGGCTCGGCCGTTACGACTCCCGCTTACTCAAAACCGCCTTCGGCTCCATCCAACGCTTACTCGAACTTACTAGCGAAACATTTGTGGGCCGCTCATGACCGACGACACCCCGTGTAACTCCGTGCGTTTTGTCGTGCTCGACAGCGAAACCACCGGGCTCGATCCCCGCCGCGATAAGATAATTTCCATCGGCGCCGTCGTGGTCTACGCTGGAGAAATCCACCTTCAGGATTCCTTCGAAGTGTTACTCCAAGTGGCCTACAATAACTCCTCCGTCACTGTCCACGGCATTACTCGGGACGAGGCTCGCGACGGCTTCACCGAACGCGAAGGCCTTGAAATGTTTTTGCCCTATCTCGGCGACAGTATCATTGTCGGCCACCACATCGGCCACGATATCGAAGCCCTCAGTTGCGCCAGGGAACGGCACTGGGGCCAACGCCTCAAAAACCGTTCGCTCGACACCATGGACCTTGCTTTGCACCTCGAACGCGACGGCGCCTTCGCCGGCCAGGAGATGGCGCAAGGCTTCTCGCTCGATGGTCTCTGCGATATGTTTGGCATTGCCCCGCATGACCGGCACACCGCCGGCGGCGACGCCTTCATCACCGCGCAGATTTTCCTCCGGCTACTCCGCGCCGCCCAACGCGTCGGACGCACCACCGTCGGCCAACTCTGCGAGCCTTATGTCGCCGTCGAAGGCTGACGTTTGAAGGCCTGTAATACTAAGGCACTCACAATCACCACCAAGCACCCAATCACGTTCCACCACAAGAACGCAATATTGGTGTATCTTGCCGCCGCGAAGATCGCTAATTCTCCACAGATCACGCCCCAAAACGCCGGCCCCGCCGTCACGTGCTTCACATAGAAGGCCAACACAAAGACCCCGAGTAATCCCCCATAGAAGAGTGACCCGAGTAGATTCACCGCCTCAATCAGCGACAGGTTAAACATCTTGCCCAGGTGCGCCGTCCCTACCGCGTACAGCCCCCAGAACAACGTAAACCCCCGGGAAGCCCACATCATGTGCGCATCGCTTGCGGCGGGCCGGAAAAACCGCTGATACAAGTCGATCACACTCACCGTAGCCAGCGAATTGATTTCTCCCGCAATTACCGACATGGCCGCGCCGAAGATTACCGCCATCACCAAACCCACCACGCCTGGCGGCAAATACCGTGTCACAAACGACAGGAAGATGTAATTCGTATCCGTCGCCTTGGCCACGGTCAAAGCTTGCTTCCGCACCGCCTCGGCCTCCCGATGCGCCGCCTGATAACGAGCGATGGTCTCCGGCGTATCCGCCGCTAACATCTGCTGGGCCGCCACTCGCCGCGCTTCCCATTTTTCCTTATAATCAGCCTGAATCTGCGAAAATCCCGGGGTCCCTTCGAGCGCCGCTAAGCGCTCCCCATGGAATAAGACCGGAGGTAACTCAAACGTGTAGAAGGCGAACACCATCACGCCCGTTAGCAAAATAAAGAACTGCATCGGGATTTTCGCCACGGCATTAAACAACAAACTCAGCCGGCTCTGCGCAATCGATTTTCCCGTCAGGTACCGCTGCACTTGGCTCTGGTCGCAGCCAAAGTAAGCCAAGGCCAGAAACATACCGCCAATTAACCCGCTAAATAAGTTATACCGGTCGTTCAAATCGAAGTTGAAGGTAATCGGATTCACCTTACCCGCCGCACCGGCCACGCGTAGCGCGCCCGTAAATCCTACACCCGCGGGCAACAAAGAGATCGCCGTCACAAAGGCGATAATCATGCCCAAGGTCATCACCAGCATTTGCTGAAAGTCAGTCCAAGTTACGGCTTTAATCCCGCCCAGCACGGTATAGACAATCGCCACGCAACCCATGAGCAGGATGGTCCACTGTTCGCTCCACCCCAGGATCACCGTTAGCACCACGGCGGGGGCGTAAAGCGCCATGCCTACGCCCAAGCCGCGCTGCACCAGAAACACGCACCCCACTAATGCCCGGACCCGGTAGTCGAACCGTTTCTCAAGATACTCATAGGCCGTATAAACGTTGGCCCGATGAAACAACGGTACCGCGGTCATACAGATCAGGATCATCGCCAGCGGCAAGCCAAAGTAATACTGCACAAACCGCATGCCGTCGACATAGGCTTGGCCGGTGGTGGAGATAAACGTAATCGCGCTCGCCTGCGTCGCCATAATCGACAACGCCATCGCGTACCACGGCATGGTCCGCCCCGCCAACAAGTAACTCGCCGTGGTCTGTTCTCCTCGCGCCCGATACAGCCCATAGCTGATGATGGCCGTAAGTGTACTAAAAAGCACCACCCAATCGAGCGTCTTCACGGCGTGAAGCTCCGTTTGAACCACCAGAACAATACAATTACCGTCACCAGGTAGATGACGATCACCTGGTACACCCGTTTCCAGGTGCCGAGAAACGGCGGTGGCTCGTCTGGCACTTGCCGCAAGTTACTTAGCTCCCGAAGCATGAGCGCTCAGGAAATTCGCGAAGATCCGATAGGCGCCCGGCACGCCGGCGGGCAACTGCCGGAACCAAGCCATCGGCGAGTAGATGTAAGTGCCTTGGCCGTAGCGAGCTACCAAGGTGGCGCTATTCAACAACTTCTCGCCCGGGTCATGGCTGGCAAACAGGCTCGTATATTGCGGATCCCATTCGGACGGGAAATAAAGCCCGCGTTCCTGCACCCAACCCTGGAAGTCAGCTTCCGTGATCTCGTTCGGCACATGCAACAAAGAATCCTTAGGATTCGGGAACTCGATCGGCGCCTCTTCCACCGTCACCCGGTCGCCGCCCACGGTAAGCGGATAAGGCCCGACGCGATTCAGGTCGCTGCGCGGAGCGCCCCCAAAAGGACCTCCTCGTTCGGCCACGTTATATTGCACGACCACGGTGCCGCCCTGCTTTACATACTCCATCAGCCGGGTCTGATTCGCGCGTAAGTCCACCCGGCCGTTGTAAGCCCGGATGCCCACCACAATCGCGTCATAATTACGGAAATTCGTGGTCGCTAATTGACCCTCGCCGAGCATTGTCACTTCGGCGCCCAGTTGCTGAATCGCCGCCGGCACTTCATCGCCCGCGCCCATCACATAGCCCACGCGCTTCGCCGTCGACTTCACACTCGTCCGCAACAAAATCGTCTCCGCAGTGGGGAACAAACTCTGCGGCGCGAAATGAGGATACTGGATCGTCGCCATCTCCGACGATGCCTCCGCGCCGTCGATATTGGCCACCGCCTTCGCCATCAGCCGACCTTCGCCGGCGGCGGGTTTCACTATGAAGGTCACCGTGGTCTGCTCGCCCCGCGCACCCAGGGAAAAATCCGCCGTGGCCGGAGTGCTAGTGAAGCCCGTCGGTAGCGACAGACTTACTTTCCCGGCCGCCTTAGGCACATTGGCACGGACTTCCACGGTAATCGTCTTCGGCTTAGAATCCGGAAACACGACTACCGCATCGGTAACGCGTAGCGCCACCGGCGGCACCACAATTAAATTCCGCGTCAATTCGCCATCCGCGCGATCGACGAACCGATACTGAATCGGCCGCTCCACCGTAAAATCTGTACCATTGGCCGTAAAGGTAAACTTCGCCGTCAGCAACGGATCATTTTCGGGATTCCCCACCTTCGCCGGGTCGGGCACGGTATACAAACCGCCGCCCTTGGTCTTCGGCTGAGTCAACCAATACGGCTGACTTACTGGAATCGTCGGCTCCAAAATCCATTCGCCGCCGTGTGCCAAATTCTGGTTATAGGGCAACTTACCCCCGGCGAATTTCGGCAAATTCAAGCCGCCTCGCGAGAAAGTAATGCTTTTCCACTGCACATCCAACTTAGTCCGCACGATGGCATTCGCCGTTACCTTAATTGTCGACCCCGGTGTCGCCTGCTCGCGATCCGCCAGTAAATCGACATAGAGGCCCGTGCACAGGGCAATTGTCTCGTCCAGGTCCACTAACTTCCGTTTGGCCCAAGCGTCGGAACTCGCCGCCATCAACTTATGCGCTTCGAGTAATAACGGCACGGTAGCGGCTGGATTCTCCGGCCGGAAACTATCGGCCGCCCGACGCAGTAAGTCCCCAATCGGACGGCCATTCGGCACGCGATTCCACGTGGTATCGATGCCATCGAACAAATCTTGCTTGGCCGGGTCGCCGCCAATATTCATCAGCTGGTTCTTGCTCGAACCCTTGCGCTCCGCCGAACCCATGCCTTGGCTCTTATGCTGGCTTCGGCTCGCCCCGGCGATTTCGTTATAAGAGAATCCGAGTACCGGGTCATACTCGCCCGTATCCACCTCGACCTTATTCAGAATTTTAGCGTTCTCCGCCTCATCCTGCGCCCGGAAGCTGAATAAGTTAAACATCAGCCGCTTGGCCTGCCAAGGCTGTACCATCTTCAACTGCTCCGGAAACCGCGACGCATCCGCCGCCACCGTAAAGCCTTCTTTACCCAACAAGGCTGAAGCCTGATGCTGCCCGTGCCCATCGCGCGGCGTGCCGGAGAATCGCGTGATGATCACATCCGGCCGAAAGCGCCGTATGGCATACACGGTGTCGGCCAGAATCTGATCGCGGCCCCACTTAGCCAACGTCTCGTCAGCGGACTTCGAAAAACCAAAGTCCACGGCGCGCGAGAAGAACTGCTCGCTGCCATCGATCTTGCGCGCCGCGAGCAACTCCTGCGTGCGGATAATCCCGATCTCATCGCCCTGTTCGGCGCCAATCAGATTCTGCCCGCCCTCGCCGCGCGTCAGCGACAAGTAGGCCGTGCGGTACTTCTTGCCGCGCGCCAAATAGGCCAGCAGGGCCGTGTTTTCGTCATCCGGGTGGGCCGCCACCATCAGCACGCTGCCGAGGATGTTGAGCCGGTCCAGGGCCAGCTTGATTTCAGCCGTACCGTGAATACTACGTTGGGCAGAAGCCGGCGCGAGAGCCAGCAACAGAGCAGGGACAATCCAAATTCGCAAGCGGGGCATCCCCACCAGTGTATAAGCACTTTAGCGGACCAGCACAGTCTCCGTCGTTTGTTCTCCGACATGCACGTGCAATTTTCCGCTCACCGGGTGAATCCAGATGCCCACGCCGGGCGGCGCGGGGATCTGCCCCGGCGTGCTCACGACGATTACGCCCTGTGTGGACTCCGCCATTCGGTTGAAACGCCCCAAGTGAATATGGGTATGGCATTGCGTCCGCACCTTCTCACCGTTATAGGCCACGCCCCACTCTTCGCCAAACATCTCTTTGCTTTTGGCAATCGCCGCCGTCCACAACTGCGTCCGCGCGGCGAGGGTCATCTCATGCAGATGATGGGCCGCCTCTCCGTGCGCCCGCGGCAGCGCCAGCCACCGGTTCGGCTTGCGCGGATTGATGTCCTTCACCATAAACACGGGCACATCCAGCGGCTGCTTCTCCGCCACGCCGCAGAGGCTGCATTGCCGTTCCGCCATGGTGGCGGGTTTCGCCGGATCACAGGGACAATCGATGGCCAAAATTGCCAAAACGAATACCGAAAGCATGGCTATTAGTTTAGCCTCTGTATACTGTTGGTTTGGTCACTCGACTTCGCTCGCTCCTCATTCTGCTGCTCGCCCTGCCGGTGATCTATGCGCTGTATTTCCACGCGCTCGATGGCGTCGGCATGATCGACCCCGACGAGCCCCGCTACGCCTCCATCGGCCGCGAAATGGCAAAATCCGGCGACTGGATCACGCCGCGGCTGTGGGGCGACGCATGGTTCGAGAAGCCGGCCCTCCTTTATTGGATGATCGCCATCGGCCACAAACTCGGCCTGCCGGGCGAACTCGCCGCCAGGCTTCCCGTCGCCCTCTTGAGCCTCGCCTTCGCCCTCTTTTTCTACTTTCGTGTCCGGCAGCTCTTCGGCGAACTGCCCGCGCGCTTTGCGACGCTGGTCCTGACGACCTCCGCCGGCTGGGTCGCCTACTCGCACTTCGCCCTGACGGACCTGCCTTTGGCGGCCTGCTTTGCCGCCGCCATGCTGCTTTATCTCGAATGGCTGAGTGGCGGCGACGAGTATCTTGCCTACGCCGCCGGCGCCTGCCTGGGTTTGGCCGTGCTCGCCAAAGGGCTGGTGCCGTTGGTGCTCGCGCTGCCTGTCCTCTGGTTCGCCCGCGAGCGTAAGCGCGAACTCTGGAAGCCCGTCGCCGCGATGCTTGTCGTGGCGCTTCCCTGGTACCTCGCGTGCTACGCCCAAAACGGCTGGCTATTCATCGACGTCTTCATCATTCGCCATCACTTCTCCCGTTTTGCCGACGATACTTTGAAGCACGTGCAGCCCTTCTGGTATTACCTGCCGGTGCTGATCGCCGGCCTCTTCCCCTGGTCACCCGCCCTGGTGATGGCCATGCGCCGGGAATCGCTCCAGGACGTCCGGCGCCAATACGTGGCCGCCTGGCTGCTATTTGCTCTCGTGTTCTTTTCGCTCTCCGCCAATAAGCTTCCCGGTTACCTCCTGCCGATCCTGCCGGCCGCGGCCATTCTCACCGGGCTCGCTCTCGCCGAAGTCGACAAGGCCTACCTCGCGCTCATCGGCGGCGCGTTGCTATTGGGCCTGGTGCCGATGGTGGCCGAAGTGCTTCCCATTGCCCTTGGCGAAGGGCTCAGCCATGCCCGCGTCGCTGAGCTCCCCTGGCGTTATCTCGCGATCGGCGCCGTCGGTGGGGCGCTCGTGTTCCGGCACGAATATGCCACTTCTCGCGCGGCCGCCGTCGGCCTGCTGGCCATCGGCTCGGTCGCCGGCATTGCTTTTTTGAAACGAGAAGCCTTCCCCAAGCTTGAGCAGAAGGTCTCCGCCCGGCCGTTGTGGCGCGGGCTCGAAAAACGGCGCGCGGAGATCTGCATGGGCAATATGGATCGGCACTGGCGCTACGGCCTCAATTACTACGCCGTTAAGCCCCTGCCCGATTGCCTCCTCGTCCCCAAAGGCATCATCCTTGAGCAACGGGGCGAGGACCGGCCCCGGCCCTGGATCCAATAACGCTGGTGCCGGGGCCTTCCATGCCGGCATCGAGAAAGAAGTAACGAAACGAACCCGGGAGTTGTTGATTCCATTGGGCCTGGCTATTTCGCCAGCCCTGATCTGGAGATGGGATTCTCAACGGGCGATGAGCCGCGATCTCATTTGGCTAATCTTGCATCGTCCCGCGGACAGCGGGTTCTACTTTGAGCCTAAGTTAAATCTCTTCAATGACTTAGGAGGAAACCCGGGGATGCGCGTGGATGGCCCCGATCGGAGATAAGTACTTTATTTTATGAGACTTATGGGCATGACGTGATTCTTAGTGCGGGATTCTGCTCACGGCGGAGAATCAGGAAGCAGAGCAGACTCGTCAACCCATGATACCAAGCAGGGCCAAGCGATCCTCCTTAAGCTATTGAAATGAAAAGATTAAATCTGTTGGATCACTTTGCCTGGTGCTTCGCCAAGGTGTGGGTGAACTCCGCGCCGAAGAAGAAGATCTGCGAAGAGTAATAGACCCATACGATCACCACGATCAAGGACCCCGCGGCCCCGTAGGCCGAGCCTACGCTGGCCTTGCCCAGGTAGAGCCCGATGAGCGCTTTGCCGACCGTGAACAGGAACGCCGTCGCCAAGGCCCCCAGCCACACTTGGCGCCAGGGGATCGTCTTGTCCGGGACGAAGCGGAAGATGAGGCCGAACAACACGGCGATGGCGACAAAGGAGAACAGAAAATTCACCACACTCAGGGCGAACTCGGGGACGGGCAGGAAGTCGCCGAAATAACTCCCGGCCGCGGCCAACCCGGCGCTCAGCACTAACGACACCAGCAGCAGAAAGCCGATCGCGAGCACCATGCCGAAGGAGAAAAAGCGCTCCTTGAGCAATGCTTTCAGCCCCATGGTCGGCGACGGCGGCACTTCCCAGATGGTGTTCAAAGCTGAGCGCAATTCCAGAAAGACCCCAGACGCCCCGAAAAACAGGGTAAGAATGCCCACGGCCGAAGCGAACAGCCCCGAGGAGGGCTCCCGGGCATGCTCGATGGTGGTCTTTACGGCTAGTGCCCCTTCCCTCCCAATCAGATTGCGAACTTCGTTCAGGATTTGGTCCTGCGCGGTGGAATGGCCAAAGACCAGCGCCACGACGGCTACCACCAGAATCACCAGGGGAGCTAGTGAGAGGATCGTGTAGAACGCTAACGACGCGCCCAAGCGCGGGGCATCGTGCAGATTCCAGGCCGCGAAGGTCTGTTGCAGGATCGGCCAGCAGGATTTGGAAAGCATCGACAATGCCTCTAGTGTAGGGGTAAGCGTGGCTTTTTTGGGGGTAGCTCACGCGAACCCTCGACCAAGGGGTTATCTTAAACGGATAGGAGCGTGGATGAAACGATTGCGGATGATGTTGGGATTTGCCCTTTGGGCGCTGGTCGCCACGGCGCAGGTGGTGCCGGACCGCTATGTGGTGGAGCTATCGGAGGCGCCGTTGGGGGCCGAGGTGCGCACAAAAGGGAAGGCGGCTCTGAGCGATCGGCTACGGGCCATCCAGAGCGAACAGGGCCGAGCCAAGGCCGCCATTGAGGCCCGTGCCGGCAAGGTGACGACGTCGGTGGAGAGCGTGATGAACGCCCTGCTGGTGCGCCTCCCCGGGCAGGATCCTTCGGTGCTCGCCGCACTTCCCGGCGTGAAAAGAGTCTACCCCGTGCACCAAGTGCAAACGACGCTCGAGAATGCTTTGGCCATCCACAGAGTCCCCGCCGCCTGGACGCTAATTGGCGGCAAGGACCGGGCCGGGGCCGGGATCAAGATCGCCATCCTCGACACCGGCATTAGCACCGATCATCCCGGCTTCCAGGACCCGACGCTCAAGTTCCCCGCCGGCTTTCCCCGCGCGTCTTCCGCTAAGAACTTGAAGTTCACGAACAACAAAATCATCGTCGCGCGCAGCTACGAGGACATCTACGAACTCGACGAGCCCGATGACGCTGGCGACCGTAATGGCCACGGTACCGCGGTGGCGATGTGTGCCGCTGGCGTCACCAACTCCGGACCGCTGGCTAGCATCACCGGCGCCGCGCCCAAAGCCTGGATCGGCGCTTACAAGATTAGCCCCTTGAATGAACGCACCGCCGCCGAAGACGCGATTCTGAAGGCCCTCGACGATGCCCTTTCCGATGGCATGGATGTGATCAATCTGAGCTTCGGCTCAACATTTCAATTCCCGACCGGACCGGACTTGCTGCCGGGCGTCGCTTTCGACCGGATGAAGAGCTTCGGCGTGATGATGATCGTCTCGGCGGGCAACGACGGCCCCACGCTTAACTCAACCAACGGCCTCGGCACGCCGTCCTCGGTGATCGCGGTCGGCGCTATCGGCAACGACCGTTTTTTTGCCGATACCGTGATCGTCGCCGGCCAGACCTACCGGGCGTTCGCGGGCACCGGTGGCCGGCCCACCAGTCCCGTCGTGGGTAATCTCTTCGACGTCGAAGGGATCGACGCCACGGCCTTTCTCTGCCAACCCGCCGCCGGCGGCAGCCTTACCGGCCGCGTGGCGCTCATCTTGCGCGGCGGCTGCCTCTTTGAAGAGAAACTCAACAACGCCAAAGCCGGCGGCGCCATCGCCGCCATTCTCTATACCGACGCCGCCCGGCCCGATGCTTTCACTCCCGCCGTGGGCGCTTCCACCTTACCTGCCATGATGGTTAGCTACCCGTCCGGCATCGCTATGAAGGCTGCGGCCACGGCAGTCACGGTAAGCGCCACCCTGCCCTTCAAGCAGGCATCTCTTGCGAAGGATTTCCGCCAGATCACCTCGTTTTCGAGCAAAGGCCCGACCTATGATTTCCGGATTAAGCCGGACCTCGCCGCGGCCGGCGAAGACATCTACAGCGCCACCCAGAAGGTGGACATAGAAGGTGGAATCTACTCCGCCGACGGCTACACGATCCTGGAGGGTACCAGCTTCTCCGCGCCCATCGTGGCCGGCGCGGCCGCCGTGCTGCGCGCCGCCCGCCCCGGCCTCACCGTTGACCAATACAATTCCCTGCTGATTAACGGCGCCACGCCGCTGATGGTGAACGGCAGCCCGTTCATCGAGCGGGTGCAACAGACCGGCACCGGCATCCTGAACCTCGAAACGTCCTTACGCAATAACGTCACTATCTTGCCCACTTCGCTCACTTTCGGCGTGGGCAGCGGCACCCTCGGCGGAGCCCGCACCGGAGACTTCGTCCAATTCAGCGTCACCAATATTGGCAAATCGAGCGACACTTTCAAAGTCCGCTCGATTCCGTATGACTCCGCCCCCGCGCTCCAGTTTTCCGCTACGCCCGGCAGCCTGACGCCTGAGCCCACGGTCAACCTCACTTTGGCCCCAGGCCAAACTAAGACCCTCTACGCCTACTGGAGTTCGCCCACGATGCTGCCGCGCGGCGAATACCAAGGCCAGATCCTGATCCAGGGCGACACGGGTGCGATCCTGACCCCCTATTGGTATGCGGCGCCCAGCCTGATCCCGAACGCGGTGCTGGAGCTGAATCCGCCCAACTCCACGGCCCGGGTGGGCGCCACGGTCACGCTTTTCGTCCGCGTGATGGACAGTACCGGTTTTCCGCTGACGACCGACGCTCAACTCCGCTTCACCGGCGTCGCCACCGCCGGCGCCACCATCGATCTGTTGCCTGGCGTGCTCTTCCCGAACCTGCGCGCCATCCGCATGCGCCTGGCGCCGACGGCCCGGGCCAACACGTTCCAGTTCACTTTTGGGAACCTGCCGCCCATCACGCGTATAGTTACGGGGACGACAGCGCCGTAAAATACTACGGCCGCGAAAAAATATGTGAGAACAATCCCTCCTGAATTCCACTTATTAGTGGATGAGGGAACCGTTACTTTGGCCGGCGATCGCCATGTTGCTCGGCATCGTTGGCGGCCGCACGCTGGTGGTGGCCGTTGGGGAAGCGTCGGTGGCGGCATTACTGTGCCTCGGGCTAACGTTTGGCGCTTATAGGAAGGGCCTTCGACGATGGTGGCTGCCCGCGCTCGCGCTCCTGATCGCGTTGGGGGCGCTGCTGGAAGCCACGGCCCGCCCCGGGCCTAAGCCGCGAATTGAGAGCAACCGGGACGAAGTGCTGCTGGTGCAGGGCTGTGTGGTGGAACCCAGCAGCTTCTTCGAAGGCCGCATGCAGTTCACGGTGGAACTCGAGCCCGGCGCGCGGGCCAAGGTTTACCAGTATCCGAAGGATGGCCTGCCGCCGCCGGTTGCCTTTGGCCAGCGGGTGGAGTTTGACGCCCGGATCCGGAAGCCGGGCAGCTTCCAGAACCCTGGCGGGTTCGACTATCCGGAGTACCTCGCTCGTCGCCAAATCTACTGGACGGCGACGATGCCCACCACGGCCCGGGTGCACGCTTTGGCGGGTGAGTGTGGCGGCTCTGGGGCGCGCTGGATCGCACACATGCGGGCCGTGCTCCTCGCCCGCATCGATCGATTCTTCCCCCAGGATGACTACGCCAGCGGCATGTTGCAAGCTCTGCTGTTGGGCGAAACCAGCCAAGTGAAGAAGCTCTGGACCGAGGACTTCCGGCGCACCGGCACGTTCCATGCTTTGGTGATCAGCGGCCAGCATGTGGTGGTGCTGACGGCGGGCTGGGTGTGGGTGATCTACCAACTCACGCGACGCCGCTGGGTGGCCGCCATGGCGGGCGTGCTGTTGGCTTGGGTCTACACAGGCCTCGCCGGCGGCGCCGCGCCCGTGCTGCGCGCCGCCTGGGGCCTGACATTCTACGCGGGCGCCGGCTACTTCTACCGGCCGGGACGGGTGCTGAACATCCTGGCGGCGGTGGTACTGGTGTTTCTGGTGATGGACCCTGGGCAAGCCTACGACGCGAGTTTCCAGCTTTCGTTTTTGGCGGTTCTGGCGATTGGCGCGCTTTCGACGCCGATCATTGAGCGAACCACGGGGCCGTTTCAGCAAGCGGGGCGCGACCTCGATAACGTGAGTTGGGACGTGACTTTGCCGTCGCTCGTGGCGGCGATTCGGGTAGAGTTGCGGCTGTTGGCCGAGACGCTTTCGCTGCTGACTGGCCTACCGCAAAGCTGGGCAAACCCGGTGGCGGGCGGCCTGACGCGGCTACTGGCCACGGGCGCGGAAATGCTGCTGATTACGGCGATGGTGCAGGTGATGTTGGCCGTGCCGCTGATCGCCTACTTCCACCGCTTCCCGGTGACCGGGCTGCTAGCTAACCTGCTGGTGGCGCCGCTGCTGTCGGCCGCGATTCCCGCAGGCATGCTGGCCGTGGTGACGAACTGGGCTTGGCTGGCGGGCTGGACGGCTTGGCTGGTGCACACCTCCGGTGCGGTGGTCGCTTGGACGTCGCAATGGGAACCGGCTTGGCGCATCCCCGCGCCGCCCCTCTGGTTAGGCGTGCTGGTCGCGCTGTCGCTGCTGCTGCTAGCCACCGCGTTGCGGGTTGGCCGCTGGCGCGCCCCAGCCTTCGCTCTGGCTATGGGCGCGGTCGCGGTGTTGCTGGCCCACCCCTTTGCGCCGGACACGCGGCAAGGCGAACTCGAACTGACTGCGGTCGACATCGGCCAAGGCGATGGCCTGCTGATGGTGCTGCCGGATGGCCGCACGCTGGGCATCGACGCCGGTGGCACGCGCCGCACCGGTGGCATCGACACCGGCGAGGATGTGATCTCGCCCTACCTGTGGACGCGTTCCATTCGCCGACTCGATGTGTTGGTGCTGACCCATGCCCACGCCGACCACATGGGCGGCTTGCCGGCCTTGATCGAGAACTTTCAGCCGGGCGAGATCTGGACCGGCTTGCTACCCACCCAAAGCCCGGAGTGGCAAGCCGTCGCCGATGCCGCCCTTCGCCATGGGGTTCGGATCAAGACTCTGCACGAAGGCGATGCGTTCCGCGCCGGCGCAGTCCAGTTCCAGATCCTGTCGCCGTTGGTGGATCGCGAGCCGTCGCCCGAGGCGCATAACGACGACTCACTCGCCATGCTGGTGAGTTACGGCCGGCGACGTTTCCTGCTCACCGGCGACATGGAAGCCAAGGTGGAGCGCCGGCTGCTGGCGGAATGGGATCTGCCCCGCGTCGACGTGCTGAAAGTAAGCCACCATGGCAGCCGCACCTCCACCACCGATGCTTGGCTGGACCGGCTGCAGCCCGGCGTCGCGCTGGTGAGCGTGGGCCGCGGCAATAGCTATCATCATCCCCATCCGAAGGTGGTTGAGCGCCTCGCCAGCCGCGGCATTGTCACCTTGCGGACCGACGAACTGGGGCTGGTGACGATCCGCACTGACGGCCATTGGCTCGACTTCGACAGCTTCCGCTGGCAGCAAGCCGGCGTGGGCCTGATGCCCGCGTTTGGCGAATGAGACCATACAGAGGTGCGCCTGCTGCTGTTCGCCGCCAAGCTTGGCTATCAGATCCGCGTTTTTGAAGAAGCCGCGCGGCGGTTGGGGATCGACGTGCAGTTGGTGACCGATCGCTGCCATATTCTCGATGACCCTTGGGGCGACCGTGCGGTTCCGGTGCGCTTCGACGATGCAGTGGGGTCGCTATTGGCAATTGAGGGTCCTGCTGAGGGCGTGATCGCGGTGGGTGACCGGCCTTTGTGGTTGGCCGCGTTGGCCGCGCAGAAGCTGGGGATGCCGTTTCATTCGCCGGAAAGCATCGCGAAGAGCCAGAACAAGCACCTGGCGCGCGAAGCCTTTCGCGCGGCGGGGCTGCTGGTACCTCGCTATGAACGCCGGGCCATTCAAGCCGCAAACGAAGTGAGTGGGCCTTATCCAGTGGTGCTGAAGCCGTTGGCGCTGTCGGGCAGCCGTGGCGTCATTCGGGCCAACAACGACGAGGAGTTTCGCGCGGCTTGGGCCCGGATCGCGAAGCTGCTCGAGTCCGGCGAGATCCGTGAGCGGCGGGAGGAGGCCGATCGCTTCATACAGGTGGAGACTTACATCCCGGGGCGAGAGTTTGCCGTGGAGGGCATTTTGCGGCAGGGCCAGTTGCAAGTACTCGCCATCTTCGATAAGCCTGAGCCGTTGGAAGGGCCGTTTTTCGAAGAGACGATCTATGTGACGCCCTCGCAGGAAAGCCAGGAAACCCAGGCGCGGATCGTCGAGGCGATCGAGCGGGCGGTGGCGGCGGTGGGCCTCTCCGATGGTCCTCTGCATGGCGAGTGCCGCGTGAATGACTCTGGCGTTTGGGTACTGGAAGTTGCGGGGCGACCGATTGGCGGACTATGCGCCCGGGCGCTGACTTTCGATGGGGGGAAGCCGCTGGAGGAGATCCTGCTGCAAGCCGCGCTGGGGGAAACTCGTGAGGCGAGACTTGACGATGGCGCGTCCGGAGTGATGATGATTCCGGTGCCGGGCGCGGGCATCCTGGAGCGGGTGGAGGGGATTGAGGAAGCGGCCCGGTTTGCCGAAGTGATGATCACGGCCAAAGAGGGCGAGCGGTTGGTACCGCTGCCAGAAGGCAACAGCTATCCGGGTTTTCTCTTCGCCCGCGGAACTGCCCCCGCCTCGGTGACCGCGGCCTTGCGGCAGGCGCACGGGCGGCTGAATTTTCGCTTATTGAAGGCGTTGCACTAGTGCTGTGACGTCAGTGAAGACGGGAGTTTCTTCGGCAAATGTGCCCCGCCGCTCGCGCGACGGGCTAGGTGGTGGTTCGGTGTCCGTCACGCGAGCGGAGGCCCATGCGTTAAAGCCGCTTGGCGGTGAACTCCATCTTGTTGTTACCACCCTCGCGACCGCGGGAACCGGTGAGGGAATCGCCATCGATGGTGCCTTCCCAAACGTTAATCATTTCACCCTTCTTAGTGGTCTGTTTGGTTTTGAAGGAGAACTTGTTGCCGGCAATCTTGCCTTCCATGATCTCGGCGGTGCCCGGACGGGGTCCGGCAGTCGCCACGGTGCCAGTGAGAGTTTCGCCACTCGATTTCAAGTCCATCGTGGTGGTGACCTTCATTTCGCCATCGGGACCACGCATGGTCATCTCCGAAGTCCACTTGCCGTCGATGCCAGCGGCGAAAACAGCCACGGCCGCGAACAACAAACCTGCGATCATGAGGTTAATCTTTTTCATTCTTTCAGTGCTCCTAACGGGGGCCAACGCCTTTAGCGTGGCATCCTGTTAAACACACCAATCAGGAAAATAGTTACGTTGTCGATGAATCCTACACCGCGCTACTGCGATGTCAGCCTCCCGGTCCCGCTCGATCAGGCATTCACTTATGCCCTGCCCGAGACGTTGCGCCATCGAGTGCAGGTTGGCTCGCGGGTGCTGGCTCCGTTTGGGGCGCGGCAGTTAGTGGGTGTGGTGCTGCGGACGCACGACGAGCCGCCGGTGTCGGGTAAGACGCGTGAATTGATGAAGTTAGTCGATGAAACGCCGGTGCTCGACGAGCGGATGATCCGGCTGGGCGCGTGGATCGCCCAGTACTATTGCGCGCCGCTGGGCGAGGTGCTGCGGGGCATGGCGCCGTTGACGGGCGAGGTGCGGCAGACCGAGGTTTACGCGATTACCGATTCGGGGCGCGACTTGGCGCGGCAAATGTCGATCGACCCGAAGCTGGCCGAAGACCCCAGCGTGGCGTTGCTGCATATGCTTGAGAAACGGTCGCTGTCGGCGGCCACGCTCAAGAAGAAGTTCGACGACGCGCCGCGACGGTTGCAGGCGCTAGTGAAGAAGGGGCTGATTGAGCTTGAGCAAGATCTGACGGAGCGCGACCCTTTGCGGGCGGGGTCCGATCGGCTGGAGATCGAGTTCGCGGCGCGGCCCGAGGGTAAGTTACCCAAGGCGGAGCGAGAGTTAATTGCCTATCTTGAGTTACATCCGGGGCCGCATAAGTTGGGCGACTTAGAGGCCGGGATGAAGAGCGCGAGTACGGCGGGTCGGGCTTTGGCACGAAAGTCGCTAGTGAAGTTGAGTTTGATCAACGCGGCGAGGCCATTGCATCCGCTGGAGCGCATGGTGCCGGTGCTGAACGGCGCGCAGCAGGCGGCGTTCGACACAATCTCCGGGGCGATCACCAAGGGTAAATTCGCCGCTTACTTACTGCAGGGCGTGACGGGGTCGGGCAAGACCGAGGTCTACTTACGCGCGATTGAAGCGACTTTGGCGGTGGGTCGCAGTGCGCTATTATTAGTGCCGGAAATTGGACTAACGCCGCAGGTGGCCGGCCAATTCTCGAGCCGATTCGGGGACCGGGTGGCGATTCTGCACTCGGCCTTCACCGATGGCGAGCGCGCCCAGCAATGGCGGCGCATCCGGCAAGGCGAGGCGACGGTGGTGGTGGGCACGCGGAGCGGGGTGTTTGCGCCGGTGCCGCAGTTGGGTTTGCTATTAGTCGACGAGGAACACGATAGCAGTTACAAGCAGGAAGAGACGCCACGCTACAACGGGCGCGACGTGGCCGTGGTGCGCGCCCAGATGGAGTCTGCGGTGGTAGTGCTGGGGTCGGCGACGCCGAGCCTCGAAAGTAAGTACAACGTGGAACGCGGTAAGTACCAATGGCTCGAGTTGCCGGAGCGAATTGAGAAGCGGCCGATGCCCGACGTGGAAGTGGTCGACATGCGGGTGGAGTTTCTCGAAAGCAAGAAGAATGCCACTTTCTCGCGCCGGCTGGTGGAATTGATTGACCAGCGGGTGACCGATGGCGAACAGGTGATGTTACTGCTGAATCGCCGGGGATTTTCGACTTCCGTCGCCTGCCGCAGTTGTGGCGAGCGGGTAACATGCGTCAACTGCGCCGTGGCGCTTACCTTCCATCGGCGAGACCGGCGGATGCTTTGCCATTACTGTAGCCATGCCGAGCGGATTCCCGAGAAGTGCCCGAAGTGCGGGAGTGAGCACATCTACTTTCTTGGCACCGGCGCGGAGAAGGTGGAGGACGAGTTACACGGCCTGTTTCCGCGGGCCCGGATTGCGCGCATGGATCGGGATACGGTGACGACGAAGCGGCATTACGAGACGATTTTGCAGGGCTTCCGGGAGAAGAGCTTCGATATCCTAGTGGGGACGCAGATGATCGCGAAAGGTCACGATATTCCGAATGTGACTTTGGTGGGCATCGTCTCGGGGGATATCGGGCTGGGCCTGCCGGACTTCCGGGCCGCTGAGCGCACGTTCCAATTACTCACGCAGGCCGCCGGACGGGCCGGGCGGGGTAGCCTACCGGGGCAAGTGATTATCCAAACCATCAACCCCGAACACTATGCCATCGAGTGCGCTGCCGCACAGGACTATGCGCGTTTCTATGAGAAAGAGATCGAATTCCGGCGCTTCATGCGCTATCCGCCCTTTGCGGCCTTGGCCAATGTCGTCTTGCGGCATGAGAAGCAGGAAGAGGCGCTGCGGATGAGCGGAGAGATCGCCAACTTACTCGACCCGGCGCCCGCGAACATGCGCGTCTTGGGGCCGGCGGAGGCGCCGGTGGCGAGGTTACGGAATGAATTTCGGTATCAGTTGTTACTCAAGACCTCCAGCCGCAAGTTACTGGCTGAGGTCCTGCTGAAGATCCGGCAGCATGCGCTCGATAGTAAGTGGGGGGCGACGGCTTTGGTGATCGACGTGGATCCGTTGAGTTTGAGTTAATGCGGCGGATGACCTGGCCCGTCGCGTCAGCGATGGGTCACCTTCGCCAACGAAACTCCCGCATGCAATGGGCGGGCCCAGGGCTGTTCCAGATCAACGCCGTTGTGCCCGCGGGATTGCCGGCGAACGCTGCCACTTCGATCGGGATGAAGGTGAGTGACTTCCCAGCCCCGGCGGGCATTACGGTGGCAGTTCGGTGATGGCGATCCGTTTAAAACTGGATGCGGAGACCCAGTTGGATGTTGCGCGGCCCGACGTTGGTGGTGCCAGTGACTCGGCCGAAGTCGGTGTTGCCTAACGTGGTGTTGGCTCTACCGAACTGCGGGGTGTTGGTCATGTTGAACAGCTCGGCCCGGAATTGCATCTTCACGCGTTCCAGGAAGCGGAAGTTCTTCAGGATGGCGAAGTCGGCATGGTTGGTGGGGCCGAAGCGAATCGTCGGTACCCAGCGGGTGGCATTGCCGATTTCGTAGGTGCCGGGGGCGGTGAAGGCCGAGG
>ENA-ORBV01004669-ORBV01004669.1-microbial-mat-metagenome-genome-assembly--contig:-NODE-4669-length-26017-cov-6.730532_pt1 | contig 26017 bp, 25 predicted proteins | sample MGYA00237777_ERZ505514 | MGnify/ENA primary metagenome ERZ505514 (study PRJEB26160, sample SAMN06269048) | microbial mat metagenome | isolation source: Oligotrophic lake microbial mat | place... | reverse complement strand
GTTCATCATGAGCTCAGCGCGCCACAGGCGGTCCCGGAAGAACCCACGACCGGGCTCCAGGGCGTCCGTGATACTCTTGATCCCGATCTTCGGGGACTGCGTCATCCAGAACCAGAGGTTCTGCTTGAGCTCGTCCAGGGAGTCCTCGAGGCGGCGCATCTTCGACGGGCGCGCGCCACCAGCGGCCGGGGTGACGCTGATCTCCAGGTCGCCGAGCCTCTTGGATGTGCCGGCCGAGATTCCCTTCGAGGCCAGCAGGTCATCCCAGACGTCGATCGCGGACTTCGTCCTGACGTACCTCTTCATGGGCTCGTTAGGGTTCGTGGAGGGGAAGACCCAGTCGGACTCATGAAGCAGATCGATCGTCGCCCGCCAGATGCGCAGGCCCACGAAGTCGTCAGGAGCGAACCCTGACACGTCGTGTCCACACTCGTGCCTGACCCCCATGAGCGAGGCCCAGTCCGGGTAGGGTGCCGTGCACCCGAACCAGATGAAGTCGTCACCGAGGACGTTGCCATCCACATCTGCGATCTGGGAGCCGAGAGTGATCTCGACACACATGTTCTTCGGGAACGAGTAGTCAACATCGAAGGAGATGCGGACATATTCCCCGTCAGCAATGGGGTACGCGCTACGGTCGGCGAATCCCGTAGGGGAGAGCAGACCTGGACTCGGGCTTGCCGAGTAGTAACCCGTCTCACCCATGAAGTAGTGACGAAGACCTTCGCCATTCCCCAGGTCAATCTCGCGCGTCCGATACGCTTCCTCTTCGTAGAAAGCGTACTGCCGGATGATCACGTTCCCGGTTACCGTCGAAGGATCGAGTTCTGCACTGAATTGGAATGCGACCTGATCGAGCGTAGCCAAGATCTTGAACGAGTGGTGCGCCGGCGAGGTGGCGACAATGCGAAGAGGAGCTCCGGCCTCCGCCTTGAAGGCAATGTCGTCCGGGAGCTCGAGATCTCCCTGTAGGTCGGTCTGACCTTCGGTCTTGTCCCCGGCCGTAGCCTCGAGCGTGTCTCCAGTCTGGAACACGATCGTGACCGTGAGCGGGAACTTCGTGCTGTCGGTAGCCGTGAGAGGAGCAGTCGCATCGACGTCCTCGCCGACGATCCGGAGCCGGTGCCCACAGTTGGGCATCAGGTGGATGTCGGGTGCGATCCTCACAGTCTTCCCGTCCGCGGACAGGGAGATCTGCGTCGTGAGAACCTGGTTCATCTTCGAGTTAACGAGGACCAGGTTCTTGGGAATGACCGTGCTCGCCAGCAGCGCCGAGTCGAACACCACTTGGAGCACGACGTTCTTCGCAACGGCGTTGGCGCCATTGGTCGGGCTGGAACTGACGAGCACGGGTGCGGGCATGTTAGATCAGATCCTTCATGGCCCTCTGCTGCTCGGGATTGCGAGCGCTGGGCTGTGTGGCTGCACCACCACCGCTACCACTGTCGGACGTTCGAACCCGGGTGCTGATCGCATCCTGGGGATGTTCCTCGACCCCACCCGGACCGGGGATCCGCTCGAGGATGCCACCGAAGAAGTCCATGAACTCCTGCCGGCAGCCATGTTCGGCCTCATGAAGGGCAAGCCTGCGGATCAGCTCGCTGGGCGGATGTCTGTCCAGCCTCATGCGGCCGGATGCGATGGAGAAGATCGTCGGCTTGATCTGATCGACCGAGGTGGCCTTGTCGATCTCTTCGTACACCGGCTCGAGCAGGCCCTTACGCATGGCCCTCGGGACCGGCTGGTGCCCGATGACGATGTCCTCCCGGTCCAGGGCGGACTTCAAGGCCTGCAGGACCCCTTCCGAGACGTCGTACGGGATGGTACAGGTCGGATTCTTCTCCGACAGGCAGAACTCCTTGTGAGGAGTGGCCAGAAACAGGCGGCGCGACAGGTTCAGGGAGACCTTTGTCCCCGGCCCGAACGCCACCTTGTCCCCGGACATGGTCTTTCCGACCACGCGGGGGCTCATCGTAGTCTGCGGAACGATCGGCATGAGAGCACCTCCAGAAGGAACCAGAGCCGCGGGGATGATACCACCCGCGGCCCTGGGAGTCACCTTGAGGGTGAGCTGGAAGTGGCGGGCGGCTAGAGCGAGAAGCTCTTCGCCGTCGGGAGCGGCCCGGTCACCTGGAGCTGCAGCTTGTCCTCGACGTCGTAGCCGCGGGTGACGATGACGTTCTTCGCCATCCGGACGCCACGACCCTGGTTGAGGACGTTGATCGCGTACTTCTCGTTCATCGCGAGCTGACGGATCTCACGCTCCGGGTCGTTCCACTCGACGGTGCGCAGGTCCTGGGCAACAGTCATGATGCCCAGTTCGCTGGTGTCGCAGAGGATGATGTCCGTGGTGTTCGTCGTCGGATCGTAGGGAATGAACGGGGAGACGATGATCCGCAGCGGGTAGGGGAACAGCTCCGGGACGTCCGTGTAGGTCGTCTGCAGCTGCGTCGGGTCGTCGAGACCCACCGGGGTGTCGAGCCCCTTCTCCCACTGACGGATGCGAGCGACCTCGCCCTTCACGCGCTGCCAGATCCCGCCCTGAACGGCCTGGGCGTAGGCCCAGTTCCGCATCACGGGGTCCTGGGCGAAGATCGTCCAGGCCATCGGGTTCATGATGAGCGCGTTCGGCGTGAAGCCGTCGTTCAGCATCGCCGCGAACATGTCGTGAAGGTCCTGCAGCGCGAAGGTGCCGTTGAACAGGAGCCCGCTGTCGCGGCCCTGTGTCCAGTCCGAAGGCGTCAGAGAAGTGTTGTCCTTCTGCGTGATGCCCTCAGTCGTGATCTGGTTGGCGACCTTCTGCTCCTTGTGACGACCGAGGGCGTAGCCCGCGGCGCGCAGGTGCATGTTCCACACGTCGAACATGCTCCACTCGAGCATCTCGGCGGTGGCGCGGATCTTGATACCGCACTTCCCGATCGTCGCGACCACCGTCCCACCGAACTCGAGGCTTCCCTCGGGGTACCGATCCTCGGCTCCCATGTCCAGGTTGCCAGCCGTGTAGGAGCTGACCGCCGGGAACATGATGCTCTGGCCGGGACCTTCGAAGCGCACGGTCTGCAGGAGCGGGGTGAGGACCTGGACGACCTCAGACGGCTCGCGGACCAGGGTGGCGATGACGCGCGGCATCAGAGCCGGCGACGCCCAGTACTGGTCGTTGGAGTCGAAGGTCTCGTAGTCCTTCTTGGCGAGCTTGCCCGACTTCGCGTCGGCGAGCCGCTCGGCGTCGGCGTTGAGCATGTCCTGGAGGGACACGCGAACGTCCGGACGCGCGGAGATGTGGCCGTTGCTGCGCCACGCCTCGAGCATCGTCTTGTACTTGCGATCGATCTCGCGCTCACGCGCCGGGGCGTACCCGCGCGTTGCGAGCTCGTCCGTGACGCGCTCTTCGATGAGCTGGTCGATGGCGTCACCGAACTTGTCGGCGACGCGCACCAGAACCCGCTTCTCTGTCTCGTCCTTCACATCGGACAGCGCACCGTCCTGGACGAGGTCCTTGAACGACTTGGTTGCCATTGGTGTTGACCTCTTGTCTTGGGTTTGGGGTGAGCTGACCGTTAGACGCCCTGGACCGCGAGGGCGATGTCGATCGCCCAGAAGTCCCCGGACGCATCAGCAGTCGCGAAGGTGAGAGCGGTCGGAACGCCGCCCGTACCGGATCCCTGAAGGGCCAGGCCGGGCACGGTCTGGACGCGGTTCAGAGTGTGGTAGCCCTCGGCCGTGTTCAGCGTGGACGCATCCACGTTGCCTGCGCCGATGGCCGTGAGAAGCAGCTGGCCCGTCGAGGGAGTCGCCGAACCGCAGATCCGGTGACGCGCCACGCACCTTCCCATGATGAAGGGAACCATCGAGACGTCGGCGCCGGTCGGATCGAACTTCTTCCAGCGACCAGGGTAGCTGACGCGCGGGTTGTTGATCGGATCGTAGTCGCCGGCAGTGTCCGACACCTGCACCAGATCGCCGGGGTAGATGTCATCTTCCTCGTCGGTGATGGCGGGGATGCGGAGCATCTTGCCCTGCGACAGGATGTTCATGTTGTCGTACTGGAGCTTCAGGTTCCGGAACAGGCGCTGGTAGGCCTGCGAGATCGCGCAGTCCTGGAGCACGCCGAGGGGCTTGACGCCAACCACGGCTGCCGTTGTTGCGCCAGTCGCGGCCACGACCGTGGCTCCATCGGTCTCGTCGAGGTCGAACGTCCCGCCGTACTCGTCTGTGGCGAGATCGGACGACGTGTAGACCACGTTGTAGCCCGCCGCGTGAGCGTGGGCCGGCACGAGGACGGACGGGGACTGCGCACGGTGCGCAGCCGGGACGGCGGTGTTGTCCCGGTCGTTGAGGACCCCGACGATCGTGCCCGGAAGCATGACGTAGGGAACCTGCTTGTTCAGATCCTTGGCGACGACGGGGAGGAACCACGCCGCCTTGCCGTTGCCGAGGGAGATGACCGTGTTGTTGAGGGCCGTATCCTTGATCGGCCACCACGGTGTACGGAACACCTGTCCCTCGCGCGGGACTCGAGCTGCGGGAGTGAATGCCATGAGTAGAGACTCCGTGTTTTAGGGAAGTGGGGTTGGCTTAGGCGTCTGGCTTAGACCAGATCCTTGCCCTTGGTGGGCTTGGAGGGGTCGGGCTTCTTGGTGCCGTCCGTGGTCTCTTCGACCTTACGGGTGGTAGCACCAGTGTCCCGTGCCTGGGAGTGGTCCTGAACGAAGGCGCCGAGACCCTTGAGGGCGGGGAGCTTGCTATCGAGCTTGCCCATCTCGTCGCGGATCGAATCCGTGATCGAGTCGGGGATGCGCTTGACGAGCTCTTCGTCCACGTAGGTCTTCAGACCTTCCGCATTGTCGAGCTTGTGGCCCGACGGCTTCTCGCCGTTCAGTGCACGCAGAAGGGCGAGGTGATCGCACTTCGTACGGTGCAGCTGCTTCTCGGCGTCCGTGAGCTTGGTCTGGAGAGCGATCGACTCGGCCTTCACCGAATCGTGCGCAGACTGCAGATCACGGTTGCGGTCCTGTTCCCTCTGAAGAGACGCGGTCAGGACCTTGACCGTATCCTCGTTGGCGCTGGCTGCGGGTGCCGCGGGCGCCGGTGTAACCGGCGGGGTTGCCGGAGTCCCGGAGGGCGCGGGCGTCGTGAGTGTCGACATCGTGGTGTCCTCGTTGAGTTCGGGTTCGTGTCCGGCGTCGCGGTCGTTCGAGCCACAGCACATCTTGGCGGCCTTTCGGTTGACGGCAATCATGATGCGCTTCTTGGTATCTGCATCACTCTTGTACCGACCGATCAAGCGTCGAGCTGCTGTGACATGTTCGCAGTCCGGAACGGGAAAAGTCCGTCCCGGGCCACAGAAGGTGCTGGACTTCAGCTTCTCCCGTCGCTCGGAACTCAGTTTCGCGTCGCTCTGGATAGAGGCCTCGAACCGGCGAGCCAGCTCGGTGCACTCCTCGAGTGAAGGAATATACATCGCATCTCGGGCCATTGCAACTTCCACATCGTGGATGTGCTTGTCCCCGAAATCCGCTTCCCTGGTCTCAAGATCCCAGCGATCAGAGTTCAGGTCGTCTACCGTGAAGTCGATGGTATGCCTGTGAGGGTCAATCTTCACCTTCTCATCAACCGGGAAAGTCCCATCCGTCCAGCCGGTCACTCGCTTTGTGGCGATATCGACCTCGAGCCAGACGGAGTGCAGGTGCCCATCTGCCTCTTCGGTCAGACCGGAGAAGTAGAGAGCCTTTCCCTCACCGATTACGCAGACGTCCTTCAGTTCAGAATCAGCCTGGATCAGACCACGCTTCATGAGTCCGCTGACGATGTGCCCCATGGCCCAGTCGTCACCATCAAGTCCGCTCGAATCCGAGTTCGCGGCCGGCACCGTATTGGTGTTGAGGTCCGGAACCTGAATCCTGACAGGTAGCTTGATGCCACCGCTTCCACGGCTGGAAATGGCGTCGTTCTCACCCTCCTTGAGGGTGAGGACGGTGCTGTTCCCAGATTCGTCGAAGATCGCCAGAACGGGGCTGGTCTTCACTGCGATGACTCCCCTACCAAACTCGAACTCTCGTGCAAGGCGCGCGGAGTCGTAGTGCGCACCATCAACCAGCGCAGCCTTCGCATCAGACCACTTCATCTCTTCCGCCACGGCCCAGGGCTGCGCAGGGTGGTTCACGACCGAGACCTCTCGGTTGAACTGGGCACCAGTGACGAGGTAGCACTCCCGCCGTGTTCCGTCCTCGAGCTCGTAGATCTGGCCGACGACGTGGTCGCAGTTCTCCTCGAGTAGGTTCCTCTCGCAGATCGAGCAGCCGGTGTACGGCGACGTGAAGCTCGTAGAGAACGTGGCATAACGCCCGTCGAGGAACTTCTCCTGGGCGTCCTTGTCCTTGATCGCCAGCTGCAGGAGCGTGTAGCCAGACCCGAGATTCAGACCGCGTGCGGGGTTCTTCCAGTCGGAGAAGAACTCATCGGTCTTCTTAAGCCTGTGATACGAGGCCGAAACGACACGTCCGATCGCGGGAAGCTTCTGATCGTGGAACATCAGGACGGGCATGTCGTACGGCGAGCTGCCACCGTTGTCATGCGAGCACCACGTCGGGATCCCCTGCTCCATGTGGATACCGGGGTAGCAGCGACCGTTCAGCAGGTAGCCGCTGTAGGACGCCTTCACCTTGACGAGGAGCCCGAGGTTCTTCGTCGACTGGGCCGCATCCTGAAGGAAGCTGAGAGCATCCTTCTTCAGTGCGGGCTTCTCTACTGTGACCCACGTACGGAACTGGGCCTGGCGATTGCTCACTGGGGCTCCTCCAGGAAGATTGGGAGGGCTGCATCCTGTAGGCGAGATGTCAGCGAGATCGAGCGAACGATGTCAGGACGCTCCTGCATTTCGCGGATGTCGAGCACTTCAGCTGTCTCTGATGTTCCGAGCTTCACGTTGTCGTGGCCTGCTGCACGGTACGCCTGGAGGTATCCAACGATCTGAGCTGCACGTCGGATGCGTCCGATCCTAGCATCCAGAAGGACCCAGGAAGAAGCGAATGCAGCCATCACAGAGCCTACCACGGAAGAGCTCCGTGCAAGTCCTGTGCGTACCTCGATCGACGACTGAAGCATACAAGCGGCCTGGATCTGCTGCAAGTCCTTCGTTCGGAACCCGAGTAGAAGCTGGTCGACCTGGTGAAGTTCCCGAGCGTTCAGGACCTCTGAGAGCAGCACTGGAGCGGGCTTCTTGAGCTCGGTGTATGCCTTCGAGATACCGGAACGCCATTCCGTTCGAATGTCGTCCTCGATCATGTTCCCGATGTCGCGGAGGGCCTGTGTGAAGGCCGGCCGGACGTCCTTCCCGTCCTGCACGTACTGGATCACGGCCTCGGAACACCTATTCCAGATGGTCCTGACCTGGGCTTCCGAGTCGTTCGCCGGGAGCCTGGGGGCGGTCATGGCCTTACCGTGCTGGTTCGCGGGCCTGGTCTTGTTCCCCAGCATGCCACCCACACCAGCTGCGGACGACCCGGTACCTGGCTTCTTGGCGGCGGCAGCCTTGATTGCGGCCTGGGCCTTCGCGAGCGGGATGAGCCACTCGTTCAGGTACAGCCCACCCTCCTCCTCGGGTGTGAGATCGTCGAGGTGGAGGTAGTCCCGGCGGAACTCGTCCCTCGTGATGCCACCCTGGACGTAGAGCTGCAGGCCGTGGTTCTGCTCCGCGCGCTCCGCTTCGTCATCGATGGCGGGGAACAGGAAATGGACCCGGTTGTAGTCACTGAGGTTGTAGCCACCCTCCATGACGAGGTGGTCGAAGAAGCGCTCAGTCACGAAGTCGGAGATGAGCGACTGGATCTCGGTGCACGAGTCCACCAGGATCTGCGAAAGGGTCGTCGCGGTACCACGGTTCGCCGTGTCTCCGCGGCCAAGGTCCATCATCGAGAGACGGAGGCCAGCAATCACGCGCAGTTCGTAGTGATCGATGAAGGGCTGCAGATCAAGGGCCTCGCCCTCAGCACCGATGATCTTCACCTCGTGACGCTCAGACGTGACCACGAAGCCTTCCTGCGCGAGCTGCTCCGCATACTGCGCAGCGATCAGGACCTCTGCAACCTGCTGACCGGTGGCGTGATCCGTGACCTTACCGGCGGGAATCTTCTCCGATCCGACCTTCCAGTGCATCATCGGGAACGCGTACTTGTGAGCGATGTGCTCCGTCACCATCTCGAGCTTGCGCAGGGCGCGGATATCCTCGAGAGCAGGGATGACGAAAGGCGTTCCAAATGCATGCCCTGACTTCTTCCGCCAGGGAATGTGAACTACGTCGTGGTGCGGCCACTGCCGCTCCTTGTAGCCCTTCACACGCTGGATGAAGAGTGCCGGGCGACCAGACTTCGTCTGCTTGATCGTGACCGTAGAGGGGTCAGCGATCGAGACGCCGGCGATCGGATCCCTCTCGCGGCCCCACATACGGGTCCGGACTCCGGAGGATCTCTCGGAGTCCCGGTAGAAGACTATGTAACCGTTCGATGTCGCGACAATGTTCCTGACGAGCTCGCGAACCATGTCGACGAACGGCTGGTCAGAGATCAGGGCGATCTCGCGAAGCCGGCGCTTCACGTAGGCCACGGTCTCAGGGTCTCGCCCCTTCACGAGGAACCCCTGCTTCATGATCAGCTCGACGTGGCGGTCGATCGCAACGGCGAAGTAGGACTCGATGTCCTGGAGCCGGATGACCTCGGCGAGGTCGTACATCGGCTTGACCTCTGTCGTGTCCTGCTCATAGATCCCCGAGCGGGAGACGGAGCTCTCCGTACCGGGGTACTTGAGGGTCCGCTCAGGAGGCCGGCGCTTCGTCTTGACGATTTGCTCTACGGCCGACGGAGGCGGGGCCTCGCGCTGGATCGCGAGCTTGAGGTCTTCCAGGGCAGCACGTACGAAAGCGATGTCACCCTTACGAGCCATCATGCCCTCGCCTTGGCGATCGAGTCGAGAAGTTCATCGGGGAGGATACCGCGACAGATGTCTCTGAAGTTCTTTGCCGGGACCGCGTCACCCGGCCCAGAAATGGTACCAACAGGAGGGATCGAACGCGAACCCTCAGCGCGGAGGACCGGATTTGGGTTCCGGAAGAACTTCTCGATGACCTCCGGCGGGAGCTGGAGGGGCTTGGGAACCCCATCGTAGACCGTGGGGTCGTCCCCCGGGTTCGGGTCGTTCCCGGTACCGTCCCCACCGGGGGCATCGTCGGTCGCACAGGCCTCGATCGCCGAGATCAGCCTGTCCAGGATCGAGATGATGGCCTGGAGCCGGCGGGCGTCATACATGGTGCCCCACCGCCTGTAGACCCCGTCGTGGAGGTCGTAGGCCCTACCGGTGAACTCCCGGACCAGGTGGAAGAGCCTATCCTGGAGCTTACCGATGGCTCCTACCACATTGACCAGAAGGTCCTCGATCAGGGGGCATGCGAAGAGGTCATCCCAGGTCTGGCTGTCGGTTCCTCCCACCCATCCGATCACGTCGTTCCCGACCTTGTCGAAGTAGCGCTCGACGAAGGTGATCAGCTCCTGCTGCAGTGCGGAGACGACGATATCCAGGACGTTCATCGGCGTCGCCAGTGTCAGCGAGACACCCTTGTTGATCAGGTTCTGGGCGACGGCGAGGACAGACCTGAGCCTTCTCAGGCGGGCGATGTCTTCCTTACCGAGGAACCTACCGATGCAACAGAGGACGTCGAGCGTGAACCCCGACGTGAGTACGCCGGCGATCGAGGAGAGGCTTCGGTCGATCCCGGCGATCTGGTTCACGATCGCGTCGAAGTGATTCTGCGACATCGCGATCTCTGCAGGATTCACCTGGGCAACAGTGGCCCGCGGACCAACACCGAGGATTCCCGAGACACCTAGACTGGGGAGAGGTGTCGTGTGCTGACTCTCGGAAGTGAAGTCGAGGAGAGCCGAGTACTCCTTGGAGTACTGATGAGCGTGGTAGTACGTGATGATCGAGGTTTCGCGGATGATCCTCAGATCTCGGTACGCGAGCCAATCCTCATAGCCAGTGGGGTGATTTGCGACATAGGTGTCGCAGTAGTCGATGATGGCCTGCGGATCCGAGGCGCCGATAACATCGACGAGTTCCCTGTGTAGGTCCGTCTTCGTAAGCCTGCGTGCCCGGTTGATGATGTCGATCGGCGGGACGCCAAGGGCATCCGCGGGCTGCTGCACCGCGAACATCACGTGGTCTTCCTGAAGTCCGAGGATCAACATCATCGCGGCGATGGCAATAGCCTGGCGCATCTGGATAGGACCGGTCTCTGTTCCGGGCGGCTCCTTTGCTGCAGTGCACTCCTGGTGCTCTGCGCTGGAGAAGTTCCCCAAGAGCTGATTCAGCAGCATCCAGAGGGCGAACTGTTCGAGACCAAGGAGGAACTCGTCCCATGAGGAGAGCCCCTTACCTCCGGTCTTCATGAACCGCTTGATCCTCACGCCGTCGGAGAGAACGTCTCCCGTGAGTTCCCCGACGATCTCGAACTTCATCTTGCGCGCAAGCTTCACGCGCAAGTCGAGCATGTCCTTGTACATGTCGAAGGAGATCTGGTCTCCTGTAGACCCTTCGTATCTGCGCCGGAGCGCCTGCCTCACGTTCGTCGCGTCTCTATCCACAGGGATGAACAGCTTCTTCGCCCTGGGTTCCACGGAGCGGATGAGGGCCGTTGCCCGGTTGATCTGGTAGCCGAGGGCGTCGAAGGCGTCCGTGACCTGCTGCTGCGTGACAATCCCCTCGGGCGGGGCGGAGTCCGCAGGCCTCTGGCTCAGCGGGAGCTCCCGAAGCTGGCGTTCAGGCTTGGGCTCTGAGGGGCCCGCGTAGAAGGCGTCGTTTGTCACGGGATCGTCCGCCTGGCCGGTGCAAACCTGGGGGAGTGGTAGGGGAGCCGGCCGGCCGGCTTCTTGCCATTCATGATGTCCATGAAGTCGCTGACACTACCAGTGAAGATCCCGATGTCTTCTCTTCCCCGGGTGTCGACCGTCCTGGCCGGCATGGTTGACTGATGGAGCTTGTTCAAGGCGGCCATGTTCTGCTGCTGGGTCGCCTGGTCGCCCTCCGTCAGGCCGCTCGGCTTCGGGGTCCCAAGCGGGGTCGGGCTGTAGTGGATGGATCCGTCGACGTTCTGCTCGCTGATCTCCGAGAAGCGCAGCGCCATCCCGAGGACCGCGAAGCAGAGCGCCATGAGCGTGTGCTCGTACCCCTGCGAGTACCGGGGCTGACCCATTGGCGAGTACTTCTCCACCCGGAACTCGCGCATCTGCTGCACGAGACCGATGTTGAGGAAGGGGATCTCGCTCTCGACGAGCGGCGTGTACGTGTTCTCTTCCTCGGGGAAGAAGATCTTATTTGCATCCACCCAGGACGCGAGGAGGTCGACCATGAAGGGCTTCGCGGCCTTCTTGATCTCGACTCCGGGATTCCTAGGGTCCTTGAGAACCACGGTCTGGTTGCCGTGGATGGCATGCAGGCGCTCGGTGAACCTGAGGTTCAGCTCAGGGTGATTGATGTCTTCACGGTACAGGTTTTCGACCTGCACCTCACCGTAGCCCTGGTCGACATAGATGAAGTCAGGCCGCCACTTTGCGTCCAGTTGCAGTAGTGTCTGGATCGTCTCGTGGTGCAGGAACTCCTGCCGGCGTACGATGATCTTATCCATGACCCGGTAGAAGACGTCCTGCTTGCCGTCGCCGATCTCCTTGAAGCCACGCTCCAGGACGATCATGTGCGTCCCAGTGATCTTGTTCCAGTCGACACCCAGGACGTACTTGAAGTGGGGAACCCGCTTCATGCTCGAGTATTCATAATCTCGTACGGACTGGTCGAGCTTCTTCTGGTTGAAGACCCCCTCGGTCGGAGTACCGAACTCCGCCAGGAACTCCCTCATGAAGCCACCAGGCGAATAGAGGGCCTTGAACTGCCTCTCTGCGATGTCCGACCACCGCGGGCTCTCCGCAGAGATGTAGTGGAACTCCTTGAACCGCATCTTCTTGTCGGTACAGAGCTTCCAGAACTTCGTGCGCGCGCCTGTGGGCGTCGTGCTCATCCAGACCGTGGTGTCCTTCTGTGAAGCCATGACACCGAGGATCGTCTCGATATCCTCGTCGGCCATGAAGTCCGTCTCGTCGAAGTACAGCTTCTCGGCGCCCTGCGAACGGATCTTGTCCGATCGGGCGCCCGTCTTCTTACCAGACGAGAAACCACGGCAGACGGCACCGTTGTGGAACTCGATCTCCCACGGCGACTTAGAGTTGCGCTTCAGGGCGGCACGGAGCTTCGGCGATCGGTTGATGAATATCATCAAGTCGTCGAAGAGCTTCTTCACCTGCACCTCGTAAGGGCAGACGATCAGAATCTCGTACCGGTCCTTGTCCTTCCCGTCCTTCGTAAACATCGAGAAGAGAACCTCTACCTCGAGGTCTGTCGACTTTCCGATACGGCGCCCGCCGCGGACTGCCTTCCACTGGGCAGTGCAGAGAAGCATCTCCTGCTGGTACCAGTCGAGATGTAGTCCGAGCTCCACCCTTGCCCACTCGATCGGGCTCATGGAGACGAGGAAGTAGTCACGGTCTGCAGCTGTGTCGGGGATCAGGCCCGCCTGTACGTACTCTTCGACCTTCTCGGGCGGGTACTCCTTGAGGATGTCCGATCTGTCGCCCTTGCAGATGATCGGCCAGCCGTTGTCCTTGTAGTCGGCAGGCTTGAAGATGTTCTTCTGTGCGAGGCTGATGTAGTACTTCTGGCAACGCGTGCAGAAGTGCTCTGCGGGACCAGTGACAGTGTCTGGGCCCCCAGGGATCGCAGAGGGCGTACGTGTCCCGAACGGCATGTACCCCCGGGCCTCGTAGTCGAGCTCGGGATAGTACTTCTGCTCTGACAGGATCTCGGGGAGGTCCCGCGGGTCCATAGTGCCAGGAAGATTGGCCTTCAGTTCGTTCATCGTTCCATGTGGACGAAGGAGGCTTCGTTCCCGAGCGCTGCACGTGTCGAGAGCTGCGTGTTGTGAATGGCCTGGATCGCGCGCTGGCGCTGAGTCTGTGCATACCTGGTATCGACGAAGGCCCCACCGGTCTCGAGCTCTCGACGACTGTTCGTGGTCTTCTTGGGCTCGTAGTTGAGGATTGCATCACCAAGCATCCCACCGAGCGCACCGCCCATCTCTACGGCAGCGTACATCATGCCGAACCGTGAGAAGCCCGCGCCGAGCCTCCCGATACCGATGCGGTGTGCGGCCTTCCTACCAAAGGCGGCCTCGATCGTGGGCCCGCCACCACGTTGCATGAACCCCTTGTTTGACACCCCGCGGACCCAGTTGCCGAAATGCCCCGCAGACGTACCACCGGTAAGCGCACGTACGTCGTTCAGCATCGCGAGATGACCGCAGCCCCCGGTCGTCACGGACTTGAGCATCTGTGACTTGTTCAGCATCCGGGGAATGAGGAAAAACTCCGCGGCCGCGGTCAGACCAATCCCGGTCCCGCTCATGAAGAACGAGCTCAGGTCGGGGAGGAACTGCGAGTGGTGGCTCGGCTGCTGTTCGTAGATGTCGTAGGGACCGGGCATGGTGTCACCTGCTGGGCTTGACGTAGAGGGTGAACCCGTGGGCGGCGGTCTGTCCGGCGGGCACTATCTTCACACAGCGTACCTCAACAGTACCGTTCACGAACGTCCTCTTCTGCGTCGGCGCCGCGCAGAAGGGGCACTTCTCCGGAATCGTGTGCGAAGCACGTGCTTCAGCATCCGGGCTTTCGCGAACTTCTCCTTCTTGCAGGACCATGACTTTTTCTGGCTCCTAAGTAGCCGCTGAAAGAAGAGGACGAACCTCTCTTCCTTGCCGGTTACGTGTTTGTGATGCTCTGTACAGAGAGTGATCCCGTTGTTGACCCTAAGCCTGAGTTCGGGGTCGTTCTTCCAGGTCCGTATATGATGGGCTTCGATCTTTCTAAAGGGGAATGTGCGGACTCCGAGACCGCACCCAGGCCATTGGCAGCGCCACTCGTCACGTGCGTAGACGACCTTTCGCCAGGCGATCAGCTCTGGCGTTTGCTTTCGCCACCCCACTGGCAGCTGGCTTGGGCTTAGGCTTGGGCTTGGACTTCTTGCGCTTCATTAGGGCATCCTCCTTGAATGGTTCTGGTGGAGCATCAGGGTGAGAGCAGGACCGTAGTTTGACGCAGGTCCTCGACGCATGGCCGAGATGCCGCCCCCGAAGTTCGAGGGGTTCGGCGACATGCCACCCCCGACCCAGGACTTACTCTCGTTCTTGTGCCTGGCGTATGACTGGGCGACTGCAGCGCCTGCGCCAAGGGTGGCGAAGCCGTACATCGTAGGTGCCGCTCTCTGCATGAAGTTGGAGCCACCGAGCTTCTTGGCTCCAGGGATCCAGCTGAACGGCCTCTGGCGGAGGAAGCCGCCGATGGAAGGTGTCAACTGAGCGGCCGCAGCGGGACGGCTTTCGAAGAAGCGAGCGGCGCCCGTGTGAAGTCTGGTACCAGTCCTGCTCCATGCTTCGCCGGCGGACTTCATACCCATCTTTCCCATGAGTGCGCCAGGTCCCGTGAACCCAACGCCTCGAGCAACGGCGCTCAGTGCACCGTACCGACCGAACAGAGCTCCACCGACAAAGTTCGTTCCCACGCGGGCGGCAGACACCGCGGCGTATGGCCAGCCGGCAGCCATCTTGGCAACGCCCTTTGCCGCGCCCCAGGCAGCCTTGCCTGGCAGCTTCACAGCTGCAGCAGCAAGGTGGTCGAGCTTGCCCTCGACCCACTTGTAGGCACCCTGGAACCTCAAGGGATTACCGGTAGCTGCACCAGCGCCGTAGAGAGCGGTGCCTGTTGCACCACGGGCAAGATGCCTGACAGCGTTCGCCTTGAAGCCGAAGCTCAGTACCTGGGCACCGAACCTGGCCGCAGGCGATGCCTCCTCACCCATGCGCGTCTCGTCCAGGACGTAGTCGATCCCGGATCCGATCGCGTAGTACGGCAGCGTCTGCTTCAGGAGCGCTCCGCCGAGCGTCTTGATCCCAGACTTGCCCATGATCTTGCCAACGGGGTTGAACTCACTCAACCCACGAAGGGATCCTAGGAAGTCGTGTTTCGCGACTTGAGTACCGACCTGCGCACGCCCGCCGAAGAAAGCACGACCGATGGTCTTGAGAGCACCCATTAGAAGGGACCCATGTTGTTACCGGAGCGCATCATGTTTAGACCACCCCAGGCGGCGTAGGCCGCGCCAAGACCATGGTGCACCCCAGAGCCGAGCACAGCGGTTGTGGTAGCAAACGCACCAACCTGTAGAGCACCACTCGCTATCGAGTCAAGCGGGTTCCCTGGGGCGACGAGACCCGAGACTCCAGCGACACCGGCCAGTGCGGGGATCCCGACACGCATCGCGAGACGCTTCTGTCTCACGGAGGATGCAAGACCTTCGCGCGCCTCATCGATGTTGTAGCCCTGGAACCAGTCGCCGATCGTGTACTTACCTCGGTTCTTGATGGCTCCACGGATGGCGCCGAGGATCTCACCGCCGGCTCCGATCGCTCCACCGCTCTTGGCGGCAGTGGCGATCTTGGTGGCCGTCTCGCCGGCAGCAAGGTCGATCGGGGACAGGTGAGCGAAGGCCCCAGCAACCCAGTTCCCGAGCTTCTTCCCGAAGAAGTCTGGCATGCCGGGGATGTTCTGGACGCTTGCCATGTTAGGCCCCCATTATCGCATTTCTTTCGGCGTGTGACACCATCCCGTGGGAGTGCCGACCGCGGGATGTCCTAGGCATGCCAGGGAAGCGATGTAGCTGGGTAGCGTGATCACGGATGGCATGACCGATGGCATCATCAGAGAGCTGCTGGACGAACCCAGCATACCTGCTTTCCCGGAACCTCCGAGCGGCCAATCCGCCGTACCCCACTTGCTGTTCCCGATGCTCTGGGTTCCCGTCGTTCTGCAGATCGTCTTCGCCCGTCAGGGTAGCGACAGTCCCGAGGGCAGACCACATGAAGGGATCGTTACCCCTGTCGTCCGAGGCGAAGAAGTTCTGGACCATAGAGAGGACGTTTTCGGCCCCGACCTTCATCCTGTGCATCAGGTAGCTTCCGGTCTCGGATGCGTCGAAGTACGGGGTGGGGATGTACGCAAGGGCGCCGCTGTGTCCCTTGCGTACGATCTCCGAGTTGACGCTCATGCCGTTGAAGTCGACGTACAGGAGTTCGCGTCCGTACGTGTCCATCGAGTCGTTCATCTGGGGACGGATCCAGACTTCCTGCCCATGCAGAAGGTCCTTCAGGAACTTCGAGGCTTCTCGTCCGCCCTTCTGGACCAGCTTGTGTCTGTTCACGGTTTCAGGCGTGTCGACACCCGCCAGACGACCAGTGACCAGCCTGTTTCCACGGTAGAACTGAATGGTGTCGCCGTCGAGCACCTTCGTGATTTTCACACGCTGTGGCTGCTGCTGCTGGCCAACATAGTTGTCGTAACCAGAACCGAACGCGGAGATGTTCGAGAACGGAAGGTCAGAGGCGTTGATACCTTCGATCGTGTCGTACTGGCCCTTGGGCCGCCTCATACCTTCGATCTCGGGCGGCTTCTCTGTCTGGTTGTGCTTACCGATCATGTAGGCCCCGGCGGCCGCAAGGCCTGCCATCAGCCACACGTTCGTATGTCCCGCCTTCTTGTAGGCGTTCTTCATCGCGTTCCCGCCACCGTGTAGGACCTTGGACAGCTCGTCGGCGGCAGATCTCTGTGGCGCGTTCTTTCCCTGCAGGATGTCCTGGAACAGCTCACCAACTCGGCGCTCGGAGGCCTCTCTCTGTTCAACCTGGTCGATCTTGGTCCAGCGCTCGAAGAGACCGGAGTCCCTGCGGATACGATCCAGCTCAACAGCCGTCCGCTCCATCAGGGTACGGTCAGCGTCGGCCGAGTGGGCCTCCGTCATGAGCTTCGTGATCTCGCTGGCAGCACCTTCAGAGAGATCGAGCTCCTTCGCATGCTTGACCAGGGCACCAGAGACGTCCTGCAGCTTGCCACCACCGATGAAACTGAAGGCCGAGAACTTGCCGGCCGCGGGCGCATAGCGCAGTGTCGAGTTCAGAGTGCGCGTGTCACCGAAGATGTGGGCGTGCCCGAGAGTCGAGCCGTACATCTCTCCGACGACATCGTTTAGGGTCTTCTCGCCATAGATGAGGGTGCTCGAGTTCCTGTGTCCGTACTCGACGAACTCCTTGAACGTCTCCCAGTCGTGCACCCCGGAGAGCCTCTTGGTCAGGTCCTCCGCTACGGCCTGGGCCTGAGCACTTCCCGCGCGCTGCGAATTGGCCCACTTCGTTGCACGGTCATGGAAACTCTTCAGGCCCTTGTTGTTTCCATGGACGTCGTCCATGAAGTCGCGGAGACCTTTGTGCTCCACGATCGCGCCAAGACTGCGAGCCTTATCCGGCGAGACGGAGCTGATCCCAATGTCGACCGCAGCCTGGGCCGCAGCGCGGTTTGTCATCACCGGCGTGTAGTTCGACTTCAGCATCGCCTCGAAGCGCATGGCGTGCAGGCCTTCCGCCATCTCGCGGACCTGCATCGTGTTCGACTTCAGGAGGCTGTCGATCTCAGTACTGAACCCGTGCCGGCGCATCTCGCGGAACAGGGTCGGCATGTCGTAGCCGACGTTCCACGCGCCAAGGGAGACCTTCCCTCCAGCGGTGGCGATACCAGACCACTCGTTCACGAGTCCCTGATAGACGTCCCGCTGCGCAAGAACTCCTTCACCCTTCAGGACGTGCTTGGCATGCCGGCGGAAGACTCCATCGATGATAGAACCACGGGTGCGCAGCGACGGGTCCCAGCGCGGAGGAGCACTGGGGTTGTAGGGCGAACGAGAGTTCGCGTCGCGGACAACCTCGTTGAAGAGGGAGTCGGGAAGAATTCCCTCATTTAGCATCTCCTCCGTGATCTGATACCTGTGCAGCAGATCAGGAGTGATGAGGTCCGTGTATGCGTTGACATGGGCCTTCTTGCCCGCACGCCCGTACGCGATCGACGAGATCCCGATCGGTTCGGAGAGAGGTCGGCCCTCGTATCGCCTCCTCGTGAACGACCGGGTTCGTAGACCCTGCGTCTCGACGTCGAACGTGAACTCGTGGACTTCCCCGGGTGCTCCGAACGGGTTGCCGTTCATCAGGAGCCTTCAGGCAGGAAGATCGGGATCTCGAGCTTCTTCCCCGTACCGTGCTGTGCGATGCCCTGCTCCTGGCGGATCTTCGCCGCGGCCGCATGTGTCGCCGCGGTCTTCGTCCCGGGGTCGTTCGACTCCAGTCGACCACTGTCGGCCTTCGCCCTGGGAGTCGCGAGCAGCTGAGCGAGCAGCTTCATGCGGGCCTGGGCGATGCGAAGCAACAGGTCGAATCCGGGGTAGAGCTTCGTCGCCTCGATCGGCTGGCCCTGGAAGCTGAAGCCGATGTTCATCGTGCGCTCGATCGCAGCATCACGAGCCGTGTCCTGGGCGACGCGGCTCTGGAGGATCAGCATGCCGACGAGCTCGTCGACGATAGACCTGATCGTCGCGGAGTGCTCCCCAGTGTCGTCGTAGTCGATCGAGGCCAGGAAGTCGTCGCGCCACTGGTCGGCGAGGTTCTGCTCGAGAGGACAGGGCTTCTCGAACGGAAGGGGGATGTTCGCCTTATGGAGGTCGCAGTACCCCAGGAACTTGCACTCGAGCCCGCGGCAGATCAGGGGGATGGTCCCGCCGATCGGCGCCTTGACACGCCGGCGTTGGCCAGCGGTGACCGTGGCCTTCTGGAGCTCGGTGAGGGCGTCTGCTCCCGCGATGTACTCGAGGACGTTCCTCTCGGCTACCTGGCTAGGCTTCCGACGAGGCAGCTGCTTCACGCCTTCGAGTGAGGAAGGAGTGGCGGGAACCAGCGGGCTCGACGTATCGAGGGGCTCGGGAGCCTTAGGCGCCAGCGCCGGAGCGGGGTCCGACGTCGTAACCTGCGGCCCGAAGGTGCTGTGCGAACTGCTCACGGTTCTGCTCCCACTCTCCCCACCAGACCACCTGGAGGGAGGCTCGGACGTAGTTGCAGTTGTCTCCGATACGCTTCCGGAACGCGTAGGCGGTCCTCATCGCTTCCGGATAGCGTGCCTCAAGCATAGCACGAAGGGCTATGCTCCCGTCCAGTGCCTGGAGGAGACGCCGAGTCTCGATCGGCGGGATGTCGACCTTAGGAGCCGGCACGATTCTTGACCTTCACACCCTGCTGACGCGGGGTGTACCCGTGGCGGCAACCCTCATCCTTGGAACGGATGAGACTGTAGAAGGCGCACAGCCCACGACCGGGCTGTTCCTTCGTCGAGGGCATGAAGTGGACGCAGGTCGCACAGGACCGCGTCACAGTGCTGGGCTTCAGGGCTTCCATGTGGTCCTCCTCGCTGGAGGGCTCTCCGCGGGGTTTGGCGCAGGGTCACTCGAACACGATCGTACTGCCGTCCTTGAAGGTTAGCGTGAACGTGTCGTAGTCGGCCGCTGCGAAGGCGCACATCAACAGTGAGTCCGCCTTCAGCAGGTCCACCAGCTTCTGGAACTCGGTGATCCGAGTCTGGTGGGACGCGTTGAAGAAAGACGCCTCGATGCGCAGCTTGTTGGGGGACCTCTTGGATGCGAGACGGTCGTAGCACCACTGGCCGGCCCCCACCGCGATCGGACAGTCGACGACGTCCTTTCGCTGGCCTCTGGCCGCTGCAACGACTCTGGGATTCTCGACTGAGCGGACTGTGGGGTTGTCCATACCCAGGAGACTAACCAGACCCCTACGGTTGTGCAAGTACTATTCCACCAGGTCTAGTTCCCGGTCACCTTCAGGATGACCTCGAAGGCCATCTTGAGCACGCCGATCAGACCCCCGATGGCGCCCACCAGTAAGACCAGCATCCTCTTGTCGATCTTCCTCTCACTCGGGGCGTCGGGGTCGGAATAAGTCAGGCCGGGGTGCTCCCTGACGAACTTCTCCAGGAGGACGAGGCGGGTGTGGACCCCTTCCGCGTCGGCGTCACCGAAGACGTCGTTCCGGATGGCGAAGACGAGCTTCTCGAGCTGGGAGAGACGGTTCTCCCGCTGGGCTCCGTCCTTCTTGAGGGAGTCGATCTCGAGCGCGTACCTTTCGAGGGCCGCGATGACAAGACGCCGGTACTCCGCCCAGCCTTCACTGGTTCCGCGTTCGGACATAGCAGATCTCCTACCGGCGGTCTGCGACGATGATGCTCACGTCGACGGCGAACACAAGAACGCCATCGATGCTTCCAGTCTTGTCGTGATGCGGAATTCTGTCTTCGAGCATCCAGATCCTCGTGCCATCCGAACGAAGATGTTCGTGTAGCTCGCCTTGCTTCGGGATCCCGGTCTGAATCACCTGCGCGTCCAACATGTCTCTGCGCTCGTGGTCCCTGAAGATCTCTCGGGCGTTCCTGCCCGTGATCTCATCGAGGGCGAGCATCAGTTCAGCTTGCTTGTTCGCCTTCACGATATTCCCATGCGAGTCCTTGAGCATGACTGCGGCTGGGATCATGTCGAACAAGTGAGATAGTTGAACGTCGTAAGGATACGGTCCCTCTACCGGAGGGACTGAGAACGCAAGCTCACGATCCACCCTGCGAAGGGCGTCAAGGTCGGGGTTCGGCACGACGAGCTCCGATGGAATGTAGTGCACGGGACGCGTCTGCGTGCTCTGGCTCAGTCCGGAGACGCTCTGACTGGCCGACAGCCGCGCCCGTGCGAACGCAAGATTACTGCCAAATGTCATCCCGCACAAGCGATTCGGCACGCCCGATCTTCTTCACCACCTTCTTCACCAGGGTGACTCGAGGCGCGCCTCGAGTCCGGAACATTCATGCCTCAGGAGCCATGCCTCAGGAGCCATGCCTCAGGAGCCATGCCTCAGGACCCGCAGAGATCACGTCAGGTTGGCGAGACTGAACTTCTTCTTCGGGCGCCACTTCTCGATCCCGACACGGTAGGCGTACGCATACGCCAGACCCCAGCGAGGTCCGTGCTCGAGCTTCGATTCCCTCCACACCATCGCGTGTGCCCACTCGTGGATCAGTGTATCCCTCTGCGCGTACACGGTGCCGCACGGAAGGACGATCACGTAGTTCGTCCCCGCATCCACGTTGAGCTCGTAGTGAGAGTGCCCATTCCTCTCCAGCTGGCCGGCGAGAGACACCATGTCCTTCACCGTGATCTTCACGGGCATGTCTGTAGGGCAGTACTTCCTGAGGGCCTTCACGAGCCTGACGACCGACAGGTCGACACCGGCAGGAGCTGTGGTCGCCATCACGGGCCTCCGAGGGTTAGCTTCACTCGTGCTCGAGGGTGCACGTACCGTCGGGGCAGGCCTCGCCGTCTTCCTCCGGAGGAGCGGGTTCCGGAGGAGCGGGTTCCTGAGGAGTGAGCTCCGGAGGGGTGGCGGGAACCCGCTGGGCGGGCGCCAGACGGGCCGGCACCTCCTCACCCAGTCTCGGGACCACCACCGGCCGAAGAGGCGTCCTGGGCGCCCTGGGCGTCCTGCCGGAGGCAGGGATGCCGCTGGTGGCAGCACCGGCGGGCTCCGGGCGCAGGCGCAGGGTGCTGGGCCCTGTGGGCTCAGTCTTGGTGAGCTCGTTGAAGTGCCTGACCTGGACGCAGCCGGGCAGGGGCAGCAGGCACGCCAGCACGCCGGCGGCCAGCATGCAGGCACGGGAGAGGTCCTTGAGGAGGTAGCGCGCGGTCAGCTGGTGGGACATGTGGGTCTCCGGTTGGACGGCCAGCATTCTACGCCCTGTGGGGTCAGCCAGCACAGGGGTCCGGAGAAGAGGGCCGGGCCACCTGGTGAAGTCGGGAGGGCCGGACTGGGTGGGTGGCTGAGTGGGTGGCTGTAGGGGTGGCTGTAGGGGTGGTGGTGAAGTGCTGAATAGGGCTGTTTTCGGTTGCGAAACCGGCGGGGACTATTGCTTTGAATTGGAAGTTCTTGAGTTCTCGGGTCATGCCCACCCCCGGGCAAACGAGTTCTCCATGCGCTTCCTACTTAATCGAGAAGAGCGCACGCGCGCTCTTCTCGTCAGCAGCAGCAGCAGCAACAGCTCGTCCAACAACGAGCCCTGCGACTGCGACAGCTGCTGCGCTCAGCGCTACGGCGTTGAGTACTAGTCTGTGCTACCTGTACACACAGGTAGCACAGCTAAGAGGAAGCCCTTACCCATGTGGGTAAGGGCTTCCTCTTTGGGGCACGTGTGCCCCACGTACCACGCTCGTCGGGGACAGTCATGTCCTACCACGCGTGGTCCATCAGCAAGTGTGACCTGGGTGCCATCACGGTGGTGCTCATAGTCATGCTTGCTAAGGTCTGCTACCAGTGGGGTACCCGCCTATACAGGCAGGTACCCATACGTAGCACAAGCCCCTATAGGGATAGCCCCCTATAGGGGCTTCTCTTTTTGAGCACCCTATTTCGGGGTACTCGTAACCCAGGAGGCGCATCATGCGCAATTTGATTCTCATCCTTAAGCAGCTGCTCGGGCAGCTGATCGCGATCAACGCCGAGACCCGGCGCATCGAGGCCGGGCAGTGGAGGTCGGCGCTTTCCCTGCAGCAGGGGAAGGCGATGGCTCTCCACGTCATGGCAAAGAACATCGAACAGGTGGCCCTCGGCCACCTGGAGGTGTTCCACGAGCACGGGATGTATTCGTTGGAGGACATAGCGGTGCGGAGCGAGCAGCTCCGGCTGGCTATGGGAAAGATCCTGACCGAGGTCGGGATTCATGAAGGGCTGGCGGATCAAGTCAAGGATGACTTGATTCGCGGCTGAGTGAGAAGCCCCTAGGGACTGCAAACCTAGGGGCTTCTCTTTTTGGGGAATCATCCCCATTAGGAGAGCAACTATGCTCGGTAAGAGCCTCAAGGACGGCCTGTCGGCCGTCCTCCTCGCACTCGCGGGGAGTAAGGGATACCTGGGGGTTCAGGACGTCGACGTCCTGAACCGGCTCGTGGACGCCGCCAACGGCGTCCTGATCGAGGACGGGGTCATGGACCTCGTCCTGTGCTGGGTGTCTTCCGCCGACGCGGGCGGATTGGGCGAGATCCAGTTGTTCGACCCCCAGTCCGGGGTCGAGATCTTCTAGTGAGTGAGAAGCCCCTAGGGACTGCAAACCTAGGGGCTTCTCTTTTTGGGGCATCTCGCCCCAGGAGACACCAACGTGTCTAAGGTTGCGTTGTCCCAGTATTGGGACATGTTGAGCCAGTTCGACTGGTTTTACGCCTGGTCAGACTCCATGAGGGTCTACCGCGCCGGCGAGGTCGCCGAAGAGGCGCTGAAGGCCCTCACGGGTCTCGGCGCTGAGTACGCTGACTTGTACGCGCGGTTCCGCGCGCACAAGTACAGCGGGGCGCCATTCGGGAAGCCCGAGGCGCCTAAGCCGCCTCGTCCGACCGAGTAGGCCTGAGAAGCCCTAGGGACTGCAAACCTAGGGCTTCTCTTTTTGGGGAATCGTCCCCATTGGGAGCGTCACATGATGCACCGAGAGAACCCCAGGGACTGCAAACCTGGGGTTCATCTTTTGGGGCATCTCGCCCCAGTGGAGTACGAGCCTGGGAGGACTACCAACTCCCGGGCTTCTCTTTTTGGGGAATCATCCCCATTGGGAGCGTCATATGACGCAAGACTGGTTCAGACGCATTCTGAACAACCTCGTCGCCGACAGCCGTGGGCTGTCAGACGAGCTTAGGGTCAGAATGCACAAGGCGGCCATCGTGGTCGCCTTGTCGATGGGAGGCGGCTGGGGCGCCTTCCGACGGGCGTTCACCGTGGTCAAGGCCACGGTGCTCTGCCCACAGGCTGTGGGTGAGCGGCTCATCGAGCTGCTCACCATGGCTTACCAGCGGGCCGGTACGGACCGGCCCGCGATCGATCGCCGCGGGGACGTCGTCCTCGCGGTCGAGAGGTTTGTCGGCCCCCTGCAGGAGGGGGACGATCGCGACTACGCGGTAACGACGCATCAGCGTCGTTACCGTGCTCATGCCGCGTCCCTGCGGGAGCAGGGGGTGTCTAGCCTACACCCCATGCTGCTCTCGGTGCAGGAGCATGAGGAAATGAAGGCCCTGATCCTCGCCACCAAGTGGGGCGAGGATCAGGGGTACTTCCAGAAGAGCTGGACCGTCCGTGAGGACGGTTCGCTCGAGGTCGGGCTCCACCCGACGGGCCGGTCGCACGACTCGCGACCGGATGACGTGGTGCTCTACCAGCACCACGTGGACAAGGCGAGCGACGTCACGCGTGAGCGTGACTTCGCTCGTATGGAGTCCCGCCGAACCGGGCGGTCGGGGGAGGAAATCTCATTTCCTCTGTACGACGTCGTGGTCGCGCCCTCCGGTAGGATTACTCTCAGCAATGAGAGGAGCTGGTTCTCGTCGTTCAATCCGAACGATAAGCAGGACCGGGACGACTCTGACCGCCACGAAGGCTATCACGGGCTGGCGCCGCTGGATGCGCCGAAGCTCGTGGATAACCAGCTCCGCACGCGCCGCGTTAGGGCGCGTGTTGGGTGGGAGATCCGGGCGTACACGCTGAAGGATGGCGTGTACAGCAGGATCTCCGATGGCACGGACGGCAGTCCGTGGCAGGACTTCTACGCCGACCCGCGGCAGCGGGTCTCGTGGAAGGACAAGGAGTCTGGAAAGTGGGTCACCGTCGAGCGCTGGAACAAGCGCTCGGTGCCAAGGTCTACGCTCGAGTTCAAGGTCCCGATCGGGACCAACGAACTCGGGTACGAGCTGTACGAGCTCGTCCGCGGAAGAGATATCTCTTCCGCGGACGCCGTCAGCCTGCTCCATGACAAGTCGGTCACGGTGCACCGTGACCCGACGTTCCGCCGCGAACTCGAGGGGATGTTCCTCTCGGCGGCGGAGGGGCGGGAGTATTCCCGCCTGGAATTCTTCCAGAAAGACCGAGGCTTCGGCTCGGAGTCGCACCCGGTGATCCCGGGCGCGACTCCCTGCTTGAAGTGCGACGAGAAGTTTGGTGGCGTGAAGGACGCCATCAAGGCGACGTGGTGCGAAAAGCCGCACGCGTACGTCTGTAACTCGTGCGGCACGGAGATCTGGAAGGTCGGAGTTCGCATCTACATAGATGCGAAGTATCTGCCCTTCCTCGTGGCGCGCGACAAGCGCGTCACGCACTACGCGGCCGAGTTCTACGGAGACTGGGTGCGTGAGCTCCTGGTCAATGCCAAGAACTGGGCCGCCGAGAAGGGGCCATCCGCCATGCTGGCGGATGGCCCGAAGGAGGCGCGCACACGGCTCGTGAACATCGGACGCGAGCCGTGTGACACGTACATCGGGCGAGGGCCGTGGGGATCGATTCCCCTCGAGCCCGAGATGAAGGGTTACTTTGGTAATCCCTTCGTCATGAAGGACGCGAGTGATCCGGAAGAGCGTAGAAAGGTTCTTGTGGAGTACAGGAACTGGTTCCTCAAGCGTGTGCTTGAGGATCCGGTCTTCGCCACGGCGGTCGCTACCCTCAAGGGTAAGCGACTGGGGTGCTTTTGCACCCCAGCGGCCTGCCACGGCGACGTGATCGCCGCATGGCTGGAGGGAACGTCGTGAAGTCGCGCGCCGCGAACACGGCGCGCGACCTGGCTCAGTAATGAGCCGAGGGACCCTGGGAGGACTGCCACTCCCGGGGTTCCTCTTTTTGAGGATTCATCCTCACCGCTACCCATCCCGCATCACGCGGGGCTCCCGCTACCCGCCCCCGCTACCCGCTCACGCTTCCCGCTACCCGCCACCGCTACCCGCTCACGCTTCCCGCTACCCGCTACCCGCTACCCGCTACCCGCTCACGCTCGCTGGTGACACTCGCTGGTGACACTCGCTGGTGACACGGGTGGCAAGACTCGCTGGCCAACTGGAGAGTAGTGGGCGGGTGCGATGTCCACGAGGGAGGGCGGGCCGGTCAACCGAGCAATCCCGGTCTGCTCTCTCTCTCAGAACAGGT
>ENA-ORBV01004668-ORBV01004668.1-microbial-mat-metagenome-genome-assembly--contig:-NODE-4668-length-26020-cov-4.352388_pt1 | contig 26020 bp, 25 predicted proteins | sample MGYA00237777_ERZ505514 | MGnify/ENA primary metagenome ERZ505514 (study PRJEB26160, sample SAMN06269048) | microbial mat metagenome | isolation source: Oligotrophic lake microbial mat | place... | reverse complement strand
TTTTCAAGCAGAAGACGGCATACGAGATTCGCCTTAGTCTCGTGGGCTCGGAGATGTGTATAAGAGACAGCACCAAAAAAGAGTCGAGCCCGGAGGAGACGTACCGGCATATTGGGGTCTTCACCGAGGTCCTTTCCAAGATTAAAAGTGACTACGTGGAAGAGCCGGACATGAAGAATGTCACTCTTGGCGCATTGAACGGATTGCTGGAGTCGATCGACCCCTTTGCCAGCTATTTGAATGCCGATCAGTACAAGCAATATCAGGCAACCAAGGGTGCCTCGAAGGCGAACGTGGGCTTGGTTCTGAGCCGCCGTTTCGGTTATGTCAGTGTTGTGGATTCTGTGCCGGGATCACCGGCCGCTAAAGCTGGGCTGCACACCGGCGACATGCTTGAGACGATCAAAGGAATATCGACTCGCGACATGCCACTGGCCTTTGCCGAGATGTTGCTAATGGGTGATGAGAATTCAACTGTCGATGTGCAGGTGCTGCGGGCTCGCAAGCCTGAGCCTGAGAAGTTGGCATTGACCCGCGTGAAGTCTGCCTACCCGCAGCCGGTCTTGACCCTGGGCGCAGATGGAGTGGGGACATTTGTTGTGAATGCGCTCGAAGGCAATCTCAAAGAAGCAGTTAAGAAGGGCTTGGAAAGTGCTAATTCAAAGGGCCTAAAGAAGCTGATCCTCGACTTGCGTCATTGTTCAACGGGTACCCCTGCCGATGGCGTGGAGATGGCAAACTGGTTCCTCGACAAGGGCGCGATTGGATCGGTAAAGGGCCAGAGGATGGATGAGCAGAAGTTTGTTGCCGATGCAGCCAAGCAGGTCTGGAAGAACCAGATGGTGGTGATTGTTAACCGCGGCACCGCAGGCGCGGCAGAAGTTCTCGCGGCGGCCTTGCTTGATAGCAAGCGGGCGGATGTTGTTGGTGAGCGCAGCTATGGCGATGCGTCGATTCGCAAGGCATTGTCGCTCGACGATGGCAGTGCGGTAATTTTGAGCGTGGCAAAGTATTATGCTCCCAACGGCAAGGCGATCCAGGATACCGGTGTGGTGCCGAATTATCCGATGAACGATACGATGCTTGTTGCCGATGAGGATCCGGACGGCGACGGAATTCCGAATGCCCCTTCTGACAAGCCCAAGGAAGATTCGCTTATGAAGAAAGCAATCGAACTGTTGAGCGGCGTCAAGACGGTAGCAGGAATTAATCCTGAAGCCGCCATGAAGCGCTAGTCAATACCTGCCAAAATAGAAGTATGCCGATTTATGAATACCGCTGTTCGGAATGCGGTAAGACCTTTGATTCAATCCAAAAGTTCAGTGACGAGTCTTTCACGAAGTGTGGACAGTCCAATGTGGAATGCCCCAACGATGGAAACGGCGCGGTCGAGCGTCTCATGAGTGCACCTTCGTTCCATTTCAAAGGGAGCGGGTTTTACATTACGGATTACAACAAGGGAAGTGGTGGGGCGAAGGATGCTAAGTCGCCTGAGACCAGTTCTTCTTCCTCAGAGAGCAAGTCTGAATCAAAATCTGAAACGAAGTCAGAATCAAAGTCTGAAACGAAGTCAGAATCCAAGCCTGCGTCGACAACAAGCAGCACGCCCTCTACCTCAACCAAAACCAGCTAGACTGCCCGGCTTAGGGCTTACGGTTCATGAACCAGTCGATACGCGTCTTGAAGCCTGAGTCAATTCCGATGAAGATCTGGCCCACCATCATTTCGTCGCTAGATTGTTCTCCAAAGCGGACCTCAGCTGCCGGATCGGGGTTGAACTTGTTGTTGGGCGAATTATCGAACCAGGCAGTGCATTCAATCTTCATTCCCGGTACGAGGTTGATTGGCTTTTCAAGATCGTAATCGAGCTGCCAATCAAAGCGATAGGGGTTCACTTTGAGTAATGGTTCGACCTTGCCGTCTGGGTGAACCAGACGATACTCGAAGGCCTTGCCACGCAGGTGCATGTGCGGTGACAGGCTGAGCAGACGTGCATTGTTGCGGAACGTGAACGACGATTCCACCTTGTAATCTTCGTTTCCAGGCGGGATCACGAAACGCGTGGTGGTTGCGGCAACCAATGTGATTCGCTCGGTAACAGGTTGCTTACTGAAAACGATACCAACACGGGACCGGTCCTTTTGAGGCTTGCCGTTGGGGGTGTAGTGAATCTGCAAAACCAAGTCGCTGCCGGCACGGAGCAGATAGCCCTGGCCAGGATTGAGATGGGGCGGTTGATCGCCAGGGACGTAAGAAGCCAGCACCTCTGAACCTGCACCACCAGTATCGGGGCCAGCTTTCTGGCCGGGGTTGCGCTTGGGCTGGTAGTATTCGCCAGGGGAAACATCGCGAAGCCATTTCGATTCTGGCTCGCGCACGAAGGCAACGAAGTGGTGCACAACAGAGCGGTTACTGGGACGAGCTTCTGCGAACTGTACCCACTTGTCTTCCTTGAGGTTCAAGGGCAGAACGACATATTGGTATTCCACAAACCCGGTGGCCTGGATCTCGAAGTCCTTGGGTGTTTCAAAGACCAGATCGGGGGTGGGGATGTTCCAGCCGCTGACGAAGGACTTTGGCGCAGGGGCGTCTGAAGGGTTACCTTCTTTGGCTCCGGTTTTGGCCCAATCACTGAGTGTGGCAATTTCAGAAGCCGGGAGCATTGGGTTATTGGATAAAGCATGAGGGGTGCTTTCAGCAAACCAGGGTGGCATCTTCTTTGCCGAAGTGGCGGCGGCAATCGCCTTGGCGTAGGGGCGGGTCTCCTTGTAATTGAGAAAGCTCATGGGACCAATTTCACCCGACCGATGGCAGCCCTGACATCGCCGCTGGAGGATTGGCTCGACATCCTTGTGGAAGGTGGGGGCAGCCGCAAGAAGAGTGGGGAGCAGCAGGAGAATCTGAATCATGGCGTGATTTACTTTGAGGTTAACCCAATACGCTGGAGTAGCGCAGAAGGGTCGGGATCACGGCCCATGAAGTTACGAAAGAGCACCGAGGCAGGCTGAGAATTGCCTTGTGAAAGAACCGCCTTGCGGAACTGCTCGCCAATCTGACGGCTCACCACACCGTTGGCTTTGAACTTGGAGAAAGCATCGGCGTCGAGCACTTCGGCCCATTTGTAGGAATAGTAACCGGCAGCATAGCCACCGGCGAAAACATGGCTGAAGTTACAGACCGGGCAAGCATTGGGCTCGATGAGAGCCATTGTGAAACGCTGGGCGATGTTGCGGGAATAGGATTCGGGAGAGCCGTAGTCGGCGTTGACTTTGTATTCGGTATGGAGCTGGATATCGACCGTCCCCTGGCTCAATTGGCGCATCTGGGCTGCCGCAGCGGCAAAGGTACGCGATTTGGTCATCTTATCGAAGAGAGCATCGGGCAGAGGAGCGCCTGTTTCGCTGTGAACCGCAAAGGTCTTGAGCACTGATTTCTCCCAGGTGAAGTTCTCCATGATTTGAGAGGGGAGTTCGACGAAGTCCCAAGCAACCGAGGTGCCATTGAGGCGGCGGAGTGGGCCTTCAGAAAGTGCGAGGTGCAGCAGATGGCCGAATTCATGAAAGACGGTGGATACTTCGTTATGAGTGAGGAGTGAAACGCCAGCTGCATTGGGCGGTGTGATGTTGGAGACGATGTAGCCGATGTGTGGCGTACGCTTTTCGCCTTCAAGCACTCCGACGTAAGCGGAGTTTTGCCATGCACCTGAGCGCTTGGATTCGCGGGGGAAGAAGTCAGCATAGAAAGTAGCGAGTTGCTCGCCTTTCTGATCGGTGATGCGGAAGGCGCGGACTTGCGGGTTCCACAGCGGCAGGTCTTTGAGTTCGGTGACCTCGATGCCATAGAGCTGGTTTACCAGGCCAAAGAGGCCTTTGAGCACGCGGTTGAGTTCGAAGTAGGGCCGTAGTTCGTCCTGGTCAAATTCGAATTCCTTCTGACGAAGTTTCTGCGTGTAGTAAGCGGTATCCCAGGTACGGAGGGCAGGTGCGACTGGGCCTTCGATGGAGCGACGGAATGCTAGAAGGGCGGTAGCCTCTTTGTCAAAGGCAAGGCGGGTTTGCGATTCCAGCTTGGAGAGGAAGTCCCTCACGTTCTGTCCGGATTTCGCCATGCGAGGTTCAGTTTGGTAATCGGCAAAATTATTGTAGCCAAGCAGTGCGGCGAGTTCACGGCGAAGCTCAACTGTCTCGGCGACGATAGGGCGATTGTCGTAAGGGGCAACGGCGGCAATGGTGCTTTGCGCTCGAGCAATCTTCTCGCGAAGCCTTGCGTTCTCGGCATACTGCATCAATGGCGTGGAGCTTGGCGCCTGAAGAGTGAAACGGTAACCTGTAAGTCCTTTGGCCTTAGCGCTTCGAGCGGCGGCCTCGCGTGCAGAGGCAGGGAGCCCTGAAAGTTCGGCTTCGTTTGTGATGATGAGCTCAAAGGAGTTGGCACTGTCGAGAGCGTTCTGGGCGAATTGGCTTGAGAGCTTGGCGAGTTGCTGGCGCAGGGCAAGAACTTTGGCGCGCTGTACGGCTGGGAGAGTAACGCCGGAACGGCGGTAATCATCGAGGGTGAGTTCAAGCAGCCGCTTTTGAAGACCCGTGAGAGACTTGGCTTCGTTTGTTTCGGAGTAAGCCTTCACTTTTTCATAGATGGCTGTGTCTAAAGCAAGCGAAGATGTAAAACGAGTAATCAGTGGCTGAGTGGCATTAAATTCTTTGCGCAGAGATGGGCTGTTGTTGACACTCTGGAGATGCGTGACGAGGCCCCAGGCGCGCTGGAGGTCTTCGCCAATTTGATCACGAGCGTCGATCGTGTTGGCCCAGGTGCGGGGGCCAGTGGAAGCAGCCAGTGCGGCTCGGCGGGCTTCGGCCTCTTTGAGATGTTGCTCAATGGCGGGCTTGATATGCTCCGATTGAATCTGATCCCAAGGAATTGGAATCGTAAATTTTAAGAGCGGATTCGCGCTGAGAGTGAGTACAGTGCAAAACAAAACGAAAAAGCGGAGCATCTCTCAATTAGACACTGAAGGGGAAGCACTGAAGGCGCTGCCAGGTAAACCTAAGCGAGCGCATTCCTCGTAGGCGCGGTAGAGTTTCTCAAAAACATCGTCCCAGGTAAGGACGAATTTCGATTGCAGAGCGCCCTCGCGGAGCCGTTTGCGACAGTCTGGATTTCGAGCCACCGAAACAGCACTTGCGATGAACTTTGCGTCGGAAGCTGCGACGATGCCGGAAACTTCATTCTCGACCAGGAATTTCGGCCCACCACCTGAGGTCACGATACAAGGGGTGCCGCAAGCGAGTGATTCGAGGATAACGTTGCCGAAGGTGTCGGTCCAACTCGGGAAGAGAAAGACATCCATGTTGGCGTAGGCTTCAGCGAGTTGCGGGCCGCGCAGAATTCCGGGAAGCTCTACAGATTTTATGTTCTGCTGAAGCCAGTCGCGTTCATTGCCGTCACCAACGATCAGGAATTTGTAGTTGCTCACTCCCTCGGCAATCAGCATCTCTTCGATCCTGGCCAAAATGCGAACATTCTTCTCTGGGCGCAGCCGACCGCAAAACCCGAAGACGAGACTGTCGTCACGCCGAGTGCGACGCATAGGATTGAAAAGCTCTCGATCAATTCCCCGATGCATCAACTGGCAAGGAATCTTTGTCTGCTTTTTGAGCAGGGCTTGCAGTTCTGGATTGGGGGCCAGCAGAAGTCTGGCAAACGAGTAATAGAAGCTAAGGATCTCGAGTGAGGCGAGCTCAGCCGCGCGCTCAATCTTCGCCCTGATTGAATCTGTAGTGCACCAGGAGATAATGCTGCCAAGCCGGGTGCCTGCGTACTCGTGGAGGTTGGTATGCCAACTGGCAAGAATCGGAATCCCCAGACGCTCTGCACAAGCGGCGCCAAGGATGCCAACATCACTAGGGCCGGTAATGTGTATTACGTCAGGCTGGAAGTCCCGCAGGGCTTGGGTGATTCGGCTCCAGTGGCGGGCAAAGAACAGATCAAAGCTCATGTCGTTTTCGATAGGGATGCCTATAGGAGAACGCTTGAGGTTGAACTCGATGTGGTTTCCGGTGCGAATCGTTTCTGTCTTGTCGCCTGCATGAATGCTGAGGAATGGAAGGTTACGGCGGCGTGCGAACCCATCGAGATTCCGGCTGGTGTGGGCCACGCCGTTGATTTCGTGAAAGGAATCGGTAAAAAACGCTACACGCATAGGCTTCATTCCAATCTGATTTTAAAATTCTCTATGAAGTAAGGGCCAACTTGAGAACTGCACGGACGTGACGCGACTCAAACAGGCGCATTGCCGAAATAAATTGACCGACAATATCGGGACCATTGCCTGTCCAAACGTCGGAGACCCTGCGGATAGTTTCGTCTTCGCAATGATAAAAAACACGATCCGACCAGCGGCGGCGGTCGGATGAAAAGTTATTGTATGTGCGAAGGACATCTGACATCACTTGAAGGATACGCAATCGAATGGGTTCGTCGTACTGCTCCATATAGACGGTATGAGTTGGCGCCCCGTTTCGGATTTCGGCTACAAAGTCATTGAAGCTGTTGGCACTGGTCAGGTTGACGAGAGCGTTTGGTTCACAGCCGTGACGGTCGCCTCCAGAGATGAGAGGTAGTCCCCAGATTTCGGCGAGCTGGACGACGTCGTTGTTCTCTTTCGGACAACGAAGGCCATTGAGCTCAAGGGCATGGATATGGCGTCCATGGCGGGCAAGAAAGGAGTGGAGAATCTGCAGGTGTTGGTTTTGACCAACTTTGGCTTCGTCCCAAAGCGGATGGTTCACGATAATCAGGGTATGAGGGTCGCGTTGGAGTTCATCCAGCATGTCCTCAATACGGTCTGACGAAGGATTTGCGGTAACTTCCTTCATGGATTCTTCGAGCATGCGGGCGCGTCCAGGCTGCATGTTGTGGACACCGAGATGAAGGAAGGAAGGGCCTAGCGGGACGGTCCACTCAGAGGATATGGGCGCACCGGAACATTCTTCGAAGATCTCGAGAGCGGCGACGTAATGGAAGTGGATACTTCGGATCCTGGGGTGCGCGATGCCTATGCGTTGCGAGTCGCCAAGGATCGCGCGCGGCGCGAGCAGATGTTCAAGAAGCTAAGGCTGACCAGGGCGGCGCGACCGAGCTTTTGTTCGATCTGGTTGCGCTCGAGGTCGAAGGCGGCTTTGGGTTCAAGAGGTGGGGTCCACCAGACACGGGAATAATCGAAGGCTTTGCCATGGTAGTCGAGATAAGCGGTCTCCAGGTGACGAATGCGCCCGGTCATGTAAGGAACCTTGTTGACGTAGCGCGGAATGAAACTCATCGTCTCCCGAGAGCGGCTGGTGTGCGAGTGAAGCGACACAGCAGTGCCGAGATGCCCGGGCATGGGCTGGTGAGATGCGTGATACAGGAAGGAACGGGTCATGCAGTCTCCTTGTTGGCCCTGAGGGTGCGGTCGCCAAAGTGATAGGAGGTGTTAAAGGAGGGAGAAGGCCCGAAGGCCGCCAGCGGGGGACAAGCCAAGGCGAAGGGCAGGAAGAAGAGATTCCGGCGACTAAGAGTCTGAGTCACAAACCGAGTTTGACTTCAGTTGTTTACAGATGCATTTGTAGTGGATGAAAAAGCTGTGAATCTAAAACAAAATGGCGAAGAAATGTTTTATTCTTCGTCGTCAGAATTATCGTCTTGAGGCGTGAAGAAGACAGGATCTTTGCCCTCAGCTTCAAGGCGCATATCAAGAGCGATACCGACAGAGGTAGCTTCGTCGCTATTGAGGCCGCCCGCTTCTTTTTCGATGCGGCTATAAAGGCTACGAACGCGGCTGGCCGAGATATCGGACGGTACTGCCATCGAGTATGCAAAAATCGCATCCTTGCGAACTTCGTCATCCATCATGAGATCGCGCAGCTTGCCAATAGCGGTGACGTCACCACAGACACCAGCGCCACGAATAGCCTGGCGACGGACGGCAAGATCGGGATCATCAAGGAATGCACCGAAACGAGTGTTGTAAGAAGCTTCTCTCGAACGCCACATGGCATGAACGCCATCGGCCCTGGATTCAGGATTGGCGAGGAACTCTTCGACGTAGGATCGCAGGCTGGCAGGGGCAATGCTGTCGGGTAGCAAAGTGATCAGACTGGCAGCTCGAATGGGTGCCGGATTTGCAGCATCGTTGAGAATCGCTTCAGCAACGACACGAACTTCTTCGATCTGATTCAGGCGTGCCAAGGCGCGAAAGGCAGCGGCACGCACGGGAATAGATCCTTGTGCCGTGGCAAGAGCGATGAGCGGTTGGACAGCCGAAACGGGAAGTTCTAAATCTTCAAGCACGTCGAGAGCAGCAAGACGAACCGACTCGTCTTCGTGCAAAGTGGCGAAGTCGACAATCTCGTCGTCTTCGAGAACTTCAAATTCTGGACCTTGCGTATCGGGATAGGATTCGAGATGGTCGATTTCGGGATCTTCGAAGCCTTCCTGACGATTGCGGAGTTGTTCGAGCGCGAAATCGATTTCGCGATTTTTGCCTAATTCGAGGGCCAGTTTTTCGAGGGGGGCTTTTCCGGCAGGGTCGCCGTAAAGTCCAAGCAGCATCGCACCGTCTTCCATGTCGAAATCGAGACGCTCAAGGATAATTTCAAGAATACGTGGATCTCGCAGACCGAGACCGGCAAGGAGGAACGCTACTTCTCCAGCAGCTTCTTCTTCCATTTCGCGATAGAGTCCTACGAGAGCTTCGACCGCTTTTGTACCGGCCTTTTTCGTAATTTCAAGCATGCTCTCAGGGATTTCAGTGAAGCCATCGCGAAGCAAGGAGACCACATAATCGAGGGACTTCTTGCTGGGCATGGCCGCAAGCAGATTCAGAATGTCTCCATCCATCTGGAGACGTGAATTTTCAGGAGGATTGAGACCGTAGGCGACCAGTGCGGGAGCCGCTTCTTCTGGCCGGGAAGTCAGCGCAACAATCAGGCGACGATCCAGGCCTACCCGACCGAGGCCGGCTTCTTTAAGCAGTTCCTTGACAGGAACCTTGGCATACTGCGAAGGCTGGAGAATCATTTAGTAAGTAGCTCTGCCGCCGCTGGCGTCGTAGGTTTGAGCGGTAACAAAAGACGAATCGGGGCTGGCAAGAAAATGCACAACAGCGGCGATTTCTTCCGGTTCACCCGTGCGGCGCATGGGGATGCGCTGGGTCATGTAATCGACCTGCTGGGGAGTAAGCTGTTCGAGAATTTTGGTACGAACGACTGCAGGCGAGACGCAATTGGCGGTGATGCCATCGAGAGCGACTTCTTTGCCCAAAGACTTGGTGAAACCGATGAGGCCAGCTTTGGTGGCAGAATAAGCACTCATATTTGGGTTGCCTTCTTTGCCGGCAATTGAGGCGATGTTCACGATGCGGCCGTACTTACGCTTTCGCATGTGTGGCACTGCTGCCCTGCAAAGATAGAAGGGACCGTTAAGGTTGACGGCGACACAGAGAGCCCAGTCGTCGTTGGATTGCTCCTCGACAGGAGCGGCTTTGCCGGCAACACCGGCGTTGTTGACTACGATATCGATGCGGCCCGTGCGGGCAATCACATCGGCAACGAGTTTTTCGCAGCTCTCGCTCGATGTGACATCGAGCGAGAGTGCGAAAGATGAATTAGGGAGCGAGGCGGCAATCGCTTCACCGGCCGATAAGTTGAGATCGGCAATTACTACAGTTGCGCCGGAGTTAGCGAAGCGACGGGCGATGGTTTCACCAATGCCTCCTGCAGCGCCAGTAACAATTGCCGTTTGACCAGTTAGATCGAAATAAGCCATCGCAGTATAATCCTAGACTTCCTTGATGATGTTGACAGTGATTTCAGCGTCCACATCTTTGTAGAGGTGAAGCTTGACCTTGTGCTCGCCGAGAGTCTTGAGAGGCTCGTCGAGAACGATCTTCTTCTTGTCAATGTTGAAGCTCTTACGGGTGAGGCCGCCTTCGATATCGAGCGAAGTAACGGAGCCGAAGAGGTGATCTTCTTCACCGGCCTTGCGCGCAAATTCAAGGACAACTCCGTTGAGGAGCTGAGCGAGACCTTCGGCATCAGCCTTGACAGTGGCTTCCTTGCGGAGCCAGCTCTGGCGTTCTTGCTCAACGATCTTCTTGTTAGATGCAGTGGCATGAACGGCCATACGGCGGGGGAGAAGGAAGTTACGGGCATAGCCGTCCTTTACCTTGACAACCTCACCGCGCGAACCGAGCTTGTCGATATCTTCGCGGAGGATGATTTCCATTTACTTTTCTCCTTCCCGCGTCGCAAAGGGCAGCAACGCGATATTACGAGCGCGCTTGATGGCAACGGCCAGACGGCGCTGAAACTGGGTGCTGGTGCCGGTAAGGCGCCTTGGCACAATCTTGCCGCGTTCGGACACATACTGCCGGAGCAGGTTGACGTCCTTGTAGTCGATGTAATCGATCTTTTCGACCGAGAAACGACATACTTTCTTACGACGGAAATACTGCTTCTTGTTGACGATGTTCGCCTTGTCACCACCGGTGGGACGCATCGAGGCCGCAATGGGGCGGCCGCCTCTTCCTTCAGCCATGGTTCAGGTTCTCCTTTTTCGCTTCCACTGGTTATTCGGCGGCCGGAGCTTGCGCTTCGGCGGCTGGGGCTTCCGGGGCTACCGGCTCATTGGGCTTGCCGGGGGCCGGCACTGCGGGCTCGCTCGGAAGCGCAGGGGCTACCGGGCCAGGTGCAGATGCACCAGGGGCAGGAGCGGCGGGCATTGCTGCAATCTGTGGCTTGCGAGCAGCGCGCTTTTCGCGACGCTTCTTGCGCTTGTCCACCCACTTCATCTCTTCGTCGAGACGAACGGTGAGGTACTTAATCACGAGATCGTTGACGCGAAGGCGACGTTCGATTTCCTTGATCGTGATACCGGTGGCTTCAAAGCGCAACAGGATGTAATAACCTTCGAAATAACGGCCAACCTGATAAGCAAGCTTGCGGGTGCCCCACTTTTCAGTGGTCTGCACGTTGCCGCCTTCTTTCACAATCAGCTGGGTTATCTGTTCAACTAGCGGATCGACCAACTCGTCGGTCGAGTCGGGTTTTACGATAAACAGTTCTTCGTAAAGTCTGAGACTCATTGTTCCTCTTCTTTTGAGCCTTGGGCGCGACGATTGAACCTCGTCATGGCCTTTTCGGCGCCTTCGGCAATTATGGACTCGATGCTGGACGATGCTTCATCCAACCAGAGATCCAAATCGGCACGCATGCTCTTGGGAATGACCGCGAGCACAAAGTGCCTGGCTTTTTCACCTAAAACGACAGGCCCGCTGCCAAGCGGAGAGCCCGGGTTGATACCAAGCCGGACTCGGGTGAATTCTTCCGAACGGACTGACGAGATGATCGATTTCATTCCGTTGTGTCCGCCGGCGGAGCCTCGCTCTCGAATGCGGAGATTTCCCCATTCGAGAGCGAGCTCGTCAAAAACAACAATCAGGTTGGCTGGAGTCAGCTCGTACTTGTCGAGGAGCTGCTTGACAGCGGCACCGCTGAGATTCATGTAAGTCAGCGGCTTGGCAACAATGACGCGGTCGCCCTTCACGTCTCCGACCCCAACCATAGACTGGCATTCGGGGCGGGAGATCCGTAGGCCGTTGCGCGAGGCAAAACGATCTACGGTCAAAAAACCAACATTGTGCGGAGTCCACTCGTATTCGGGGCCAGGATTGCCAAGACCAACGATGAGCCAGGATTGCACGATGAAAAACTATTACTTCTTCTTGGCAGGAGGCTTGGCAGCAGGAGCCTTGGCAGCAGGAGCAGCCTTGGCGGCAGGAGCAGCGCCCTTGGTAGCCTTGGCAGCAGGAGCAGCGGCGTCTTCCTTCTTGCCCTTTTTGGCCACTTCAGGCTCACCAGCCTTGGCTTCGGCCGCAGCTTCTTCTTCAGCGCGGAGCGAAACTACGTGGGAGATAACGAGTTCAGGGTCAGAGAGCAAACGCATGGACCCTGTCATTGGGATGTCCTTGCTGCGGACACTCTCGTTTAGCTTGAGGCCAACCACGTCGATGGTGAAATTCTCTGGAATATCGTCGGGCAGAACTTCGATTTCAACCGAGCGGTTGACGAGTTCATAATGGCCACCCTGTAACTTGACACCGGTGGGTTCGCCAGTGGTTAAAACGGGAACGTTGACGGTGATCTTTTTGGTAAGATCGACGCGCTTGAGGTCCACGTGAAGAATATTGCCCTTGATCGGGTGGGTCTGCCAATCGAGGATGATGACGGGGGTAATCTGACCCTGCACATCGAGGTTAAAAATCGTGTTGAAACCGCTCGAGCTGGTAAGGATTTTGGTTACTTCCTTGGGGCTCAGGGTCAGAGCAACGGGGTCGCCGCCGGTGCCATAAAGAATACCGGGGCTCTTGTGCTCGACGCGCAGGCGGCGAGCGGCATTCTTGCCACGGGTTTCACGGGTTTCGGCTAGGAGGGTAATGTCTTTGCGCATAAAATCTGCCTCTACTGGTCTTTCTGTCGCTTACTCGAAAAGTACGCTGATGGATGTTTCGCCATGGATGGAGTCAATGGCCCGAGCTAGGAGCTTGGCCACGGAGAGAACGCGGATTTTGTCGCACCGCGCAGCCTCCGGACTCAGGGGAATGCTGTTGGTGATGGCTACCTGTTTCAGATACGGGGATTCCGTAATCCGTTGCACTGCGGGGCCACTGAGGACACCGTGTGTGGCACAGGCCTGAACGGAGGAAGCACCGCGACGCGACAGCGCCTCGGCAGCCTTCACAAGAGTGCCTGCGGTGTCGATCAAATCGTCAACCAGCAGACAATTGCGACCTTCGACGTCGCCGATGATGTTCATCACTTCGGCTACGTTCGGCTGGTCGCGACGTTTATCGATGATGGCGAGGGGGGCCTGCAGGCGCTTGGCAAAAGCACGGGCACGTTCTACGCCGCCGGCGTCGGGTGAGACGACGGTCAAATTTTCGATCGGGCAATCCCTGAAGTAGTCCAGCATGACTGGCGTTACAAAGAGATGGTCGACCTGAATGTCAAAAAAGCCCTGGATCTGGGCAGCATGCAGATCGAGTGCGAGCACACGATCTGCTCCGGCGCGCTCGATGAGGTTGGCCACGAGGCGGGCTGAAATCGGGACACGGGGTTGATCCTTACGATCTTGGCGGGCATAGCCAAAGTAGGGGAAAACTGCAGTGATGCGATCTGCCGAGGCGCGCTTTAGGGCATCAATGATCAGCAGGAGTTCCATCAGGTGATGGTTGACGGGAGAAGAAGTTGGCTGGATAACGAAGACGTCAGAACCGCGTACATTTTCATGGACCTGGATCCAGGTTTCACCATCGGCGAAGGTCTTGACAGAAGTGCGGGCCAACTCGACGTCGAGATGCGCACAGATTTCCTGTGCGAGTGCGGGGTTCGCGTTGCCGGATAAAATTTTGATGCGGTCGAATCGCATGGCGCTGAGTTCTTTGTCGCTTCTTCCGTTCACACAATCAGGGACCGGGGCGGCCAACTAGCGCCATCCGTAAAGGATGCTAAAGCTGTATGCCAGGCACGCTTGTAATGGCGGCGGCTGATGGTGTGGAATTTCTCTACACGAATAACCGTCGCGTGCCCCGATAGTTCAACTCTGAGCTGTGCTTCTGCTGCGGCGGCAGCTTCAGCGGTCTCGTAAAGCCCGAACAGAGTGGAGCCACTTCCTGACATATTTGCCGGGCGGGCTCCCGTAGCTCTGATTCGCCCCAAGAGGGAATCAAGAGCAGCGTGCCGTTCAAACGCTACGGGCTCAAAGTCGTTTTCGCAATCACCGGCCCAAACTGCGGGCGGGTGATTCTCATGCACACTACGCACGAGAGCGCGAAACCTTTTCATTATCTCGACTTGGCGGGGCTGTGTCAATTCGGCGGCGACAGGACGGTTGAGGCTGCGGTAGGCGTCCAGGGTGGAAATGTGGAGCCCGGGGGCGATCAGCACACCATGAATAGTCGCTGGGTCGGGGATTGTGGTGAGGATTTCTCCTCGCCCGGAAGCCTCTGCGGTGCCGCCGATAAGGAAGAAAGGGAGATCGGAGCCGAGCGTCGACGCGATAGAGAGCAAATCGCCAAAGGTACTTTCATGCCTCAGCAAAGCTGGCAGTGCCAGCAGAACCGCCGCCGCGTCAGCCGATCCTCCACCAAGACCACCGCCCATGGGAATTCGCTTTGTGATGTGAATCCTGACATAGGCAGACAAGCCAACCGAATCAAGCCAGAGGCGGGCTGCCATGGTTGCGAGGTTGTCACCCGGAATCTCAACATCGCTAGTCGTTTCGATCAAAGTCGAAGCAGCACGCACCGCCTCTATTTCGAGCTCGTCTGCCAGAGATATGGTTTGGAATAGCGTGGCGATTTCGTGAAACTGATCTGGACGCTTGTAGAGGACTTTGAGGCCAAGATTGATCTTGGCATAGGCCGGCAGAATCGGCATTAGTAGTGCAAGAGACTGAAGATGTCGTGACCAACCAGGCGGTCGCGGCCTTTAAGGAAGTCGAGTTCAATAACGAAGCTCAGGCCAACCAACGTGCCACCGGACTGATCCACAAGATCTGCAACCGCTTTTGCGGTGCCACCGGTAGCGAGGACATCATCGACGATCAGCACACGCTGCCCAGGCTGAATCGCATCTTCGTGGATCTCGACCTTGTCTGTGCCGTATTCGAGGGCATATTCCATCTGGCGCGTCTTGTAGGGAAGCTTGCCAGGCTTGCGAACCGGCACAAAACCGGCTCCGAGGGAATATGCAACGGCGGGGGCGAAAAAGAAGCCGCGGGCCTCGATCCCAACTACGGTATCGATTTGCGAGCCCTCATAGCGTTCCTTGAGCGCGTCGAGCGTACGCTTCAGTCCCGTTGGGTTCTTCAGCAGAGTTGTGATGTCATAGAAGTTAATTCCAGGCTTGGGGAAGTCAGCGACTTCCCGGATCATTTCTTTAAGGTCGTTCATCGGATCTGAAAACCATCGTAGCGAACGATGTCAGCAATCTGCTCATCAATCGTGCGAACTTCCGCAAGCATGGGCCCTCGCCGGACATACCCAGAGAAGGCATCGAGTTCAGATGCTGTTCCAACTGCATGTACCTCGACATCTCCGTCGGCCAAGTTTTTCGCATACCCGGTAAGACCCAATTTGCGAGCGTGCTTCTGCACATAGTTTCGGAAGCCAACGCCCTGGACTCGACCTGACACCTGCCATTTGCGCGCAGTCATCTCAACATGATAAATCGACCTTGTTCAGGGAGGCGACCATAAAGTGAGGCCGACAAACCGTCGAATCTATTAGGTGAACCATGAATTCCCGGTGAAGTAGGTCGGGAGGGTGAAGCTTGACTTGCCCCATATCAGGAGTCAAACTTGCAGAGTGAGCGCTCATCGTCAGGTCTCGCCGGAATAGGAAATGCAATGAAACAAAAGGTTTTACTACTATCGCTTGCGGGACTGATTCCGCTTTATCCACAAATGGGTGGTGGTGGCGGCATGGGGGGATTCGGTGGCCCGGCAGTACTTGGAAGTGGTGCAGGTTCGGCCACTGGGCAGCGGGGCGGAGCAGATATGGGGATCAGTTTTTTTGGTGGTGTAGCCGCAGCCTACGACAATGGCTTAACCGGATTTGCTCTTGATTCGAATGGCAAGATTAACAACTCTATAGCTGCAGGAGTTGATGGGTTCGCGGGTGTTTACGGAAGCAAGAGATTACGACGAGGGTCCTTTGGCATCAACTATTCTGGCCACTATAGAAATTACCCTTCTCAGGGTGCATTCAACGGGACAGACCAGACCCTTGGTCTATTCACAAACAGACAGTTGACTAAGAGGTCAACTCTTTCATTCTTTGTTTCGGCAATGACGACAAATCGTGCGTTTGGAAATTCGTTCGCCAGTTTCTCGATTGATCCGACCTTGGGGTCTATCTTCGGCCCGACTGCCGAAATCTTTGATAACCGTGTTTATTTCGCGAACGGCAACCTGAATTATTCCTATCAAAAGTCTGCGAGATTGTCGGTTTCGATTTCAGGCGATGGCTTCATCATGAGAAGAACAGGGCAAGTGCTGTTTGGAACGAATGGTACGTCAACGAATGCGATGGTTTCCTATCGTCTGAGCAGAAGGCAGACCATCAGCGCCGGGCATCAATTCTTCATGTTCAATTTCACTCGAAATTTTGGGGATAGCTACGGGAATGGAGCATTTGGCGGATATTCCATTCAATTGGGAAAGCGGGCGCAGGTGAGCTTGCAAGGGGGCTTCTTAAGGCTGGAGTCACTCGGCCTCACCACCACTGCAATCGACCCCGTTATCGCTGCGCTTATCGGAGTCTCTAGTGTCCAAGAGGTCTTCTACAGTACTTCCATTATGCCTACCGCTCAGGTGTCGATTTCCTACAGGGTGAATCGGTTACATAGCTTTGGCTTCAATGGTGGCATTGCGGCTACACCTGGCAACGGCATTATCAATACGGCAAGATCCACTTTTGCAGGCTCAAACTATACCTATTCCGGTATCCGTAATTGGGGCCTGGGGGGAGGTGTTCAGTACATGAAGATGGCTAGTCTCATTGGGCCAAATCAAATATTTGAAACGGTTCAGTCGTCAGTAAACACAAGTAGAAAGCTGACGAACCAGATTTTCTTCACCCTTATGGCAGGAAATCGCAAATTCCTTGGCACTTCAACAAGCGGCTTCAAAAGGAACTCCTACCAGGTTTCAGCCGGCTTCACCTGGAGCCCAAGACAAATTCCAATATCAATCCGCTAGTCTTGGCGGGCTACTGCTTGACTGTTGAAACTGCTTGAGCAATCCACTGCAACCGCTCGCTCAAATCTTCGCTCGAGTCACTCCACAGCTTGCGTTGCTTCAATCTCAACTTTGTCGACCAATCCCCGTTCAGCCTCAGCAGGCTCTTGAGATTGGATTGGTAGAAGTGCAGATCCTTGATTGTGTCCATTGCTGCCGGCAGGAAAAGTGACTCAATTCCTAGTTCTGCCCGGGCGGATTCTCCAAACTCGCTTGGGAAGTCGGGCCCATAGAAGAACAACTGAACCCTGGCAGGCTTGAGCTGCCACCCTTCTGGCAATTCCTGCCAGAGATCCCAAAAACCTTCCACCTCAAAAGAAATGTCAGAAGCGCGCCATTTCTCCATAGCGTCGAAGACGTCCTCAAGTTGGTCAGGCAACTTGAACACCTGCTCAAGCAGAGCTGGCTCTGAGGGATCTACCGCTGAAACTCGCAAGTAGGCCTCTGAGGACTGAGTAGAAAATGGGAAGCTTCGAAGTGCCGACGAGAAATGACGATGCATTCCAAGTGTCGAGTGCTTCTCAAGCCAAACGGACAAATAAAGACGGTCTGCCATCCAAACTCGATGGTAGCGCGGACTGCACTGCCAAGGGACAATAGAAGTAGATTGCAAATACAAACAGAAGCTTTATGTGGAGTACTCGTGCTGGACAAGCCTTCGGGCTGGACGTCACATGATGCGGTAAACAAGATGCGCCGGATTGCCGGCACCAAGAAAATCGGGCACCTGGGCACCCTCGATCCTCTCGCGACCGGGGTCTTGCCGCTAGTTGTCGGACGCGCCACCCGCTTGGCACAGTTCTATACAAAGGATGGCAAGGCTTATTCGGCAACCATCCGATTCGGGCACTCCACCGATTCTTATGATCGGGATGGTGTCAGAACGTCTGAAGAAAAACAGTTTGAGTTGAAGTCTGATGCGGTGGAGCAAATGCTCGTGCAGTTCCGCGGACCACTGGCGCAGATGCCGCCACCTGTATCAGCGAAAAAGATCAATGGAGTTCCGGCCTACAAGCTTGTTCGTCAGCAGAAGCCGGTCGAACTTAAGCCGGTCGATATTGAGGTTTTCCGCCTGGATCTCATTGGGATTGAAGGGGCAGACATTCAAGTACATCTGGAGTGCACCGCTGGCACTTACGTGAGATCGATCGCCCACGAGTTGGGGCAATTGATGGGCTGTGGCGCTTACGTCCAGGAACTGCGGAGAACTCTAAGTGGCGAATTCGCCATTGCCGACGCGAGAACACTGGAACAGGTTGAAGAACTGGCGCAGCAAGGTCATTTCGAGGATGCCCTGCTGAAGGGCGAAAGACTGCTGCCAGCCTTTCCAGCAGAAACCGTAGACCTGCTAACCGAATCGCAAATCCGTCAAGGACGGGACTTCCGGACCTCACCGTTTCGAGTCTCGCAATCCGCTCGACTCGTGAAGGCAATGAGCCAGACCGGAGAATTAATAGCGATTGGCGAACAAAAGCTGCCCAATCTCTACCATCCGATCCTGGTGCTTTAGCGCTGCTGTCGCTTCTTGCTTACCCATCCAGGCTTGTTCGTCTGGCGACTACGACCCACTGCCAGCGCATCACTCGGGACAGCGTGGGTAATCACGCTGCCTGCAGCAACATAGCTATGCGATTCGATCCTGACTGGAGCGACGAGCGTAGAATTGCTGCCAACAAAAACGCCTTCGCCAATGTCGGTGAGATGTTTATTGACCCCATCGTAGTTACAGGTGATCGTGCCAGCACCAATATTGACTCCGGCACCGATATTGCTATCACCGAGATAAGCAAGATGCATTGCCTTGGATCCGGCACCAAACCTGGTTTTCTTGAGTTCTACAAAATTGCCGATGTGAGCCCCAGCCTCGACGTGATTGTCTTGTCGAAGGCGGCTAAAAGGGCCGATCTGTGATCCGGTCTCCACAACGGAAGTACCGACAAAGCAATACTCGCCCACATGGACAGAATCCGCTATGACGCTGTCCTTAATGACGGAGCCAGCACCGATATAGCATTCTGAACCAATTTTGGTCTTGCCCAGAATCTGAGTGAAAGCCGAAATAACGGTATCCTGTCCAATCTCAACACCAGCATCAATCGCAACCGTCTCTGGCTGAAAAATCGTAACCCCGTCAAGCATGAGCTGGCGAGTCTTGCGAGCTCTCAGGATTCGATCAGCCTCGGCCAATTCGAGCCGCTGATTGATGCCCAGAATTTCGTTCGGATCTTCGAGCAACAGAGCAGCTACCCGATGCCCTGCCCCTCTCAAAATCTCCACCAGATCGGTAAGGTAAATTTCACCAGAGGCTGCATTTGGCGTGATCTCGCCAACGTGCTTCCAAAGCAGCGCAGAGTCGATGCAGTAAATACCCGAGTTAATCTCGCCAATCATTTTTTGCTCAGCCGAAGCCGCCTTCTCTTCTACGATCGCAGCAACCGAGCCGTCGCCAGCGCGAAGGATGCGGCCATAGCCTGTTGGCCGCTCGAGGATAGTCGTGATCAAAGTAGCGGCGAAGGAGCCGTTTCGCTGAGCCTCGACGAGACTGGAAATGGTAGAGGGTGTGAGCAGCGGGCAATCCCCATAAAGAATGAGTGTCAGACCGTCCTGGCCAGCCAGACTGCGACAAATTTCCACCGCATGACCGGTACCACGTTGCTCTGTCTGGGTGACAAAGCGGCAGCCGCGAGGACTGAGTAGTTGTTGGACTTTGTCAGCCTGATGACCGACAACCACAATAGTGTTCTCAGGCGAAACGGCGATCGAGGCAGCATCGAGAACATGCTCAACCAGAGCTTGCCCTCCAGCCTCATGCAGTACTTTCGCTTTGTTACTCTTCATTCGTGTGCCCAACCCGGCGGCCAGGACGATGGAATTCAGTTTAGGAAACGGTTGCATGAGATTACCTTTGGGACTTGGTGCGACGGGTGCGAGATTCAGCCGCAAGTTCCATTGCGATCCGCGCTATGGCCGCTGGATCATGACGAACTTTGGGGCCTTTGAAAAGTAAGGGGCGGCCGACAACTTCGAGACCCATCTCTAGAAGTCTCGGCGTGTCCAACTCTACCGGATATACCTTTTCTGAAGCGTAGCGACGCCTCTGGCTGGCGGCCAATGGGGTTGTGTTCAGGATGACCCGTTCGATTGTCCCTTTGCCGCCATGGTCGTGAATCGCTTGCGCGTGATCTGCTGCCGAGTAGGACATGGTTTCCCACGGCTGCCACATCAGGTTGGCGAAATAAGCTTTCGCAGCCTTGGATTTTCGCAAGGCCGCACCAATGCCGTCCACCAGCAGGTTGGGGATCACACTCGTGTAGAGGCTACCCGGCCCCATTGTGATCAAATCCGCTCCGGCTATGGCGTCGAGTGCATCCCGGAGAGGCTTGACGCGCCCTTGAGTCAGTTCGAGACGATGGATGCGCTTCCTGCTACGGCTGATTTTTGTCTCGCCTTCCACGATACTGCCGTCCTGCATCACCGCCCGCAAACCAACGTTTTGACTGGTAGAAGGATAGATACGGCCATAGATGGCCAATACTTCGCTTGAGACGCGAACGGCGCGAGGAAAATCGCCAGTGACGTGTGTGAGAGCGGTCAGAAACAGATTGCCAAAGCTATGCCCCTTGAGCCCTCGACCAGAATCAAAGCGATATTGAAACAGTTGTGACAGAAGAGCCTCATGCTCGCTCAAAGCGACCATGCAGTTGCGAATGTCTCCAGGTGGCAAAACATCGAAGTCACGGCGAAGCCGGCCGGAAGATCCCCCATCATCGGTGACGGTAACGATCGCGCAGATATCAACCAATCCCTGTCGAGCGTATTCCTTCAGCCCAACAAGAAGGGTAGAAAGGCCCGTGCCCCCTCCGATCGATACGACCCTAAGTGGCCCGGCAGCATCGCGGTAGCCGGGAGGAGGGGCAATCATCGCAGTCTAGTTTGCGGAACTCAACAACTCCCGGATCGGAGCATGTTGCATCAGTTCGGCAAAGTCGGGATCATTGTGCGCGGCAACCCTGTTGCGAGGGGAAATCTCGATAGCACGCTTGAGATGCGCAGCAGCACCGGCAATGTCCTGCTTCAACCCCAGCACCAGAGCCAGGGCATAGTGAATGTAGTCTGCGTCTTCCTGCTTGAGCGCTTTCTCAAAGCTGGCCTGGGCTCCATCAGCATCGCGCTTGTTCATCTGGCTGATGCCGTAGTTGTAGAGATCTTCAGCCGATTCGAATTTCACGTTCGATTTGGCTAGCCTTTGCTGGCACATCAACAGATGCTGCTTGGCTGCGTAACCGATCTCTTTGACCGCGCCTTCGAGAGAAGCTTCAAAAAGCTTCGTGGCCTTGGCAAAGTCGCGCATATGAAACGCTTGCATCGCAGCGTCAAAAGACTTCTGTTGCGCTGATGGTTCCGGGGTGCTCGTCGCGGGCTTGGTGGTCGGCTTGGCCGCCGCCGCTTTCGTATTGCTCTTCTGCATCGAATTCCTGTTTATCCGCAGGCTCATCCGCAACGAGCCCACCGCCATATTGTAGCGCTCTCAGCGGGTCTCGTTGTAAACGCTCAAACCGGTGATCTTTTGATAGCCCATGCGGCGGTAGAGAGAATGGGCAATTTCACTCGATTCCAGCACGCTCGCTTCAAGCCCGGTTTCGGTCGATACCTGGGCTAGTGCGTAGCGCACAGTGCGCTCTCCGATGCCTTTGCGTTGCACGTCTGGCAGTACAGACACGCCGTAAACTCCCATCACGTCATGCCCTGGCATTACGCAGGCGGTCGCCACAGCACGGTTTGCGGAATAGGCAACAAAGCCCCGCATCGGACTTCGCCAATACTCGACCGTGTGGTAGACGTCGAGAAAAGTGTTGAGCGGTGTCTTGAATGCTACAGCCATTACGTAGCAGAAGTCGAAGCGCGTCGCCGGTACCATTACTGGACGGATATCGAGCTTCGGCAAAGTTCTCGAAGGAGGTTTCAATTCTGGCGCAAACATGCCGGTTCCTCGAGAAACGATTTTCAAGCCATAGCGATCAACCAACTCCCCGATCTTGTCCAGTAGTTTTGACGGCACCAGATCTTCCACTAGCCACAAGCTCCAGCGAGCCCGTCGACTTTTGTATAGGGCTCGCACGTAATCGAACTTGATTTTCAGCTCTTCCTCATTGGCAACAGGCTGGGTCAGCAACACCGAATTAAAGATGGCGCCGGGAAGCCCGGAATAAATACAGAGCAATCCGTCTTCTTCCCAGATTTCCGCCGTATCGCGAACCAGAGCAAAGGTCCGCATCGTATCGAGCAGATTGGCCAGTAGTAGTTTCTTTTGTCCTTCGATCTCTTGCATCGGCTCTGCCCTTAGAGAAGATTTAACGGATCGACATCGATGACAAGCGCCGTTGCCGGCCAGTTTCGTTCGACAGCAAGCTGGCGCACTCGTTCAAGAATCCCGGAAAGGCGCTGGCGCTGTGCAGCCTTCACAAGCATCTGATAGCGGAATTCCTTGTTGACGCGCGGCACTGGCGCTTCGGCAGGACCAAGAATCCGGACACCCTCCTTCTCCTCCTTGAGCAGTTCGCCAATCTCTCCACTCATGCGCAACGCCTCTTCCTGACGTTCACTTCGAAAAACAATATTCGCCAATGAAGCAAATGGCGGATAGCGCATCACCTTGCGGAAATGCAGTTCTTTCGCATAAAAAAGCTCATAATCCTGCACGGCGCTGAAGCGAACTGCATAATGCTCGGGATTGATCGTCTGAAGGATCACTGTGCCGGGCAGACCACCGCGACCGGCTCGGCCGGCGGCTTGCGTTAATAGCTGAAAGGTTCGTTCCGCCGCGCGAAAGTCAGGCATGCCAAGCCCGATGTCTGCGTTCACAATACCTACCAGAGTTACGTTCGGAATGTCATGGCCCTTGGCAATCATCTGAGTGCCAACAAGGATATCGAAGCTCCCCTCGCGAAAGCCATTGAGAATCTGTTCGTAATCGCCTTTGGAGTTAATCGTGTCGCGATCCATTCGCGCAATTCGCGCCTCCGGGAATGCTTCGCGAAGCTCCTCTTCGATCTTTTCACTCCCACTTCCAATAAACTGGATGTGCTCGCTTTCGCATTTCACGCACGCCGCTGGAACCTTCTCTGCATAGCCGCAATAGTGGCAGAGCAGGCGACGGTCTTTACGATGAAATGTGAGCGTCACAGAGCAGTTGACGCATTCCACTTTGTAGCCACAGCCACGACAGGCGACAAAGCTTGAAAAGCCACGCCGATTCATCATCAACATGGTCTGCTCGCCGAGAGCGAGCTTCTCTCGCACGGCCTGAATCATGCGGCGTGAGAATAGCGAATTCTTCTTGGTCTCCAGAAATTCCTGGCGCAGATCAACGATCTCCACGGCAGGCATCGGTCTCTGCTCAATGCGATCGGGCAAGAGAAGCCGCTGATACTTCTCACGATCTGCGTTATGCCGGGTCTCAAGCGAGGGAGTGGCGCTACCAAGCACTACCGTGGCACCGATCTGCTGAGCTCTGACAACTGCCACATCGCGGCCGTTGTAGCGTGGAGTCTCCTCCTGCTTATAGCTTCCGTCGTGCTCTTCGTCGACAATGATGAGCCCCAGATCAGGCATCGGGGCAAACACAGAACTACGCGTACCAACCACTACACGAGCTTCTCCACGACGGATTCGACGCCAGTATTCAGCCCGCTCGCTCTCGCCGAAGGCACTATGCAGGATCGCCACCTGATCTCCAAATCGAAGGGCAAATTGCCCTGCCACCTGCGGAGTAAGAGCAATCTCTGGCACCATCAGCAGAGCGCTGCGACCAACGGCTAACGTGGCTTCAATGGCTCGCAGATAAACTTCAGTCTTACCGCTGCCGGTGACACCCTGCAAAAGAAACGCAGAATAGCTGCCAGCCGAGATTGCCTTTCCTATTTGATCGAAAGCAGCCTGCTGCGATGGATTCAAGGCATGGGGAGGGCGGTCTGCAGCCATACGAATTGCGCTCATGCGAGGCGTCAGCTTCACCAATCCTCGCCGGGCGAGGCTGCGAGCACTCTGGCTCGCATTCTTAACAAGTGATTCCAATGCATCGAGGGGATGAGCACCTGGATGCAGGTGAAAATAGGCGAGGAGTTCGCGCTCCCACTTCGGCAGTTTTTCAGCAGACTCGAGCCCAAGGCCTTCCACATTCAACTTGGTAGCGTGAGCACGAAGCGGGTCGCGCTCATGAGCTTCCTCTTCGACGCGAATCAAGCCCTTGCGTTGAAACTCAGCTACCAATTTGGGGGCATCAGCCGTGCGTCGGCGCAACGCCTCGAGACTCATCGGCCGTTCATCGAGCGACTTCATCACGACTAGCGCCGGGTCTGTTGCATCTACGATTCCGAGTAGACTTTGCCGGGCCAGATCGCGACCGGCATCCGTCAGACTGTAAATCTTGTTGCGCTTGATTTCACCACCAAGTGGAGCCATGATGCGAAACACTTCGCCCACTGGGGCCAGGTAATAGCGCGCCACCCACATACCCAGTAAGATTAATTTCTCATCGAAGATGGGTTCAAGATCGAGCAGCTTCTCGATTGGCCGCACCTTGTATTCGGGCATCGAATCATGAATCCGCAAAATGGTTCCGCTGAGCTTGCGCTGCTGAAAGGGGACAAGGACGCGGCAGCCTACCTGAGCTGTGTGGCGCGCATCCCCAATCAGCGAATAGGTAAAAGGCTGATCGAGCGGCACGGGCAGACAGACATCACAGTAAATCGCCATGCAGTTTTAGAGCAACGGGAAAGTTGCCTTCAGCGTTGGATAGAGGGTGCGGTAAATTTGATGACCCTTGGAATAAGCCATGCTCTCCCTAATGCGCGGGTCTGTAGCAGTGGTCTCCTCTGTGCATGAAGCACAGGCCTCTTGAACAGAAGCAAAGCCGCCTGTACCTGCCATGGCAAGCAGCCCCGCACCGAAGGCCGAACCTTCTTGCGAGGCCAGCGTAGTCACCCGTCGCGAAAACACATCGGCCAGAATCTGCCTCCACAGCGCGCTCTGCGCACCACCACCAGAAGCCCTGACCTTCTGAATTTCAACGCCGATTTCGACGATGACATCGAGGCAATCCTTTTGTGAATAGCTGACCCCTTCGACGATGCTGCGAATCAGGTCGCTCCGCTTGTGTCGAGCCGTCAGGCCGATCCATCCACCGCGAGCGGAAGCATCCAGATGAGGGGTTCGTTCCCCCATCAGATAGGGAAGCCAGAAGAGGCCATCGCAGCCGATGTCAGCCGTTGCAGCCTCAATCATCAGTTCGTCATAGGAGACACCAGCCGCCAGTTGATTGCGGAACCACTGCAAGCTGAGGCCAGCAGCCTGCGTGACACCCATCACATGCCATTTGCCTGGAACCGCATGACAGAACGTGTGCACTCGCCCGGCAGGATCATAGGCCGGCTTGTCCATTGAAGCGAAGACAACCCCGGAAGTTCCCAGGGTACAACTGGCAATCCCGGTGTCTACAATGCCATTACCGACAGCGCTTGCCGCTTGATCGCCGGCACCAGCAACCATCGGAGTACCAGAGAGCAATCCAGTCGCTGCGGAGGCCTCATTCGTGACTCGCCCACAAATCTGGACACTTTCAAACACAGGCGGAAACCAGGCAGGATTGAGCTCAAGCTCTTCCATCATCGGCCTGGACCAGACTCTGTTCGCAACATCAAAAAGGCCGGTGCCAGAAGCGTCTGAGACATCCTGTCCAAGCTCACCAGAAAGCTTGTAGCGGACATAGTCTTTGGGCAGAAGAACCGTCTTCAGTTGAGCGTAAGATGCTGGATCGTTGTCGCGAACCCAGAGCAGCTTGGGAAGTGTAAATCCAGTGATCGCCGGATTCGCGGTAAACTGCACAACCCGCTCGCGCCCAACCCTGGCGTGGATGGCATCCACCTGAGCCTGACTGCGCTGATCGCACCAGATCAAGCTGGGCCGGATCACCTTGCCTTGCGCATCGAGCATGACAAGCCCGTGCATCTGCCCGGAAAAGCCAATGCCCTTTATCGCTGATCCATCAATTCGTGCCTCTCGCAAGACACCCTGGATCGCAGACTGAGTGGCTCGCCACCAATCATCCGGATCCTGTTCGGCCCACAACGGGCGTTCCATGCGCATCGCGGCGTGGGGTGCCGTGCAGCTGGACACGATCTTGCCT
>ENA-ORBV01004667-ORBV01004667.1-microbial-mat-metagenome-genome-assembly--contig:-NODE-4667-length-26020-cov-4.562155_pt1 | contig 26020 bp, 21 predicted proteins | sample MGYA00237777_ERZ505514 | MGnify/ENA primary metagenome ERZ505514 (study PRJEB26160, sample SAMN06269048) | microbial mat metagenome | isolation source: Oligotrophic lake microbial mat | place... | reverse complement strand
GGTCCTCACGCCCGAGCAGAAGGAAAAGATGAAGGATCTGCGCGGCCCCGGCGGCGACCGCAAGCCCGGCGAAGGCCGTGGTAAACCCGGCGAGGCGAAGTAACCTTCGCGCTCGATAAAAAGAATCAACCCCGAGCGGGAGGCGAAAGCCTCCCGCTCGCTTTTTTTGGCGAGGTGGCTACTCGGCGGATTTCTTGATCGGCATGAAGCGGAACCGCTCGTCGTAGCGCCCACCGTTGTGCTTTTTGCAGCACGGGAAACATGCCGTCTTGCGTTTGAATGGGTGGACGCGCGGCAGTTCCGTTTGACACACCGGGCAGCGGTAGAAGTGACGAGGAGGGACCTTGCGGCGAGGCAGGGGCAGCGTGTGGCAGCGCTTTTCGTCGAGCAGGCCGAGGTCGCGGCAGGCCTGCTGCCATTCCGGCCCGTGGGGTGAAATGCGGCGGCGTCCCGCGCGGTGATGGGCGAGGAGATGAGCGAGTTCGTGCCGCATCGTGCGATCCACTTCGTCGTCGCCAAAAGCGCAGAGCTTCGGGTTCAGCGTGATCAACGCCTTGCTCGCGTAAGCCATCCCGGCGGTGCTTCGCATCCGCGTATTCCAGCGAATCGTCACGCGCAGCGCGAGGGCGTCGCAACCCAGCGCGCGGAGAAGCTGCTGGGCTTGCTGGACCAGCGAGGCCTCGTTGCTCGTGCAGATTTTCTCCACCGGAGCCGGCGGGCGACGGGGAGTGACGAGGCGGGTGAGGAAGTCGAGTTGGCGGGCGAGAATCATGCGTGGGCGGCAGCGAGGCGGGCGAAAATTTCGGGCAGGCGTTGGATGGTGGTTTCGATGTCTGCGGGGAAAGTTTGTTTGCCGAGCGAGAAGCGCACCGTGGCCGCCGCCAGCGCGGGCTCTACACCCATCGCCAGTAAAACGTGCGATGGCTGTATCGAACCGACGAGGCAGGCGGAACCGCTCGAAGCGCAAATGCCAGCGAGATCAAGATTCATGAGAAGTCCCTCACCTTCAAGGCCGGGAAAGCTGATATTCAGAGTGTTCGCGAGTGTATGATCGGGATGCCAGTTGCGCACCGCGGCGGGGAATGCTGCTTGGATTCCGCGCCACAATTCGTCGCGCAATGCCGCCTGTCGACCGCGCTCCGCATCCATCGTGGGCAGGGCGACTTCCGCGGCGCGCGCCATCCCGACGATGGCTGCGACGTTTTCGGTGCCGGGTCGTCGTTCATTCTCGTGGGAGCCGCCGTGCTGTAGGCGTTCGAGGTCGAGCCCGGCGCGCAGGTAGAGCAGACCCACGCCCTTCGGGCCGTGAAATTTGTGCGCCGCGAGCGAGAGCGCGTCGAACTCGCGGAGGTCGAGCGGCTCCTTGCCGAAGGCCTGAATCGCATCGCTGTGAAAGAGGACCCCGCGCGCGCGGCAGAGCGCAGAGATTTCGCTGACGGGCTGCATCGTGCCGGTCTCGTTGTTCGCGGTCATGATCGAGACGAGCGTCGTCTCGGGCGTGATCGCGTCGGCCAGCTGCTCCACATCTACGCGCCCGTGCGCGTCGACGGGCAGCCATGTCACGCGGAATCCCTCCTTCTTTTGCAAATGCTCGCACGCATGCAGCACCGCGTGATGCTCGGTCGCGCAGGTGATGACATGTCGGCCCTTGCCCGCCCGTGCTCGCGCCAAGCCGAGCACGGCGAGATTGTCCGATTCGGTGCCACCGCCGGTGAAGATGATTTCGTGCGGTTTCGCGCCGAGCAGCCGCGCCAGTCGATCGCGCGCCTCGTCGATCGCCGCCCGGGTCTCGCGGCCAGCGGCGTGAATGCTCGAGGGATTCCCAAAGTGCTGCTCGAAATAGGGCCGCATCGACGCCCACGCCTCCGGGGCGAGGGGCGTGGTCGCGTTGTAATCGAGGTAGATCATATCACCCAGTCGGCCACCCAATCCGCCGGGCCCTTGTTCTTATCAAGGATGCGGAGCTGATTTTCCTCGTACAAAACGAGCGATCGTGGGGGGACGCTGTGCGTCAGAAAAACATTGGCGCCGATGGTCGAGCCTTCGCCGATCACGGTATCGCCGCCGATGATCGTGGTGCCGGCGTAGATGGTGACGTGATCTTCGACGGTCGGGTGCCGCTTCTTGCCCTTGAGCTGCTGCCCGCCGGCGAGCGAACGCGCGACGAGCGACACGCCTTGATACATCTTCACGTGGCAGCCGATGACCGAGGTCTCGCCGATGACGACGCCGGTGCCGTGGTCGATGAAGAAGTGCGACTTGATGTGGGCGCCGGGATGGATGTCGATGCCGGTCCGCGAGTGCGCCCACTCCGTCATCATGCGCGGGATGAGCGGAAGCTGGTGGCAGTAAAGTAGGTGCGCGCAGCGCTGGATGGCGATGGCTTCGAGGTAGGGATACGAAAGGATGATTTCATCGAATCCGCCCGCCGCCGGATCGCCGTAGAAAGCAGCCTCGATGTCCGCCTGGAGCTGCTGGCGGACAAACGGGATGGCGCTCAGAAAGTCGGCGACCAATTTCTCGGCCCGCTCCAGCGGGCAGTTGGGTTCGCTCAGGCGCAGGCTCTTGCAGACCTCTGTGCCCAGTCGGTCGGCGATGGAGTAGAGCCGGTGATTGGTGACGCGCCGCAGGTCTTTCGAGTGAATCGGTTCGGAGTCGTGGAAGCCAGGAAACAGGAGCTGCAGCAGGTCTTCGCAGATCGTCGCGAGGGCGCGCTTCGACGGCAGGTTGGAGCCGTCGATGTTATTCATCCCGGCGCCCGCCTGGTACGAGGCGAGGACTTTTTCGGTGATGCTGGCGAGGTCTTGATCCATCGGTGTTTGAAGTATCGTCGATTGAATATCGACGCAATGCACGAGTCCAAGCTCGCGCCCTCCTCCGTATCAAAAATTGGTCTTCCATGTCTGCTCGCTCCCACCCCTTTTTGCGGTTCCTTTTCCCGCCTCGAGAGGAAGACTTGAAAGTCGGCCCGAAATCTCCAGACTGCGTCCCGAAGTCCAAAGCCTCCGCCCATCCCCCCACGGAAAGCATGAAATCCTCTCTACCGCTACCACCTACCCGTTTTTCGAGCGCCCACAGACATGAACATTCGGCGGAGGAACATCCCATGATGCATTACACCGTTCGTGGAGCATGGCTCTGCCACACGGGCAAAGTCCGGCGCGGAAACGAGGACGCCTGCCTCGCTGGCGGTGAGGCCTCGACGATAAGCAGCGACCGCCCGGTGCCGATCTCGTTGGAAAGTGGTCCGTGGGTCGTTGCGGTATCCGACGGCATCGGCGGTCATCGCGGAGGTGCGGAGGCCAGCCGGCGAGTCATCGCGGCGCTCGCCGAATGCAAGCGAGTCACGCCGCTGAGTATCAGCGATATTCTCCAGCGGCTAAACCGGAAGCTTTGTGAAATGGGGCAGGAAGATCCCGAATTTGCGGCCATGGGCGCGACGGTCGCCGGGATCGGTTGCGGCGGGCGTGGGCTGTTCGCTTTCAATGTCGGCGACTCCCGCGTTTATCGGCTCAATGGGAGGACGCTCGTCCAAGTCACGCGCGACGATTCGGAAGCGGAAGACCTGATCGATCAGGGTCTATTGACGCGCAACGACGGCGCGCGCCCCGGCTTCCTCCACGCTCTCACGCAAGCCATCGGGGGCCGCGACGAAGCAGTGGAGATCGAAACGCATATTCATCCGCTGCAGGTCGATCTCCCGGGGCGTTACCTCATTTGCAGCGACGGACTCACGGACATGCTCGTCCCAGCCGATATGCTGGAAGTGCTCCTCGCTGAGCCCGAGGCGGAGGCCGCGGTCAGTGCGCTTTTCGAGCGCGCGATGGCCGCCGGTGGGGTGGACAACATCACCCTCGCGGTGGTCGAGATCGCCAAGAGCTAGGCGGTTCCTTTCGCGAATGCCCTTCTTGGCCTTGGCCGTGACGCGCCTAGTTGCGGTGGGCTTTGTGGCAGGCGCCGCAGGTTTTGCCCATGCCGAGTAGGGCGGCATCGCGGGCGGGTAAGCTGCTGGCCGGTTCTTGCAGAAGCTGGCGCAGGGCCGCGGCGGAGCGTTCGCTCTCGGAGAGTTTGGCGGTGTAATCGGCGCCTCGCTTGATTGTTTCGGGATCGCGCGCGTGCTCGCGGAGCAATTCCCCAAGCAGCGTGGCCTGCTGCGCGGGCACCTCGCGCCAGCCAGCCTTCTGCGCGGCCTTGAGCGTGTCGAAATGCTCGTCGATCGCAACCATCACCTCGACGACATCCGGCATTTTGGCGACCTCGGGAAAATCGGCGGGAACTCGCGCGAGCTCCGCTGCTGTCGGCACGCGAAAAGCGCGCACGTCGCGATACAGGCCGGCGTAGTCGGGCGAAGTGCCGGCCTGTTTCAGAAACTCCTCCGCCTTGTCCACGCTCCACCCCTGAGTTGCCCGGCAGATTGCCGCCGCCGCCGCCGGGCCGCGATGTTTGCCGTGGTGACAGTGCAGGTAAATGGGCCCCGCAGCCGTCTGCGCCGCTTTGGTGAGTTCCACCGCCCGGGCCTGCGGCACGCCGTCGTAGCCGATCGGCAGGTGGACGTAGCGCATGCCGTATTTGTGAGCGAGTTCCACGTTCGGCTTCGATCCATCCACGCTGATGATGGTCTGCACGCCGAGCTTCCGCAGCTCGCGGAATCCTTCATCGGAGTCGGGCGAATTGCCGGAGTAGAGCCCGTCGGTGAGCTGAAAGACGTTGTGCAATGCCACGGTCTCGACGGCTTGCGGTTGATCCGCCGCGGTCGCGCCGAAGACGCACGCCACCAGCGCGGCGAGGAGAAGAGGGAGGCGACTGAGCGGGAACACCACGCGACAGAATTAGCTCAGTGCCGGCGCAGCGTCGCGATGCGTCGGTGTCGGGCGCCCGGGGCGGAAGTGTTCGAGATGATCGAGTTGCGCGGTGAGGGTGGGCACCTGTGCGGGCAGTTCGGTCAATGCAGCGCGGACCGTTTCGGCTAGGACCTCCGGCGACTGCTCGGCGCGGAGATTGATGATGAGCTGGCCGCGGCTGGACGGCTCGGGGAGCTTGAGCGAAAGCTCGGGCACGAAGTCGTTGCGCACGAGGTTCACCGCCGCGATTTCTCCCGCGAGCGCTTCGTCGGGGCTGTAGGTCATCTTGAGATGCGCGATCTCGGCGTGCTGCGCGCGGAGCCGGTCCTGAATGTCGCGCGCGAGCGTGGAGATAGCCCGCTCGGCGTCGAAGGGCGTGGTCGCGGAAAATTGCACCGTGGCATTCAACCAGCCGAGCAGTGCCTCGCCGTCGGCGTAGATGTCGTAGTCCATCTGCATGGCGGGCGCCTCCACCTGCTCGCCGGTTTCGAGCTTGGAAAACCACGCGTCCAGGTCGGTGCCTTCGCGCGCTGAGAGGGTGAGGATTTCCGCGCGGGGAAACTGTGCGGCGAGCGCGGCGCGGAGTTGTTCGGCGCGCTCGGGCGAGAGCAGGTCGAGCTTGTTGATGACGATGATGTCCGCCTCTTCGAGCTGCTTGCGGTAGATGTAGATGACCTTCTCGGAAAAGCTCCCGCCGGTTTCCAAACCCAGCACCCGCGCGGCGCGGATGGGATCGACGAGCACGCTGACCGGCGCGATCAGGAAGCTGTCGCCGTAGATGCGCCGGAGCGGATACGTGACCGTGGCGACGAGGTCCGTGCAGCTCCCGACAGGCTCGGCGATGAAGACGTCGGGCTGCGTCGCGGTGGTTAGTCGATCCGCGGCCTCGACGAGCGAATTGAACCGGCAGCAAAAACACCCGCCGGGAATCTCCTCGGTCGCGAAACCTTTCGAGCGCAGCATCTTCGTGTCCACGAGTTCGCGGCCCTGGTCATTGGTGATGAGGCCGACTTTTAAGCCGCGCTCGCTGAGGCGTTGCGCGAGTTTGGCGACGGCGGTCGTTTTGCCGGCGCCGAGGAAGCCGCCGATCATGATGTAGCGGGCTCGGGTGGAAGATGGGGTGCTCATAAGGTTGGAGGGGTGAAAATATGCGCGCGCCGGCATCTGTCGGCGGGCGGCTGTGGTCTGTCGAGTGAATCGTGCGTGGACGATTCCTGAAATATTCGGCGCTCGTCTTCGTATATACGGGCAATACCCTCGATGAAACTCGCCTCGCTTATGAAAATCCTCCGCTTGCTCGCCGCCGGGCTGTGCTTTCTCCCGCTGGTTTCCACTGCCGCTCCGAACGCTCCGAAAAAAGCCGAGCCGCCACCTGTCGAGATGATCGTCGATACCGATCTGCTCCAGCCGTCCACGACGATCGAGTTCCGCTTGGCCCAGCCGATGGTAAGTCGCGACGAGATCGGGCTCACGGCGAAACAATCGCCGATCAGCATTCAGCCGAAAGTCGCAGGCACCTTCACCTGGTTGAGCACGAGCAGCGGTGTCTTCGTGCCGACGGAAGCGTGGCCACTCGGCGGGACGTTTGCCGTTTCGCTCGCGGGTGGGGTGAAAGCGGCGGACGGCAAGCCGCTTGCGGGAGTCTTCCGCATGACGCTGCGCGCGCCCGTCTTTGCCCGCACGCTGATCCGTGGCGAGAGCGAGGACGACGTCTCCGAACCGCGTCCAAAAATCGGCCTCGCCTACAACCTCGCCGTGGACCTGACGAAAGCGGAGGAGTTGTTCCAATTCATCGACACGACTGGCCGCAAGATCGCCGCCACGGTGCGTTACGGCACGCGGCGGGATTACATCCAACTCCAGCCCGAGCAGGACGACTGGGACGAGCGCTGGCTCAAGGCCAAGCAGGGCGCGATCAAAGCGGAGGAGGCCGAGGAAGAAGAGGAGATGGACGACGAGAGTGGCGATGCGCCGCCGCTGATGAACCGCATCGTCATCACGCCCGTCTCGCCGCTTCTGCCCGGCGGTTCGTGGCGCCTCGAGATGAAGCGCGGGCTGAAAGCAAAGAACGGCGCGCACAAGATCAACGAGCCGCTCGTCGTCGCACTCGGCAAGGTGCGGCCCTTCACCTTCGAGTCATTGAAGCCGGGGAACTACATCAACTCCGGGCGCAGCGTGACGATGGAGTTCACGCACGGCCTCGCGCCGGACATCACCCCGGAGACGGCGGCGAAATACTTCCGCTTCGAGCCGGCGGTGCCGAACTTGCGCTTCGACGGCTGGAGCACTTCGATGACGGCGCTGGGCGACTTCGAGCGCGGGCGCGAATACCAACTCACCATTGATCCCGCGGCCGTGTCCGAGGACGGACTGCCTTTTGCCGGCGAACGGAAGCGCACCGTCCGTTTCGCGCCGATCGCGCCGCGCCTGTATCTGCCGGCGATCACCGCGCACCAGATCAGCAGCGGGCAGCGAAAGTTCGACGTGTTATCCGCAAACTTGAAATCGCTCCGCATCGTCGCCCAGGTCGTGGCGCCCGCCGACGCCGCGCCGAGCATCGTGGCCTTCAACAAATACTCGCGCGAGCAATCGGACGGGGATGAGATGTATCAGGCGCTGCCCGCGGGAACGATCCGCGGCAAGACGATCTTCGAGCGCACCATCGAACTGCCGAAAGGCGCGATCGATGCCCGGCAGCAGACGCCGCTCGACTGGACAGAAATCCTCGGCGCGCAAAAAGCGGGCGTGATTTTTCTGACCGTGGAAGGCGAGCCGATCGCCGAAGTCGCCGGCAAACGCCCGGCGGCGCAGGCGCTCGTGCAACTCACGGATCTCGGCGTGCTTTGGAAGAAGCTCGATGCCGCTTTGCGGGTCACCGTTTTCTCGATGAACAGCGGCCAGCCGCTCGCGCGGACAAATGTAGCCATGCTCAACAAGGACTTCGCCGAGTTGCAGCGCGGCGTGACGGATGCGGAAGGCAACGTAGTGCTGCCGCTCGGCCCCGAACCCGCGTGGCTCGTCGCAGCGCAGGGTGAGGACGTGCACGCCTTGCGCATCGGGCCGGAGGGGCGCGATCTGCCGATGGCCGCTTTCCGACTGCCGCTCGAATACAGCAGTTGGGAACCACCGGCGGAGAAGTCGCTCGTCGTCCGCACGCTCGTCTTCACCGATCGGCCGCTCTATCGGCCGAATGAAACCGTGCATGTGAAAGGCATCGTGCGGCAGGTCGCGAATGGGGCGCTCAAGGTGCGCGGCGGCCTCGAAGGCGTACTCAAGCTGCGCGATCCGCGCGGCCGGGAAATCTCGCAGACGGACATCAAGACCGATGAACGCGGCGCCTTCGATGCGGAGTTGGAGCTCGGTTCCGGTGTGGGCAATTACTCGCTGGCGAGTGAGTTCCCGCAGGCTGCGGGCAGCCAGTGGCAACGTGGCGCGACCTGCCGCTTCGAGGTCGCGGACTTCCAGCCCAACGCCTTCGAACTCGAGGTGCCGCTCGCCGCCCGTTACGCGCCGGGCCAGGAAGTGAGCGCGAAGGTTTCCGCCAAGTATCTCTTCGGCGCGCCGCTGACCAAAGCCGATGTGCGCTGGACGCTCCAGCATGTGCGCGATGTCTTCGCGCCGGAGGGTTTCGAGAGCTGGCACTTCGGCGAGGAAGACAACTCCGAGGGTAAGATTCTCACGCTGCGCGGCGAAGGCGCCTTCCGTGCGACGGAAGGTTTCACGATCACGCCGCAACTCCCAGAGCCGAAGGACGCGCCGAGCCGTGGCGTGCTCACCGTGGAGGTCACCGACCTCAATCAGCAGACGGTTTCGGAAAGCCGGCAGTTCATTCGCGACGCCGCGGATTTCTATGTCGGTATTGCTTTTGAGGAAGGCGTGGTCTTCCACCCTGGCGACGAAATTCCGGTGCGCGCCGTGGCCGTGAGCGCCGACGGCAAACCGCTGCTCAAGCCCGTGGAGGTGAGCGCGGAGTTGATTCGCGTCGGCTTCGAAACCGTGCGGGTGCAAGGCGCGGGCAAGAGCGTGTCGTTTCGCAGCGAGAAGGTCGAGGAGGTCGTTGGCAAAGCGAACGGGCAGACGTTGCTGCCCGAGCTGGTGAATTCAAACTGGCAGGTGCGCGAAGGCGCGAGTGCGACCTTCAAAGCCGGGCGCGCGGGGCAGTACCGGGTGAAGGTGACGGCGAAGGATTCCGCGGGGCGCATGGTCACAAGCGTGCAGCCGCTCTACGTCAGCGGGCAGAGCGAAGTCTCGTGGGATTATCGCAACCCGGCGCAGCTCGATCTCGTCGCCGACAAGCCGGAGTATCGCCCCGGCGACACCGCGCGCGTGCTGGTGAAGGCGCCGATTTCGGGCGATGCGCTCGTCACGATCGAACGCGAGGGCGAGATCCTGCGGACGATGCGCGTGAAGCTGGAAGGCAACGCGCCCGCGATCGAAGTGCCGCTCGGCCCGACCGATGCGCCGAACGTCTTTGTCTCGATGGTGCTGATCCGCGGGCGCGAGCAGAGCACGCGGAAATTCAAGACGCCGGAGTATCGTTACGGCGTCGCCATGTTGCGCGTGGCCGCGCCGGACGATCGGCTGCAAGTCGCCGTCGCGCCCACGCGCAAGGAAGTGCAGCCGGGTGACGAAGTGGACTCCGAGGTGAGCGTGCGCGATGGCGCCGGAGCGGCGGTGGCCGATGCGGAGGTTACGTTCTTCGCCGTGGACGATGGCATCCTCGCGGTCACCGGCTTCGAGCGGCCGGCGCCGGCGCCGATCTTCGGCGCGCCGTTCGCGCTCTCGGTTCGCACCGGTCTCACGCTCTTCGAATTGCTCCCCGAAGATCCGGGCGCGCTCGAGTTTGCCAACAAAGGCTACCTCATCGGCGGCGGCGGATTGGAAGGGCCGGGACTCAAGCTGCGGCAGGATTTCCCGGGCACGGCTGCGTGGTTCCCGTCGCTGAAGACCGACGCGCAAGGCAAGGTGCGCGTGCGCTTCAACGCGCCCGACGCCATCACCCGCTACCGCCTCGTCGCCGTGGCGCACGCGGGCGCAAAGCTCTTTGGTTCCGCCGAGTCGGCGTTCGCGATTCGCAAGCCGCTGATGATCCTCTCCGCGCTCGGCCAGATTGCCAATGTCGGCGATCAACTCATCGCCCGCGCCGTGGTTCGCAACGACAGCGGCGCCGACGCTGTGGCCGATGTCGCGCTACAACTCGACGCCACCGCCGTACCCGCGAAGCCGGGCGCCGACGCGATCAGCGCGCGGATCGAGGTGAAGAACGGCGAATCGCGCGCCGTGGATTTCCCCGTGAAGCTGACCGCGATGGGCCGGGCGGAGTGGAAGTGGAGCGCGAAGATGGCGGTCGGCGGCAAGTCGCTGGAGGATCATGTGCTCGCTTCGCTGACCGTCGGCTCCGCCGCACCGATCCTGCGCGAGACTTACGTCACCGAACTCAGCGCGCCCGCGAGCGATCTGCTGCAAGGCGTGAACCCGCAATTGAAAGAAGGCACCGGCGTCGTCTCCGTGACCGTCGCGAACACGCGCCTCGCCACCTTGCGCGAGAGCGCGAGCCACGTGCTCGAATATCCCTACGGCTGCGCCGAGCAGATCACGTCGTCGCTCATCCCCTGGGCGTTGCTGCCGGAACTGCGCCCTGTTTTGCCCGATCTCGATAAACCTGCGGATGAAGTGCGGTCCGTCATCGCCAAGGGCCTCGATCGCCTTTTTGCGATGCAGACCTCCGGGGGAGGGCTTTCATATTGGCCGGGCGGGCGCCACGCCACGCTCTTTCCGAGTGCCTATGCGGCGCTCGTCTGCGCGCTTTTGGAGAAGCAGAAAGTCGAACTGCCAGCGGGGCATGAGGCCTTGCTCAAATACCTCAGCGAAGAGCTGCGCGGCTCGGGCAGCGTGCGCTACGAAGCGCAGCTCTCCGATCGCGTGCTGGCGCTCTACGCGCTTGCGCTTTCGGGTAAAGCCGAGCCGGCGTATCACGAAGAATTCTTCCGCCGTCGCAAGGAGTTGTCCCACGAAAGCCGCGCATTGCTCGCGCTGACGATCATGGAATCCGGCGGCCCGGTTTCGATGGTGCCGCCGCTGCTCGATGCCAAGGCACCCGCGCCGGATGGCTATTCGTGGTTTGGAGGCGCCGCGCGCGAACGAGCGATTCAGCTCCTCGCGTGGAGCCGCTACCAGCCGAAGAACGCCGAAGTCGGCCGGCTGACCAAAGAACTGCTCGGCTATCGTGCGAACGGCCACTGGGGCACGACGCAGCAGAATGCGTGGGCGCTTTTCGCGCTCGCGCGCTACTACGCCGCCGCCGAGTCGGGCGACAAAAACGTGAAGGGCACGCTCGTTGCGGGCGGAAAGGATGAGCCCTTCCAGCTCAGCGAGAAGACGCTCGCGAAGACCGAGGCCGTGGCCTTTGCGCCGCAGCAACCGCTCGGTCCGCTCGCAGTGAAGAATCCGGCGAAAGGTCAGCTCTTTGGCGAGACGCGTTTCATCGTGCGTCCGCCCGCCGAGGTGCAGCCTCGGCAGGATCGCGGTTACGCCGTGTCGCGTACCTACCGCAAGCTCGCGGAAGACGGATCGCTGGCCGAGGCGAAGGATCTCAAGGTGGGCGACCGCGTGCTCGTGACCTTGCGGGTCGAGACCACGCGGCCTGGCCATTTCGTGGCGATCGATGATCCGCTCCCGGCGATCTTCGAGGCGGTGAATCCGGCGTTCCAAAGCCGTGAGGTCGCGGGCGGTGATGCGCTGGCGCGCGATGGCGTGAGCGACTACCGCGAGATGCGCGCCGATCGGGTGCTCTACTTCTGCGATCATCTGCCAGCGGGCGCTTTCACCTTCCGCTACCTCGCGCGAGTGCGCTCCGCCGGCACCACGCTCGCCGGGCCGACGAAGGTCGAAGAGATGTATCGCCCCGAGCGTTTCGGCCTCGGGGAAGCGACGCCGGTTGTGAGTCAGTTGGCCGAGAGCAGGTAAAGTAGCCGAAGCGATGAAGAGCAGTCCGTTCCACTATCTCCGGAGGTGGGTGCGTGGTTTTTGGAAGACGCGTGGCCCGTCCACCCCTCGTCATTCTGAGCGGTGCGAAGAATCTCTGACCTCTGCCTTTCCTCTAGAGCACGATGTTCAGGCCCGGGGGGCTATCGTTGGTCACGCTGGTGAAGCAAAACCGAGATCAGAGGTTCTTCGCTTCGCTCAGAATGACGGAGGGGAGCGAAAGCGCCGTCTGTGGCGCAGGATCAGCATGGGTGCGGCAATTTTGGTGGTGGCGTTGCTGGTGGCCGAATTGGCTCTGCGGCTCACGCCGATGCCGGCGGCGCTGGAGGCGGGTGTGATCGACAGCGCGGAGTTTCTCGATCGCGACGGTCGCCCGCTGCGCACGATGCTCGTGGATGAGCGGCGCTACTCGCGGCGCTGCACGCTTGCGGAGGTGTCGCCGCAATTGCTCGCCGCGACGATCAGCGCCGAGGATCAGCGCTTCCGCCGTCATGGTGGCGTGGATCTGCGGGCGATGGGGCGGGCGCTGCTTGCCGCGGCGCGCCACGGTGAACCGCAGTCGGGCGCGTCCACGATCACGCAGCAGCTCGTGAAGCTGGCGAATCCGGGGCCGCGCACCGTCGGTCGCAAACTTTCCGAGATGTGGATGGCGTTGCGCGTCGAGCGGGCTTGGAGCAAGGACCGCATCCTCGAGGAGTATCTCAACCGGCTCGACTACGGGAACCTGCAGGTCGGCATCGCCGCCGCGAGCCGCTACTATTTTTCCAAGCCCGCGTCCGACCTCAGCGCGGCGGAATCGGCCTTTCTCGCGGCGCTGCCCAAGGCGCCGACGCGGCTCGATCCGCACGTTAATTTTGCCGGAGCCCAAGCGCGGCAGCGTTGGATTCTCGGACGCATGCTCGCGGACGGCGCGCTGGATCGCGCCGGCCACTCGCGTGCGCTCGCCGAGCGGCTGCAACTTGCGCCTGCGCACAGCGATTTCGCGGCGCCGCACTTCGTCGATCTGCTGCTGCAGCGGCGTGGCGTGATGCCCGAGCGCGGCGGCCCGCTGCGCACCACGCTTGATCTCGAACTGAACCGCTTCGTCGAGCGCAGCATGGCCGATCAACTCGCCCGCATCGCAGACAAACACGCGACGAGCGCGGCGGTCGTAGTGATCCACAACCCGACCGGCGAGGTGCTCGCGCTCGCGAGTTCGGGTGACTACTTCCGCCCCGGCACCGGGCAGGTGAACGGCGCGTGGATGATCCGCTCGCCGGGCTCGGCGGTGAAGCCGTTCACCTATGTGCTCGCGCTCGAAAGTGGCGCGAATCCCGGGACGATCGTGCCCGATGTACCGACGGATTTTGCCACGGACTCCGGCCTCTACCGGCCGAACAATTACAATCACCGTTTCTACGGCCCGGTGAGCCTGCGCTTCGCGCTCGGCAATTCGCTGAACATCGGCGCCATCCGCGCGCTGCAACTCGGCGGTGGCCCGGAGGTGCTGCGCCGACGGCTGACCGATCTCGGCATCACCACGCTGCATCACGAGACGGGCTACTACGGCCTCGGGCTCACGCTCGGCAACGGCGAGGTGCGGCTGCTCGAACTCGCGAACGCCTTTGCCACGCTCGGGCGCGGCGGCATTCATCGACCATATCGCCTGCTGCTCCGAGACTCCGCCAGCGTCGAGGAGGGGAGCCGCGTCTGCGATCCGCGGGCGACGTATCTCGTGACCGACATGCTCTCGGACAACTCCGCGCGCGCCGCGTCGTTCGGCCTCAATTCCTATCTCGCGTTCGATTTCCCCGTGGCCTGTAAGACTGGCACCAGCTCCGACTATCGCGACAACTGGGCGATGGGCTGCACGCCGGAGTTCACCGTCGGTGTGTGGGTGGGCAACATGGACGGTTCGGTCATGCGCGGGATCACCGGCGTCACTGGCGCGGCACCGATCATGCACGATGTCTTCATGCATCTGCGCGAGCAGCGCGGCACGACGGCGTTCGTGCGGCCCGAGGGGATCCGCGATGAAACGGTGCATGCGCTCACCGGGCGGCGCGTCGCGGCTGGTCGGCCGGGCGCGGTCGTGGAGAAATGCTGGTGGGAACCCGAGGACTCGCGCGTGACGGATTTCGATGCCGAGGGGCGCGTCGTGCTTTCCGCGGAATACGGCCCGTGGCTGGCGTCGCCGCAGAATAGCCTCGGCTCGCTCGCGGTCTGCGCGAACGGCGCGAACGATCTGCGGATCGTCAGTCCGCAGGCGGGGACGATCTATTTCCTCGATCCCGACCTGCCCGCGGATGCGCAGTGGATTCCACTCCGCGCGCTGGCCACGGGTGACGTGACCTGGTCGTGCGCTTCGCTGCTCTGCGAAACGAGCGGGCCGCGACGTCGCGCGCAGCTTCGCGAAGGGAAACACGTGATCTCGGCGCGGGACCCCGCGACAGGCCTGAGCGCGGAGACGTGGATCGAGGTGCGCGCTCTTTGAGTCGCGGCCTTACTCGTATCTGAACATCGCCGTTGCCGCGCAGGCCTGATCTGCCTTGAGACGGACCCAGCGCGCGGGGTGGCCGGGCGGGAAGGTCTGCTGCGGAGTTTCGCCGGGCGCGACTTCGATCGTCTTGTAAAGCAGCCACTGGCCAATGCCGAGCACGTCCACCTCGATGGTGAACTTCACCGGCGTCCTGGCGTTGTGCGAAAGCGCGAGCGTGCGCTTTTCGTAGCCGTGCATGAGGTAGGCGTCGCTCGGCTGGCCGGACGCGACGCTCGTGTCCTTCCACGGGCCGCCGATGCCGACGGGGCGGCCAAACTTCCACAGGTCATCCACCGCGCCGACCCACAGCGCGCAGGCGCCGTCGTCGGAGCGGACGATGTGGGCGTTGTCCCGCGGCGCATCGGCGGCGACACCGGCCATGACGAACAGCCCGCGCCACGTGCAGTAGTCGGTGATGCGGCGGCCGTGCGTGGTGATCGGGCGGATCTTGGCGAAGCCGTCGGCGTTTTCCGCGGGCAACTCGAAGAACGTGCCGTGCGTCTGGAAAAGATCGCGCTCGGTGCAGACTTCGCGATCGACGCGGAGCGGCAGCGCGCCTTCCTGGTCGAAGCGCGCATCGCCTTTCGGCAGGCGCCAGCGGCGACCGCGGTCGTCCACGACGAGCACGCTCGCGGCGTCGGAGGAGATCACGCCTTTCGGTACGGCGAGCTTGTCCTTCATGGTTTTTAACTCCGCGGGGTTTTCCACGCGGTGCAGCTTCAGCGTCGGGTCGAGTTCGTAATAACCTTCGCTCGCGACTCTGCCGTCCTTCACCGTCGCGGCGGCGAAGCTGAGGTGGCCGGGTTTTTCACCGCCCGCGCGGATGAGTCCGCCGGAGTAATTGGCCGCATCCACCGGCGCCGTGCCGGCAAAGATCGGCGCGGCTTCGCGTGGGCGTTCATCAGGCGCGGAGAGATGAAAATCCGCGGTCACTTTCACCGCGTCGCGATCCGGCGTGAGACGCACCCAGGCCCCGGCCTGCGTCGGCGGGAAGAGCGTCCAGCGTGTGCCGTGTGCCGGCACCGTGAGCTTGCGGAAGGACTTCCACACACCGTCGCCCGCGTGGGCTTCAAAGAGGAACGTCACCGGCTCGGCGGAATCATGCGCGATGCTCACGCTGCGGCGCGGCACGCCCGCGAAGAGGAACGGGTCGCTCGGCGTGCCGGCTTTCACGTCCTCATTCAGCCAGACCGCGCCGTGGCCGGTCACCGGGCCGAGTTGATCGATCTGCTCCGGCTTCACGAACCACAGGTTTGACTGCGATTGCCCCGGCGCGGCGAGTTCGCCCTTCACTTTGCGTTTGTTGAGGAACTCGCTCTTCGCCGTGTCGTCGGTGCCGAAGACCACGCGATCGCCCCAGCGCGCGAAGTCGCCGATCACCTTGAGATAAGTCGAGCGCGGCGCGATGCCGGCGGAGTTTTTCGCCGAGAACGTCTTGGGAAATTTCCAGAACGTGCCGTGCATCGTCATCAGTAAATCCGTCTCGCCAATGTCGCGGATGCGCGGCCACTCGGTGTTCCAGCCGTGCGCGCCGTCATAGCTGTGGCTCGCTTTCGGCAGGCGAAAGGATTGCCACTTTCCATCATCGAGCAGCATGAGGATGAGCGATTTTGCGTCCCAGCCGATGCTCCAGATCGGGTCGCTCTCCGGCTTCTCGTTGCCGTAGATGCCGCCGGGGCCGGTGACTTCGGTGAATTGATTGCGCCGCACAAGCTGCCAGTCGTCGCCGGGTCTCCGCCACTCTCCGAGCGCGCCGCTGGGCGTCGTCGGGTCGGTGAGCGCGGAATGGCCGTGCTCGCCGTTGTTGGCGTAAACCACGCGGCCTTGGCTGCTGTAGAGACCCTTGCCGTGATACCCGGGGAGCTGCGAGTCGATCTTCGCCGGGCTTACTTCCGCGGTCTGGCCAGGCTTGGGTTTGTTGCCGTCCTTGATCAGGCCGGTGACCGCGAGCGTCTTCACGTCCACCTCGTAGAGCCCTTCCTCCATCGTGGCGTGATAGATCTTGCCCACGGGATCGGTGAGATGCCGCGCCGTGCCGGTCAGGCGGCCGGGCATAAGCTTCGGCGGGATCACGCGCACGCCGCCCATCGCATCGATGATGTAAGGCCCGATGAAAAGCTGATTGGACTCGCGATGAATCAGGCGATTCGCCGGAGTGCCGCCGACGCTTTCCGGGCGGATGATCTGCTGCAAGTCCGGCGTGATTTCATGCAGCCGGTCGCTCGACCCAAACGGCAGATGCGGGCCGTAGGTGATGACCCAGAGCCGATCCGCCCACGGCACGACCGCGCCTGTGCCGCACTCGCCCTCCTTGTTGAACATGGCGAGATGCGGATAGATGCCGCTGATCTGCACGGGCTCGGCGGCAAGAGCGGTGAAGGGAAGCGCGAGTCCGAGAAGGAAGGGGAGGGGTTTCATGCGGGGAAAGAGGACATCCCAGATAGTCCGCCGCGCGCCGCTTTGGACAGGAAAACTGCCGCCCTCGCCGATCCGCCTCAGTCCCGGAAGTTCTTAAACCCCAGCACCACCTCGAAGTCCTGGCCCCGCAGGAAGGCGATGACCTCCTGCAATTGGTCGCGGCTCTTGCCCGTCACCCGGATCTGCCGCTCCTGCAGCGCGCTCTGCACCTTGAGGCCCTGCTCCTTGATCGCCTTCACCACCTCCTTGGCCTTGTCGCCGTCGAGCCCCTGCTTGATCACAAAATCCTGCGTGGCATGGCCGAGCGGCGAGATCGCCGGGTCCTTCCGCTCCACATTGCGCAGGTCGATGTTCCGCTTGGCCAGCTTGCCGGTCACGATGTCGTGCAAGGCCTTGAGCCGCGTGCCGTCCTCGGCCTTCAGCTCGATCTTCGATTCCTTTTCGCTCCACTCGATCGTGGCCTTGCTGTTTTTGAAGTCGAACCGCGTGGCCAGCTCTTTCACGGCTTGGTTGATGGCGTTGTCGATTTCCTGTTTGTCGATTTCCGAGACGATGTCGAAGGAGGGCATGTTGAAGGATATTTAATAGCGGGGCTAATCAGTTTTGTTCGTCGAGCTCTTTGAGCGACTTGCCATCCTTGGTCTTCCACGCGGTAAGTCCGTTTGCACTTCCGCCGTGAATGACAACCGCGGCCGCTGAAGGACTAGAAAATTCTGCATCCTTGGTGAAGATGAAGAAGCCGCTTTTCTCGATGAGGATTCCATTGGCGATGAGTTCTTTGCGACGAGCAACGACGTAGGGGTATTTCTCGGCGCCCGGGCGCTCCTCTAGGACCGCTGTTGAGCCTTGGAATATGACAAAGCCATTGGCTGTGCGCTGTCCGCGCGCCTCCGCACCCTTGTTGCGGCAAAAAAGCACGCCACCGGGCTGGGCCTTTGCGGTGGGTTGGGTGATCGGTGTGAGAATATCTGATCCAAGAACGGGGAGGAGTTGGCGGATGCGGGACAGAAAAACCTCCATGTCCTCACGGTCTGACTCGGGAAGCCTCGAACCACCCGCTTGGTTTTGTTCGAGAGTGAACCGGTTCACCTGAGAGGCTTCAGCGAGGAGACGATTCTCCAGGTATCTCACATGGGCTTTGGTCAAGTTCTCGTCCTTGCTGACGAAGACGATGGCCGAGATCCAGAACTCCTTCGTCTTGTGTTGCTTCAGCCTCTCTCGAATGACTTCGGCCTCACCGATATAAGCTCGGGGTGCGTTCGTGAGAGGGTCATTGCCGATGAGGATATAGAAACCAGCTTTATCGAGTTCTTCGCGCGCCAGAAGCTCGCCTAGTTCGGTTCGCGGCGCAGCGACTGCCTTGCCGGTCCAGTTAGAGATTTCGGCGGTGCGCAGACTTTTCGCGTCTCCGCGTGGGAGGAAGAGTTTGATCGTGGCCGAGGTCATGATTGCTTAACGCACCGGCTCGGAATTAGACGAAAGGCCGGTGGGAGCAAAGACAATCCCTGCGGCGGTCGGGTCAAAACTCCACCGCCTTCGTATCCGGGAACTTCTTCGGTTCGCCCGGCAGCATCAGGCGACTCGCTTCTTCCAGTATCCCGGTTGGCGGCTGCCGTGCATGATGGCGATGATCAGGAGATAGTCTTCCTCGATGGTGTAGAGCACGGCGTAGGGAAAGCGGCGGGTGAGGCAGCGCCGCACATCCTGCTTGAAGAACCGCCAACGGTCGGGGGCCGCGCAGATTTGTTCAATGACGGCTTCGATCTCCAACGTGAACGCGGCGCCTAATCCGGGCCGAGCTGCTTCGTAGAAAGCAGCGGCGTCGCGATATTCGAGGCGAGCCTCGGGGTGAAACGCGTATTTCACCGACCGACGATGCGGCGGACTTCGGCCAGAACCTGCTCGCCGGGAATCGGCTGCACTTGGCCGGAACGAACCTCGTCGCGGCGTTGAATGGCTTCTGCTGCCCAGAGCTTTTGCACTGCGCTGTCTTCCGTGAAGTCCAGGCTTCCGACAAGTTTTTCGGCAAGTTCGGCGCGAGACGCGGCGGGGAGATGCATCGCCTCTTCGGCCAATTGTTCGAGCGTGAATGGCATCTCGCAGGTTAGGCGTGAGCGGTGCCCGGCTCAAGGAATCAAAACTCCACCGTTTTCGTATCCGGGAATTTCTCCAGTTCACACGGCAGGAAATCGATGACCTGCTTTTGCGCGCGGAGTTTTTCCTGCAACGCCGGCACGTCGATGGACTGCACGCTTGTGCCTTCCTTCGCCGCGAGCGCGGCGGTGGTGCCGGCCGCGTGGCCAGCCATCATCCAAGTGCTCTCGAGGCGGTAGGTGCAGAAGGCGACGTGGGTGTAGCTGGCGGCGCCGGGGACGAGCAGGTTGGTGCATTCGTCGGCCTTGGGTGTGAGTGCGCGGTAGGGGATTTGGTAGGCGTAGCCGACGCGCCAGATGCGGCCTTCGTTGAGAATTTCGGTGGGTGAGACGGCGGGGCGCTGGATGTGGTGGGAGTCGATCCAGTGGCGCCGACGGCTGCACGCTGAACAAACCGATCGTGCTCGCCAATGGCGACTGGCTTTTGCCCGTCATCGCGGACACGCCGGCCTTTTGGGCGATGGCTTGGAGGCTGACGCGGGCGGGAGGTTCGGCCATGGTGTTAGCATAACGCGAAGAAGCTGTTGCCTAGTCAATCCACCGCATGGCACTTAAACGCCGCACTTTCCTCCCCGCCATGAAACGATCCCTCCTCTTCCGTGTCTGCTCGCTGTTCGTCTTCGCGACCGGATTCGCCGCCGAGCCACCACTTCCCAAGGAACTACTCGATCTCACGCTCGAACCGCCGCTGATTAACACCAACCCCGGCCCGGAATACGACGCGGAGAAACGGCCGGGGAATATGATCATCGGGATCGACCGCACGCCGAAGGGCCGGCTCTGGGCGGCATGGGTCGGGAATGGCGATTCGCCGAATGGGTTCTTCATGCTCGCGACGAGCGATGACGACGGCAAGACGTGGTCGAAGCCGCGCGTGGTGATCGATCCGCAGGACGGCGTCTTCAAGGCGGGCGACAAGGAGATCCGCTATGAGCGGCGGGCGCTGGTCGGGAATGTGTGGACCGATCCGCTCGGGCGGCTGTGGTGTTTTTTCGACCAGAGCCTCGGCTACTTCGATGGGCGCTGCGGCGACTGGTATATCCGCTGCGATGATCCCGATGCAGCGGAGCCAAAGTGGACGGCGCCGGTGCGTTTCGCCGACGGCTGCACGCTGAACAAACCGACCGTGCTCGCCAATGGCGACTGGCTTTTGCCGGTGTCGCTCTGGACGCGCGACCGAATCGGCGGCCCCGGCACGAACAAGGAAGCGCATCAGGATCTCGACGTGATCCGCATGGCAAACGTGTTCGCTTCGACCGATCAGGGCAAAACGTGGACACGGCGCGGCGGCGTGGCGTTTCCCGGCACGGACTTCGACGAACACATGATCGTCGAGCGCAAGGAGGGCTCGCTCTGGATGCTGGCGCGGACGAACAAGGGAATCAGCGAGAGCGTCTCGACGGACAAGGGCGCGACGTGGAGCGAGCCGCAGTGGTCATCGATCGCGAACCTGAGTGCGCGCTTTTTCATCCGCCGACTCGCGAGCGGCAAGCTGCTGCTGGTGAAGAATGGGCCGATCAACGTGCGCCTGCCGCGCCGCTCGAATCTGAAAGCGTTCCTTTCGGACGACGACGGGAAGACGTGGGGCAAGGGGTTGCTCATCGATGATCGCGCGGAGGTGTCGTATCCCGATGGTTTCCAGGCGCCGGATGGCACGATCCACATTCTCTATGACTGGAACCGCCACAGCGACGCGGAAATCCTGCATGTGAAATTCAGCGAGGCGGATTTCGGAACGGACAAAAAGTTCGCGAAGGTGCTCGTGAACAAGGCGCTCGCGCCCAAGCTGCCGAAGGCGATCACGCCCGATCCGAAGTGGACGGCGCAGGCGGAAGAAGACGCGAATCAGGATTTCAAGAGCATCCCTTACGACGGCGTGACGCCCAATAAGATGGTCTGCGACACCACGCTGCGCGAACTGCCGGATGGCTCGTGGATTCTGTTCATCCTCGCGGGTGGCGACACCGAACCTTCGCCGCTCAACTACACCGGCATCACCCGCAGCACTGACAAGGGCAAGACGTGGACGCCGCTGGAACGCTTCGACGTCGGCTTTCCACGCGAAGGCAAAACCATCGGCCAGGGCCCGACGGAACTGATGATCCGCGGTCAGCGCGCGACGCTCTTTTTCTCCACGCACTCGAAGCACTGGGCGAACGACTGGCGCTCGTGGTTCCTGACCAGCGACGATTCGTTCAAGACGTGGAGCCAGCCGCAGGAGGTGCCTGGTCGGCTGAAGGAGCGCACGTTCATCCGCAAACACATCGTCACCAAAGACGGGCGGATCATGATCCCGTTTCAGCACTACATCGGGCCGGACGACGAGCGGGACAAAGCTCCGCTGGACCGCGCTTTCACCAACCCTCGGAACGGCGTGCTCATCAGCAAGGACAACGGCGCGACGTGGACCGAGCACGGCAACATCCGCCTCACACCCAACAGCCGCTATTTCGGCTGGGCGGAGAACGATCTCTTCGAGCACCCGGACGGCCGCATCACGATGGTCATCCGGGCCGACGGCCTCGGTGGCATACTCTACAAAGCGGAGTCGAAGGACGGCGGGAAAACATGGCCGGAATTTGCCAGCCTCACGCCAATCCCGAATCCGGGTAGTAAAACCACGCTCTACAATCTCGGCGGCGACAACGTCGCGATCCTGCACAACCCGAACTCCAGGCAGCGCACGCCGATGGCGCTGTGGATCAGCTTCGATGGCATGAAGACGTGGCCGTATCAGCGGGTGCTCCAGGCGGAGTCGGTCGATGGTCCGATGGGGCGGATGAATTACCCCGACGGCTTCGTCAGCGCCGACAAGCAGTGGCTGCACTTCGCCTTCGACGACAATCGCCACCGCGCCGTGCATTACAGCGCCAAGCTGCCGCCCTTGCCTTGAATCGTGGCCCGCGATTTGATTCCTGGATGAACCGTCGAACCTTCCTCCAGCAGACCGGTGCCGCGCTCGCGACCGCCGCTCTCACCTCCCGCGCTTCTGCCGATTCGAAAGCCAAAACCGTGGTGCTCCAGTCGGCCTGGGCCACGCACAACATCGGCGACATCGGCCACACGGAATGCCGACGAAGCCGCGTCCGTCTTCGCGCGCGCACACACCGTGGTTTGCCACGAGCCACATTCGCCGATCATCGCGCTCGCGAACGGCACGCCGATCATCCACACCTACTCGGAGTTTCACTCCCCGAAATGCTGGATGTTCCGGGACATCGGCCTGCCGGAGTGGCTGCTGGAGATGGATGAGACGCCGGTTGAGAAAATGGGGGAGACGCTTTTTGCGATCGATGCCGACTACGCGGGTGCGCTGGCCAAGGTGAAGAAGGCGATGGCGTATGTCCACGAGTGCTTCGGTCGCTCGATGCAGCACGTGAAACAAATCATCGGCGCGTAACCATGAAAACGATGCACCCCTTGCTGGCCGCTTTCATTTTCGGCAGCGGGGTCGCCTGCGCGGCGGAGTCGGTGCCCGAGCCCCTCGCCAAACTGGATGGCCTCGTGGCGTTCTGGGATTTCCACGAGCCCTCCGGTCAGCCCCGCGGCTCGCGCGGGCCGCACGCGCTGGCCTTGCAGGAAAAGAACGGACCGATCGAGCGGGTGGACGCGGGCGTGTTCGGCCCGCATGCGGCGCGGATCAAGCGCGGGCATGGTTCATCATCGAACGCCAGCACGTCGGCCCGCTGGATCTTCACGGCAAAGACGCGCAGGTCAGCGTGGCCGCTTGGGTGCGGCGTGAGGCCAAGGATTCGTGGCAGGCCATCGCCGGGGTGTGGGATGAGACGCGGAAGAAGCGGCAGTATTGCCTTTTCCTCAATGCGCCGCGCGGCACCAAGGCGGATGAAATGAAGCGCTACCCGCTGCAGAATCGCATCCACGGTCACGTCTCGGCGATTGGCGGGCCGACGCCCGGCGATCAGTTCTGCATCACGTATTCGAGCGGCGCGACGGAGATTCCGCTGGGCGAATGGCTCTGCCTCGCGATGACCTACGACGGAAGGGAATCGCGCGTTTATGTGAACGGCAGGCTCGACGCGCGGGAGCAATTCAACCCGTTCGCGTATCCCGACGGGCTGTTCGACGGCGGCGCCGATGGCGCGGACTTCACCGTCGGCGCGGTGCATCGCGGCGGTGAGTGGGGCAACTTTTTCGGCGGGCAGATCGGCGGGTTGGCGATCTTCAAGCGCGCCTTGAGCGAAGCGGAGATGCAGGCCCTTGCCGCCAGCGTATCGCTGCCGAAAGGGAGCGCGCCGTGATCCGGTTGGTGCGGACGCTTGTCTCCCAGCTTCGGGTGTTCACGTAACACGACGACGATCGAAAAGGTCATCCCGATGGCGAAGTCGGAACAGGTATTTGCGAACGTGACGCTGCCACGCGGGGTCTGCTTTGTACCTCGGATACTGAAGCTCAACGAGAAGACGCTGCGTTGCTTCTTTACCTATGAGGATCAGGGCGGCAAAGGCGGGGCGCAGATGTGGTATCGAGACCTCGATCTGGCCAGCCTGAGTTTCGAGTCGGGCATTCACAAAGAGCAGCTCAAGATGGCGTCCGGAACCCACGACATGCGGCCGGAGCTGGGCTGCTACGGCAACAAGATCATCAAGACGCCGAACATTACGGCGGGGCGAAGGTGCGGCATCGCCGCGCGGAAGTGCGCTCGGCCACGGTTTCGCCGGACCGCCGTCGTGTCTTCCTCGAGTTGCCCGGCCTCACTGCGGGCGAAGTCCTCTACCTGCGTCTGCCGCCAGCGCTGCCCTCGGCCAGTGGCCAACCGCTCTGGGCGGGCGAACTTTGGTCCACGATCAACCGCATTCCCCAAGACCAGCCGGGCAATGTGCGGCCCACTCCCGCACCAATCCTCGTGGCCACCACACCCTACTTCCGCTTTTCCAGCGGCGAGGCCGGGCGCGTACTTTTCCAAAACACCTGTTCCGCCTGCCACAGTCTCGACGACACCAAACTTGTTGGCCCGAGTCTCCACAAGTTCGCGGGTTCGAAGCGCACCGTGCGGGATGCGAGCGGCAAACTCCGCGAGGTGAAAGCGGACGCGACTTACCTCCGCCAGTCGATCCTCGAACCCCACGCGCTGCTCGTGGACGGCGACCCCGAAAACCTCATGCCGCCAGTCGGCGCGACGCTCACCGAGGACCAGATCGAGGCGCTGGTGAAATACATCCTCAAAGCTTCCAATCCGAAATAAGCAGCCGTTCAATTCTCCACCACATGAACCTTCGCATCTTCCTCGTCGCTCTCGCTGTCTTGTCCCCGCTGCTCGCCCGCGCCCTCGATCCCGCGGAGGAGCGCCTCGGCTTCGTTGCGTTGTCCGATGGCCAGAGCTTCGTGGGTTGGAAGCATGGCGGAAACTGGGAAGTCCGCGATGGCGCCTTCTTCTGCGTGCCCGGCAAGGGCTCGCTGACTTACGAGACGCAGTTGGTGCCCGACGACTTCGAACTGCGCTTCGAGTGGCAGGTGTCGGCGCTCTGCAACAGCGGCGTCTATTACCGGCCGGGGCAGGTTGAGTATCAGGTGCTCGATGACGCGCATCCCGTGTATGGCGAGAATCCGCGGCAGTCGGCGGCTTCGATCTTTTTTTGCATGGGCCCGAGCAAGCGCGCGACTCGTCTGGTCGGCGAGTGGAATACCGCACGCATCATCTGCAAAGGCACGCTGATCGAGCATTGGCTCAATGAGGAGCGCGTCATTTCCTTCGACTACTCCGACCCGAAGTGGGCGAAAGAAGTCGAACTGCTACGCATCCGCGGCGGCAATCTCGACGGTCGTGGAGGCAAACTCTCGCTTCAGGATCACGGGCAGGACGTGGCGTTTCGCCACCTGCGGATGCGCACGATTCCGGCGGATGAGCCGCTCACGCCTGATCCCACGTTTGAGCCGCTGCCGGTCCCGCCGACCGCTCTCGCCAAGGAAGAAGCTCGCGTGCGCGGCATGCTGGAAAAGGCCAAACCAAAGCCCGCGCCGGCTTCGCCGGAACATTGCTCACTCGATAAGGCCGATGCCGCGATCAAGGTCCACGGAGCCGCGACCGTCGCCGCCGGTGCAGAGGGCCAGAGCCTCGTGCTCGATGGCGGCGCGGTGATCGAATTGAAAGAATCGCCGGCGTTATTTTTGAATGGCTTCGTCAGCGCCGATCAGCAAGGGCGGCACTTCGCCTTCGACGACAACCGCCATCGCTGCGTGCAGCACTCGGCGAAACTCCCGCCGCTGCCATGAGTCGTCATCTTCTGCTCACGCTCATCGTCGCGCTGGCCGCGCCCGTTTTCGCCGAGCCCGGCGCGCGCGAAAAGGAGCTGACCTATCTGCGCACCATCCTCAGCGAAGACTTGCTGCCCTACGCGAATCTGGAAGTGCCGGCGGCGGAGAATGTCGCCATCGCCGGAGCGGGCGCGGACCAGCATCTGGGGCTGCACATTTTTCCGGGGCAAAAGAAACGCAACGGCGGGATCCGCGCCGAGGTGTCGGTGGACTTCCCTTTCACCGCAGGCGAGACGGTGCGCTACGAGTGGAAGCTGATGGTGCCGCCGGGCTTCAAGACCGACGCGCCGCGCAATCGCTGGTGGATCATCGCGCAATGGCACGACCAGCCGGACAAGAACCGCGGGGAGACGTGGAGTGGCTTTCCGTCGCGCAGCCCGCCCGTGCTGCTCGGGCTGGGCGAAGTCGGTGGCCGGATCGGTTTCGGCTTCGAGTATGGGATCGACCACGCGCAGAAGAAGGGACCGTTTTTTCTCGAGCCGGGTAAGTGGCACACGCTCGCGATGGTCGTGCGCTGGTCGCAACAGGCCGATGGCCGCGCGGCGCTTTACCTCGATGAGATGGCGAAGCCCGTGGCCGTCGCCGAGGGGGCCAATATGCACAACGGCTACCAGCATTTCCTCAAGCTCGGCATGTATCGCCACCTCGAAATCCAGACCGACAACTGGATCTACCTCGACGCTGTCCGCATCACCCGCGAAGCGGGGCATCGGTAGCTCATCGTGCCGCGCTTTATTCGCACCTTCATGAAACACCTCCTCAATGCTGTCTCTTATACACATCTCCGAGCCCACGAGACTAAGGCGAATCTCGTATGCCGTCTTCTGCTTGAA
>ENA-ORBV01004666-ORBV01004666.1-microbial-mat-metagenome-genome-assembly--contig:-NODE-4666-length-26020-cov-5.141040_pt1 | contig 26020 bp, 24 predicted proteins | sample MGYA00237777_ERZ505514 | MGnify/ENA primary metagenome ERZ505514 (study PRJEB26160, sample SAMN06269048) | microbial mat metagenome | isolation source: Oligotrophic lake microbial mat | place... | reverse complement strand
ACCTGATTGCCTGGGACCCCTTCACGGGTGGCGGCGCGCTGCGTTTGGAGGCCCTGCGGCTGAGGCTGGAGAGCCATGCCAGCGACCTGAACCCGGCGGCGGTGCTGATCAACAAGGCGACGATCAAAACCCTGTGCGAGCGCAAAAAGCGCGCAGTAGATGCCATGGCCTACAACGCACTGGTGCAAAGCTGGCCCGAAATCACCCGCCTGACGCGCGAGGCACCGATGGCGGCCCCGCCCGCCAGCGGCAATCTGTTTGACGAAGAATGGGGCCCCTCGTGAGCCTCATTCAGCAAGCGCTGGACTGCGTGGCCGGGGCTGTGGCTCCGGGCACACGGCTCATTGTTTTCGGCTCGCAGGCACGCGCGAATGCGCGCCCTGACAGCGACATCGACCTGCTGGTGGTCGAGCTGAAAGTAACGGACCGGTTTGCAAAAATGGCGGGCCTGTCCACTTTGCTGGGGCGGCGATTGATTCCGGCCAACGTGGTGGTCATGAGCGCTGCGGCTTTCGAGCGACAAAAAGCGCTCACCAACACGGTGGCCTGGCGTGCAGCAAGCAAGGGAAGTGCCATGAATTCGCTGTTTGAGCACGCACGGGCCGTGCTGGCCCGCGCCCGAGCCGAAATTGCCGCAGCGCTGCAGCGCCATCCAATCGTAGGCAGACCGTGACATAGGTGCCCGCAATGAAAACACAACCCAATCAGCTGAGTGATCTTTAACATGGCAGTCCTTGCATTTTTCAGCCGCTTTGAAGGGTTGGCGTTCGTCGAAACCCGGTCGTGTGCGGTGCTGTCGGGCCAGGACGTGCCGCCCGATGACTACGGGTTTCTTGAATTCTTTTGCGACGATGCGCACTGCGATTGCCAGCGCGTCATCATTCGGGTGATCGGTCAAAGGAGCGCCGAAAAAATCTGGGCGACCATCAGTTTTGGCTGGGAGTCTGTTGCGTTCTACGAAAAGTGGATGCGCCGCAAACTCAAAGACCCCGGCGAGTTCAGCCGACCAAGCCTCGATCCGCTGAACCCGCAGTCGGCACAGGCCGCGTTTTTTCTGACGCTGTTTGAAGAACTGGTTCGGGACAAGGCGTATGTGGCACGGATCAAGCGGCACTACGAAATGTTTCGGGCACCAGATGCGCAACTCAACAGCTGGAATTGATAGCGATCTGAAGGGCAAGAACCATGGCTGAACCCATCAATTGGCCATCCAGAACGTAAACGACAGCCTGTTCGGAAGCCACTGAGCGGCCCTGGCCCACACCTCTCGCGGGTCCCTGATGCCCGCAGCCCCGATCCCTGGCCTTGAGGCCGGGCTATGTATGCGGCGCGCTGAGTTTCTGAACGTCGAAAACACCTTCTCGCCATGCTACTCCGGACCCGGCATGATGCCCGGAATTTCCACTTATACCGCTGTTCAAATTTGCAGCGCCGCTTCTGCAAACCTCACCGCCTCACACCTGAATTCGGGAAAAACAGCTGCTCTCCCGCAACCCGGTAGGACGCAATCTGCGCCTGTCCGGCGGGCGAGGTGACCCAGTCGACGAACTGCTGCGCGTCGGCGGCTTTCACATGGGGATGTTTGGCCGGGTTCACCACCAGCACACCGTACTGGTTGAAGAGCCGCGTATCGCCTTGGACCAGCAGCACCAGGTCGCCACGGTTGCGAAAGCTGAGCCAGCTGCCACGGTCGCTCAGTACATAGGCATTGGTGTTCGACGCCATGTTGAGTGCCTGGCCCATGCCGCAACCGCACTCGCGGTAACCGCCGCCCTTGCGCGCGGTTGTTCCGGACAGACCGGCCAGCGCCCAGAAACGCAACTCGGCGGTGTGGGTGCCGCTCCTGTCGCCACGCGACACCATTGCGGCGTTGGCGCCAGCCAGCCGCCTGAACGCCTCCCCCACGTCCTGCCCGCGGGTTCGCGCCGGATCGGTGGCCGGGCCGACCAGAACGAAGTCGTTGAACATCACCGGGTAACGCTTGATCGCCACCGCCTCGGCAACGAGTTTCTCCTCGGCGCTCTGGTCATGCACAAACAACACATCGGCATCCCCGCGCCGACCCATGTCCAGCGCCTGGCCGGTGCCCAGGGCGACCACCTTCACATCAATGCCGCTGGCCGCCTTGAAGGCCGGCAGCAAATGGGCGAACAGACCGGACTGTTCGGTCGACGTGGTGGACGCCATCACGATCGACCGGGCCTGCGCAGCGGAAAACGGCACGCCACACAGCAGCGCCGCCAGGCAACCAGCCGCAAGGCGCGGAAACCGCATGGCCATGGCGCCGACTCCACCGCCGTGTGCCGCCCGTGCCAGAGCGCGCCTCTTAGAAGCTCTCCCCTGACAAATGCGTGGGCCGACGCAGAATGCTGCTGCAAGCATGCGGCGTCAAAAAAATCCAGCACCGGCAGATCGGCCATCACCCGCCCCCGCTCCAGGTACAGCACCCGGCTGGCCAGGCGCTTCACCTGCCCCAGGTTGTGGCTGGCAAACAGCATGGTCAGCGCTGGCGCAGCCGACGCCGCCGCGAACTCCGCCATCAGCGCTTCCACCTCACGTTTGGCGTGCGGATCCAGACTGGCCGTGGGTTCGTCAAGCAGCAACACGGCGGGGTCGCAGACCCAGGCCCGCGCCAGCGCCAGCCGCTGCTGCTGACCGCCGGACAGGGTGCGCGCCGCCTGCCCGGCCAGTTCCGCCAGCCCTACCCGTGCCAGCCCACGCAGCGCTCGCGTGCGCGCTTGGCCCCAGGATTCGCCACGGATCCACAAACCCAGAGCCACGTTGTTCAGCGCTGTCGTGCGCAACATGAAGGGGCGCTGGAACACCATTGCCTGGGTTGCCGCTGGATCCCGCAGCAGCGTGCCGGCGCTGGGGCGCAGCAACCCGTGCAGCAGGCGCAGCAGGGTGCTCTTGCCGCTGCCGTTGCTGCCCACCAGGGCCACCCGTTCACCCAGCGCCACCTGCAGCGTGACGCCGTCCAACACCACCCGCGATCCGAATCGCACCTGCGCCGCCTGCAGCGCCAGCACGCTGTTCATGCGCGCAGCACCGCGTCGCCCAGCGGCATGGGAGCGTCACCTTCCACGCGCTCGCGCCAGCGTCGCAACAGCGCGATGGCGACGTTGAGCAGCAACACCACCGCCAGCAACACCAGTCCCAGCGCCAGCGCCAGCGGCAGGTCGCCCTTGCTGGTTTCCAGCGCGATGGCAGTGGTCATGACACGGGTGAAACCCTCGATGTTGCCGCCCACCACCATCACCGCGCCAACTTCCGACACGGCACGGCCAAAGGCCGCCAGCACCACCGTAAGCAGGGCATACCGCTCGTCCCAGGCCAGCAGCGACGCACGCAGGGCGCTGCGCGCACCGAGCGACTGCAACTGCTCGCCGTGGGCCTGCTGCGCGTCTTCCACCACCTGGCGCGTCAGGGCCACCACCACCGGCAACACCAGCACCGACTGCGCCAGCACCATCGCCTGGAAGCTGAACAACCAGCCCAGAAAACCCAGCGGCCCGGAGCGCGACAACAACAAGAAAACCACCAGCCCGACCACCACCGACGGCACCGCCAGCAAGGTATTGACCAAGGCCAGCAGCGCTCCACGCCCAGGGAAAGTCGCCACTGCGAGCCACGCGCCGAGCACCACACCGACTACACAGGCGATCAGGCAGGCCAGGCCGCTCACCGCCAGCGAACGCGCCACCACGCTCCACAAGACCGGGTCGGCGCTGCCAAGCAGTTGCAGTGCGGTGCTGATGCTCTGGGCGAAGGACGGCATAGGTTGCGGTATCGTAGGTGTCCACCCAAAGACCTGCGATATGAAACCCCGTGCATAGGCTGCAACTCCACTACACGCTGCAGCGCGATCCGTGCGCTCAATGAAGGACGCTGCAGCATGGCTGGCTTGCACACGCTGCAAGCAGCGCAAGCTGGTTCGCTGGCGCAGCGCACCTACAAGCCGCTGCTGCGGCCCGGCCGGCACAAGATCATTGGTTTCGCGCAACGCAGCCAGGCCCTGATCGTCGCCAACGGCAACCCGTTGCAGTTGCACTCGCTGCAAGATGTGGTGCTGCGCGCAGCAATCAGGCCGACGACTGGGAGTCAGCACGCTTTTTGAGGCAACTTTTCGATGGGATACTTGGCCTCAGGCGATTGAATTTCTTATCCTTTTTGGGTGTCTGTGCTACTATTTTTCCATGCGTACAGCTCTTTCCCCCATCGTTTCAGAGTTCGCGACTCAGCAGGATGCTGACAGCTATGACCACTGGTTTCGAGCCAAGGTCGAGGCTTCTTTGCGCCTGGCAGATGACCCAAATACTTCTCGCCACAGTACCGACGAAGTAGTGCGCCGCATGGCTCAGGTGATCAAAGCCGCAGGAACGACGTATTACCCCGGTCGTCTGGCTTGATTGCGCTCTCCAAGACCGGCAAGCCATTACCGGGTTCATTGCAGAATTCAATCCGATTGCGGCGTAACAATTGGTTGATCGGCTGGCCGGGGATGCGGACAGTTTGGGCGTACTTCCTGTTTGGTATCGGCGTGGTCGCATTGCTGGCACGCACGAGCTGGCAAGCCGCCCAGACTACATTTTGGTTTACCGCCATACCGTTGTGGCCATTGAAATTCTCAATGTGATTCACGCCCGCCAACAGCACCCGTTTTAGCGTCAACAATCTGTCAATGGCATAGCAGGATTGAGATGAATGGCACTTACTTTGGCGATGACGAATCAAAATCTCCGCCCCAAGGGGCGGGTCATCTAGCCGCCGTGATTGAAGAGAAGCAAGGCTTCTGCACGCTGTGCCGCTCACGCTGCGGCACGATCAATTCGGTGCGGGGGGATGCGCTGATCGCTGTTCGCCCCGACCCGAGCCACCCCACCGGGCAGTCCATCTGCATGAAGGGCCGGGCCGCGCCGGAGCTGGTGCACAGTCCGCATCGGCTGCAATACCCGATGCGCCGAACACGGCCCAAGGGCGATGCCGATCCGGGCTGGGTGCGCATCAGCTGGGAGGAAGCGCTCAGCGAGACGGCCGCGCGTCTGGCCGCGATCCGCCAGCAGAGCGGCGCCGAGGCGGTGGCATTTGCGGTCACGACGCCCAGCGGCACGCCACTGTCGGACAGCATCGACTGGATCGAACGCTTCGTGCGCCTGTTCGGCAGCCCCAACATCTGCTATGCGACCGAGTTGTGCAACTGGCACAAGGACGTGGCGCATGCCTTCACCTTCGGCTGCGGCATGCCGGTGGCCGACTACGCGAATGCCGACCTGATGCTGCTGTGGGGCCACAACCCGGCCAGCACCTGGCTGGCGCAGGCACAGGCCATCGGTCGCGGCCGTGACGCAGGCGCCAAGCTGATGGTGGTGGACCCCCGGCCCACGGCGTTGGCCTTGCAGGCGCAGAGCTGGCTGCAGGTGCGCCCGGGCACCGACGCCGCGCTGGCCCTCGGACTGATCCACCTGCTGATCGAAGGCGGGCGTTTCGATGCTGCCTTCGTGCGCGACTGGACCAACGCGCCGTTGCTGGTGCGCAGCGACAACGGACGCTTCCTGCGCGAGCGCGACTTCGACCCGGCGTCGCCGCACGACCGCTTCATGGCCTGGGACACGCAGCGCGCAACACCCGTGCCATACGACACGGCCCTGGCTGCGCAGCCGCAGGGCTCCGAGCACTTCGCGCTGCAGGGTGACCTTGATCTCGAGCTCAGGTCGGCAGCGCCTGGGGCGCCGGCGCGCTTGCGCTGCACGCCGGTGTTCGAGCTGTTGCGGCAAGCCGCCGCAGCGTACCCGCCCGCGCGCGTCGCGCAGATCACCGCCGTGCCCGAGGCCAAACTGCGAGCGGCTGCCGCGTTGTTGGCCAGCAGCCGCCGCGTGGCCTACCACGCGTGGACCGGTATCGGCCAGCACACCAACGCGACCCAGTCCGAGCGCGCGGTGGCTACCTTGTACGCGCTGCTCGGCTGCTTCGACCAGCGCGGGGGTAACCGTCTTTTCGGCAGACCGCCGGCGCGCGTTGTGAACGGCCTCGATCTGCTGGCGCCCGCCCAACGTGCCAAGGCGCTGGGCCTGGCCGAACGCCCGATCGGCCCACCCGCACAAGGCTGGGTGACGGCACGAGACACCTATCGCGCCATCCTCGAGGGCAAGCCCTACCGCGTGCGCGCGATGCTGGCCTTCGGCACCAACCTGCCCATTTCCCAGGCTGACACCGCGCGGGCGCTGCAGGCGCTGGCCGCGCTGGAGTTTCATGTCCATTGCGACCTGTTCGAGACCCCCGGCGCACGTTATGCCGACATCCTGCTGCCCGTGGGTACGCCCTGGGAACGCGAGGGTCTGCGCATCGGCTTCGAGATCAACGCGCAGGCGGCCGGCCATGTGCAGCTGCGTCAGCGCATGGTGCCGCCGCAGGGCGAGGCGCGGTCTGACAACGAGATCGTGTTCGACCTTGCCGTGCGCTTGGGCTTGGGCGAAGCCTTTTTCGGTGGCAGCGTCGAAGCCGGCTGGAACCACATGCTGGAGCCACTCGGCCTGAGCGTCGAGCAACTGCGCCGACGGCCCGAAGGAGTGGCCTGTGCCATCGATCCGGCCGAGCTCAAGTACGCGCGGGCCACAGCCGATGGTGTGGCGGGTTTCGCGACCGAGACCCGGCGCGTCGAGCTGTATTCCGAGCTGCTGCTGCGCCACGGCCAGCCGCCGCTGCCGACTTTCGTCGAGCCCGCCGATAGCCCGCGCGACCGGACGAGCACGCAGCAGGGGCGTTATCCGTACGTGCTGACCTCGGCCAAGAGCGGCTATTACTGTCACAGCCAGCACCGCAGCCTGGCGTCGCTGCGCAAGCGCGCTGCACTGCCGACTGCGGAGATCAGCACCACGCTGGCGAACGAGAGGCAGATCGCCGAGGGTGACTGGATTCGCATCAGCACCCGTGCCGGGCAAGCGCGCTTCGCCGCGCGCATCCTGCCGGGCTTGGCGCACGACGTGGTGGTGGGCCAGTTTGGCTGGTGGCAGGCCTGCCCCGAACTCGGCCGCGATGGTTACAGCGCCGATGGCGAATTCAGCAGTAATTTCAACCAGCTGATCTCGTCCGATGCGCACGACCCGATCAGTGGCTCGGTGGGTCACCGTTCGTTCCTGTGCAACATCGAACTCGACCCAATGGTGCCCGAGCGGCAGCGCGCCTGGGCGGGTTGGCGGGCCTTCCGGGTTGCCGAGCAACGCCCCCATGCCCAGGACGTGCTCGGACTTCGCTTCGAGGCCGTCGACGGCGGCGAGTTGCCCGACTACCTGCCAGGCCAGCACATCACGCTGAAGGTAATGGCAGGCGCTGAAGGCGAACTGACGCGGGCCTACTCGCTGACCGGCGCTGCCGCCGAGGACCATCGCCGTGGCTACACCATCGCGGTGCGGCACCAACGGGGCTACACGACAACCGGCGAGCCGTGCGAAGGCCGCATGTCGGGTCATCTGCACCGCCAACTGAAGGTGGGCGACATCGTCGAGTTGCGCGCACCCGGCGGCGGCTTCGTGCTGCCCTTGCATTCGGCGCAGCCGCTGGTGCTGATGGCCGGCGGCATCGGCATCACGCCGTTCGTCAGCCTGCTCGAATCGCTGCGGGGCCGGACGGACGTGCCCGAGGTCTGGCTCTATGGCGCCCACCGCAACAGCGAGACGTACGCCTTCCGCAGTGGCATCGGCGATCTGGCGCACGCGCTACCTTCCCTGCGGGTGGTCGACCACTACAGCGCACCTCTGGTCAAGGATCGGTGCGGCGTGGACTTCGCGAGCCCTGCCCGGTTGACAGCCGCCAGCGTCGAAGCGTCCCTGATCGAGCGTCGCGCGCGCTTTTACCTCTGTGGCCCAGTGGCCATGATGGAGGAGATCACGCGCGGGCTGGTCGAACGCGGAGTGCCGGCGTTCGACATCTTCAAAGAGGTCTTCCGATCACCTGCGGCAATGCCGAAGGACGGCCTGCAGCACTGCAAGGTCAGCTTCGCCCGCTCGGGCCGGGTGGCGATGGACTGGACCCCTGCACAGGGCACGTTGCTGCAGTTCGGTGAGTCGATCGGCTTGACCATGGCCAGCGGCTGCCGTGTGGGGCAGTGCGAGAGCTGCGCCGTGCGCCTGGTGTCGGGCCGGGTGCACCACCTGCATGGCGCCGAGCCCGAAGACATGGCGAGCTGTCTGGCCTGCCAGGCGGTGCCGGTGGGCGATGTGGTGATCGATGCCTGATACCCGGCCGCACGCCGACGTGCCTTCGGCGCTCCTTCAAGAGGGACCGGCATGAAGACCTTCGACGCTGCCGCGACAAGAGATGCGTTGCCCTTCGGCCGCTTGATCGATGCCATCGCGCGAATGTTCGTCCAGGGCTGCGATGTGCCGCTGCGCCACGCGCACGTTCTGACAGCCCCCGACGGCTGCCAAGGCACCGTGCTGATCATGCCGGCGTGGCAGGCCGACAACTACCTCGGCATCAGGACCGTCAACATCTTTCCCGGCAATGCGGCCCGGGGCCTTCCTGGCCTGTTCTCGACCTATACGCTCTACGACGCGCGCACCGGGCAGCCATTGGCACTGATCGACGGCAATGAGATCACCTCCCGTAGAACCGCGGCCGCGTCGGCGCTGGCTGCGTCCAAGTTGGGGCGGCCCGATGCGCAGCGGCTGCTGGTCGTGGGCGCAGGTCGCGTCGCGGCCCTCCTTCCACTCGCGTACCGCGAAGTGTTGCCGATCAAGGAAGGTCACAGTCTGGGCCCGCGACCCGGCGCAAGCTGCGGTGCTGGCCGAAGGCTGGCGAAGCAACGGGATGGCGGCAACCGTCGCGCGGGACCTGGCTGGTGCCGCCGCACAGGCGGACGTGGTGAGTTGCGCCACGCTGGCCACGGCGCCGGTCGTGCGCGGCGTCTGGTTGCGCCCGGGCAGCCACCTCGACCCAGTGGCCGCCAGTCACTGCGCTAACTTTCATGATGCCCACTCTTCACCCCTCATCATGAAAGTTATTTCTCGTGAAAGCTCCGGGAATAGATTTTCAAACGGCATGTTTTTGGTCCCACTGGGGCTGACTCGCCCGCTGAGGACTGATCTGCTGGGGGGGTTGTGGGATAACCCAGGCGTCACAGATCCACCGGATGGCAATGCGTGACGAGCAGGCCAGGCCGCTCACCGCCAGCGAACGCGCCACCACGCTCCACAAGACCGGGTCGGCGCTGCCAGGCAGTTGCAGTGCGGTGCCGATGCTCTGGGCGAAGGACGACATAGGTTGCGGTATCGTGGGTGTCCACCCAAAGACCTGCGATATGAAACCCCGTGCATAGGCTGCAACTCCACTACACGCTGGGGCGCGATCTTGGCAACCCCACAGTGCGCAACCCGTTGATCGACCTGTTGCAGGCGCTGTCTGCGCATGGTTCGATCTCGGCCGCAGCGCGCGCCATGGGCCTGTCCTACCGCCATGTCTGGGGCGAACTCAAACGCTGGGAAGACGCCCTGGGCAACGGCCTGGTGTTGTGGGAGAAGGGGCAGTCTGCGCGCCTGACGCCATTCGGCACCAAGCTGATGTGGGCCGAGCGGCAGGCGCAGGCCCGGCTGGCGCCGCAGATCGACGCGTTGCGCAACGAGCTCGAACGCGTCTTTGCGGTGGCGTTCGACCCGCAGGCGCATGTGCTGACGCTGTACGCCAGCCACGACCACGCGCTCGCGGCCTTGCGCGAACACGCCATGGCCGACAGCGACGACCCGGGGCCGCCGCGCGACCCGCTGCATCTGGACATCCGCTTTTGTGGCAGTGTGGACGCGATCCGTGCGCTCAACGAAGGGCGTTGCAGCATGGCTGGCTTCCACACGCTGCAAGCAGCGCAAGCCGGTTCGCTGGCGCAGCGCACCTACAAGCCGCTGCTGCGACCCGGTCGGCACAAGATCATCGGGTTCGCCCAACGCACCCAGGGCCTGATCGTCGCCAGGGGCAACCCGTTGCAGTTGCAATCGCTGCAGGATGTGGTGCTGCGCGCGGCGCGCTATGTCAACCGCGCCCCGGGCACCGGGACCCGGGTCGTGCTCGACGAACTGTTGCTGGCCGCCACCCTGTCACCTGCGGCACTGGTCGGCTACGGGCACACCGAACCTTCCCACGCCGCAGTCGCCCAGTCAATTGCCTCGGGTAGCGCCGATGTCGGCCTGGGTATTGCCATGGCAGCCCGGGCGCAGGGGCTGGACTTCGTGCCGCTGGCGCAGGAGCGTTACTTCCTGGTGTGCCTGAAGTCGGCACTGGAGCAGCCCGCGACGCGCGCCCTGCTGGCGGTGTTGCGCAGCGGCGCATGGCGCGCACAGCTGGGCGCCATGCCTGGTTACCAGGACAGCCAGTGCGGCGAGGTGTTGTCGCTGCGCGAGTGTCTGCCGTGGTGGACGTTCAGACCGCGCAGGAGCGAAAGCCGGCGAACAGGTGGTCCGCGCCCGGCAGGGCGAAGCGCCTGAACTTCGCGTTCTTCATGCGCTCGCGCGTGGCAAATGAAGCTCCACGCAACACCTTGTGGCTACCAAAACAGGGCTCCGAATAGTTGCGCCAGGGACCGGCGACAAAACCGGGGTACGGACGGGCCGTGCTGCCCGTCCATTCCCATACTTCGCCCCAGCGAAAGCCGCGCCGTGGCGCACTGTGCGCGGCCATCTCCCACTCGACCTCGGCTGGCAAGCGCCGGCCAGCCCAGCGGCACCAGGCGTCGGCCTCCCACCAGCTGACATGCAGCACCGGCTGGCCGCCCAACATGCGCCGCGCGACGCCAAACCGCGTCTGCATCACGGCGCCACTGGCCACACCAATCTGGTCTACATAGCGCGGTGCGCGCCCGCCATTGCCAGCGGCCTGTTGCTGCAACCATGACCAGCCATCGGCGTGCCACAACTCCGGGCGGTCGTAACCGCCGTCGTCGACAAATTCGACAAACTGTGACCACGCCACCGGCTGCGCATCGATGTCGAACTCGGGCACGTCGATGGGGTGCGCCGCACACTCGTTGTCGAACTGAAAACCGGCCTGCGCCGGGCTGCCCATCTGCCACGGGCCGGCGTTGACGCGCAACGGCTCGCGCAAGGCCATCGGTCCGGGCACCTCGATCGGCACCGCGATGCCCAGGGTTTGCGCAAGGGTTATCAGCTCTTCACCCCGCATGTCTTCATGGAACAGCGCGAGCCGGAAAAAATACAGGGCGGTATCCGACTCCTCGGTTTTTTCCAGCAGTTCCAGCGTGGTCTCCAGTGTGGCCAGCAAATAGTCGCGCGTCTGCACCAGGTCGGGCAGGCCGGACTGCCAGCGCGCCGCATGCGGCAACTGGTCGTCACTCCAGCAAGCATCCGCCTGCGCCAGCACCGGGGGCAGGCGCGGTGCGCGCCCATCCGCCAACGGGCCGCGCAGGCGCTGCGTGTTGCGCGCAATCCACCACTCCTGAAACCAGCCGATGTGGCCGAGCTCCCACAATGGCGGACTGGTGTCCGGCTCCTGTGGCACGGCATAACCGCCGGATTCCAGTGCGACTCCCAGCAGGCCGATCAAATGCAGGCTGTGGTTGCGCGCATCCATCAGCGCCACTGACAGCAGTTCGCGCCCGGCGCGGCGCATGTCCGGGCTGTCGATACCGGTGCTGGCAAGTGTGGATTCCTGCATGCAGCCGATCTTAACAATGACCCTGTCGCGCGTGCTGGATATCGCGGCTCCCTTAACGTGAAATAACTTTCATGATGCGGGGTGAAGAGTGGACATCATGAAAGTTAGGGAAAGCCCTGCCGACCGGGCGCTGCTTTGTTCCTACAATTCCCCCAGACCTCAAGTCGTAGTGACACCACCCGGTGTCGCAATCCCGCTGGTAGCGCCCATCGGTGGTACCGGTTTAATTTCTACTTACTGGAGACAGTTCTATGGATCGTCGTTCGATTATCAAGAATGCCGGGCTGGCCGGTGTGCTGGCCGCGGGCATCGCACCCGCCGTCGTGCATGCGCAAGCAAATATCCGCTGGCGGCTTACCTCGGGTTTCCCCAAGGCGCTCGACACGATTTACGGTGCCGCCGAAACTTTTGCGCGCAAGGTCAAGGACATGACCGGTGGCAAGTTCGAGATCTCGGTGCATGCGGCCGGCGAACTGGTGCCCATGCCCGGCCTGGTGGACGCGGTGCAAAACGGCACGGTCGAGATGGGCCACACCGCCTCTTACTACTACTTCGGCAAGAACGATGCGTTCGCCATGGGTTGCGCCATCCCGTTCGGCCTGAACAGCCGCCAGATGACGGCTTGGTGTTATGACGGCAACGGCCTCAAGCTGATGCGCGAGTTCTTCTCGAATTACGGCTTTACCAGTTTCCCTATGGGCAACACCGGCGCCCAGATGGGCGGCTGGTACCGCAAGGAAATCAAGACCGTGGCCGACATGAAGGGCCTGAAGTTCCGCGTTGGTGGTTTTGCCGGCAAGGTCACGGCACGCCTGGGCACGGTATCGCAGAACATCCCCGGCGGCGAGATTTACCAGGCGCTGGAAAAGGGCACGATCGACGCAGCAGAATGGGTCGGTCCGTACGATGACCAGAAGCTGGGCTTCTTCAAGGTGGCACCGTTTTACCATTACCCCGGCTGGTGGGAAGGTGGTCCGCAGCTGGACCTGTATGTCAACCAGAAGGCTTTCGACACGCTGTCTGGCGAATACAAGGCCATCATCGAATCGGCGGCGGCTTTTGCCCACACCGAGATGCAGGCCAAGTACGACGCCCGCAACCCCGGCGCGCTGAAGGAACTGGTAGGCAACAAGGTCAAGCTGGTGCCGTTCCCGAAGCCCGTACTCGACGCGGCATACAAGGAGGCGATGGCGCTGTACAGCGAATTGAGCGCTTCAAACCCCGCGTTCAAGAAGATCTACGACGACTACTCAAACTTCCGCCGCGAATCCAACCTGTGGTTCCGCTTCACCGAAGCCCGTTTCGACAGTTTCATGCAGAGCCAGAAGCTGTAATCTCAGCAGGGCGGGGCCGCTTCGGCGGCTCGCCCCAATCCTGAACCTGAAAGAAAGGCCCCGCATGCGGGGCCTTTTTTCGTGGGCGGCTCAGTGTCGACTTCAGTGGCCTGCAGCGTACACAGCAGGCCGCAGGCGCGCGGCTACTTCTTCTTGCTGTCGGCCTTCATGGCGTCTTGCAGCGCCTTCATGGGGTCGTCGTCCGCCAGCGGAGCTTCCTCGCCCTCCGGCGCACTGGCACCAGCCTCTGGCGCTGACGCCGCGGCTCCAGGGTCGGCCGCAGCAGCGGCGGCGGCGCTGTCTTTCTGGTCCTTCTCCTGCATTTGCTGCAGCACCTGGTCGGCGTCCACCCGCTCGCCTTTCTGAATACCGCCGGTGACCAGATTCGGGAAGGCAATCACCGCTGCGACCATGGCCACTTGCAGGATGATGAAGGCGATCGATCCCTTGTAGATTTGCGCCGTCGTCACGGCCGGAATCAAGGCACCTGTCACCCGGTCCTTGTAATCCACTTTGGCCGCCACACTGCGCAGGTAGAACAGCGCAAAACCGAACGGCGGTGTCAGGAAGGACGTCTGCAAGTTCATGGCAATGATGACGCCAAACCAGATCATTACCGCGTCCAGCGGCACCCCGGGCAACATGGCCGGGAGAATCTTCTCGGCCACCGGCACCAGGATCGGTATCACGATGAAGGCGATCTCGAAGAAGTCGATGAAACAGCCGAGGATGAAGACCAGAATATTCACCACGATCAGGAAACCCAGCGCTCCGCCGGGCATGTCCTTGAACAGGTTTTCGACCCAGAAGTGCCCGTCCGCCGCGTTGAAGGTGAAACTGAACACGGTCGAGCCGATCAGGATGAACATCACAAAGGTCGCCAGCTTGACCGTGCCGTCGAGTGCCTGCTTGAGCAAACCGAAGTTGAGCCGTTTGCGCGACACCGCCATGATCAGGGCGCCCATCGCCCCCATTGCGCCACCCTCGGTTGGCGTCGCCACCCCCAGGAAAATTGTGCCCAGCACCAGAAAGATCAACACCAGCGGCGGGATCAGCACGAACGTGACCTGCTCGGCCAGCCGCGACAGCAGGCCCAAGCGCAGGACGTGGTTGGCGATGGCCAGCGCCAGCGCCAGGAACGACGCGATCGTCATCGACAGGATCACGATCTCGTCGCCCGGCGCGGCCGTCGAGCGATCCAGCAAAGTGCCCATGATCTGGTCGTGTTGGGTGGACCAGGCAAAACCGGCCGCGGCACAGGCCAGCAGCAGCACGATCAGCGAGACGTGGCCACTGGCGCCGTTGTTCTCCTTGTAGATGCGCGCCTCCAACGGCAAGGCCGGCACCCAGGCCGGCTTGACGACCGACACTGCCAGGACGAACGTAAGGTACAGGCCCACCAGCAACAGGCCGGGGACCAGCGCGCCGGCGTACATGTCGCCCACCGAGCGCCCCATCTGGTCGGCCAGCACAATCAGCACCAGGGACGGCGGGATGGCCTGCGCCAGGGTGCCGGACGCGGTGATGGTACCGGTCGCAATGGTGCGGTTGTAGCCATAACGCAGCATGATGGGCAGCGAGATCAGGCCCATCGAGATCACGGCCGCTGCAACCACGCCGGTGGTGGCCGCGAGCAGGGCTCCGACCAGGATCACCGCGATCGCCAGGCCACCGCGCACCGGCCCGAACACCTGGCCTACCGTCTCCAGCAGGTCTTCCGCCATGCGCGAACGCTCCAGGATGATGCCCATGAAGGTAAAGAACGGAATCGCCAGCAGCGTGTCGTTGGCCATGATGCCCAACACGCGCAATGGCAGGGCCTGAAACAGGTTGGGCGGAAACAGCCCTGCCTCCATGCCGATGAAACCGAACAACAGGCCGGTGGCGGCCAAACCAAACGCGACCGGGATGCCAGTGAGCAGGAAAAAGAACAGCCCCGCGAACATCAGCGGGACAAAGTTGGCGGCGATAAATGCGGTCATGTCAGTTTTTCCCCGCAGGTACGGCAGACACACGGGCTTCTGCCTCGCGCGCGAGTTCCTCTACCAGGAGTTCCTCCGCCGTCTTGTCGTGTTCGACCGTGAACGGCTCGGCCCGATGACCGGTCAGGAAACCGACGCGTTTGATCAGCTCGGACACACTTTGCATGATCAGCAGCGAGAACCCGAGCGGCACCAGCAAGAAGACTGGCCAGCGAATCAGGCCACCGGAGTTCTGGCTCATCTCACCCGACATCCATGCCCGGTAGAAAACCGGCCAGCCCAGATTGACCATGATTACGGCCAGCGGGATGGTGAACACCACAATCCCGATGGCGTCGATGATGGCATTGGTGCGTTTGGAGAGGCGCGTGGAAATGAAGTCGATGCGCACATGGGCGTTCTTGAGCATCACGTAGCCAACACCGAGCATGAACACGGCCGCAAAAAGGTACCACTGGATTTCTAGGTAGGCGTTGGAGCCGATGCTGAAAGCCTTGCGCATGATGGCATTGCCGGCGCTGATGGCGGTGGCCGCCAGAATCAGCCACATGACCATTTTGCCAAGCCCCGTGCTGATGGCGTCGATCAGCCTGGATAAGGATAGAAGCGCGGACATAACGTCTCCATAAGTACGGCCTGCCGGAACGGGCCGGCAAGCGATGTGGGCCGTGATGGGCTCAACCCGTGAAGGTTAACCGCAAGCCGGGCCGAATCGCGCTTGGGCGCAGGTTAACTTACTAGGGAAAACACTGCGTCCACAAGGCGCTGGCTGCGCGAACCAACAGACTGGACTGCGCCAACCCCGCACCGCACCGACTTGTCAGGAGCTTGGGATGCTCTGTATAACTCGCGCCGCGCGCGGCGGGGGTTCGGCCCAAAACGGACCCTTTGCCCACCAAACCGCTTGCGTGTGCTTCGGGCGCACGCTGCACGGTGTTGGCGTGCAACTCATGAGTTTCGGATTCGAACGCGCATGGCGGGAGTTCTGCAGAGCATCCCTTGCTCACGCCACGATCTTCAGCGCCGGGCGGTCGCTGTCTTGCAGGGCCGCAAAGCGCGCGCGGACGGAGGCGGCGATGCCCGCGGCGTCCAGACCCAGCAGGGCCAGCAGCTTTGCCGGGTCACCGTGTTCGATGAAGCGGTCCGGCAATCCAAGCTGCAACAAGGGTTTGAGCAGGCCGGCCGCCTGCAGAGCCTCGCCAACGGCGCTGCCTGCACCCCCCATGATGGCGCCCTCCTCGACCGTCACCAGCGCCGAATGCTCCTGCGCCACCTGCAACAGCAGTGTGGTATCCAGTGGTTTGACCCAGCGCATGTTGACGACGGTGGCGTTAAGTTGCTCGGCGGCCTCTAGCGCCGGATACAACAGGGTCCCGAATGCCAGGATCGCCACGCCCTTGCCCTGGCGGCGCAGCTCCGCCTTGCCAAACGGCAGCGCCTGCAAACCCCCTTGCACCGCGACTCCGGCACCGGCGCCGCGCGGGTACCGTACCGCTACCGGATGGTTCTGTGCGAACGCACTGCTAAGCAACTGCCGGCATTCGTTCTCGTCTGCCGGACAGGCGATGCCCATGTTCGGGATACACCGCAGAAAGGGTATGTCGTAAGCCCCGGCATGGGTCGCGCCATCGGCGCCGACCAGCCCGGCGCGGTCCAGGGCAAAGACCACCGGCAGGTTCTGGATGGCCACATCGTGGATCAGCTGGTCATAGGCGCGCTGCAGAAAGGTCGAATAAATCGCGACCACTGGCTTGAGGCCTTCACAGGCCAACCCGGCCGCAAAGGTCACCGCATGCTGCTCCGCGATGCCGACATCGAAATAACGCGCCGGAAAGCGTCGCTCGAACTCCACCATGCCCGAGCCCTCGCGCATTGCCGGCGTGATGCCGACCAGGCGCAGATCCTTGTCCGCCATGTCGCACAACCACTGGCCAAACACCTGCGTGAAGGTGGTCTTGGCCGGCTGCGCCGATTTCACCAGGCCAACCGCCGGATCGAACTTGCCCGGCCCGTGGTAGGCCACCGGATCGGCCTCGGCCAGCTTGTAGCCCTGGCCTTTCCTGGTGACCACGTGCAGGAACTGCGGGCCATCGAGCAGCTTGATGTTCTCCAGTGTGGGTATCAGCGACTCCAGGTCATGGCCGTCGATCGGGCCGGTGTAGTTGAAACCGAACTTCTCGAACAACGTCGCCGGCAGAACCATGCCCTTGGCGTGCTCCTCGAAGCGTTTGGCGAATTCAAACAGCGGCGGCGCTCCCTTGAGCACCGTCTTGCCGACGTTCTTGGCGGCGGCGTAGAACTGCCCGGTCATCAGTTGGGCCAGGTAGCGGTTCAAGGCGCCCACCGGCGGGCTGATGCTCATGTCGTTGTCGTTGAGGATGACGATCAGGTTGCAGTCGGCCACGCCGCCGTTGTTCAGGGCTTCAAAGGCCATGCCGGCGGTCAACGCACCGTCGCCAATGATGGCCACCGCACGCCGGTCATCGCCCTTGATCTTCGAAGCCAGGGCCATGCCCAGCGCCGCCGAGATCGAGGTGCTCGAGTGCGCCGTGCCAAATGCGTCGTAGTCGCTCTCGGTGCGTTGCGGAAATCCACTCAGGCCACCCAACTGGCGCAGGCTGGGCATGCGCTCGCGTCGGCCGGTCAGGATCTTGTGCGGATAAGTCTGGTGGCCCACGTCCCAGACCAGCCGGTCGTGCGGCGTGTCGAACACATAGTGCAAGGCCACGGTCAACTCCACCGTGCCCAGATTCGAGCTCAGGTGGCCCCCGGTTCTTGCCACACTGGAGAGCAGGAACGTACGCAGTTCGTCGGCCAGCGCGCCAAGTTGCGAGCGCGGCACGCGGCGCAACACCGACGGATCCGTGATGTCCTGGAGCATGGGGCGGGAAAGAAATGGCATAGGCGTGCTCAATGGGACCGGTTGACAACCATGTGCGCCAATGCACGCAAGGCACCGGCCTGGTGAAACTCACCGCGCTCCAACGCCATCAACGCCGTCGCAAGCAGTTCCTGCGCATGCTGCGCCGATCGCTCCAGCCCAAGCACGGAAACATAGGTCGGCTTGGCGGTCACGGCGTCTTTTCCAGCAGTCTTGCCCAAGGTCACCGAATCGGTCGTGACGTCCAGGATATCGTCCACCACCTGGAATGCCAGGCCAATGGCGGCACCGAAAACGCTCAGTGCGTCCAATTGGCGGGCGTCGGTACGGCCGCAGGCTGCCCCCATCAACACGCTGCCCTGCAACAGGGCGCCGGTTTTCAGTTCGTGCATGTCGCGCAGCTGCTTTTCACTCAGGCTGCAGCCCACGCTGGCCAGATCAATTGCCTGGCCACCCGCCATGCCCCCACTGCCGACCGCCCGAGCCAGCAAACGGCACAGCGCCGCCTGGGTAGCCACCGGGACCGTTCCATCGTCGGGGGTGAGCAGTTCGAACGCCAGTGCCTGCAGCGCGTCGCCCGCCAATAGTGCCGTGGCTTCTCCAAATTGCACATGGACCGTGGGTTTGCCACGGCGCAACACATCGTTGTCCATACAGGGCATGTCGTCATGCACCAGCGAATAGGCATGGATCAGCTCTACCGCGCAGGCCGCGCGCAGCGCTGCAGCGGTGTGGCCCTGCACCGATTCACACGCAGCCAGGACCAGCAGCGGGCGCAGGCGTTTGCCGCCATCGAGCACCGCATACCGCATTGCGCGCACCAGTTCCGCCGGTGCGCCATGGTCCAGGCCAGCGCGCGGGTCGGCGTTAACCCAGTGCTCCAGCGCCCGCTCCACCTCCTGCCGTCGCTGAGCCGACCAGTGACCAAGGTCGAACCGGCTGGCAAGCGCGGTGAAGGTGTCGGGTTTCACTCGGGTGTCCATGGTTTCAGGACCCCGGCGTCCAGCACCTTGATCTGCTGCTCCACACTGTCGAGCTTGCTGCGGCAAAACTGCAACAACTCGGCGCCGCGCTGGTAGCTTGTCAGCATCTGGTCCAGTGGCATATCGCCCGATTCCAGGCGGCTGGCCAGTTGTTCGAGTTCCAGCAAGGCCGCTTCGTAGGTGTCAGGCAGAGCGACCGCATTTGCAGTTTCAGGGGCAGGAGAAATGGCCTTGGGCATCGTTGGATTGGGGACTGAGACGGGATTCTAGGCGCAATGCCATAGGTACAATGTCGCCTATTGTCCCGCCAAAACACAAGTCCCGTGCGGAACACATGCGCCAGCACTGCATCTTGTCAGCGCGGGTTTTTCCCCTGTGAACACAAGCTAGGTCAGGTCACCGATGTCTGATTTGAGTCTTCCCCTGCACCAGGCGCGCAGCCAGCTTCCCGTCTCCAGTTACTTCGATGCCTCGGTGTACGGGCGCGAGCAGGCAGACATTTTCCAGGCCGGACCACGTTATGTGGGGCACCGGCTGTCGGTTCCTGAGGTGGGCGACTACTACTGCCTGCCCCAGGAGTCGGGGGGCCGTGTGTTGTTGCGCACGCCCCAGGGCCCGGAGCTGATCTCCAACGTGTGCCGGCACCGCCAGGCGCTGATGCTCAAGGGCCAGGGCAGCCTCATGGCCGAACAACCGGGCAGTGCCGCCGGCAACCTGGTCTGCCCCTTGCATCGCTGGACTTACAGCGGCGGCGTGCACGCTGCGGCTGGCCAATTGCTGGGAGCACCGCATTTCGCCAAGAACCCATGCCTGAACCTGAACCGCTACCCGCTGCAGGAATGGAACGGCCTGCTGTTCGAGCGCACAGAGCGCAGTGTGGCGGCCGATCTGGCCAAAGTGGGGCCAGTCGCCGATCTGGACTTTTCCGGCCATGTGCTCGACCACGTTGAATTGCATGAGTGCAACTACAACTGGAAGACTTTTGTCGAGGTGTACCTCGAGGACTACCATGTTGGCCCGTTTCACCCCGGGCTGGGCAGTTTCGTGGCATGCGACGATCTGCGCTGGGAATTCAATCGGCACTTTTCAGTGCAAACCGTGGGTGTCGCCAACCGGCTGGGCCGGGCCGGCAGCCCTGTTTACGAGCGCTGGCAAAACGCATTGCTGGCGTACCGCAACGGCCAGCCACCAAAATACGGCGCCATCTGGCTGACCTATTACCCACACACCATGGTCGAGTGGTATCCACACGTGCTCACCGTATCCACACTGCACCCGATCGGGCCACAAAAAACGCTCAACGTGGTGGAGTTTTATTACCCGGAGGAGATCGCTGCCTTCGAGCGTGAGTTTGTCGAATCGCAGCGCGCTGCTTATATGGAAACCTGTGTCGAGGACGACGAGATTGCCCTGCGCATGGACGCTGGTCGCCTGGCGCTGATGCAGCGCGGCGACGACGAATGTGGTCCTTACCAGAGTCCGATGGAAGATGGCATGCAGCACTTCCACGAGTGGTATGGCCGGGCCATGCGCCACAGGGCGGCGGACCGGATCGCATGAACTACACGACCCTGATCTCGGTAGCGCAGTTGCGCCAGCTGCCGATGCAGGACGGACAGTTGATGGTTTTTGACTGCAGCTTCGAGCTGATGAAGCCCGCTGCCGGTGACCAGCAGTACCACGAAACACACATTGCAGGTGCGCTGCGCGCCAACCTGGACCGCGACCTGAGCGCTGCCGTGGGCGCTCACACCAGCAGCGGCGGGCGCCACCCGCTGCCCACCCGGGAGGCATTTGCGAACTGGCTGGGCAGTGTCGGCTTGGGCAACCAGATGCAGGCAGTCGTCTACGACCGTCAGGGAGCCAATTACTGTGGCCGCCTGTGGTGGATGCTCAAATGGGCCGGGCACGAGAACGTGGCGGTGCTCGACGGTGGCTTGCAGGCTTGGGTTGCGCAAGGCGGCAGCGTTGCCAGCGGGCCGCAACCTGCGTGGCCGCAGCAAGACTTCCTGCTGCGCGAGCCGCTGGCCACGCTGGCGACGACGCAGCAAGTGTCCGATGGCCTTGGCCACAACAACCGGGCAATTGTCGACGCGCGCGCAGGGCCACGCTTTCGCGGTGAGGTCGAGCCGCTGGACCCGGTCGCCGGCCATATCCCCGGGGCACTGAACCGGCCGTTCGGGCTCAATCTGGATGCCGATGGCCGCTTCAAGGATGGCCCGACGCTGCGCCGCGAGTTTGAAGCGCTGCTCGATGGCCGCGATCCGTCGGGCGTGGTGCACCACTGCGGCAGCGGCGTCAGCGCCGTGCCCAACATCATCGCTATGGAAGTTGCCGGCCTTGGCCGCGGTGCGTTGTACGCTGGCAGCTGGAGCGAATGGTGCAGTGACCCGGTACGGCCGGTCGCGCGAGGGTGAGTGTCGGCCGAATGCCATCGCAGCGACACGGGGCGCGATCAACCGCATCTAAAAACTATGGTGTGCCCGTTGACTATTGATGAAATTAGCTGTATATTTAATCAGTATTCTCGGATGTCTCATGTGGAACGCACTGTCGAAGTTTTGCCCTGTCAAGCCAAGTAAACCTGTGTGAAGTGATGAAGGATTTCATAGATCTCTTTTCCGGTGCTGGTGGACTTTCATTGGGCCTTGAATCTGCGGGGCTCAGTTGTGTGGCGGCGGTCGAACTAAACGTGGACGCTTGCGAGACTTTCGCATTTCGCCATCGCGAAGCAACACTTCACGACTTGCCGATTCAGAAGTTGAACTTTGCCCGCTATCAGGGAATTTCGCTTATGGTGGGCGGACCGCCGTGTCAGCCCTTCTCCGCTGGTGGCAAAGGATTGGCCTCAACTGATGCGAGGGACATGATTCCAGAGTTTGTTCGGGCAGTGAGCGAGGCGCGGCCAAGAGTCTTCTTGATGGAAAACGTTCCCGGTCTGGTTGGTCCGACGCATCGAACCTATTTGAATCAATCATTGATCAAGCTCTCAGAACTGGGGTACCGCGTTTCATTTGATGTCCTGAATGCAGCTGAGTACGGGATACCGCAAAAGCGACGACGGCTAATCGTCGTCGGGCTTAGAGACGACCGGACTGAATTCTCATTTCCCCGCCCCTCGCATGGGCCTCGCGGCAAGGAACCATTTGTTTCTGCGGGCGCTGCACTCGCTCTTGTCAAGACTGTGCAAGCGCCGAATGAGTCCAAAGTCATTTATGCCAAGCAACCTGACTTAAGGCCCAGCCCTTTTGACGGCCACCTGTTTAATGGTGGCGGCAGAGCGATTGATCTCGGTGCCCCATCTCATACAGTCCTCGCGTCGGCAGGGGGAAACAAGACCCATTTTCTCGACTTGGCAGAGGAAGTGCCGGGGTACCACAAACACCTGATGCTTGGAGGCAGTCCGAGGCAAGGCAGACTGACCGGGGGACGTCGTCTATCAATTGAGGAATCCTCGGCACTGCAAACCTTTCCAGAAGGAATGCATTTTTCAGGATCGCGAAGTTCGCAATATGCGCAGATCGGAAATGCAGTGCCACCTGCACTCGGAGCAGTCTTGGGCAAAGCCCTATTGAAGACTCTTGTCGATTGACGGTCTACCTTTCAGCCAACCCCAGTTCCTCAAGTGCGCCGACCAGTTGATTGACGATTTCAGTTTTCGGTTGATATCGGTCGAGAAACTCGTAAAGGCGCTGTAGAGCGGCTGCACGCCCCTGGCGAGTAAGGGCACTCACGACACTAAATGCGAATGGCTTCAAGTCCATCACAGAGAGATCAACGCCCAGCGGAATGAGTCGGTCAAACAACTCTTCGCCGGTTTCTTGCACGCCATTGGCCAGGATCGTCAAGCGACTCAGGTCGTTGTCTTTTATTGTTTTGGCAGCGCCAGACAGCTTCCCGGTCCAGTCGTTTGCCGTGACCTCCAACGCCTCTACAACTCGATTGCCGATGAGTATCTGAATGTCACCGGCCAAGCGACTGCTCCGGTCAGAAGCGTTGAGATTTTTCGTGTCAACCCGGTACTTCGAATCCCCGTGTTGTTCAACAAGCGCGTGCAAAAGTGCAGCGACCGAGAATTGCTCGAAAGCTCCCCCGGAAGGTATCGCGTACAAGCGCGACAACAATTTGCACACGAGACCGAATGTCAGGGCACTTCTGTCCAGAACCGGCATGGGACGAATTGGCCTGGAATTTGCCGCAATCTTCGCGCAGGTGAATCGAAAGGCAGATTCGACTTCAGCAAACTTTCTTTCCTTCTTCGATCCCCAACGCAGCACCTCATCGAACGCACCAAAATTCCCCCGCGTCAGATTCACGGTGTTCTTTCCGATATTCTGGAAAGCATCGCTTACTGCGCGGATGTGGTTGGCGGCAAGATATTTTCCAAACCACCCGGCGACACCACGCCCGCCCTCTTGGCGAACAGTGATGTCATTCGGCCGACCATTGGCGAGCCAATACGCCAATTGCACTACGAGCGCGTCCCGATAGCTCAACTCGGTGCTTTCCAGAACTGCCAGCATATTCGGTAGCACTTTTGGATCAACAACGAGGTTGCTGCTCCACGCAGCACTACCGTGCAGCAACGCTTCAAACGTCTCATGGATCAACGTTCTTACTGAGGCAGAAACTGGTGGCTTCTTGCCTTTTGCCGGACCGCGTGCCGGTTTTCCAGTGGAAGTTTCCATGAATTCTGATTGCCAAAACTGTCACTGTGGTGGACGGCTTATCGTAGCAGTACCTTGGCAGGCATTGGTCCAGGGGGACACCGCCACTTGCCGAGTCCTTGGCACCTACCAGGCCTCGCCGCTGACTGGCCAAAGACAGAGCGCAAATACGGTAGGCGGCGATCCAACCAACCAACCAAGCGAGCGGGCGTGGCGGGCGTGGCGGGCGGCCGCGCCGGGGCGCTGAAGCTATTCGCGCATGCCCCAAATGTCACGCGTCCAGACGACGAATGTCACGCCAGCCCAGTAGCTTGCCAAAGCGTAATCTGCGCGCGTGCGCAAGCGAACCGGCGCGGACGCCCGCCGCGCTGGCCAACTTCTAACAAGTGCCGAAGGTGCAGTGCGACCTGGCCCCACAAGAAACAGGCGCAATGCGAAGAACCGACCTGGTCACCGCGCACCGCTCAGAACAGGCCGGAAATCTTCCCGTCGTCGTCGATGTCGATGCGCACTGACGCCGGCTCATTAAGAAGTCCCGACACGGTCATGATGTCGCCGCAAATCATCACCACAAACCCGGCGCCTGCGGCCAGGCGCACCGCGCGAATGTTCACCCTGTGCCGGGATGGTGTGGCGCACAGCTTGGGGTCGGTGGAACCGCCGCAAAAACCCTTGCCGGCACCTGCGACGAGGGTCACATTCACTTCGGGCTCGGCATTGGCCCACTCCACGGCGGCGCGTATTTTGTGCGGCGTCCCGTCGTTGATAACGTTGCGTTTTTCCGGCCGGTTCAGGAGCAGGCGTGCAACACGTGGCTGGGCCGCGTCCTGGTCGATGCGCAGGGTGGCGAATAGAGGCTTGTTGTGCCCCGCGGGTTCGTGCTGCGTGGCGTGGTGGTCGTGCAGGCTGAGAGAGTGGGCGCACTTTTACCTCAGTGCAATTCCATGGCGGGTGCGCTCGCGCAGTTCTCGGGCGGCGCGCAGCCTGGCCGCCTGCTCTTGGCGCCTGGCCCTTGCCGGTCCGCGTTATGGCTGAAAACCCTCTCTTGCCTGCTTGCGCAGCACCTGCGCCGTGAACTTATCCGCCGGAAAAAACGATTCCACCGCCAGCTCCTGCAGCGTCACGTCGTTGGGGGTTCCGAAAATGGTCAAGGTACTGATGAAACTCAGGACACCGGCCGGGCAATGCAGCCTGAACGGCATCACCACACCCAGGTGTTCGCCTTCCAGGTGTTGCTCGCCGGCGTTGTCGGGCAGGGGATAGGCGCGCACCTCCTCCAGCAGTTGCACCAGCAGGGGGTCGGCCGTCACGGCGATCTGCTGGCGCAGACGCTCGTAGATATGATGGCGCCACTGCAGCATATTGGCAATACGCGGTGCGATACCTTCGGGGTGCAGGCTGATGCGCAGCACGTTCATGGGCGCCTGCAATAGCCGGGGCGCCACACCTTGCAGCAACAGCGCTACCACGCTGTTGGTGGCGACCACGTTGTAATGCCGGTCCAGCGCCATGGCCGGATAAGGCTCGTGGCCCTTGAGCACCAGTTCCACCGCCTGGCGTGCCAAGGCCAGGGCAGGATCGTCCAGCGCGTGCTCGCGGTACATGGGCGCATAACCGGCCGCCACCAACAGCGTATTGCGTTCGCGCAGCGGTATGTTCAGGCGTTCGGCCAGGCGCAATACCATTTCGCGGCTGGGCTCGGCGCGTCCGGTCTCGACAAAACTCAAATGGCGGGTGGAAATGTCGGCGTCCTGCGCCAGGTCGAGCTGGCTCAGATGGCGGCGCTGGCGCCAGATGCGCAGGTGCTCGCCAAACGGTGCCGGGGCCTTGCGGTGCACAGGGTGGGTGCTGGTGTTCATAGGGCAATGGTAGGGGGAATCCGTCCGCACACCCATTACCTGCCAGGTAATCGACTGTCTGCGTTGGAACGGGAATCATGCGATCTCCATCAACCAGGTATCACCAAGGAGTTCGCGATGTCCCTCTTTTCCTCCCCCACCTTCCTGCGCAATGTGTTGCTCGCGGATGCCGCATCCTGTGTGGGCTGCGGCGCGCTGCAGGTGGCCTTCACGGGCGCGGTATCGCCAATGCTCGGATTGGGCACCAGCCTGTTGACGGGCACCGGCCTATTCCTGCTGGTGTATGCCGGCGTGGTCGGCTTTGTCGCCACGCGCAAGCCGATCGCACGGCCGCTGGTCTGGTTGCTCATCTTCGGCAACCTGGGCTGGGCGGTGTTGTGTGTGGGGCTGTTGTTCAGCGGCACGGTCCAGCCCACGGCACTGGGTACCGGCTACGTTGTCGCGCAGGCCGTCACGGTGACGTTGCTGGCAGAATTGCAATGGTTCGCACTGCGGCGTGGTGCGGGTGGCAGTTTGTCGGCGGCCTGAAGGTCGAGCGGCTTCGATTACCCGCTTGTGCCCTCCACCAGACGCTGACTGCGCCGGTCAAGGATAGCTCTTGGGATCGAGGTAGGCCGGCAGCGTCACCGTAGCGATGGTCGAGGAGGGCGCCATCGGCC
>ENA-ORBV01004663-ORBV01004663.1-microbial-mat-metagenome-genome-assembly--contig:-NODE-4663-length-26032-cov-6.003159_pt1 | contig 26032 bp, 21 predicted proteins | sample MGYA00237777_ERZ505514 | MGnify/ENA primary metagenome ERZ505514 (study PRJEB26160, sample SAMN06269048) | microbial mat metagenome | isolation source: Oligotrophic lake microbial mat | place... | reverse complement strand
ATGTGTATAAGAGACAGGGGGAAGTGGGGTCGGCGTGAAGCCCGCCGAAGCCGGTGATTTTGGCAGGGAGTTCCTGGAGTTGGTGGTGGCCATGGCGGTGGTGCGTGATCGCGCGGACGCGATCGCCCACATCCATCGTTTCGGCTCCAACCACACCGAGGCGATCATCACCACGGATGAGGCGAGCGCTGATGAGTTCTGCCGGCGCGTGCAGTCGTCGTGCGTGCTGGTGAACGCTTCGACACGGTTCAACGATGGCTTCCAACTCGGCCTGGGCGCGGAGATCGGGATCTCGACGTCGAAGCTGCACGCCTATGGGCCGATGGGCCTTGAGGAGCTGACGACCCAGCGCTATGTGGTTCGCGGTACGGGGCAGACGCGGTAGCTCAGCGTTTGGGTCTGGGAAGTTCGAGGCGGTCTGCGGTCCAGAGGATGCCGAGGGCGGCTTGGCTGCGTGGCGGTAGGAGCCAGCGAACCAGGCCCCGCGCCATGGGGCGGCCGATCATGAGCCCGAGCGTGAACGGCAGCACGAGGCCCGCGCAAGCGGCGTAGAAGATCCCGTCACCTGCGAGGGAGGCCGCCGCACTGGTGGCTTCAACGGCCCAGCCGACGCTGTCGCTCCAGAGTGCGTCAACGGCACGCAACGTAGCGAAGAGGGCCACGGCGGCCACGATGGGTAGTAGGGCAAAGACCGGGAGCATCGGCCGGCGGACACCCAGCAACGCCACGCTCCAGGGTAATCCAAGCCCGGCCATTACAAGGGAGAATGCCAGCCAGTTCTTCAGGCCCAGCCAACCGAGGTTGGCGGTGATTCCGCCAGCTTCAGCAAGCAGCGCCGCGGGGTCTTGGTTGTTCCACCAGCCCATCTCCAAATACTTCTGGCCCCACCGGCTCGCCCCCCCCGTGTTGGTGAAGCCGGCGTAGCGCGGGTCGTCGGGTTTGGCTTTGAGTTGGTCGTTGATGAACGTGGAATGGATTGCTGTGAGACGATCGCCGAGCGGGCGGAGCGAGGTCTGTGTTGTGGATATGCCCGAGCCCATGGCGATCATCGTCGTGATGGCGAACCCGCCAATGAGGACCAGGAACCAGACCGCGGCGAGGAGCGCGGCCCAGCGCCCGGCCCACTTGCCGAGCAACGGATACTCCTGCAGGCCGGCGACCGTCGAGCACTCCGGACAGCGGACGATCGTGAGTTGGTAGTGCGGTTCGCGGGCGAGGGGCTGGCCCGACAGGTTGAAGCCGCAGCGGATGCAGGCGCGGTCTTCGACGAGCGTGCCGCAGCGGACCATGGCGGCGGGCTCGGGGGGGGCGGGTGAGTTGATCATGAGCCGCTGTTCCTGCGTTTGCGGATGGCGATACGTTGAGCGCGGAAGCGTTGGGTGCGCCAGTCGGAGGCGCCGCGTTGGAAGAGCCAACCAATCGGGCAGCCCAAGGGTGTGAGCATGATCAAGAGCCCCGTCGCTCCTGCGAAATCGAGCGAGTCTTGCCAGCTCATGCCGACGAATGGCTGGGGCCATTCGGCAGTGCGGCTAAACAACGAGAGAACCGTCTCGAAAAGCCGTGGCGAAAGATGAGCCAGGGCTACAACGCCGCCGAGTGGGAGCCAGTTGCGAAAGAATGAGCGGTGTCGCAGGGCCACGGTGATCCAGGCACCGGTGGCCAAGACGATGCAGCCGCCGCTGAAACTGAGGAAGGCGTTCGGGCCGTACCACCAGGGTGAGGCGTCCTTGACGTGGCGCGATGGATCAGCGCTGTTCGCGGCAGTCGGCGGGGGCGGGGGGGGCTCAACAAGCATGGACGGTGCGTAGCCGGTGCTTCTAAGCTGCTGGCTCAAGGCGGATCCACAGACGGCGAGGCCCGTCGTGAGGACCGCAAGGCAGACGAGTCGGAATGCCAGGGCGCGGAGCGTCCAGACGGCCTTTCGGGCGGTGCGCCAGCCGCGAACGAGCGGGTGGTGCCTGCCGGGGCGGACGATCTCCGCGGAGCCGCAGGCGTTGCACGTACTCAGAAGCAGGCCGTAGTGCGGCTCGCGGCGTGGGGCGGACCATCCCGAATCGGTGCAGCAGCGGAGGCAAACGTGGTTCCTGGGCATGTTGATCCAGTCTAACGCACCGCCCGCCCCCCTCTGCCCCAGGAGTCGGTTCGGGCGTGCGGACGAAAGGGTTGCGAAAAGCCGAGCGGGGAGTGTGAAATTGCGTGGTACACTCGACCAACAACCCACTTTCGGCGAGCGGAACCTCGCCAAGGAGCAGCCGATGAGCATCTGGGACAAACTCAAGGGTGAACTGATCGACATCATCCAGCACCTGGATGACACCAGCAACACGATCGTCTATCGCTTCGATCGGCTCAACAACGAGATCAAGTACAACGCCAAGCTGGTCGTCCGCGAAGGCCAGGCGGCGGTCTTCATCAACGAGGGCGAGCTGGCCGATGTCTTCAAGCCGGGCACCCACACTCTGTCGACCAACAACCTGCCGATCCTGGCGACGCTCAAGGGCTGGAAGTACGGCTTCGAGTCGCCCTTCAAAGCCGAGGTGTACTTCGTCTCCATGCGGCAGTTCACGGATCTGAAGTGGGGCACACTCAACCCGATCATGATGCGCGATCCGGAGTTCGGCCCCGTGCGTGTGCGGGCTTTCGGGACTTACACGATGCGGGTGGCCGACCCGGCCGTGTTCATCCGCCAGGTGGTGGGGACCGACGGGCGATTCACCACTGAAGAGATCACCAACCAACTCCGCAACCTGGTGCTGACTCAGTTCGCCTCGGCGATTGGGTCGGCCAACATCCCGCTGCTCGATCTGGCCGGGAAGTATCAGCAGATGTCGGACATGCTGGGCTCTGCGATGGCCCCGGAGTTCGCCAAACTCGGTATTGAGGTGCCCAAGCTGCTGATCGAGAACATCTCGCTCCCGGAGGAAGTGGAGAAGGCGCTCGATAGGCGCTCCAGCATGGGCGTGATAGGCGATGTGGGGCGTTACACGCAGTTCCAGGTCGCCGATTCGATGAAGGCGGCCGCCGAGAACCCGTCGGGCACCGCGGGTGCTGGCATGGGGATGGGCATGGGCTTCGCGATGGCGCAGCAGATGGCCCAGGCGATGCCGCCGCTCTCTCTGGCGGCGCGGGGACCAGGTGGGCCGCCGCCGTTGCCGAGCGCGGCGCAGGCGTTCTACGTGGGGCTCAACGGGCAGCAGTCCGGGCCGTTCGACCTGAACAAGTTGGAGCAGATGGGGCGATCGGGTCAGATTACGAGAGAGACGCTGGTCTGGCGCGACGGGATGGCGGAGTGGGCTGCGGCGGGTGGCTTGGCGGAGTTAGCGGGGTTGTTTGGTCCCCCGCCGCTTCCGCGCTGATGGTCGTGCGAGCGCCCCCGCCCGCTGAGGTCGCGACCCACCATGGAAGACCCGCCGCCGAGCATGCCTGCGGAAGATGAACCGACGCCCGGCTCCAGCGGTCCGCGTCGGTTCCCCTGCGCGCAGTGCGGGGCCAAGCTCGAGTTCGCGGCGGGGACGGACGGGCTCGTGTGCCCATACTGCGGGCGCGAGAACGTGATCGGGGGAGCGGAAAATGCCGGGATCTCGCCGCACGAAGAACTCGACCTGCAGTCGACTCTGTCGCGTATGGAAGCGGCGGCGCCTTCGTATGCGACGGAATCGGTGAAGTGCCAGGCGTGCGCGGCGAGCATCGCGCGGCCGCCGAATCTGGAGTCGTTTGCCTGTCCGTACTGCGGATCGAACATCGTGACGACGGCGGAGAGCACGCGGCTGATCAAGCCGCGGGGGGTGTTGCCGTTCAAGGTCACGCGCGATGCGGCCACCCTGGCGTTCCGCGGATGGTTGAAGTCGCTCTGGTTCGCCCCGTCGGCGCTAAAGCGCCACGCGGCCATCGACGCGGCGATCAACGGGCTCTATCTGCCGTACTGGACCTACGACTGCCGGACTGAGACGCCGTATAGCGGGCAACGTGGCGATTACTACTACGTCACCGTGCCCTACACAACCGTGGTCAACGGAAAGACGGTCGCGCGGACGCGGCAGGAGCGTCGGACGCGCTGGTCGTCGGCTTCGGGTCGAGTGCGGAATGCTTTCGACGATTTGCTGGTGATCGCCAGCACGTCGCTCCCGCCGGAGGTGGCGGAGCGATTGCAGCCGTGGGATCTAGCGGATCTGAAGCCGTATGACGACGCGTTCCTGGCGGGCTTTGTTGCCGAGCGTTATCAGGTGGATCTCGCGGCTGGCTTCACCGTCGCTCAGGGGCTCATGCGGCCGCAGATCGAAATGACGATTCGGGCCGACATCGGCGGCGACGAGCAGCGCATCGCCGACTACCGACCGGCGTACTTCGATATGAAGTTCAAGCACCTGCTTCTGCCGGTCTGGATCAGCGCGTTCAGGTACTTGAACAAAGTGTACCGCTTCTATGTGAACGCGCGGACGGGCGAGGTCACGGGGGAGCGGCCGTATTCGTATTGGAAGATCGCCGGGGCCGTGGTCGGGGGCTTGCTGATCGTCGGGGGCATCGTTGCGGTGATCGTCGCGGTTCGCGGAAGCTAGGAGCGCGGCCGAGATGGGCGTGCCCGAACTCCCGCTCCGGCCCAGCGCGGGCGGCTGCGAGACTTTGCCCGTCGGCTGCCAGGAGGTGTTCAAGCGAAGATCATCGAGGCTCGAACGGCGAGGGCTCGCGCTCGAAGCGAGTAGGTCGCAGGGATCGATCCTCGCCTCGGCGCGGCTTCTGAACGCAGCGTTCGGCAGGTCGATATTCAGCTTGTGTACACCAGGGTCGGCTGCGTAAAGGTCGGTCGCCGCAGGAGGATCAGTGGATAACCTGTCTTTACGCGATCTTTATGATTCAGACGGCGACTCCAACCTTTGTAAAACAAACCAGTTTTCACAATGCTTTTGCGCGTTTCGCGTCGCGAGCCCGCAACTGTATGGGAATCTTTGCGTCCGATTCAGGTGATCTTCCGGCGCAGCCTGCGACAATACGGGCATGACGCCACGGACCAAGGCTTTCACCCTCATCGAACTGCTCGTCGTAATCGCGGTCATCACGCTGCTGATCAGCATTTTGCTCCCTTCTCTGGCCAGCGCTCGCGAAACCGCGCGGCGGACCAAGTGTTTGATCGCGCAGCGGATGATCTCGACGGCGGCGTTGATGTACGCCGACCAGCATAAGACTGGGGCGTTCATCCCCACCCAAAGCGGCGGGGACGATGACCTGGCCTATCTGAGCCCGTGGATTGAGCGGCCCGACGCGGCGATCTGTCCGAGCACTATCAACCAGGTCGATTCCAGCGCGGTCCTGTTCAAGGATGACGTGCGGAACAAGTACCGCTCCGACGTGTTTGTCCACTTGATAGACGCGGCCGAGAATCGGCTTGACGGAGTGGGCACGGTGAGCTTCCCTGAGTTCACAAAGGGAGGCCACAGCTTCGAAGTATGGGCGTGGATGAGCAGCACCGAGGGCGGCGCGCGGTACATCTACCCTTCTGGGTGGTACGACCGCACTTGGGGCAACACGCCCCATTATCCTCAGCGGAACATCAAAACGACGGATCCGGTGTTTCGGATTGAAGTGGGCAACCCGCCCGCGCCCGATGCCGAGGACCAGCCCGAGCCTCCCGCCAACGCCAAGTCGATCCTGAAGACGATCAAGTCGGTGACGTTGCCCTTTCAGACGATCATCACGATCGACTCGGATCAAGACCACCGTGACAACGACGCCACCACGTTCAACAACTGGCCCGAGGAAAAGAACAACCACGGCAAGGCCGGTGTGAACATGGCGTTCCTGGATGGCCACGGCGAGTTTGTTCGTCGCGGCCCTCAACTCCTCGAGACTTATCTGAACAGCAATACCACCGCCACCCTCGGCGGCAACATCATCACCGGGCGGATGTTCGGCGGGGCTCCCGGCACCGTCTTCGGCCAGGAAACCACTCGGGTCGACCGCAACAACGTCAACATCTGGCGGATCGTCAACTCGTCCCGCGGCCGGTAGTCCTTCGCGGCCGTTCCGTAGCGGCCGAAGCTTGAGTCCGATTAAGTTCCAGGGCAAGGCACGCCCACGTGCTTTCGAGGGCGATGGCCGCGCCCGTTGACTGGATTGATTCTGCTCGGTGCCGGTTGGCTGGCACTGTTCATCAAGGCATTGTGCCGTGCGGCTTGGTGGCCTCTCGGCGGTTCCTGAATCTTCATCGTGTCTGGATCGAGAGGAGATCTCTTATGCGTTCCTGGTACTGCGTTCCCGCGGCGGCGTTGGCCTGTGTGGCCGGCCTCGCTCACACCGTCAAGGCTGATCCCGCCAACGTCGGCAAGGTCATCATCACCGAGATCTTCGCCAATCCCAACGACAACGACAACTACGCTGGCGCTAACACCGCCATCAACTCCGCCGGCGACAATCTCGAGTACATCGAGATCTTCAACACCACCAACGCGCCGATCGACATAAGCGGATGGTTCCTCGACGACGAGGATCCGACTTCCGGCGTGCCCTTCCCGGCGGGCACCATCATCGGCGCTCGTCAGGCGCTGGTGATCATCGGCGCACGGCTTGGCCAGCTCCCCAATGACGCCGCCAACCCCGGCCAGTACCTGCCCAACTTCGCGGTGTGGACACCGGCCCTGTTCCAGGCCGCGTTCCCCACTGCCAACTTGGCCAATGTCCTGATCATCCCCGGCAACATCACGATCGCCAACACCCCGACGGTGTTCAACGAGATCCCTTTCATCGTGGACGCCGACGGGACCGTCGTTGACATCGCCAACTACGAGAACAACGTCGGCGGCTGGCCCGCGGTGACGGCGGGCGTGTCGATCCAGCTCCGCCCCCAGTTCCTCAACAGCGTCGACAACGACCGCGGCTGCGCTTGGCGGCTGGCGTCGGCCGATGCCCTTTCGGTCACTAGCCTCACGGTCAATGCCGAGTTCGATCCCGACGGCGCCGGCCCGGCAGCGCTCACCCTGCGCGATCAGCTTACCGACAGCTCTAACGTCTGCTCCCCCGGCGTGGTCAACGAGACCATCCCCGCCGACTCCGACTGCAACAGCAACGGCATCGCGGATCTGATCGAGACCTGCAGCGCGAGCGCCAGCTCCCCCGACTGCAACGCCAACCTCATCCCCGATGCGTGCGAGGCGGACCTCAACGGCAACGGCGTCCCCGACTCCTGCGATGTCCTCGTCAACCGTGAGAGCCTCGACCGCAACCTCAACAACGTCCTCGACTTCACCGACATCAATCTCGCCGGTGGCGTCAACGGCGTGGGTGGCATGCTCGACACCAACGCCAACGGCATCATCGACGGCGGCGAGGGCCTGGGCCGCGTGATCATCACCGAGATCCTCATTGATCCGTTCACCGCGATCGCCGGCGCCTCGCTGGAGTGGGTCGAGATCCAGAACATCAGCAGCAGCACCGTCGATATCTCGGGCTATCGCCTCGTGGATATCGAGACCGGTGGCGATGGCTTCACCACCGGCGTCCCCGCAGGCACCACACTGGCCGCCGGCGAGGTCGCCGTCCTGGTCCAGCTCCCCGCCTCGCTCTTTTCGCAGGGCGGCCCGAGCTACACAGCCGCGCAGGCCGTGACGCTTTATCAGCGTCTGTGGCAGCGTGTGGGCCGGCCCACGATCCGCTTCATCCCGTTGAGCCGCTGGGGCGCCCGCGCCACCAACGCCACTGCAACGGCTGAAGTGCTCGCTCTTGTCTCGGGCGCGGTCGTCAACGACGCCATCGTCCCCGCCGCCCAGGGCAGCACCTCGGGCCCGCACCCCACCCGCCTCGTCGGCCCCGGGGCCATTGGTACCTGGGTCATCAACCGCGGCTTCATCGTCGATGTCGCCAACTTCTCCAACGCCAACTCCAACTCCGAGCCTCTCAACGGCTGGCCCGGCTCCGATAGCCACAGCTCCTTCATCCTCAACGGCCAGAACCGCACCTTTGCCGAGAACAACAGCGGCCCCAACTGGATCCTCGCGATCGAGGGCCTCAACGGCACCTTCCGCTCCGCGGATCTCACGGGTCAGCCCGACACCTTCGGCCTCACGAACCTCGGCGAGGACTTCGGTTCCCCCGGCTTCGTTCCCTCGGGCGCGTTCCAGAGCCCGACGGGCGAAGTGATCATCTCTGAAATCAACGCCACCACCAACTCTTCCTACCCCGGCTCCAACCCCATCGGCTCGGCCGCTCCGAACCCGATCGTGACCACCGTCGCTGGCCGCGACGAGTTCATCGAGATCGCCAACACGACCAACCAGGCCATTGATATCTCTGGCTGGTACCTCCAGGACGAGGACGGCCGCACGCAGGGCTTCCCTGCGGGCACGATCCTGCTCCCCAACACCGCCGCCGTTATCGTGGGTGCCGACCGCACCGGTCCCGGCGCGGTTACGGGCCAGCCACCACTCTCCGGTCTCGACGGCCGGAACATCACGGCTGAGTTCTACAACTCATGGGGCTGCGGCTATCAGGTGATCGAGGTGGCCGACTGGTACACGACCAACCGCTACTTCGGGATCGATCGCCTCGCCGATGGGCCCTCGTTCATCAACGAGATCACGCGTCTGGTGAAGGCCGACGGCACCGTGGTTGACATCACCAACTACGATGACGACGGCACGCCGACGGCGATCGCCATCCCGCCCTCGGGCTGGCCCGCCGACGCCAGCGGCGCGATCGCTACCTTCTGGAGCATCTACGTCCTGCCCGGCTCCTATGACCAGGCTTCCAACGACTCCGGCCTCGTCTGGGCCGCTTCGCTCACTGGCTTCGAAGGCGGCCGCCTCAACTTTGCCGACACCGTTCTCAACCTCGCCGTCGGCTTCCGCAACGGTATCTACAACGGTTCCCAGTTCGGTTCCCCGGGCTTCGTGGACGGCCTCACCACCGGCACCACCATCATCCCCCGCGGCGGCTTCAACTGCGCCAACTGCTTCGTTGATTTCAACAACGACGGCTTCCTGAATCAGGAAGACCTTGCCGGGTTCATCACAACCTTCCTCGATGAATCCGTCCCCGCCGGGCCTTCGGGCACGTCCACGACCCCCTGCCCCGAGCAGGTCGCCCCCTACAACACCAACGGCCTCGCTGGCGATTACAACCGCGACTGCGTGTTCAACCAGGAAGACCTCGCGGGCTTCGTGACCGAGTACCTCTCGCAGACCGAGAACCCCGTGGGCTGCATCCCCGGATAAGCCATCGGCCCGGCTAAGCCATAAGGCTGACCGGTTCAACGGTGCTTGTATCATCCATCTCACCATGCCCCGGGGCCGCCCCCGGGGCTTTTCGTTTTGTTACGTCTGCCTGTGGCAAGCCCCGGCCCCGTTTGCGTAGCGGCATCGTGAGATGCTTACATTCTTCTTGGGCCACACGCGATCGGGGTGAATATTGGGCCGCGTCGCGGTTAAGCTGTAGAGCCTCTCGAAACCTGCTCCAATCCAAGGCCTCATCCATGTGCACATGATTCGGTCTGTTCGTTGGCCTCACGGCTCTCGCGGGCGCCTGTCACGTTGCCCATGCTCAGCAGGTGGATCGCCCCGAGCGGATGGAAGCGGCCCTCGGGAAGCCAGCCGGGGGCGACCCCGACGCGCGCGAAGCCTCGGCGCGCCTTGTGCCCGGGTTGCAGCCCGATCGCACCGTCCTGCTCCCCGCTCAATGGTCCATCAAGCCCGCCGGTGAGCACATCGAGCTCGGCGACACTCCGACCGACATCGCGATGCATCCCACCGAGCCGTCCGCTGCCAATGTTCAGTGTGGGCAAGGCGAGCACGAGGTCATCGTGGTGGATCCGAACACACGTCGCGTCGCGTGCCGCGCGCCGGTGCTGCAATCGTTCAACGGCGTGACATTCGATCGCGCCGGGAAGCGGCTATTCGCCAGCGGCGGCAAACACGATGTCATCCACTCCTGGGCCTTTGGATCCGGGCTGTTATCGGAGCCGAAGTCGACTCGCGTCGTTCCCTAGAGCGAGGCGTTCGTCCTCACCGGGCTCCGCACCACGCTCGACGACCAGACGTTGCTCGCCTGCGGATCCTTCGGCGGCAAGCTTGCCATCATGCCCTTCGACGATTCGAAGATGGCGCAGATGCTCGATTTCGGGGTCAACACCTATCCGTGTCTTTCGATTCCTTCACCGGACGGCTCGCGGTATTTCGTTTCGCTCTCGGGTGCCGCGGCGGTAGCGGTCGTGAACGCGCAGGCGCTCTCGATCGAGGCCCGTTGGCCCACGCCACCGCATACGAAGAAGATGGTCTTCCCGCCCGACGGCGGGCGGCTGTTCGTGTCGTGCGGCAACAGCAACGAGGCGGTGTCGATCGACCCCGTGACGGGCAATGTGCTGGAAGTGATCTCGAGTGCGATCTTCCCGGGGGCCGAGGCGGGCAGCACGCCCACCAGCCTGGCGATCTCTGACGACGGTGCGCTGCTGGCCATCGCCAACGCTTGCAACAACAACCTCGCCATCGTGAACATCGAGCAGCCCGGCAAGGCCAAGCCGCTGGGTTTTGGCACGACCGGCTGGTACCCGACATCAGTACGATTCGGTCCGGGCGGTGAGCTTTACGTGGCCAACGGTAAAGGGCTGTCGCCGAAGGCCAACCGTCACGAGCCCAACCGCGAGCGGCCGTTGCCGAGGACGTTGCAGGAGTACATCGCGAGCATCTTCACCGGCAGTCTTTCGGTCATCAAGCCGATCCAGCCGGAAACGCTCGCGACGATGACGGCCGGCGCCTTCCGGTGCATCCCGCTGCTGGCCCAGAGCGGAGTGCGGAACGCCGGGCGTGAGCCCGTTAGCCCGATCCCCGCGGCCGTGGGCGAGCCGAGCCCGATCAAGTACTGCGTTTACATCATCAAGGAGAACCGGACCTACGACCAGATCTTCGGCGACATGCCGCAAGGTAACTGTGCACGGTCGCTCTGCCTCTTTCCGGATCGCGTTACGCCCAACCATCAGGTGATCGCGCGGGAGTTTGTGCTACTGGACAACTTCTATGCCGAGGTTGAGGTGAGCGCCGGCGGCCACGAGTGGTCGATGGGGGCGTACGCGACAGACTGTGTCGAGAAGGTCTGGCCGATGACCTATCGCGGCAACCGCCCCAAGCAGTCTGAGCGCGAGTTCAACTATCCCGCCGAGGGCAACTATCCGATCGCCGTGCCCGCGGGCGGCTACATCTGGGACCGCTGCAAGGAAGCTGGCGTCACGCATGGCAGCTACGGCGAATCGGTCGAGAACGCCGCGGTTGTAGGTGACCCAGGTACGGCCAAGGCCGAGGCACTGGTTAGCCACATCGATCCGTACTTCCGCAGCTACGACCTCAACTATCCCGACGTGAAGCGGGTCGAGCGGTTCATCGAGGAGCTTAAGGGCTTGGAGGAGAAGGGGGAGATGCCCCAGTTCATGATCGTTTGCATTTCTGACGACCACACCGCTGGAACGCGGAACGGTGCGCCCACGCCGACGGGCATCGTGGCTGACAATGATTTGGCGTTGGGCATGGTCGTCGAGGCGATCTCCAAGTCTCGCTTCTGGAACTAGTCGGACATCTTTGTCGTGGAAAACGACGCACAGAACGGGCCGGATCACGCCGACGCCCACCGCGCCAGGGCGCTTGTGGTGAGCCCGTACACCAGCCGCGGCGTGGTGGACTCGTCGATGTACTCCACCGCCAGCATGCTCCGCACGATGGAGCTGATCCTGGGCTTGCGGCCCATGAGCCAGTTCGACGCGGCGGCGCTCCCGATGTACAACAGATTCACGGGCAAGCCGGACTTCACGCCGTATGCCTGCAAGCCAGCGGGGGTGGATCTGAACGCCAAGAACCTCGCCGGTGCCTGGGGTTTGGAGACGTCGCACCAACTCGACCTCGCTCGCGAGGACGCGGCCGACGATCTGGTCTTCAACGAGATCATCTAGAAGTCCGTCAAGGGTGCCGATTCGTTGATGCCGGCGCCCGTGCGGGGGCGTTTGTGATGGCGCACACAGACAAGCCCGCCGCCGACGACGACGACTGATTCGGGGGTCGCCGCCTGGTGGGTGGTGTACCATCGCCCCTATGTCGGGAAAGACCAATGTGCTGATCGTCGGCGGCGGCGGGCGCGAGCACGCCCTCGCTTGGAAGCTGCGCCAATCGCCCAACCTCGGCGAGCTCTACTCCACGGACACGAGCAACCCGGGCCTGGCCGAGTTGGCCAAGCCGATCGGCGTGCCGTACAGCCTGTTGGAGTTCTTCCCGATCCGCCGCTTCTGCCAGACGGCCAACGTCGGGTTGGTGGTCATCGGCCCCGAGGAGCCGCTGGCCAAGGGATTGGCGGATGCGTTGAGCGATTCGGTGATCCCAGGGGCCCCGGTCCCCGCGGTGTTCGGCCCGACGCGCGAGGCGGCGCAGCTTGAATCCGACAAGGCGTGGGCGAAGGAGATCATGCGGAGTGCCTCGGTCCCCACGGCCGAGGCCCGCGTCTTCCGTGATCTCGAGTCGGCGCGAGCGTTCCTGGAAACACGCGAGGAGCCGCACGTCATCAAGGCCTGCGGGCTCGCCAAGGGCAAGGGTGTGTTCGTCCCCGAGACGCTCGCCGAGGCCAACACGGCTTTGGAACGGATATTCGTCAAACGCGAGTTCGGGGACGCGGGCCGGACAGTCGTGATCGAGGAACGACTCAAGGGTCGTGAGGTCAGCATTTTCGCGCTGGTCGATGGTCGCAGTATCTACATCCTGGAGGCCTGCCAGGACCACAAGCGCCTCGGCGATGGCGCAACCGGGCCCAACACGGGCGGCATGGGCGCACTGTGCCCCACCCCCGTGGTGGACGAGCGGCTCATCGAGACGGTGCAGCGCGACATCCTGGTGCCGACGGTCGACGCGCTCCGGCGCGATGGCATCGAGTTCCGCGGCGTCCTGTACGCCGGACTCATGCTCACTCACGCCGGGCCCAAGGTGCTCGAGTACAACGTCCGCTTCGGCGATCCCGAGTGCCAGGTGCTCATGCGCCGCCTCCGTGGCGATCTGCTCGACATCCTGCTCGCCACGGCCAATAAGCGGCTGCACGAAGTCGAGATCAACTGGGAGCCGGGCCCGGCCGTCTGCGTCGTTCTCGCCAGCCCGGGCTACCCGGACAAGCCCAAACTCGGCGTGCCTATTGACGGGATCGCCCAGGCCAACGCTTGCGAAGGCGCGGTGGTGTTCCACGCGGGGACGACGCTCGACAAGCGCGGCGGCGTGGTCACCGCAGGCGGCCGGGTGCTCAACGTCACGGCGGTCGGCGCCAACCTCGAAGAGGCTCGCGCCAGGGCCTATCGAGCCGCGGAGTGCATCCAGTTCCCAGGCAAGGTCTTCCGCAAGGACATCGGCACCGACGTGGTCGGCTGATGCTCGCCGCTCCGGGCGTCCCGCCCCGGTTGCGCCGCTGACGTACTTGCGACTGGACGGGCCTTCGATTGCGAGTTGAGGTTAGTCCAGCGTAAAATCTGCGTCACCGCCGCAGTATCCGATCGCCGAGCCCGGGTGGAGGATAAACCATGGTGAGCCCCGCACACTCGATCAAACCCATGCCGCGCCGATATCCCCGATCGATCTCGAATCGGTCGCTTTGCTCCTCATCGACGCGGTCGATTCGGGTGCGGCCGTTAGTTTCGTGGGGCCGCTCGCGATCGAGCAGTCACGGGCTTGGTGTCAGAAGACGGATGCGGCGTGCGGCGGTAGTTCGATTTTCCTCGTCGTCAGCGGTGACCAAGGCATCGTCGGCACGGTTCAGATGCACTGGGGGTGGGCACCCAACCAGCCGCATCGCGCGGAGATCACCAACCTGATGGTGCACAGGCGAGCTCGCGGGATGGGCGTGGGGCGACGGTTGATGGGGGCGGTTGAGACAGCCGCCCGCCAGGCCGGCGTCGGCCTGTTGACCCTCGACGGCAAACAACGCGGCGTGGCGGATCAGCTCTACGCCAAACTCGGCTGGAGACTCGCGGGCGCGATCCCTCGCTTCGCGCTGGATACCGATGGCCGAACGCCGCACGCCTCGGTGATCTACTTCAAGGATCTCTCTGAGGGCCAGGCGGAGATTTGAACTCTGGCCCAGTGAGAGACTCAAGCTCGGTTCGCGTCAGCGTGTGCCGAGGGCGCGAACTGATCGGCCGCGGTGGCTTACGGGTGCGCAGTCAGATCGGCAACGCCTGACGGTCGCGGCCCTGATGCGTTCCAGAAGAATCGGCGTTCTTGCTCAGCGATCACCGAGTCATTGATGCTCGCCTCGCGCCGCTGCATACGGCCGATCGCGTCGAACCCCGAAAGCTCGTTGCCGTAGGAGCGGTGCCACACTTTCTGAGCGTCGCGACATTCGTATAGGAAGCGCACGGCCATGCTAAACTCACGGAGGCCCCAGAGTTCCTTGACGAGCCGGTAGTCCAGCTCTTTGCCCCACTTTCTTTGCAGAAAGGCCTGGATGGCCTCCCGCCCGAAGATGAACTCGTCCCGGTTACGCCACTGGCTGTCGACGGTCTAGGCAAATGAAACCCGCGCGGGGTCACGGCTATTCCAGGCATCTTCGGCTGCTCGCACTTTGGCAACGGCCGTCTCCTTTGTGAACGGAGGCTTGATGATGGAAGGGTTATGGCTGGCGATGAGTGTCATGAAGCGCCTCAATGGATGGTAGTGGATAAGAAAACGGCACGCCGCGATTCTGCGCGGCCTGGCCGATCACTCTGTGATGCGTGAGCGCGCCCGCGTTGAGCGTGTGCAAGCCGCAAGGCTTAGCGGGAACCAGAAGTCTAGAGTACTTCGACGTGGGGACAGTCGACGTCCACATCGGCGGTGCGGTTGAAGAAGTTGGTGAAGACATTGATGGCCACGGCGGCGACGATCTCCGCGATCTCGCCGTCGCTGAAGCCCGCGTCGCGGACCTTCTTCACGTCGCTCTCGCTGACGCCGCCGCGACGATCCAGCACTGATTGCGCGAACGTCAACGCGCCACCGGTCTTGGGATCAGCCGACTCGGAACGGCGTGCCGAATCGATCTGCGACTGGTTCAGCCCAACCAGTTTGCCCAGGACCGAGTGCGTTGAGAGGTAATACGTGCAGGCGTTGCTCTCGGCCGTCAACAGCGCGACCTGCTCGCGGACCTGGGGCGAGAGCTTCGCGTGGCCGAGGGCTGAACTGAAGCCCACATACGCCTGAAGCAGGGCGGGGGAGTTGGCCATCACCATGGTCATGTTCGGCACCATCCCCAAGGCCTTCTGAAGGGCCGCGAAAATGTCCTTGTTGCTGCCGGTGGCGGTTTCAACCTGCTGGATCGGGAGACGGGCCATGTGAGTATTCCTTGGCTCAACAAGCATTGGTTCGCCTGGAGGAGTACGTCCTTTGACGGGTGGCGTGGCTGTTGGCACTCGTGCGATGTAGTCTGATCGGTCTGGATACGCCTGTGAACTAGAACTCCCACAGCTTTGATCCACACAGCATCCCAACACCGCATCCGCGTCGTCTAAGTTCATCGTGCGGGCGTCGCCATCGAAGTACGAGAGTCGTTCGGTGACGAGTGTGCGGCAGGAACCCCGACGCCCGTACACGAGCCTGCGCATGCCAGCCAGTCTTCAAAAACACTTGGTTGAAACCGCGATGAACGTCCTCGATCGCGAGGAGTTCCACGCCACCGGTCTCGACCGGATTCTCGATCAAGGCGGCCTCAGCCGCATGACCATCTAGAACCACTTCAAGTCCAAGGACGAACTCATCCTCGCGGCACTTCTGCGGCGCGACGAGTTGTTCCGCGAGTGACTACGACGGTTTGTCCGTTCACGTACGGACACGGCTCGCGAACGCCTGCTAGCGGTGTTCGACTTTCACGCCGAGTGGTTTGCGAGAAAAGAGTTCTTCGGCTGCATGTCTATCAAGGCCGTGGCTGAGTTTCCGGATCCGGCATCGGGCCCGTATCGGATCGCTCGCGAGCACAAGCGGGCGATCGTCGCTTTCCTTGGCGAGTTGTGTCGCGGGGTTGATCTCCGCGACCCCGATGGCGTGGCGGAACAGATGAACTTGCTCCTCGAAGGGGCCGTCATAACCGCGCGGGTCTCCGCCAACGGATCTGGGCTCCGCCACGATCTGGCGGCGGCCGCGCGTGTCGCCATGACGATCGCCGAGCGGCTTCTGGCGGCGACGTCGAGCGGCTGATCTCAGACCACCATCGGAAGGTTGACGCGGGGTGCGAGCTTGGCGAAACAAATATCGACAGCGTCGGTCTAGCCGAGTTGACGCGCGGAAGTTAACATTTGGAACCTCAACTCACTGCATACACGCGATAGGGACGGCGCTTCCCGTCGAAAATGGGAGTTCGACATGGCGAATCACGCAGCTCTCCAAATGACACAGTTCGGCAACCGATTCAATCCCACCAAAGACTGCGCGGGACACGCGGTCCTCGATCAGTTCCCGCTCCCAGCCCGTGTGGGTGATTATGTCAAATGGGGCTCGTAGAGCACCGGCGTCTCGATCTGGGTAGAAGCTCGTTTCGTGTGCGCTGGACGCCGGTCCTCTCGAATCCGCACCGGCCCGGGCGGGTTAAGCGGCGTCGTCAAAAGGCGATCGGCGCTCCATTGCGCGAAACCGTTCAGGGAAGTTTCCCCAAGGGAAACTCAAAGTGCGGGCGGGATGATTAGCTGATCATCGATTGGTTGAGGGCCCGGATCGGTGCCGGCGGCGTGGGCTGGCCGCAGACACTGGTAGTTGGCTCTTGGCTCCACGCGACCGACGGCACCTGTGCCACTCGGCGCGGGCGATCGCGGAATCCGTGAGGGCCCAACACGTGTCTGCAGTTCCAATCAGTCGCACAAGTGTCTCGCGCCTGGATGCCGCAGAACGCGAGATCCGCCGAGCGAGCCAGCAGCGTGCGACGGTGAAGATGCCGACGGCACAAGCTAGCCCCGTTAGTGTGGTAGGCTGCCTGCGCACGCACGCCCAAAAGTGCCCGAATGACATTGCATTTTCCTGCCTGACGAACGGCGAGTCAGAGCAAACGACCATCACCTACGCGCAACTGGACCACAAGGCTCGCGCGATTGCCGCGTGCCTGCAGGACATGGGACTGTCGGGAGAGCGCGTCGTGCTCGCGTTTCCCGCCGGTCTTGAGTTCATCGCGGCCTACTTCGGCGTGCTGTATGCGGGGTGCGTCTCGGTCCCCACGTGTGAGCCGCGACATCGCACGCTTGATGGGTTTCTTGCGATCAGCGCCGATGCCGGCGCATCCATCGCACTCAGCACAGCAGATGCGATCGTCAAGTTCAAGGCGATGAACGGTGTGGCGGAGGCTATCTCCTGGCTTGCCACCGACGGCATCGCCGACGCCAACGCGGGGCGCTGGATTGAGCACGACCCAACGTCGGGTGATCACGCGATGATCCAGTACACATCGGGCTCCACCAGCCGGCCCAAAGGGGTCCTGCTCAGTCACGGCAATCTCTTCGCGAACAGCCGTGCCATCAGCCAGGCGTTCGCAATCTGCAACGACTCCAAGGGCGTCTTCTGGCTACCCACCTATCACGACATGGGACTGATCGGCGGCGTTCTGGTTCCGGTCTTTTCTGGAAGACCCAGTATTGTTATGGCCCCCGCGATGTTCCTCCACAATCCCTTCCTATGGCTCGACGCTATCAGCAAATCGCGAGCGACCATCTCCGGCGGCCCCAACTTCGCCTATGACCTCTGCGTCCGCAAGATCACCGCCGAACAACGCAAGACTCTCGATCTCTCTTCGTGGGCAGTGGCATTCATCGGGGCTGAGGCCGTTCAGCCTGACACGCTTGCCCGGTTTGCGGAGGCGTTCGCGCCGTGCGGCTTCAACCCTCGCGCGTTCTATCCATGCTACGGCTTGGCGGAGGCGACGCTCATGGTGACCGGGCCCAAGTCGGGCGCTGGCGGTGCCGTCCACGCGTTCAGTAGCGAAGCCCTGACTCGGAACCGAGTCGAGCCGCTCATTGACGCCCCGTTGACCGCTCCGCGCGCACATCGACTTGTCGGGTGCGGAACACCAGTGGGCACGCTCCGCATCGCCGTTGTAGACGCCGCGACCAATCTACCCGTCGCGCCGGACCGCATCGGTGAAATCTGGGTCGCTGGCGATTGCATAGGTGTCGGCTACTGGCGTGACCCGCAGCGCACGGCCGCGAAGTTTCAAGCCCGGCTCGGCAACAACGGGGGCGGCCCCTTCCTGCGAACGGGCGACGTGGGCTTTACCCACGCAGGGCAGCTATACATCACCGGACGGGTCGACGACCTCATCATCGTTCGCGGTGTCAACCACCATCCGCAGGACATCGAGGCCACGGCGCGGGCAAGCCATCCGCTCCTCGAGTCGGGCCTGGGCGCGGCGTTCGCCTTCGACGATGCGGGCGTGCAGCGTCTGGCCCTTGTGCAAGAGGTCGAGCGCGACGGCAGCGATGATCTGGACCTTGTGATCGGTGCTGTCCGTGCCTCGGTGATTGAGGTGCATGGCCTGAAGCTCGACGCGGTCGTGTTGATCCGCTGCGGAACGATTCCCAAGACTTCGAGCGGCAAGGTCCGGCGGCACGCTAGTCGCGATGCCTTCCTGACAGACCAACTCAGGCCCGTCGCGCAGCATCGCGTGCAAGTGGGTTCGGTTGATGGACCGCCTCGAGAGCCCCTGCCCGTTCTCCCGCAGGCCTCGGCCTTGGTTGTGGTTTGCCAGCATGCGCTTGCCATCTCGGGCATCAGCCTCGCTGACATCACGCCCGAATCGCCGATCTCGGCGCTGGGCCTCGATTCACTGCAGCGCGTTGAACTCGTCGCGGCGCTGGATCGGAGGTTTGGCCGGCACCTTCCCGACGCGGTGTACAGCCAGGCGATAACCCTGGGCGAACTGGCCGCCGCCGTAGAGAAGCACCTGATCAATCACCCCAAAGCCCAGGCTCACACGCGCGAGATCCCGGCAGCGCATCACAACGTCTCGCTATTTCCCGAGTATCTCGAGCTCAAGCGGCAGGAGCGCATGCTGCTGGCCGTGTCCGAGTGCAACCCTTACTTTCGGGTTGACGAGGGTCACGACCCGCAGGCGCCCTGTGCCGCTGGACGTTCGCGCATCGACGGGCGGGAGTTGACCAACTTCTGCGTATATGACTATGTCGGCATGGCGCAGGACCCGACGGTCATCGCCGCGACCAAGGCCGCGATCGATCGTTACGGCACCGGCGCTGGCGCGAGCCGCTTGGTCTCTGGCGAGAAGCAGATCCACGGCGACTTGGAGCGTTCGCTGGCCGGGTTCCTCGGCGCGCCCGCGTCGCTCGTCTTCGTATCCGGGCACGCGACCAACGTGACCACGATCGGGCACATTCTGGGCCCGGGCGACCTCATCGTGCACGACGTTCTCGCCCACAACTCGATTCTTCAGGGCGCGCGTCTCTCGGGTGCCACCTGCCGCGGCTTTGCGCATAATGATTGGGTCGCTCTGGACGCGCTTCTCGCCGGCGTCCGCCACGACTTCCGCCGCGTGCTAATCGCCCTTGAAGGCGTTTACAGCATGGATGGCGATTACCCCGACCTGGCCCGCTTTGTGGCCGTCAAGAAGAAGCATCGGGCGATGCTCATGGTGGACGAGGCCCACTCCTTGGGTACCATGGGCGCTACCGGGCGCGGACTGGGCGAACACGCTGGTGTCGACCGTGCTGATGTCGACTTGTGGATGGGCACGCTTTCCAAATCACTCGCTAGTTGCGGCGGATACGTCGCAGGGTCGGTCCAGCTCATCGAGTACCTCAAGTACACCGCCCCGGGGTTTGTGTACAGCGTCGGCATTCCCCCATCTAACGCGGCCGCCGCGCTGGCCGCGCTGACGCTCCTGGAGCGCGAGCCGCAGCGAGTCACCCGGCTCCGCGAGCTCTCCACGCTCTTCCTCGACTTGACGCGTGAGCGCGGGCTCGACACGGGCCTCGCCAGCGGCAGCCCCGTGGTGCCTGTGATCGTCGGCAGCTCGGTGAAATGCCTTCTGCTCTCGCATGCCCTGTTTCGACGTGGTATCAATGTTCAACCGATCCTGCACCCGGCCATTCCGGAGCACGCCACACGCCTGCGGTTCTTTGTCACGACCAATCACACGGAGGCGCAGATCAGGAGTACTGTCGACGCGGTCGCCGAGGAGATAGCGCGACTCTAACAGGACGGCCCCGCCGAATCGAAATACCACTTCATGCCCGACGCCCAACACGCCATCGTGGTTGACCAGCTGTGCAAACGCTACGGCGACGTGCTGGCAGTGGATCGCGTTTCATTCACAGTGAGCGTGGGCGAGGTCTTCGCGTTCGTCGGTCCCAACGGCGCGGGCAAGAGCTCCACAGTCGAGATCATCGAGACAATCCGTCGGCCGACGTCGGGGAGCGTCTCGGTGCTTGGTATGGATGTCGGTGCCTCCAAAGCCGAGGTCGTCCGCCGCATCGGCGTGCTCCCCCAGGGGTTCACGTCGTTCGACCGCCTTACCGTGCGTGAGACGCTTTGGTACTACGCGAAGCTGTTCGGAAGCCGTGCCGACCTCGACGGCCTGATGGACCTCACCGATCTGCGCGACAAGGCCAATACTCGGTTCAGCACTCTCTCCGGCGGTCTGAAGCAGCGCGTCGGCATCGCCGCCGCCCTCGTCAACGACCCTGAGGTCGTGTTTCTGGACGAACCCACCACGGGATTGGACCCGCAAGCACGGCGGCAGGTCTGGGAAGTGCTCAAGGGTCTCAAAGCACGCGGAAAGACCGTCTTTCTCACCACGCATTACATGGAAGAAGCCGAGCTCTTGGCCGACACCGTGGCGATCATCTCCAAGGGGCGGATCGTCGCTATCGACTCGCCAGCTCGCCTTACAGAGACCCACGGCAATCATCTTCGGATCACGCTCAAGTCTGTTGGCGCCAAGGTGATCGACGTGATTGAGAGCATGGGATTCAGCCCCGCCCGGGTGGGACACGAGACCACCCGCATCTCCGTGGGCAGCGCGGACGATGTACGCCGCATCCTTGGGGAGGTTCATAAGGCCGGCGTTTCTCTGGGTGGCCTCGAGGTGCGTAAGCCAAACCTCGAAGAGGTGTTCCTCAAGCTCACCGACGGACATCTCGACGGCGGGGCGAAAGCAGGCCACGGATGAGCCCGCGCATCATCAACGCGAATCTCGTCGTCAGACTGAAGAGTTTCTATCGCGAACGGGCGGCACTGTTCTTCACGGTCGCGTTCCCCGTGATCCTCGTGTTGGTGTTCGGAACGATCTTTACAAAGCCCGAGTCACTTAGCTTCGACCTACCCGTGCAGGATAACAGTCGCAGCGAAGCCTCCACAAGGTTGATTGAAGGCCTCATGAAGGATCGGGCGTTCAAGGTAACACCCATCCCTATCAACGCCGACCCCACGCAGTACGCTAGGGAGCACAAGCTCAACCTCGTACTGGTGATCCCAGCGGAAGCTCAGAGCCTTTTGGAGCAGCGCATCGCGGGGATGAACCCGGGCATCGTCGTGCCGCTGACATATGTTTATGACCCCAGCTCGACGGCGGTGAATACGAAGATCCAACTCCTCAATATGATGGTGGCCGCGGCGAACCAGGCGGCCGTGGGTGCCACGCCGGTGTTCACGCTCGTGCCCGCGTCGATCTTGCAACGACGGTACCGCTTTATCGAGTTCTTCGTCCCGGGCATCATCGCCATGGCGATCATGACATCGTGCCTCTCGAACACCCTCAACATGAACGCGGAACTCCGTCAGAAGGGCATCCTGCGGAAGCTTGCAACCACACCGATCACGCGCGCCGAGTGGCTGGTCTCCAGCATCCTCTATCAGGTCATCCTCTCCGTTGTCTCGACGGCCGCGATCCTCATTGTTAGTTTCCTGGCCTTCGATGTCCGGCTGCACCTCGGCTCTTGGCTCGCACTCATCATTGTTGCCCAGGTCATCGCCTTCGTGGGTATCGGAATGCTGCTCTCCCCATTTGCCAGGGAGGCCGAGAGCGCGTCGGCGGTTGCCAACGCTTTCCTGTTCCCGATGATGTTCCTCTCGGGCACATTCTTCCCCGTAGAGATGATGCCGGGCTTTCTGCAGGCCTTCGCCAAGTTGCTCCCGCTCTACTACGTGAACGAAGCACTGCGCGCCTCCATGATCTTTGTCGATGGCCCGGCCACGCTCTGGAACGCGGGCATCACCGTAGTGTTCGCTACCGTCGTGTTCGTCGCCGGTGCGGTGCGGACGCGCTGGGGCGACGAGGGACCGTGACCATGCCCAAGCGCATCCTCTTCATCTGCGGCTCAATGAACCAGACCACGCAGATGCACCAGGTGTCACGGCATTTGACCGAGTATGAGCAGGCCTTCACGCCGTACTACTGCGATGGCGTGCTCGAAGTGCTCCGCCGGATGAAGCGGCTGGAGTTCACCATCCTCGGCGACAAGCTCGCCCGACGGTGCGAGCAGTATCTGCGGGAACAGAATCTCACGATCGACTACCGGGCAAGAAGCCGAGTGTACGACCTGGTAGTTACCTGCTCCGATGTGTTCGTCCAGAAAAACATCCGCGCCTGCAGGATTGTGCTGGTTCAAGAGGGCATCACCGATCCCGAGGACATTAACTTCCGCCTCGTGCAGCGGCACCGCTGGCTGCCGCGCTGGATCGCGGGAACGGCCGCGACGGGCCTCAGTGACGCATACTGCGCGTTCTGCGTCGCCAGCGAGGGATACCGCGACTTCTTCACCCGTAAGGGAGCGAGCGCAGCGAAGATCGTGGTCACCGGCATTCCCAACTTCGATAACTGCGGACGATACCTGGCCAACACGTTTCCGCATCGTCACTACGTGCTGGTCTGCACGTCGCCCTTGCGGGAGATTTTCCGCGGCGAGGACCGCAAAGCCTTCATCCTCAGCGCGGTCAAGATCGCCGACGGTCGCCCGATGATCTTCAAGTTCCACCCCAACGAGAACCTCGCGCGGGCCTCGGCTGAAGTGAAAGAGCATGCCCCGGGCGCCCTCGTGTTCTCGAGCGGGAGCGCCGAGGAGATGATCGCCAACTGCGACGTGCTCATCACCCGGTACTCATCCACCGTGTTCGTCGGCCTGGCGCTGGGTAAAGAGACCTATTCAGATTTCCCCATGGACGAGCTGCGCCGGCTGATTCCGGAACAGAACGACGCTGCGGCGGCGAACATCGCGGCCGTCTGTCGGCGGATGATCGAAGCCAAGGTGCCTGCATGACCAGCCCAGTGACCGTTCGAGCGGCGACATCATGGCGCGATCGGCAGTGCTTCCAGCGCCTCCCGTGGATGATCTACGCGGGCGACCCCAACTGGGTCCCGCCCATCCTGTCGCAGGAGCGGAATCTGCTTGGCTGGCGCGATTGGCGAGGGCGGCATCATCCGTTCTTCGAGCACGCGGAAGTGGTGACGCTCCTGGCCGAGCGCGGCGGGGTCGCCGTTGGCCGCGTCGCCGTCTTCGTCAATGCGGTTCACAACCGCAAGTACAACGAGCAGCGCGGTTTCTTCGGCTTCTTCGAGTGCATCGACGACGCGGTCGTGGCGATGACGCTCTTCGACGCCGCCCGCGACTGGCTGCGCTCACGCGGCATGACCGCGTGCCGCGGCCCCGTCAACCCGTCGCTGAACTACACGTGCGGCCTTCTCGTCGACGGCTTCAGTGCGCCCCCAGTCTTCCTGATGACCTACAACCCGCCCTACTACGCCGGCCTGATGGAAGCGTGCGGCTTCAGCCAGTCGCAGGACCTCTACGCTTACGAGATGGACGTGGCGCTGCTGGCCCAGTTGGTCGATCGCTACAAGCCCGCGATCATGTCCGCGCTCGACGGCCGCGGGCTGACGGTGCGTCCGTTCAACCCTTCGCGTTTCGCCGAAGAGATACAGACTTACATCAAGCTGTACAACAGTGCTCTAGATGGCACGTGGGGTTTCACGCCGCTGCAAGAGGGCGAGGCGAAGCAGATCGCCGCGGACCTGCGTCACATCATCGCCCCGCAGTTTGCCGCGTTCGCGATGGTGGATGGCAAGGAGATCGGCGCGGTGCTGGCACTTCTCGATTACAACCAGATCATCCGCAAGATCAACGGCCGCCTCTTCCCCTTCGGCCTCCTGAAGCTGATGCGAGGCCGCAGGCGGATCGACGTCGCCCGTGGGATGGCCGTGACGATGATCCCCGCGTATCAGCATTCGGGGCTCTCGATCGTGCTGCTCGACCAACTCGTCGGCGCCGCCAAGCCGTGGGGCCTCAAATGCTGGGAGTTCTCGTGGGTGCTTGAGAGCAATACGAGTTCGCGCGGGACGCTCGAACGCCTCGGCACCAAACGCAGCAAGACCTACCGCATCTATGACTGTGTGCTGTGAGCCCCGGTTCAGATCCACCCGGCATCGCGGTACCACCGCACCGTGTCGCTCAAGCGCGCGGGGAGCGGGGCGGCGGGTGACCAACCGAGTTGCCGCCGAGCCTTCTCCGACGAACACATCCACGAACCTGCGAGCACATCGGAGATCTTGTCGCTGTTGAGCCACATCGGCCGCCCGCGAAGTCGGGATAAGGCGTCGGCGAAAGGGCCGATCGACCGCATCACGCGTTCCGGCAAGCACACGATCCGGACCCGCTCTTTGCCCAGGGCGTGGGCCAACGCACGGCCGAGCGCGATATGCGAAAGTTCTTCCGCCGCCGAAAAGTAGATGCCGCGTCCAGCAGGATCGCCCGCCGAGCCGCCGGCAGCGAGCCGCTCGCCCTTCTCCGCCGCGAGCAAGATGAACTCGACGAGGTCCTGTGCCGCGATGACCGAGATGCGCTGATCGCCGCGCCCGGGCACGAAGTGGAGGCCGAACCGGGCAATCGGTTTGAACATCTCCAGTACCGCCCGGTCTCCCGCCCCAAATACGACGCTCGGCCGCACAATGGTGATGGGCACCACGCTGGCGAACTGCGCGACGGCACGCTCCCCGCCGAGCTTGCTACGCCCGTACGCGGAAACCGGCCGAGCCGGATCGTTCTCGACACTCGGCTCTCCTTCCGCAGGCCCCGCCGCGGCGAGCGACGACACGAGCAGAAGCACCGGCGGCTCCGCCTGCTCGCCGCACGCCGCCGCGATCGTCGCAGCGCCGCCCTCGTTCACCCGCGTGTACTCCGCAGGCCGCACCGCTCGAACAAGCCCCGCAAGATGGAACACAGTTCGGGCGTTCGAAGCCGCGATGGCGCGGGAGACCTCCGCTCCATCCGTCACATCGCAAGTGATCAGCGCCGCCCCCGCGTCACGCAGTTCGGCTACCTGCGACGACGCTCGTACCAGGCACGTCACCCGGCTACCGCCCGCGATGAGCCGACGGACCAGGTGCAGCCCGATGAACCCGGTTCCACCGGTGACGAGCACAGATTGAGATGCTTCAGTGTTCATGCTGGAAGGACCAAGCGTGATGACTCGGCCTCATCGTACTGGACTAACCGCAGCGTAGCGAAAATTGGCTGGGCCGCCAGAGACGAGGTAGTGCAATGCGTGAGCGGGTGTGGCAGCTTGAATGGTCAGCTCAGTGCCTCGCTGATCAAACCTCCGGCCGACAGGGGTTAATCGGCGGGCTGGCGGAAGCAAAGCGGACGGCGGTCGCTTCAAGCGCGGGTGGCCTGTCGCCTTCGCCACCCCACACCCGCGCGCTCTTGACTGCGCGTTGGTCTGGTGTTGAACACCGGCGTTCGCAGCGGGGGCCAGTTGCGAACGCCGGTTCGATGGACTGACTCTCGCGGCGTTGCCGCCCGGTCTGCTGAGGCTCGCTTCTTCTTGGGTGCCTTGCCGCCGAACAACGCCTTGCAGGCCGCGGGCTCGGCGGGCGCAGCCAGGTTGATCGGCCCCCAGGTGCTTGGCCTGAACCCGGCAGCATGTTGCCCATGATGCCGATGGTACCAAGCGTGTTCGGGTGCCCCACCTCGCCAAATCTCAATCACTGTGACCAAATGCTCTGAGAGATCTACTAAGGCGTTCATGTTTTCTCTTTCAACTATGGCCATTGCCGCCGCAAGACCTCAACCCTCCCCCTACCC
>ENA-ORBV01004661-ORBV01004661.1-microbial-mat-metagenome-genome-assembly--contig:-NODE-4661-length-26043-cov-4.683856_pt1 | contig 26043 bp, 22 predicted proteins | sample MGYA00237777_ERZ505514 | MGnify/ENA primary metagenome ERZ505514 (study PRJEB26160, sample SAMN06269048) | microbial mat metagenome | isolation source: Oligotrophic lake microbial mat | place... | reverse complement strand
GGTCTGCCGCGCGTCACCGAGCTGTTCGAAGCCCGTCCGCCGAAGGATCCCGCCGTCATGGCCGAGATCGACGGCATGGTCGACTTCGGCGAGCGCAAGCGCGGCAAGCGGACCATCGTGGTCAAGGCCGACTCGGGCACCGAAGTCGAGCACAGCATCCCCCAGGGCAAGCACTACCGCGTCCACAAGGGCGATCGGGTCAAGGCCGGCGACGCGCTGGTCGACGGCGTACTGAACCCCAAGGATCTGCTGCGCATCTGCGGTGAAGAAGCCCTGCAGGACTACCTGCTGCATGAAATCCAGTCGGTCTATCGCGCCCAGAACGTGCGCATCGACGACAAGCACATCGAAGTGATCATCCGCCAGATGACCCGCAAGATCGATGTGCAGGATCCGGGCGACCTGCCCTACCTCCAGGGTCAGTTGGTCGACCGCACCCGCATCCGCGAAGAGAACCAGCGGGCCCTCGCCGATGGCCGCCGTCCGGCAACCTTCGAGCCAAAGCTCATGGGCATCACCCGCGCGGCATTGCAAAGCGAATCATTCATCTCGGCGGCCTCCTTCCAGGAGACCACCAAGGTGCTGGCCGATGCCGCGCTGGCTGGCCGTCGCGATCCGTTGCTTGGACTCAAGGAAAACGTCATCCTTGGTCACCTCATTCCCTGCGGCACCGGTTTCGGGATCTACAAGACCCTGCAAATCGACAAGCTTGGGACCCCTGTTGCATTCCCCGATACCCCCGCTATCGTCCGCGCCCCCGCCGGATCCGTCCGCGCCGCCGACAAGGAGCAGATCAGTGCCGACCATTAATCAGTTGATCCGGAAGGGCCGCGAAACGAGCCTCCGCAAGACCAAGAGCCCTCAGCTTGAAAGCAACCCTTTCAAGCGCGGCGTGTGTCTTCAGGTCAAAACCATGACACCGAAGAAGCCGAACTCGGCGCTGCGCAAGATCGCCCGCGTGCGGCTCTCGAACGGCAAGGAAGTCACCGCCTATATCGGTGGTGAGAAGCACAACCTCCAGGAACACAGCCTCGTGCTGATCCGCGGCGGTCGCGTGCATGACCTTCCCGGCGTGCGCTATCACATCGTTCGCGGCAAGCTCGACTGCCAGGGCGTCCAGGGCCGCAATCAGGGTCGTTCGCTCTACGGCACCAAGCGTCCGAAGAAGAAGTGATCGGATAGTTTTGGTTGGGGGGCACCGCCCCCCAACAACGGCCTTCGGCCTGCCCCCGCAGTTTCGCTTGGGGGGGCCGACGCCCCCCAAGAACGGTCCTGCGGACCTGCCCCCAGTTCTTAGTTTTCAATCCGATCTAACCCGCGGCGACAGCCGCAGTACCTCCTGGGCACAAGTCCTAGGATAAAGGGAAACAAACATGGCCTTCCCCCCACGTAAGCCCCGTCACGACGAACCCACCGGCGAAGAGCTGCAGGAAGCTGCCGCCGCCGTTGCTGGCGAAGCTGCCGCTGTGGTGGTCAACGAAGACGGTTCGATCACCGTTGCCGACAGCACGCTCGCGAAGGGCCCCGCGCCCCAGCGTTGGACCGGCGGCGGGGTCAAGCCGGACGGCCGTTACAACAGCCTGCTGGTCTCCAAGTTCGTGAACTGCCTGATGTACGACGGCAAGAAGGTCACCGCTGAAGCGATTTTCTACGGCGCGATGAAGCAGATCGCCGACAAGCTCAAGGCCGACCCGCTGCCGGTCTTTGAGCAGGCGCTCGAAAACGTCAAGCCGCTGGTGGAAGTCCGTTCGAAGCGCATCGGTGGTGCGAACTACCAGGTGCCCGTCGAAGTGAACCGTAAGCGTCAGCAGACCCTCGCCATCCGTTGGATTCTTGAAGCCGTGCGTACCCGCAAGGGCCGCCCGATCGCTGAGAAGCTCGCGCAGGAACTGACCGACTGCTACAACAAGACCGGTACGACCATCCAGAAGCGTGAGAACACGCATCGTATGGCCGAGGCCAACAAGGCGTTCAGTCACTTCGCCTAAGCGCGACGTACCAGCTGGCTGTGCAGCAGCACAGCCGAATCATCACGGGGGAGCGGATTTCCGCTCCCCCGTTTTGTTTGGTCTGCCCTTTGTCGCTCCCTGGGACCGCGCGTTGGTAGAGCGCTTTGATGTCAGGTCGCATGGCTCTCAAGAGGAAGCTCCCTCTACCGGCGAACAACTGAACGCTTGAACTGTCCGCACCGGACGGCAACTTCCGCCGCATGGCGCTCCCAGCATGTTGTGACTGGCCGGAGCGTGGGCGAGCGGGACTCACGCTGTTCGAGGTTCTGGTCGCCGTCGGCATCGTGGTGCTGCTGGCCGGGCTGCTGTTGCCGACCATCGGATGGATGCGCACCAAGGCCAAGCAGACCGCGTGCAGCAGCAACCTGGCGCAGCTCGGTGGGGCGATCCTGATCTACGCTGAACACGAAGGCGGCCGACTGCCGGCGAGCCAGAATTGGCGAGCGACCAGACCGGAACGTAGCAGTGCCTGGTTCGCGCAATTGCCGCGTCTGATGAGCGAACGGAAGATCAATCGGCCGGGAACGATTTTCCAATGTCCGTCGTTCAACGGCGCGCCCCCTGGGCTCATCAGCAACGAAGTACCCAAGAGCTACAAGATGAATGAAGACCTTGATCGGGTGCGAGGTCCTGGGCGCAGTTACCGCCACAAGCCATTCTTCATCAACCACCTCAGCGATGCGCAGCAGGTGGTGCTGTTCTTCGACGGCATCTCCACCGGGGGGAAAGGGCAGTGGGGTTATGGCGGAACGGCTGAGATCGATGATTCACGGCATCTCAGCTGGGTCGGTGTGCTGATGGCCGATGGGCGTGTCGTGCGGACCTTGCCCACGACTGAGATTCGCACTGGCTCATCGTCAGTGCGGTGGATCAGTGCCGACTGGAAGTGAGGTCCACCGCTGGCCAGTCGGCTGAGGGTGCGTACATCACGGGGCATGCCCACGCAGCGTTACCATTTCTCCGGCATCGCCGGTGCCGGCATGAATCCGCTCGCCCAGCTCATGCGCGCCTGGGGCCATACGGTGCAGGGCAGTGATCGCTCGATCGATCAGGGCAAACATCCAGAACTGGTGGCGCGTCTGCAGGCGCAAGGCATCACCGTGCTGCCGCAGGATGGCAGCGCTGTGGTCGCAGGGATCGACCGCTTCATCTACTCCACCGCGGTGGAGCAGGACACCCCTGAAATGCGTGCGGCGAAGCAGCACGGCGCCACCTTGGTATCGCGCCCGGCGTTGTTGGCGGAGGTCATCAACGCCGGCAAACCGGGTGTCGCCATCGCCGGTACGTCAGGCAAAAGCACGGTGACCGGCATGGTCGCGTGGATCCTGCGCCGCTGCCGTGTACCAGCGACGATCCTGGCGGGTGCGCCGTTGGCGGGCGATAGCGCGGGTGGTGGATTCATCGCTGGTCCGCCGGACGGAGCGGTGGTGGCAGAGGCTTGTGAGGCCAGCGGTGCGCTCGCGGACTACCATCCGGGCATCGGTTTGATTCATAACATCACCCGCGATCACGCGGAACTCGCTGACCTGCATCGCCAATTCGATCCGTTCGCAGCACAGAGTCGCTTGCTGCTGGTGAATGCCGGCTGCGCTGAAGCGCTGAAAGCTGCCGCCGATCATCGCAACGTACGCCGCTATGGCCAAGGTGGCGCCGCCGAGTACCCGCTCGAAGTCATCGCCATCGGCCCAGAACGGTCGCAGGGCATTGTCGGTCTGCCGCAGGGGGGCGAGGTCGCACTCGATCTGCCGCAACCCGGTGCACACAATCTGGAAAACGCCGCCGCCGCGCTCGCGGTGTGTTGTGAACTTGGCGTCGCTCCAGCGGCGATCGTCATGGCGCTGCGTGAATTCCCCGGTGTCGCCCGGCGTTTCGAGGTCATCGGCACCACCGACACCGGCATCCGCGTAGTCGACGACTACGCGCACAACGGCGAGAAGATCCGCGCAGCGTTGCTCGCCGCCCAGGCTGGTTGCAACCGGCTGGTGGCGATTTTTCAACCACACGGTTTCGGCCCGGCGCGTTTCCTGCGTCCGGAACTGAAAGAGATCCTGCCGCGTGTGCTGCGTCCGCAGGATCGTTTCTGCTACGGCGAGATCTTCTATGCCGGCGGCACGGTGGCGCAGGACATCAGCAGCCGCGATCTGGTTGCGGATCTGCCGGCGCGCCTGAAGTGTGGGTATGCAGCGAACCACCAGGACCTGCTGACGTGGGCCGCCGAGGTGGCTATCCCAGGCGACACGGTGCTGCTGATGGGTGCGCGCGATCCGGAACTGCCGCGCTTGGCGCGTGCGCTGCACGGGATGTTGTGAAGTCGTTGCGATCGACGGCGTGGGCGAGCGATGAAAGGCCCTGATCCGCTCACTGATCTGGCCGCGCTGCTCCCGGACGGCGAGGCGTTCCTGCGTACGCTCAGCGGCCCGTTCCGGCGCGCGATCCGCGTACATCCGCGGCGCGGGACGCCGAGCGGGTGGGGCGACCTCACGCCAATACCCTGGAATCCCGGCAGTTTTTTCACGCCTGCCGACTGCGACCCCGGCGACTTCCTCGACTACCACACTGGCACGATCTATCCGCAGGACGCGGCCAGCCAGGTGCCGGTGCTGCTGCTCGCGCCGCAACCCGGCGAGGTCATGGTCGACACCTGCGCCGCACCCGGATCGAAGTCAACGCAGATTGGCATCGCGTTGGGCGATGAGGGTCTGCTGGTGTGTTGTGACTCGGCAGCACCACGCCGTCGTGTGCTGGCGGAAAATCTTTCTCGTCAGGGCATCACTGCGGGCATCGTCACGCCAATGCCCGTGCACGTGCTGGCTGAACGTCACCCGCACGTCGCCGACGGTGTGCTGGTCGATGCGCCCTGCAGTGGCCATGACGCGCGTTCAGCGAAACAGGTCGCGCGCATGGCGGAACGTCAGCTCGCGCTGCTGAACGATGCGGCGCGGCTGGTACGTGGCGGCGGTCGCTTGGTCTACAGCACCTGCACGCCTTACGTCGCGGAAAACGAAGGCGTCATCCAGGCCTTCTTAAGCGCCCACCCTGGGTGGCGCGTTGATCCACTGGAGTTGCCTGGATGCGACAGCGATCGTGCTGGTCTGGGTGCGCTACGCCTGTGGCCACAACGCCAAGGTACCGAGCCGTTCTTCGCCTGCCGTTTACGCGCCCCCGACGACTTACCGGCACATGATTCCCTGCGTGGGCGTGAACCGACCAAGGCGCCGTTGCTGAGCCGTTGGTTGCCGACGTCGTCGCTCTACTGTTGGAACAATGGTCGCACGCATTTTATCGCGACCACTGCGGCAGCGTCGTGTGCCCTGCCGTCGGAAGCGCGAGGCTTGGTGTTGGCGCACGGTGAGGGCGGCCCAGAACCCTGGGCAACCCAGGCACTCATCGATCGCGGTGCACTCAGCACCACGGTGGATGCCGATGTGGCAAAACGCTTATGGTCTGGCGAGTCGGTGTCGCTTTCAGCACCAGCGGACACCCTGGTTCGCAACGTCACCGGCGCACCCCTCGGAATACTCAGCGGCGCTGGCGATCTCCGTCGGCTGAGCCTGCCCAGTCGGTTGTTCCGCGCCAATCTGCGCTGATACCCGTCAGGGCACCGGTTTTTCTGCCGTCGTTTCTGCGGCTGGCGTCGGTGCTGTCGGCGCCGCCTTGTCGGTGGGCGTGGTCGGAGCAGGTGGCTCCGCTGGAGCGGCAGGCTCAGCCGGTGTCGCCGTAGCCGGTTTGGTCGCCGGCTTGCCATCCCCACCGAACATCACGAAGCCGATGATCGCCACGGCAAACATTCCGACGAGCATTAACCACACCAGGAGCCGTTCACGCGTGGTGGTATGCACCACCTTCTTGCCGTCGACTTCGCTGCTGGTGCCGCCCAAGCGACTTTCGAGGAAACCGACGATATTGCGGAAGTCTGACGCGCCGCTGCCGCTGCTGCTGCTGCCGGTGGCCGAACTGGACGACCCGGTTTTTCCCCGGCTATGTGCTCCGGTGATGATCCGTCGCAGGTCGGCGACGATCTCACGCGCGTGTTGATAACGCTGTTCACGATGCGGCTGCATCAGCTTCTTGATGATGGCGATGGTCGGCTTGCCACAGCTGGTCGGCAGTTCGAAATGTGCCTTGCCCCCTAGGTGGCCGTTAGCGACCTGGACCATGGTGCCGGTGTAGGGTAGTTGACCAAATGCGAGTTGGTAGCCGATCACGCCGAGCGAGTAGAGGTCGCAGCGGAAGTCGACGGTGACGCCGGGCGTCAGGCTTTCTGGTGACATGTAGGCCGGCGAACCGACCATGACCTTCTCGCGCGTCAGCGCTTCAGCACCGTCTTCTTTCGCCAAACCAAGATCGGCGATCTTCAGCACGCCTTTGCGATTCAGCAGCAGGTTCGCCGGCTTGAGGTCGCGGTGGATGATGCCTTCGTCATGCGCCGTGACGAGCGCGTTGGCGACCGCCAGCAACACGCGCTGCACCGTGGTTTCGCTCACCGCATCGTTGCGTCGGCGAAGGTACTCCTCAAAGGAGAATCCATCCACTAACTCCATCACCATGTACGGAACACCGTCCTTGTCGCCGAAATCGAGCACGCGCACGATGCCGGGATGGTTCAGTCGCGCAGCGATCTGCGCTTCGCGGCGAAAACGTTCAAAGTAGCGGTGGGCCACGCCGTTGACGGCGTCGATCTTGAGCACCTTCACCGCGACGTTCATGCCCAGGGTCAGGTGGTGGCCTTGGTAGACCACGCCCATGGCGCCTTCGCCGAGAAATTTATCGAGGCGAACATTGCCAAGGACTTGGCCAGAGGAAATCTCGCTCACGACCGGCCTCCGCGGATGTTATCGGCAAGCTGATCAAGTTGCCCCGACGTATGCCGCACCGTGTCGAACGACTTGACGATGCGCGGTAATGCGGCGGTCAGGGCATCGATGCGACCTTGGACCAAGCGCATGAGGTCGGTGAGCATGGCATTGGAGCTGCTCTGATGGTCGTTTTCGCGGAGGAATTTCAGGACGTTCTCTAAGGTTTCGCGGGTGGCTTTCAGTTCTTCCAATGACGTGGTGGCCGTCGTCGTTCCCAGATGTTGCTGCTCCAAGAGCGAATGTTTCAAGCTCTCGATGGTCTGGGCCCATGCCTCAGCATTACGTTTGGCTCCCGCGTGGCGATTGACCAGCACCTTCACTGCCCGGGCCAAGGCCACGAGGTCGCCTTCGCGCACGTTGTCGAGCTGCACCCCGGCTTTGTCTTTGCCGGCAACCGCGCTGACTACCGCTTTGGTCAGGTCGAGCATCGGATCATCGACCTTGTGCTCGCTGTAGTTCATGCCGACTTCTTCTTCCGCCGGGCCGATGCGCAGCGAGCTGATACGTCCGACAAACTTCCACAGCAGCAGGCCAACGACGTAACTCCACACCACCGCAGTGGTGGCGCCGATCACCTGGACCAGTACCAGATTTCCACGGCTGATGTCCCAGTCGGTCAGGTAACGCGATTCGCAAAAGATACCGGTGGCGACCACGCCAGCGAAACCGGCGAAGCCGTGGACCGGAACCGCGCCGACCGCGTCGTCCAGGCGCCAGCGTTCCATCAGGCGGCTACCAATCACCACCGCCGTACCGCCGATGATGCCGATAAGTGCAGATGCGGTCGGCGTCACGCAGTCGGCACCGGCGGTGATCGCCACCAGACCGCCAAGTACACCGTTCAGAATGAGGTCAGCCTCGGCCAAACCGCCAGTGGCCCAGATCAATAACATCGCCGCCAGACCGCCGAAACAGGCGGCATTGAGCGTGTTAACGATGATCGTTGCGGTCTGCGGGCCCAGCGGCGCGGAACCACCGTTGAAGCCGATCCAGCCGAAGGCCAGAATCACCACGCCGATCGACACCAGTGGCAGGCTCGACGCTGGGATGCGGTGCGCCTTCCCTTGCGCATCGAATCGACCGAGGCGAGCGCCTAGCACATGGATGCCCGCCAGCGTCACACCAGCGCCGACCAGGTGCACCACGGATGAGCCGGCGAAGTCGTGGTATTTGAGCTGAGCCAGCCACCCACCGCCCCACACCCAATGTCCAAACACCGGATAAATCACCAAGGCCACACCGATGGTGACGAGGACATAGGCCATGAAGCGGCAACGCTCAGCCACGCCTCCAGATACGATGGTTGCTGCGGTATTACAGAAGGTCACCTGGAAGAGAAAAAACGCCATGGTGGTGACGCTGATGGTGGCGGTTGCCGGATCGATATTGGTCAGGAACAACGTCGGTGTGCCGATGATGCCCCAGCCGCCGACTTGGACGCTGGTGCCGAACATCAGCGAATACCCGACGACGAAAAATACCGCGAACGACACACACAGGTCGATGATGTTCTTCAGCGCGACGTTGATCGAGTTTTTGTAACGCACGGAACCGGTCTCGACCGCGGCGAACCCGGCTTGCATGAAGAGCACCAGCCCGGAACAGACCAGGAGCCACGCAAGTTTCGCCAAGTCCGATGCGCCGGTGATCCCGGCGGCGATAGCTTCTTGTTCCATGACGATCCAACCCTTGTGCACCACGCGGTTCGCTGGGCGCGGTGAAGTGTGCATGGTAACGATCTGGCACAGGCATCGTCAAGGCGGGTATGACTGTTCGGTTACGTTACATAATCTGACCGCCGATGTCGCCGGACAGCGACCGATGGCAACAATGGCGACATTCTCGCTATGCCAGTGTCCTGTTAGCCGACAAGAAAGGTTTATTGAGTAACCACAGAATCCTGTGGACGAAATAGCTGAACGGGAAACGCCTCCAGTCCATGCAGCGGGTCGCACCGCCGCGATTCATCCGATGGCGATCATCCGTTCGATCGGCAGGCGTGCCCGCTCGATGAGTGCCGGGTCCAAACGCAGTTCCGGTGCGCGGTTGCGCATGCACCAGTAGAGCTTCTCCAGTGTGTTGCGGCGCATGTGCGGGCAGGTGTTGCAGTGCGAGCATGAGCCCTGCTGGGTGCCGCCGACGGCTGCCGGCGCCATCAGGAACGTCGCGTCAGGAGCGGCCTTCTCCATCTGGTGGATGATGCCGGGCTCGGTGACGACGATGTAGGTCGCGCGTGGCGCGCCTTTTTTTACCGCACCAAGCAACTGGCTGGTGCTGCCGACCACGTCGGCCAGCGCGCGAATCGGCAGCGGGCATTCCGGATGTACCAACGTCAGCGCCTCCGGATGTTCCTGCTGCAGATCGATCAGCGCCTGCTGACTGAAGTTTTCGTGCACCTCGCAGCTGCCCAGCCACATCACCAGCTCGCGGCCGGTCTCGCGGCTGACCCAGTCGCCCAGGAATTGATCGGGAGCGAAGATGATCGGCTGGTCTTTGGGAATTGAGTTCACCACCGCACAGGCATTGGATGAGGTGACGCAGTAATCGCTCAGCGCCTTGACCTCCGCCGAGGAATTGACGTAGGTGACGACCACGTGTCCCGGATGGCGATCGATGAAGGCCTTGAAGCGATCCGCCGGGCACGACTCCGACAATGAGCAGCCGGCATCCAGGTCCGGCAGCAGCACCTGCTTGTGTGGGTTGAGGATCTTCGCGGTCTCGGCCATGAAGTGCACGCCGCAGAAGACGATGACGTCGGCCTGAGTCTGCGCCGCCTGGCGCGCAAGCTGAAGCGAGTCGCCGATGAAGTCGGAGACGTCCTGGATCTCATCCGACTGGTAGTAGTGCCCCAGGATCACCGCGTTCATCGAGCGCTTGAGGTCCGCAATGGCGGTAACGAATTCGGCGGGGCTCTTCGGGATGGCGGTAGCGATCATGGTAGGCGCAGACTAACCATCGTTGTGGCGATGGAACCCCGACCCTTGGCAGATTGAACCAGCACCATTGATGGAGGTTACGGCGTTGGGGTTGGCGCCTTCGGTACCGGCGTCCAACTTTTCAGGTCATCAGCAGTGCCGTCAATCCCATCGAGTCCTGCAGACCACACGCCAAATGCCGGGGTGCCATAAACCTTGGCGGCGAAGGCAATGCGCAGTGGTCGTTGCCACGCGTCGAGGGGAATGCCTTGTCGGCTGATGAAGGACTTTTTGATCTGCGGCTGGACCATCGTGATGAAGCCGGTGTAGCCGGAATCGATGATCGCAGCAGGGAAATTGCCGTCTTGTGTCGGACTGGCGGTGACTGCGGCATAACCATCAATCTGACCGTCGCGGTTGAGATCGAACATGTGGTACATCTGCATGTGGGGTTCGCGGGACGTGCCTTCATTCCATTGCCAAGTTTTCGTCTGATAAGTGGTGATGGCGGTAGCGATCGAATTCACCAATGCGTCGGTGGCATTCACTTTGACCTGGCCGGAACCAGCGCTCCCCCAGAAGGGAGATCCGATCGCAATCAGGACCAGCAACAGGCACAGGATGATGATGCGCACCGTCCATTTGGTGGCCTGACGTTCTTTAGGTTCATTACCCATGGTGACAGGATACCTCGCTCAGCGACCAAGGGCCAGCAAGCACCGTCGCGGAAATTCGACGTCGTGGTGATACGGTAGTCGCCTGGGGTCGCCGATTTCCAACCGGCGAAAACGTCCGTGGTACGGTGGATTACGGCTCAGCGGTTCCTGGTGCACGTGCGTCCTCCACCGGTTGGAGACCGTCGGTGCTGGGGGCATCACCGCCGATGGCGTTCCTGTGCGCGATTCCAGGCCACGCAGTCGACATACGTCACGCCGCGGCCACCAAAAAGGTCGAGCGCACTGCCGTACGTCAGGTCGACGCGCCCTTTGCTTAGACGATCCACCAGAATCAGATCTTCGATCGCTTTGCCGCCGCCGGCATAGACGCAGGGAATCGGCGACCACTTGCCGAGCACGGTGACCAGGTCCTGGTCGATGCCCTGGCACAGGCCTTCGACATCGGCGGCATGGATCAGCAGCTCGCTGCACGACGCGGCGATGAGCGCGAGGTTGGCCTCGGTGATGGCGAAGCTGGTCAGTGTCTGCCAACGGTTCATCGCCACCACCCAGCCGTCGCCGACGCGGCGGCAACTCAGGTCGACCACCAAGCGATTCTTTGACAGGCGATTGCTGAGCGCGGTGAGGCGTTCCGGCGCGAACACGCCGTTGGGGAACAACCACGAGGTGACAATCACTTTGCTCGCGCCCTGCTCAATCCACGACTGAGCGCTATCGATGTCGATGCCGCCGCCGAGGTGCAGGTGGTCCGGCCATGCGGCGAGCGCACGTTTAGCCGCGTCGTCATTGCCCGGACCGAGCTTGATCACGTGGCCGCCTTCCAGGCGGTCCTCTTTGTATTTACCGGCAAAGAATTCAGGCGGCTGGCTGGCGACGAAGTTGGTCTTCAACCCCGCGCCGGTGTCGTTCAGGCTGCCGCCGACGATCTGCTTCACCTGGCCGTCGTGGAGGTCGATGCAGGGTTTGAATAATGTCATGGGATGTCCGATGTCCGATGTCGATGTCGGATGTCCGATGTCGGATGTCCGATGTCCGATGTCCAGAGGGAAGCAGAGGGAAGCAGAGGGAAGCGGTCTACAGGGGTGTGGCGTCGATCCAGGTAGACATCGGACATCGGACATCGGACATCGAACATCCACAGTGGCAATCACTCGCCCAGATACGCTTCCTGCACCTTGGGATCGGCCAGCAGGCGTTCGGCGTTGTCTTCCATGACAATGCGGCCGGTCTCAATGACGTAGCCGCGGTGCGCGAGTTTGAGCGCCAGCCGGGCGTTCTGTTCCACCAGCAGGACGGCTAAACCTTCGCGGTTGAGCGCGCGGATGGTCTCGAAGATCTTGAGCACCAGCAGGGGGGCGACGCCCATCGATGGTTCGTCCATCAGTAGTACCTGCGGCTTCGACATCAGCGCACGGCCGATGGCGAGCATTTGTTGTTCACCGCCAGACAAGGTGCCTCCGGATTGGTGCCGGCGTTCTGCGAGGATCGGAAAGAGCGTGAACGCATGGTCGATGCTGGCGGCGATCTCTGCCGGATCGCTGCGAGTGAACGCGCCAAGGCGGAGGTTCTCCAGCACGCTCAGGCGCGGGAAGATCTTGCGACCCTCGGGCACCTGGGCGAGGCCACGGCGAACGATCATATGCGCAGGTTCAGCGGTGATGTTCTCACCGCGAAAACGGACAGTGCCGGCCTGGGCGCGCACGATGCCGGAACAACACAGCAAGGTGGTGGTCTTACCCGCGCCGTTGCAGCCGATGAGCGTGACGATCTCGCCAGCACGGACGTTCAGGGTGATGCCGTGCAGAGCGCGAATGGGCCCGTAGCCGGCGTCGACGTTTGATAGTTCGAGCAGCGGCTGGTCCGATGTCCGATGTCCGATGTCCGATGTCTCGTTCATCGGGAATCCCTCGGGGAACCGTGACGTGACTTGCCCCACGATGTTGTCGGGGAATACCGGTGATGGTCTCGCCAGGACATCGGACATCGGACATCGGACATCGGACGAGAGCGGGACATCGGACCGTGGCAATTCCTGTTCATCCCAGTTCCTCCTTCCCCAGATACGCCTCGATCACCTGCGGATTGGCGCGTATTTCGGCCGGCGTTCCTTCAGCGATCTTGTTGCCGTAGTGCAGCACCGCGATGCGGTCGCTGATGCCCATCACCACCTTCATGTGGTGTTCGATCAATACGACGGTGATGCCGCGGTCACGGATGCGTTTGATCAACTCCATCAGCTTGGTCGCCTCGGCGGGATTCATGCCGGCGGCCGGCTCATCGAGTAGCAGGAGCGCTGGACGCGTGGCGAGCGCGCGGGCGATTTCCAGCCGACGCTGATGACCGTACGGCAGGCTGCTCGCGGATTGATTGGCAGCAGTGCCCAGGCTGACGAATTCCAACTCACGCATCGCGGTTTCTCGTGCGTCACGTTCTTCACGGCAATGCCGTGGCAGGCGCAACGCTGCATGCCAACCACGCGCGTGCAGGTGGCGATCCATGCCCACCAGCACGTTGTCGAGAGCACTCAGATCGCGAAACAGGCGGATGTTTTGGAAGGTGCGCGCGACGCCGGCGCGTGCCACCGCGTCCGGCGTGCAGCGGCTGCTGCGCCACGCATTCCACGCAGCGCCCACGCCCACTGCTGCGCCGATAACAAACGGGATCGTGGTCCACGCGCCTTGGGTCGCGGTCGCTGCCACGGCGTTCCAGGTCTCACTCCAGGGAAAGGGCTTGAGGTGAGCACTGCGATTGATTGCCGCATCCCACAGCACATTGGCGTTGATTGCCAACGCCGTGCCGACGCCCGTCACGATGCCGGCTAGACTCCAGCGTGCGAGGTCGGCAGGACCTGGGGGAGAACGCACGGTGCGTCCATCGATCAACACCCGTCCGCCGCTGGGTGGATAGAGTCCGGTGATGGCATTGAACACCGACGTCTTGCCCGCGCCGTTGGGACCGATGATGGCGAAGATCTGCCCACGTTCGACCGCGACGCTGACATCGTTGACCGCGGTCAGACCGCCGAAACGCAACGACAGGTGATCCAGGTGGAGCAGTGCCATCAGCGGGCTCCCTGCGGCGGCAGCTTGCCCACATCGTCGTGGTGCATGTCGGCCTGGACCCCTTTCGCTGGCAGCAGGCCTTCTGGGCGCAGTCGCATCATCAGGATCAGCGCGATGCCATAGAGCATAAACTTCCAGTTCCCAGGCGCGGCCAGGACGTTGTCGCCGGTCCAGCCATTGCGTGCCATCATTTCGGTCAGCTTGGTCAGCACGATGCCGTTGAAGCCGACCATGATGAACGCCCCGAGCAGTACGCCGGTGATGTTGCCCATGCCGCCAACGATGACGATGCAGAGGATGATCACCGACTGTTGAAAGTCGTAGAACCCCGGCTCGATGCTGGTGCCATTCAGGCTGGCGAACAACGCGCCGCCAGCAGCGCAGAGCGCCGAGCCGATGCCGAACGCGAGTTGTTTGATGCGTGGTGTTGACAGGCCCATGGCCCGTGCTGCGAGTTCGTCCTCGCGCACTGCGACCCACGCGCGGCCCAGACGTGAATGGCGCAGGTTGTGGCAGAGCCACACCGCGGCGATCAGCACTACCAGGTAAAGGTAGAACCACGGCACGTAATTGCCGACGGTGAAGGTCACGCCCGGCAACGCCGGGGTCGCCACGGGATTCAGTCCCTGGGTACCCTTGGTCACCGCGTCGAGGTTCTTGAGCACGTCCTGCACGATCTCACCAAAGCCGAGGGTGACGATCGCCACATAGTCACCGCGCAGACGCATGGTCGGCAGCGACAACAGCAGACTTGCCGCGCCGCCGGCCACGGTCGCCGCAACCAGTCCAGGGAAGAACCCGATCTGGAACGGATAGATCGGACAGGTGAGAATGGCGAAGGTGTACGCCCCGATGGCCATGAAGGCCGCGCTCCCCAGGTTGAGCAGCCCGGTGAAACCGGCGATGATGTTGAGCCCCAGCCCGACGATGGCGTACGCCATGATCGCCGGCACCAGTGAGGCGAACTTCCAGGTGTCCGGCAGCACCAGGTCGAGCAACGGCAACAGCGCGACAACGCCCAGGAACAACGGCGCGCCCGTCATCATCCGCAGACGCGCCGACAGCGGGGTGGGCGGCATCAGACCTTCTCCCGCACACGCGACCCGAGGATGCCTGTCGGTCGGAACACCAGCACCAGGATCAGCACGCTGAAGACCACGGTGTTGCTCCATTGTCCGCCGTTCGGCACCCAGCCTTCCATCACGGCGCGTGCCAGACCGATGCAGAGTGCGCCGAGGACCGCGCCTGGCAGATTGCCGATGCCACCAAGCACCGCCGCAGTGAAGGCGTCGAGGCCGTTGCGGTAGCCCATCTGGAAACTAATCGAGCCGGTATAGAGCGCGGTGGTTACTGCAGCGACGCCAGCCAGTGCGCCGCCGATGATGAACGTCAGCCCGACGACGCGGTTGGTGTCGATGCCCATGAGCTGCGCCGCGGTGGGATTCTGCGCCACGGCGCGCATCGCCGTGCCAAGTCGCGTGCGGCTGACGAACCAGGTGAGCGCGATCATCAGTGGCACGGTGATCACCGCGACCATCAGTTCCTTATAGGTAAGCAGCACGGCAGAATTCTCACCGAGCAGATTGGTGTAACCGATTAGCTCCGGGAACGACTTGGCAGACGCGGCCTGCGAACCACCGCCGAACACCTCCATCGGTAGACCACCCCAGAACATCCCGAGGTTAACGCACACGAACGACACGCCGATCGCCGACACCAGCACGGTCAGCTTCGGTGCGTTCCTGAGTGGTCGGTAGACGTGCCGATCGATCAGCCAATTGAGCGCCGCGCAGAACGGCGGAACCAGTAGCAGCATGAGCCCGATCGCCAGCCACGGAGCCGCGACCTCGCCGCCCAGTAGCCCGACGACGGTGAGCGCGAGGAAACACCCGAGCATCATCACATCGCCGTGCGCGAAATTGATCAGCTCGACAATGCCATAGACCATGGTGTAGCCGAGCGCGATCAGCGCGATGATCAGGCCGTTGGCGAGGCCGGTGATGAGCAGTTGGAGGATGATCTCCCAGGTACTCATCGCATTGTCCGATGTCCGATGTCCGATGTCTGATGTCTGATGTCGATCACCAGATCATTTTTTCAGCACAGTGAATCACGGCAGGGCTGATGGAGGATGCGGTACAATTAGGCATCGGACATCGGACATCGGACGTTCCCGCTCACTGCCCCAGCAATTTGACGAACGAGAACTGCCCGGCCTTCACCGTGTTGCCACTCATCACCGTCAGCGTGGTGTCGCCGTTTTCATCAAACGACCAAGTGCCGAGCGCACCGTCGAAGTTTTTGGTCGCGCGCAGCGCGGCGAGCACGGCAGCGCGATCTTTTTTTCCTGCACGGCTGATGGCGTCGATGGTGACTTTGGTCGCTTCGTAGGCGTAGATGGCGTAGCCCTCTGGTTCGGTTTTGTAGAGCATGCGGTAGCCATCGACGAACGCCTTGCCTTTGCCGGTCTGCTGTTCCGGCGGTACGCCGCCGAAAGTGATGAACACGCGGCCTTCCAGCGCGGTGTCACCGGCGGAGGTCATCAGCGCCGAGTTGTAGAACGCATCCGGGCCCATGAGTTTTGCCGTCAGGCCACCGGCAATCATGTCCTTGGCCAACTGGCCGGCTCCGGTTTCGGTGGTGCCTCCGAAATACACCAACTCGGGTTGCTGTTGGCGGATCTTGTTGATCAGTGATTTGAAATTGCCGGACTTGCCATCGACACCTTCGAAGCCGACCACCGTCAGGCCGAGTTTCTCAGCATTCAGCTTGAACATCTTGGCGATGCCCTGGCCGTAGAGTTCACGGTCGTGCAACACGAAGACCTTCGATGCGCCAAGTTCCTTCGCCCACTGCGCGCCGACTGCGCCTTGGATGTCGTCAGCGGGCACCACGCGAAAGTAGCTGACGTTGCCGGCGGGGCGGTAGACCATCGGCTCGTTGGCTTCACCGATGCCGGGCTTGGTCAGGCCGGGCCAGGTGTTGGCGGGCGAGATCATCGCCAAGCCGGCTTGGTTGAGCTTGGGCATGGCGATCTTCGCCGCACCGCTGTTGTAGGTACCGATGTACGCCATCACGTCAGCGTTGCGGATGGCCTTGTCCGCGTTGGCGGCTTCGACCGCTGGATCCCACGCACCACGTTCGGGTGAGGCGTCGTCCCAGTCCTCATAGACGATGGCATGTTCGACGCCGCCGACCGTGACCTTGGCCCCGACCTCGGCGATGGCCATCTTGATGCCATTGATCATCGATGAGGTCTGCGCGTTGGCGCTGCCGGTGCGCGGTAGGCTGCTGACGATGGTGAGCGATTCCGCGGCTGCAGACCAAGAGACCAGTGACAGCACGACTGCGGCGAGGGCGGTGCGGATCATCGATCGAATCTCCTGGGCAGGTGCGGCGGGGTAGACGGCGAGGTCATGTGGCAAGACGCAACCACTGCGGCGGCAAGAGGCAATGGAGGAAAGGGCAAAGGCTTGATGCTTGAGGCTTGAGGTTCGCAGCGGAGACATTCGTAGTGGTGCTGGCCATGGTGATCGCTGGTGTGCACAGGCGACGACCGAGGTCGCGGTGCCGTCCTCAATCCTTAAAAGCCTTAAGCCTTAAGTCTGAAGTCCGAAGCGCCTCCCTCACCCGTCTCCGTGCGACGACACGCCGTCGCCTCTTTTGTTTCCAACCACCGCAAGCTAGTGTGCCGACATCATGGCCGTCACGCGATGCGTCTGCTTCCAAAAAACCTTTCGTGAGGTGCAGGTCGCCGCACGTGAAAACGGCTGGAGCACGGCGGCCGAGGTCAGCCTAAATATGCGCTGTGGTCTTGGCTGCGGCGGCTGCCGTCCTTACCTGCAGGCCCTGCTCGACACCGGCGCGACCTGTTTCGCCGTGCGGATGGATGATCTGCCGCCCAAGCCGTGCAAACCGGAGCCGTGGGACATCCAGTAGCAGTTGTCATCACCAAGTCACCGGCATGTGGGTGAGGTCGGATCACGCAATCGATCAATTAGCGTTTCGAACTCACAGGCCATGCAAAAGCATAACGATCTGCCGTTCCCTTGACTTCGCTGACGTAGGTAAAAAACGCTTATTCAGCAGGTCGATCCACCAAGCGTCCCCAGCAAACTGTATGGCCGCTGGCGCTGGTGCCTGTGGCGCGACGAGCAAACCGCGCTGGATGACATGAGCAGCCAAAGCAACTCCATAAAGCGCATCGGCATCCTGATTGTTGGTTATGAACGCTCGCACGCTGGAGGTGAGAGCCGCAGCCTTCGGTGCGTCGGCCAACATCAACATGCGCGTTAGCATCATGCCCTGGAGCAATCCCGAACGTGGTAGTACATGGACCTCGACGAAGTCATCTTCCCATCCCTGGCCATCGATGAGTTGCAGACCGGCATTGAGTGCCAGGAATGGATTAGCGCCATGCATCAGGCTCGCCAAATTACTGCGGTGTTTTGTTGCGGTGGCAACCCGGAACCAGTCAGGTTGAGCCGCCATCGTGGCGTAGGCCTCGCTCATGCCGGATTCCCAAGCGTCGGGCAGCAGGGATACTGCGGAATAACGCGCCGCACCAGTTTGATCGAGGTCAATCTGTGCCAGTGCCAATCCGCCAATGGTAAAGGCATTCACTAAGGAAGAGGGCTTCTTAGCGCCGGTCGGACGTAGCTCGCGCCATGCGTCTGACCATGCCATGGTGGTGATCGCTAGCCCCGTGTATTGTTTCTGCACTTGTACGCGCGCATGGACGTGATCGATAGTGCTGCGCCCAAGTGGAATCAGGGCTCCGTCCGGTTCGCGGCGGAAGCCTCGTTCACTCACAGCACCGCCATGCTCGAGATCGGGAGTGAGCCGAAGTAAGGCGGTGACAATAGGTTTCTCTGCCAACGGCCAGAGTGCAAACGTCTGCACGATTGCACGGTCACGCAGGACTTCTGTCTTCAAAGGATCCGGCGAGGGATCAGGACGTGGGCGCCTGGGTGGAGGTGATGGTTTGATCAATTGGTGAAGGACATCTTTCCCGTCGTCATTTTGGAAATGGAACGGCAAACGAAAGCGTAGCATCGCGCCCAATTCTTGGATCACCTCAAGCGCAGCGCGGCGGCCATTCTCATCCTGAGACAAGAGATTCAGTGAGATAGCTGTGAGCAGCATCCCGCGCAGTTCGCTCGTGGTCTGAGAATGTCCGACGATACGCCCCAACTGGAGAGATATGGCAGCAATGTTTCCCGCCATGGAGTCATGAGCGAGGAGGATTCCTAATAGAATGGCCTGCAATAAGGCTCCTTGGCGCTTCTCAAGATTGATTCGTCCGAGCGCGGCAAGCAATTTCTCCACAGGGATGTCGCCTCGTTCCAGTGACACCCTCATTGCGGCACAGGCGATCCAAGGAGTAGAGTCAGACATCAGGGAAAGTAGTTCGTCAGCAGGGAGGCTATGTCCCCACGGGCGATCATTCAAAGGGGTAATGAGCGCAACGCTGGCAATCAACGATGCGGAATCCCATTCTGATGGTATCAGGATGAGTTCCTGAAAACGCACGGCTGTCCCTTGGCGTGTAATTCGCGCACAGACCACTCCGCCACCACGAGAGCCGAAGACCAAGTGGGTGAGCAGTCGATCATCCGGCCCGGCCTCATTAAAAGACCACTCGTAGTTCAACCCTTCGTCCGCGGGTACACCACGCGCAAAAGAGTGGAGTATCTTCACCTTGCCAGCGTAGCGCGTTAGATCCGCTCCCAAATTCTCGTTGTCTTCGCCGCTACCAACACCGCTTCCAGGTTCCGGGGTAATCTTTGCCATCACCCAATCCGTGGGTGATGCCGCAATGAACGCGGGGGACCATCCATGTCGCACAAAATCCTGAATCGTCGCGACCTCACGCCAGAAATTTGACGGCACCAAACGGAGAGCCGCAAGTCCTTCCGCGGCCGTTCCGATCGGAACAAAGCATAGGCCCAAAGCGGTCAGCAGCACTAGGCGGACGAGCAACATATCAAGGCTTTGGGATGGCAACGGTCTGGGCGCTGGGGGTTACCACAAGAGTGGTAGAATCGTTGGCAAAAGGAGGGTCTTTGATTGGGCAATCGTGAGCCTCCACAGCGCCCTGGGCCAGGGCACGTGCGGCGCTGCTGTCTGTGATTGCGGGCAAACTCCAATCCGCCTGTTGTAGTGGGCGCATTACTTTCTTGGTTCGTGTATTGTAAACTACGCACCAGGTTCGGTAGGTGTCGTCGATGGTCATGGAGGCAATGGAGTACTCGGCATGAGCAACCACTCGTCCACCCTGCGTTCTTCCGGATCCCTTGCGCTTCTGTGGTTGTCTGAAGTGGGGATTATCATGGCTGGTCACCTCACTGCCCCCGAGATTTCGCGGCTTCTCCACCTGGCTTTCATAGAGTGGCGACTTGGTTAGTCCGCTATCTAGCATAGGACTTGGCAGTGTTTTAAGTGCAAGCAAGGCAATGGGGAAGTAGGCTAAGCGGCCTTGTGGATAGGATGAGTTCCACCGAATCGGTTGGGGCTGAGTATACGTGCCTGAGTGAACAGACGAGCGCACATTCTGCACAATTCCAACTCGCAATTCTGATATTTGTGGTGCGCTAGCGCTGACTCCATTGGGTTTAATGTCAGCGTAGGCAGTCATTTCCAACGCATTTCCGGGAGAAGGCCCAAGTATTACATGGTTCCCATCTTCCATAACTTCGTACTGCGAGCCGGAAGTGAGATTCAAGTCACCGGTAAACCAAAACACGGTCATCGGCTTTCTGAAGCAGGTACTGCTGTGTCCCGATACCTGAACATCAATAGGAGCGTCACCGACGGCCAAACTAGGGAGTGTGCCGCTGACCAGAAAATCGATCCAGCTTCCGTCTTGGGGAAGCGTTAGTGACAAGGTTTTGCCCCATCCGCCACTCTGAGCGTACTCCAGTCTGGAACTATTGCTCAGTGTAACTTCCAGGTCAGATGCAGAACTGCCCGACGCAGGCACTTGTCGAATTCGTGCCGGGGTTTGAAAGCGAGTGCGGCAGATGATGAAGTCGGACCAGGAAACCACATCATCATCCGTGCTGGCGGTGTTGTTGATCTCAATCTCAAGCTTGATGACTTTGACCGTCTTGGTCGCGGGATAAGCACCGGACGCCGTTGCCGTGATTATATGATCTCCAGGCGTGGATGACTCTGATGTTTGGAAACTAAAGACCTTGGTAGATGGACCCGCGTCGGGCATCTGGTTTTCAGGGAGAGCAGGCGAAATGGTGACCGATGGGCGTTCATTGCCGCCGTAATAATCAAGCGATGCAGACCCTGTAATCGCTTCTCCAATACACACCACATCTCGATCAACCGTTAGGGTAACGGTCTCTGCCGCAGGTGTTGCGGAGGACAGCAGTAGAAACGCTCCCGACATGAGCGCCACGAACCAAGAGTGTGGAATACATGAAGGGATGACCATGGCGACCTCGTTTATTGGAATTTTCGGGATGGGACGTTGTTTGAGGTGGCAGTCAAGAATCAACCATTTGGAGGGATTAACCCTACGCACTCCACTCGAGAGGCTGAAATTTCAATGGTTATGGAAAACGGCGGGTGATGCGCCGGAGCGAAGCCCGCTCCTCCTGACTGGTATGCTGGCTACTTGCTGGAGGCTACCAGTACGGTGGCGGTCCACCGGTTGACTACGGAGGAATCATGGCCACTCGTGTCATCTACCACGTGCTTCCCAGTCCTGCCGGTTGGGCGGTGAAGAAGGGCCGTGCCGCTCGGGCGAGCAGTACCCATCCGACCAAACCCAAGGCCTTACGCGCCGCGGCGAAACTGGCGCGCAACCATCCGACCGCGCAGGTGGTGGAGCACGATGCCGGCGGCGTGATCGTTGCTGATCGTCTCTACGAACGCAGCGATTACCGCAAAACCACGGCGAAGAAACGCACGGTCGCCAAGGCGCGCAAGACCAAGCTGAAGAAACGCAGACGCGTCGCGCGAAAACGACTGGTGCGGCGCAAAGCCGCGCATTTGGGATTGGCGCGTCGCCGTCGTCGCTCTGCCGCTCGCAGCGCGGCGGCAAAGAAGGCGGCACGTCGCCGTCGGTGAAGGGGAATCAGGACTGACATGGAGGACCGGGGGACCGGAGCAGATGTCGAACCGGGAAAGTCACTGTGGATGTTGTTCTCCGGTCCTCCGGTCCTCCATGTCAGTCCTGTCTTTCCCGGCCCTATCCCGGCCCTATCCCGGCCCTATCCCGCCTATCCCGCCCTATCGCTCATGACTGGCGGTCTGCGCCCACGCATCTAGCGTAACGGCCCACTGTTTCTGGAGTGCATCATGGCCAAGAGCAAAACCCGCTGCATCGGCATCCTCACCTCCGGTGGCGACTGCCCAGGACTCAACGCTGCGATCCGCGGCGTGGTGAAGGCCGCCATCGGAACCTACGGCATCAAATGCGTCGGCATCTTCGATGGTTTCCGCGGTCTGGTAGAGAACCGCACCATCCCACTCGATGACCGGGCGGTGAGCGGGATCCTTACCAGCGGCGGCACCATCCTGGGCACCAGCCGCGACAAGCCGCACAAGTTGCCCATGGGCGGCAAGGTCATGGACATGACGCACACCGCGATTGAGAACGCTAAGCGCCTGCAGATCGACTGTCTGGTGTGCCTGGGCGGCGCTGGCACCCAGAAGAACGCCATGCGCTTGAAGGAGGCCGGGCTCAATGTGCTGACGCTGCCAAAGACCATCGACAACGACGTTGCCGAGACCGACATCACGTTCGGCTTCGACACCGCGCTCGGCATCGCCACCGAAGCCATCGACCGACTGCACACGACGGCGACGAGCCATCAGCGCGCAATCGTGGTGGAGATCATGGGCCATCGCGCCGGTTGGTTGGCGCTGGGCGCCGGCATCGCCGGCGGTGCTGATGTGGTGCTGCTGCCGGAGATCGCCTATGACCCCGAGCGCGTGGCCAAGCACCTGATGGACCGCAGTCGCGCGGGGAAACGGTTCAGCATCATCGCGGTTGCGGAAGGCGCGCATTCCCGTGACGAGATGAAGGCTTTGGCTGAGCAGGAGGCGGCAGAGGAAAAAGCGAAGCAGGCGGCCAAGAAGGCGAAAAAGAAAGGTGAACTGAAACCACAAGATTTGACCGATCCGGATCGTGCTGAAGCACCAGTGAAAACCGTCACCATCCAACGCGGCGACACCGCGGTCGAGATGTTCTACCACACGGTCCAGGAACCCAAGGCCAGCCGTCTCGCCCGTCACATCCAGCAACTCACCGGTATGGAGGCACGTGTCACCACGCTCGGGCACGTGCAGCGCGGCGGCAGTCCGTCAGCCGCGGATCGTTTGCTCTGCACGCGACTGGGCACCACCGCGGCGCAGTTGTTGGCGGATGGCCACTACAACGTCATGGTCGCGGTGAAGGGTGACCGCTGTGAACCGGTACCACTCAAGCGGGTTGCTGGGCTCATCAAGACGGTGCCGGAAGATCACCCGTGGATCACCACCGGACGGTTGGTGGGGACGTGTTTCGGGGATTGAGGTCCCAGAATTGTCAGCGCCGCCGACCGCCCAAAAATTCGCTTGGAAGATATTCGTCAACTGTCGGCATTCGGCATTCGGCATTCGGCATTCGGCATTCGGCATTCGGCATTCGGCGTTCGGCATCCGCCCCAGGCACCATCAACGATTTGCTTGTCTCTCGAAGTAATTGTCTTGGTAAGGCCGGCCACTGCGGACCAGTGCCCATACAGAAGCAGCGCAATAGGCGGGCAACATGAATGGTCCGAGGATCTCGTATTGCCGCAGGTGAACGCGTTCGTGACGCCGCGATAAAAGAAGAGCGACTTCATCGTGCGCGAGAATAACGTGCCCGATGCAAATGGCAGAGGCCCTGAAAGGCCAGCGTGCCATGACGCTCCCGATCAGACCGCCTGTTACTTCCAGTGCCCTTGCCGTCCAGGTTACCGATTTCGATCCAGGATAGGAAACGCCGGCAAGGACGAGTCCGATGATCGTATTGGGTGAAGCCCAGAGATATTTCAGGACGATCATCGGATTCATGGCGATACTAGGCTACTTCACCGCCGCCGGCTCCGCCTTCACCGTCGGAACCGCCGCCTTCGGCTGCGCGAACAACGCCTTCATGAAGTCATACTCCTCCGCGAACGACAGGTCATCTTTGAACTCGTTCTTGGCGAATTCCGCGACCTTGAGCGCGTGCTGGGGAGCACCGTTCAGCGCTGCGCGCCAAGCGATCCAAAAATACTTCGGCTTGTAGTTCAGTTCGTCCTTCCAGATCTGGATGACTTGCTGGTACCAGTCGAGCGGCACAAAACGTGCCACGTCGCCGAGCCATTGGGCGGTGTCGTCGCGCAGGCGTTTGTCGTCCTTCTCTTTCACCCACTTCAGGCGTTCGCGCAGCAGGTTGGCGTCCTGGCTGATCATGGCATTGATGACCTGGACCAGGTGCAGATTGCGTTCGAACAGGTTGTGCTCCAGGCCGAGCGCTTTGCTGGCGTCGTAGGAGGTTTTGACCTGTTTGGCCAGCAACGTGACCTGCTTCTTGTCGAGGGTGGTGCGCTCGCGTTCGAAGAGCTGCATCAGCTGTGCGCTCCAGAACGGCACCGACAACTTCACGAACGGCAGGTCGAGTTGCAATTGAGCCAGGCCACCGATGCGCTTGGCGTGGTCGCGGCCGTTCTTCTTCGGCAGTTCGACGCTGTCGATCAGCTTCATCAGGTTGTCTTCTCCGAGCATCGCGCCGTAGAACCGCCCGGCGATACTGTAGCGGCTGAGCGCGTCCTCCGGTTCATCAATGTCGTGGAAAGCGATGGTGGTCAGCCAATCCTGGAGCGAGCGCGCCAGCAGTTGCAGATCGGCGTTGGTGGTCAGTTCATCCTGCGGGATGCCGTCAAGCACCTCGACGGCGATGCCGGAGTACATCAGGAACAGCCGGCGCATGCCGAGCAATTGCGGCGCATTGTCCCACGAGCGCTGGTTGAACTTGGGGCTGTTCAGCCATTCACCGACCTGGGTGATCTTGGCCGCCATGTCGTCGAGCTGGGTGTCTTTCAGCGCGCGCAGGGCGAGGTCATAGGCTTTGCCGTGCACCAGTGCGCCGGCCAGTCCCAGGCCGACTTGTGCCTGGGTCTGGGCGATCTTCTCGCGGAAGGCGGGATCTTTCTTGAGCGCGGGCAGTTGCTGATCGAGCACGTCGAGCGCGGCTTTGCGTGCCTGTTCGTCCTGTTTGGCGTCGAACAGATGCTGCACCAGTTCCACCGACAGGCTCAGGCGATTTTCCGGATCGGTGGTGCGTTTGATCGCTTCTTGATGGTACTGCACGGCGTCGGCGTATTGACCGGTGAAGCTGTAGAGTCCGGACAACTCGCGGTAGTTCGCGTTGTCGGTGTCGCCGTCGGCGATGAGCTTCTTCATCTTGTTGATGCCGCGCTGGTAGGTCTGGTAGTGCCAATCGCGTTGCACGTCGATCATGGTCTTGGCGTACTCGGGTTCGCTGAAGATGCGCCAGCTCAGGCGCCACGGACCACGGGTGTTCTCGCCGCTGAAGCGCAGCAGCAGTCCAAGGCCGTTGGGGTCGAAGGACTCGCCCTCATCGAAGCTCTTGTAGAGCTTCTCCAGCGCGGTTTCCAGTTTGGGATCGCTGAACTCCAGCGCCGGCCCGGTCTGCAACAGGTAGGTATGCCAGATGCCGTTTTCTTTTTTTTCCGCGAAGGCCATGGCCGCGTGTTGCGGCAGTGAGATGACGTGCGCGGTGCGGCCCTGCCGTTCGGCGATGGCCTGGTAGAGTTCCGACAGGTCATCGCAATCGCCACGGATCATGCCGCAGGTGGCGGTGGCGATGGTCTGCAGTGCAGTCTGATGGATGTCGCTTTTCACTTGGCGGTTGCCGACCAGGAACGGGAAGCGGCTGTCCGGGCTGTCGTAGACGTAGGCGAGGATGTACTCGCCGATGAGGTCGAGGTGCGCCGGATCGGGCAACGATTTCGCTGCTTCGGCAAGGAAGCGCTCCGCGTCCTGCGTGCTGCCATCCTTGGGCGGCTGGAGCGTGCCGTGGGCGGTGTAAAGCCGCATGATGTCGCCGTTGAGCGCGGTCAACACCATGTGGGGTGGCATGGCGTCAGCGAGGCCATTGGGATCAACGCCCTTATGTGGTTTTCCGGGATAAGCCTGACGCCAGATCTCGCGGTTCGACGTGAATCCGGCGGCTTTGGTCCACGAGGCCAACAAGGTCGGACCCTGGAACAGCCGCACGCCCAGCACCGTTTCGTTCAGGGACGTGGGATCGCTGCCGGGTGGCAGATCCACGGCCAGCGTCGGGCCCGGCTCTTTCAGCGCCCAGTAATACAACGGTTCTTCGTGTGGTTGGACATACGCCACGCGTGATGGCGTGGTCAGGACCCAGCGGTTGTGGCGCTCAAAGGCGTCGCTGACTTCTGCGAGTTTGAGGCCGGTGCCTTCATAGCTGTCTCTTATACACATCTGACGCTGCCGACGAATAGAGAGGTGTA
>ENA-ORBV01004659-ORBV01004659.1-microbial-mat-metagenome-genome-assembly--contig:-NODE-4659-length-26055-cov-4.788359_pt1 | contig 26055 bp, 27 predicted proteins | sample MGYA00237777_ERZ505514 | MGnify/ENA primary metagenome ERZ505514 (study PRJEB26160, sample SAMN06269048) | microbial mat metagenome | isolation source: Oligotrophic lake microbial mat | place... | reverse complement strand
TTCAAGCAGAAGACGGCATACGAGATTCGCCTTAGTCTCGTGGGCTCGGAGATGTGTATAAGAGACAGCGCCCATCCTCGCCGCACTGCTCGCCGCGCCGCGCACGGTGTGGGGGATATCCAGCAGCTTGAGGTCAAGGAACACCCGCTTCCCCTCTCCCCGAAGCCACTCCACGACCTTCGGCCCCTCGGCCGTGAACAGCTCGAGCCCGACCTTCACGTAGTCGGCCTGCGGACCGAGGCGCTCCACCAGCCCGCGGGCCGCCGCGAACGAAGGTACATCGAGCGCAATGATGGGCTGCGCGAGCCACGACGTCATGACGGCCACTCCAACGTGCCAATGAGATCAGCGAGACGCGCCACGTCATGGCGCGCACACCATGTTTCGAGATCGCGGATGATGCGGACCGGCAACTTCGGATCCGCCATCCCCGCCGTGCCGATCGCCACCGCGCTCGCCCCCGCGATCATGAACTGCAACACATCGCTCGCCTGCTGGATCCCACCCGCCCCGAGAATCGGGACCGACACCGCCTGCCGCACACGCCAGGTGGCGAGCACGCCAACGGCGAGCAGTCCAGGACCACTCACGCCCCCAGAGCCGAACCCCAGCACTGGGCGCCGACGGTCGACATCCACCACCAATCCGGGAATGGTGTTGATCACCGTGATGCCATCGGCCCCGGCATCCACGGCGCGCTTCGCCACGTCCCCGACATTCGCCAACGTCGGCGAGAGCTTCACAAAGAGCGGGCGCTTCGTCGCCGCCCGCGCGCCGCGGATCACCGCCTGCAGCGCCTCGGGATCGGCTCCGAACTCCAACCCACCCTGCTTCACATTCGGGCAACTCACGTTGAGCTCATAGCCCACGAATCCCGACGCATCGTCGAGCCGCGCGACGACGGTCCCGAAATCGGTCGCCTCGCGCCCAACGACATTGATCAGCACCTGCGGGCGACGAATGTGCTGCGCAATCCACGGCAGGTCCTCCGCCTTCACCGCATCCACCCCGGGATTCGCCAGCCCCACCGCGTTGATCATCCCGCCATCGAAATCCGCGACGCGCGGTGCCGGCGCCCCATGACGCGGCTCCAAGCTCACGGCCTTGGTGACCAAGCCGCCGAGGGCCTCGAGCGGCATCACGTCGGCGAGCTCCCGACCGTACGCCGCCGTGCCCGCCGCGAGGAGGATCGGGTTCTGAAACGTGATCCCCGCCGCGGCAACCTGCAGTCGTGCACTCATGGACGGACCGCCGACCGGGTGCGCCGCTCGTAGTGTTGGAGATACTCGAACACCGCGTCGGCGATGGACACCGCGATCTCCCGTTGTCCCGCGTCGCTTCCCATCCACGCGGCGTCCGCGGGATTCGTTCCGAAGCCGACCTCGACGAGAATCGCCGGCATGTACGCCCGCATCAGTACCGAGAAGCCCGCCTGTTTCACCCCTCGGCTCGGCCCCGGATGCACGCGCTGCAGGTTCCCTTGCACGAGTTGGGCGAGGTCACTGGACTCGCGCAGATGTTCGTTCTGCGCCAGATCCGTGAGGATGAAGGAGAGCGGGTCGCCCTTCTCCGTCGCGGTCTCCGTCTCAAACCGCACCACGTCGTTCTCCATCGACGCCACACGTCGCTCGTCCTCGGTGCGCGCGGTCGAGAGGAAGTAGGTCTCGACGCCGCGCACCGACGCGCCATTGCGCCAGTTCGGATTCGCCGCGTTGGTGTGCAGCGACACAAAGAGATCCGCGTGGCGTGCGTTCGCGATGGGGCCGCGCTCGTGCAGCGCAATCAACGTGTCACGGCGTCGCGTCTGCACGACATCGATTCCGCGCCGTCGCAGTTCCGCTTCCAGCGTGAGGGCCATCTGCAGCGTGAGACGCGCCTCGTTCAACCGGCGACCATTCAGGACCACGCCCGGATTTCCGGGGTCGACGCCGCCATGCCCGGCATCCACGGCCACCGTGTAGCGGCGCGAGAGTCCGGACGGGCCAGCGGCGCGAGCGACGGTCGGCGCCGCGGTCGGCGCCGCCGGACCGATCGGAACACCTGGAACACCTGGGGCGGAGGACACCGCACGCGCACCGGCCGTGGTGGGCGCGGTCGCAATCGGGGTGACCACGCCGGGAGCGGTCGAAAGTGTGGACGCCGCGGTGGACACCGCGGTGGACGCCGGCGTTCCCTCCCGCACGATCGCCGAGGTGCGCCGTGCCAACCCTTGGAACAGCCGCACCTCCCACCGGGAGCGATCCCAGAGGATGCCAATGCCGAACCGCGGGATGATCTCGCTGAACACCTGCAACGGCACATGCGGCGCGCCGTCGGCGACGCGCACCGCTTCGAGCATCGGAATCGCGAATCCGTTGTAGCTCGCGAACGGACTTCCGCTCTGGAACTCGAGCGCCGTCTCCGCGAACCGGAGCCGCCACCGCCCGGCGGCCGCCGAATCGAGTGAGCCGCCGAGGAGTCGCGCCATCACGTCGAGCCGCAGCAGGCCCCCGCTCTCCGACGCGAGAAGCGCAATCACCGTATCCCCAGCAATCCCTTTCACGCGGATCACATTCCCAGGCGGCGCGTCGGCGGGCGGCGCGTCGGCGGGCAGCGTGCCAGGCGCCGTGCCAGGCGCCGGGGCCGCGCCGAGCAGCACCGCCGCACCGACCACCGCTGTCACGCGCCACGCGCGCCGCATCAGCTCCGACTCCGTAGCGCGCGCGCGACGTCGCGTGCATCGTCCTTCGCCTTCAGGTCGGCGCGCTTGTCGTGCAGCTTCTTGCCGCGCGCGAGGCCGAGCTTCACCTTCGCGCGCCCGTGCTTGAAATACAGATCCAATGCCACCAGCGTCAGCCCCTGCCGTTCGACCGCGCCGATCATCGCACGGATCTCCTTCGCATTGAGGAGCAACTTCCGCGTGCGGACCGGATCGTGATTGTAGATGTTCCCCATCGCATACGGCGCGATGTGCGCGTTGAGCAACCACACCTCGCCATCCTTGATGATGCCGTACGCGTCCGTGATCTGCGCACGCCCATCGCGCAACGACTTCACTTCCGTCCCGGTCAGCATCACGCCGGCCTCCCACGTCTCGAGGATCTCGTAGTCGTGGGAGGCCCGCTTGTTTCGGGCAATCGGGACGATCGCGTCGTCAGGCGTAGGTTTGTTCATCAGAGGGCGTAGGGATGACGATTCAGCGTTGACTTGGGTATCCGCTCCCGGTACGTTCCCTGTCCATGCCGGAGTGGTGGAATTGGTAGACGCGCTGCGTTCAGGGCGCAGTGGGCGTAAGCCCGTGGGGGTTCGAGTCCCCCCTTCGGCACTAGCTCAGCGACATCGGTGCGTAGGAAGAAAGAGGGCCGCCCATCTGGGCGGCCCTTTGTCGTACCCGAGACGGCCCGCGGAGTCACGAAGACCGCAGAACTGACGGCGGCACATCCTCAGGAAGCTTCGCCTCGCCATAGGCCATCCGCAGGAGCGTCGCCACGTCATCCGCGTAGCGTTCCAACAGCTCAATCGCATACGCCAACGGCGCCCCCGCGGTGCGCGCACCGTCACTGGCGAAGGCGAGCAAGCACCGACCCACCGCGTCCGCGGCCGAGATCGGTCCGCCCCGCAACTGCATCGCCTCACGATACGCGAGCAACCGCTCGTTGAACTGCCGCGCCGCGAGTTCCCGCCGGTCTTCGGCAATCCGCGTGTCCGCGGCGAGCAGCTCCGTGTACGCAGCCGCGATTTCCGCGGCGGTGCGATCATCGAGCGCATCACGCTGGGCGACCAACAACCCGAGTGCCGCACGCGCGTAACGGAGCTCCCACCGCGCATGATCTTGGTCGCCATTCGCGGCCGCGTCGGCCAGCCACGCCACATCCGCCTCATCTGGCTCGCGCCGCAGCGCCTCGGCGACCACGACGGCATGCCGCCGTCGCTCGCGCTCCGTCCGCCAAGCGGCCGTGAACGGGAGCGCCATGGGCCTGGTCCTCAGCCCTGCTGCAGGACCGGGAGCCCGATCTTCTGGCGCACTTCGGGCTCGCGAACCAAGAGATCCGCCAGATACACGGAATCGAGCACTTCGTCGATCTTCTTCTGCAGCATTATCCACACCGGACGGATGCTGCAGTCGCAGGACTTCGCGCAACGCTCGGAATCGAGTGGATGCGTCTCGCAGTGGAGATCAAACGTCACGAGTTCGGCGGCGGTGATGATCTCCCGGATGGTGATCTCCACCGCCGGACGCGCGAGCGCGTACCCGCCCTTCGCCCCCCGCGTGCTCTGGACGATACCCGCGCGACGCAGACGCAGGAGAATCTGTTCGACGTAATCCCCGGGCAGACGCTCACGGGCGGCCACATCGCGTCCCGTGACAGGCCCCTCCGTCGTGCGGCGCGCGAGATGCAGCGCGCAGATGACCCCGTACTCCGCCCACGTCGTAATCCGCATGCCGAAGTATCACCCCGATGGGCTATCGGGACAAGAGTATTCGTTATTCCCTTACGCCGGCGCTGTGCGGCTCAGCCCCCGGGAAGTGGCTCCAGCGGGCGGTCGAAATACGAGAGGAGCGTGACTTTCGTGTTGGCATCGAAGACGTGCTCGTCGAGGCGGATTCGCGTGGCCTTGGTCGAGCGGCTCTCGGGGAGCGCCGAGCGCCAGATGTTCGCCAGCGAGGCCGATACCTCGCCGCTGCCATCGTCATTGAATACGCAGAGGATCTGGGCGTCCGGCGTCGCCGCGGTCCCGCTGCTGTTGAGGCGCAGGGAGAACAACATCAGCGATCCCGGCGAGGGCGCAGGGGTCCACGTGATGGTGAGCGGCTGCCCGTCGGTGCCCGTGCCCACGGGGGCATGCGAGAACGCCTCGGCCGTGCGGACCTTGAGGGTCGTCCCCGGGAACCCTCCCACCTCACCGGGCACCTCAATGGTGAGCGTGTCCCCCGGGGTGTACGGCACGGCGGAGACGGACAGCAGCTGATAGGCGAGGATGCCCAGCCCAGAGGCCTGATACAGTGTGTCCCGACGCCCGCCGATCACGGTATAGAGATGCTGCCCGGCCGAAATGGACGGCAACGTGGCGACACTGACGGGCGTGGTGGTGAAGGGGGCGCCCTGGCAGGTCTCTGCCGCGGGAATGCCGGTCGACAGGCCGTCGTACCGGTAGAACGCGCCGGTGAACCGCATCGCGAAGTTGCTGCCGCCGCCGTCATAGGCCGTGGCAGAGATGAACCCGGTCTTCTCCTTGGCGGGACCGAATCGGTCACTGCATGCGGAAAGGGCCACGAGCGCAGCGAGGACGGCAACGGATCTGGACATGGATATCGGAGAGCGTGAAAGGAAACGGGTATCGGACCGCCTGATCACAATATCTACCCGCGAGACTTCGAGAACGTTACGAATCCGCACCGAATCGCCCGGACCGCGGGGGGGGTACGGCGCGGGGGTTACCGCGCGTGGCTAACCGCGCCGAACACGGGCCGTGCCGTTCAAGAAGGGGTTCGTCGCCACCTCGCGACCGATCGTGGTTTCCGGGCCATGCCCAGGGAGGACCCGCAGGTGCGTGGGGAGCGCCGCGAGTCGCGCCAGCGACGCCTCCATCGCCAGCGGATCGCACAGCGGCAGATCGGTCCGCCCAATGGAGCCCGCGAAGAGCAGATCGCCGGAGACGATGCATTCGCTCCCAATGAACGCCACGTGCCCCGGCGCATGCCCGGGAAGGTGCCAGACCTCGAACCGCTCCCCCGCGAACTCTACGACCTGCCCTTCAGCGAGGGGGCGTTCCGGCGGGGCGGGCTGCTCGAACGGCAACCCATACTGCGCTGCCGCGCGCGAGGCGTTCTCCCACACCGGCGCATCGAGCGGATGCCCGTACACCGGGACATCGGGCCACCGGGACTTCACTCCAGCGAGCCCGCCGATGTGATCGAGATGCGCATGCGTGATCCAGACGGCCGTCAACGTCGCGCCGAGCCGGTCAATCTCCGCGCAGAGACGGCGCGGTTCCTCGCCCGGATCGACCAGCACCAGCGTGGCGGAGACCGGGTCGTGCAAGAACCAGGTGTTCTCTTCGAACGCCCCGACGGTGAGGACGTGGGTCTTCATCCCGCCGCGACTTCCACACCAGCGTCCACGTCGACCCCGACCGCGGGAATGAGCATCGGCATGGGCGCCGGAGCCAAGTGCCCATTCTTGCGGGCCGTGAGGAACTTCTCGACGGCGATGGCCGCGGTCGTCGCGTCGCCCACCGCGGTCGTGACCTGCCGCGTCAACTGCGCGCGCACATCGCCGGCCGCGTACAGCCCCGGCAGGCTGGTCCGCATGTTCGAATCGGTGATCAGGTAGCCCGACGCATCGTGCTCGACGTGCTCCTTGATGATGCCGGTGTTCGGCGTGAAGCCGATGAAGATGAAGATGCCGGTCGCGATGAGATCCGAGGCAACGCCGGTCTTGGTGTTCGTGATGCGCGCATACGTCATCAACCCCCCCTCACCGCAGATCTCGTTGACCACGGTGTCGGTGATGACCTGGATCTTCGGGTTCGCAAAGGCCCGCTGCTGCACGATCTTCGAGGCGCGGAAGGTATCCCGACGATGCACGACGTAGACCTTCTCGGCGTAGCGCGTGAGGAAGTCGGCTTCCTCGAGCGCGGCATCGCCACCGCCCACGACCATGATCGTGTGGCCCTTATAGAACGCCCCGTCGCAGATCGCGCAGTACGAGACGCCCTTTCCGGCGTACCCGAATTCGCCCGGCACGTCGAGCTTCACCGGCGTGCCCCCCGCCGTGATGATCACCGCGGGCGCGCGGAAGACATCGCCGCTTTCCGTCGTGATGTCGAACGTGCCGTCGGCGGTCTTCACAATCGAGTCCACCGGCGTCGAGGTGCGGATCTCCGCACCGAACTTTTCGGCGTGCGACTGGAACTTGGTGGCGAGTTCGTGCCCGAGGATATGCTCGAAGCCGATGTAGTCCTCGATGACTTCCGTGTTGAGCAACTCACCACCGGGGAAGCCGCGCTCGAGCACGACGCTCTTCAGCATCGAGCGCCCCGCATACATGCCCGCGCACATGCCCGCCGGGCCGGCGCCGATGATCACCACTTCGTAGTCGTACGTTGCCACGTCTCTGACTCCCAGGTCGTTTGCGAATCCCGCAATCTAGGGCCCTCTCGCAGGCGAATCCACCATCCGCGCCCCGGGACCACGTCACGAGAAGGAATCGACTCAGGGGGCGGCGAGTTCCAGCACCGAGAGGGCGCCATGGCAATGCGAGACCGTCCCCACCAGGATCTCCGCGCGACGCCCCGCGGCCACCTGCGCCACCAGCGCATCGGCGGCAATCACCTCATTGACGCCGAACATCCCGACCCCGTACGCGCGATGTACGCAATGGAACACCGCAGGACCATCAATGCGGCGCCCCCGCAGTCGCTCGGTCTCAATAAAGGCGCGGAGCGTGGGGGGGAGGCTCCAGGCCCGTGCCCCGCGCGTGTGCGGGCACGTGCGCGGCTCGATGCAGTTGATGGGGCACTCCCACGTCGCGAAGCTCACGTAGTGCGTGCCATCGTCCCCCGTGCGTTGCCACGGCACGTCCACGGCGCCATCCAGCGGGGCGAAGCGCATCATCCGCCCCGACCAGCGGGCACGCGCCCGCGACATCACCCACTGGCCCATGAGGTGCGGCATCAATGGGGACGGGACGATGGCATCGCGTGAGGCATCACGGCCGATCGCGTCGCCGAGATACGCCGCGAAGAACGAGCCCCACTCGCGCGCGACCAGGGTGATTCCCTCCGCATCGCGGCTAACGGCACAGTCGGGATCGCGATCGACCACCACCAGTCGATCCCACGTCAGCGCACCGGCCGCGCGCGCGCGCCGTAACTGCCGGACGTAGTAGCGGCCGTAGCAGCCCCCTCCAACGACGACGATATCGCCGTACGAGATATCGCCGTACGGGATATCGCCGTTCGTGCTACCGCCGTTCGACTGCGTCCCCTCAGTGGCGGACACGACGTCCGCCATCGACGAACAGCGTCTCGCCCGTGATGAAGCTGGCGTCCGCGAGAAAGCGCACCGCCCCCGCCACATCGCTCGGCGCGCCGATGCGTTGCAATGGCGTCTCCTTCGCGAAGGCCTCCACCTGGTCCGGCGGATAGCCCGGCGGCGCCAGCACAAAGCCGGGCGCGATCCCGCACACACGAATGTCCGGTGCGAGCGCCGCTGCCAGATGGCGCGTCATCGCAATCACTCCCGCCTTCGCGATGCCATGCACGCTGTAGCCAGGCCACGGCTCCTCGGCCATATGATCGGCAATATTGATGATCGCGCTTCCCTCCGGCATCAACCGCGCGGCTCCGGCGCTCGGCGACGCGGAGATCCTGTGCCTCAAGCCAAGCGAGTGGGACCTGCATCGCGCCGAGCACGCGTCCGCCTTGCATGGCCCCATGCCAGTCCGACCCCCCACTCACGACGAGGCCGAAATGCGCCGCGAGCGCGGTGAGCCGCTGCTCATCGTCGCGCGAATGACTCGGATGCCGAACCTCGACACCGTCCATTCCGGCGGCGGCGAGCGGTTCGATCATCTCGCGTCGTCCGTCGCCGCCGGGATGCGCGAGGACCGCAATGCCACCCGCCTCGTGAATCAACGCGATTCCGTCGGCGATCTCCAAGCGTTCTTTGTCGACATAGGCGGGCTTGCCGGCGGCGAGATACCGGTCGAAGGCCTCGCGCGAGTCTTTCACGAAACCACCGGCGATCAGCGCGCGCGCCACGTGCGGCCGACCAATCGCGCCGCCGTCCGCCGCCGCGAGCACCGCGTCGACCGTCACGGCCACACCGACCGCGTTCAACTTTGCGACGATCTGTTCGGCGCGCGAGCGGCGATGCCCACGAACGATCTCGAGGTTCTGCTGCATCGCGTCCACATCGCGAATGTGGAGCCCGAGCAGATGCACTTCATTCTTCCCGAGGTGCACGCTGAGCTCGACCCCGGGGATGACGCGGAGTCCGCAGGCATCGGCGGCGACCTGCGCCTCAGCGATGCCCGCGAGAGTGTCGTGATCGGTGAGGGCGAAGGCGGAGAGTCCGGCGGCGTGCGCCGCGGCAATGGCCGCGGTCGGGCTCGCGGCACCGTCAGAGGCCGTGGAGTGCGCGTGCAGATCCACATGCCGATCTCCGTGCGGCACCAACGAGGGCGCGGCACTGGACGCGGCACTGGCCGCGCCCGTTGGCGTCGTCACGGGGCGTATCCGGCCTCAGGCGAGGTGACGCTCGGCTGAGACGTTTCGAAGAGGCGACGCAGATCCGCATCGGTGAGGTCGGCGAGCGACTGCTCGCGCGAGCGCACGCCCGAGGGCGAGTAGCGCGAGAGGCGCACGACGCGTTCGTCAGCAACGCCCTTCACGAAGATCAATCCGAATTCGTCGGCGTCGTACTGCGTGACGTAGCCGGACGGATACACCTGCCAGGTCTGGCCATCGATCTCAAGTCGGCGGGTCGGCATCAGCGAAGCTCCATCTGGGTGTAGATGCGCGAGGGATCGCGCACCGGTTCGGGCGAGGCGGCGTGCGCCGCGGAGAGCGCTGCGGCGCTGTCGGCCTCGCAGAATTCGACGAATGCGCCCGGTAAGGCCTGTTCTTCGAAGACCCAGAATCGGCAGCCCATCCCGTGGTAGTGCGCCTCCTTGGCGCGCAACCGCTCGAGGTATCTCGGGCGCTCCGCGGGCGGCGCCACCATGCGATGGATCGACAGGGCCTTGGGCATATCAGCCGGTGACGGACTCCAACGTCTTCTTGAGGTCGGCCATGAAGCGATCCGCATCCGCGCCATCCACGACGCGATGATCGAAGCTGATCGAGAAGTAGGCGCAGGTGCGGATCGCGATGGTGTCCTCGCCGTCGGGACCCGTGATGACCTTCGGACGCTTCTCGATGGCGCCGAGGCAGAGAATCGCCGTTTGTCCGACCGGGATGATCGGCGTTCCCATCAGGGAGCCGAAGACGCCGGGGTTGGTGATGGTGAAGGTGGCGTCCTGCACATCGATCGGGCTCAACTTCTTCGAGCGCGCGCGCGCGGCCAGGTCGTTCACGCCCCGCGTGATACCCACGAGGTTGAGGCCGTCGGCGTCCTTGAGCACCGGCACAATCAGGCCCGTGGGCTCAAGCGCCACCGCGATGCCAATATTGTAGCGCTTGCGCAGAATCACATCGGTTCCGCTCACCGTGGCATTCAGCACGGGGTGACGGCGGAGCGTCTCAATCACGCTGCGCACGATGAACGGCAGATACGTGAGCTTCTGCCCGGTCTCGGCTTCGAACGACGACTTCATCTGCCCGCGGAGCTTCGCGATACGGGTGAGATCGATTTCGAAGAAGCTGGTGACATGCGCCGCGACCTGCCTGGCCTGACGCATGTGATCCGCGGTGAGGCGACGGATCTTTGACATCGGCTCAACGACATCGCCGGGCCACGGGTTGAAGGTCGGCTCATGCGCATGCCCCATGGGTACGCTGACCGACGACGGCAGCCCACTCGGCATCGGCGCGGGAGCCGGTGCGGCCTGCACTCCGCTGGCGAGATGCGCCTCGAAATCCTTTCGCGTCACGCGGCCGGCGATGCCCGAGCCTGACATCTGGCTGATGTCGACCCCCGCCTCCGCGGCCATGCGGCGCACGAGCGGGGACGACTTGGTGCGAATGCGCTCCTCGAAGGAATTGCCGTCGCCCGCGGGACGCGCCTCCGCCGCCGCCGGCTTGGCTGCAGCCTGCGCCGATGCAGGGACCGCTGCAGGGACCGCTGCAGGGACCGACGCAGGGACCGACGCCGGGACCGATCCAGGGACCGACGCGGCAGGCGCGGGAGCGGGCGCAGCGGCCGCAATCGCCGCCGCCCCCTTCTCCGTCTCGATGCGCGCGACGATCGCGTTCACGGGGACCGTCGTCCCTTCGTGCACAATGATCTCGACAATCGTGCCGGCGCTCGGGGCCGGGATCTCGGCGTCCACTTTATCGGTGGAGATCTCAAAGATCGGTTCGTCGCGCTTCACCTCGTCGCCGAGCTTCTTCAGCCAGCGCGAGAGCGTCCCTTCGGCAATCGACTCGCCCATCTGGGGCATGATCACATCAACACGGGCCATTCCAGCAACCTCGGTCAGAACTTGTCGTCAGAATTCGGGGCCTCGGGCGCCTTGGGGCGCCGCATGGCCGAGAGGACCAGCAGGGGGAGCGAGACGGCGCCGATGACGCCGCCAATGAGCATATAATAGCCCCAATCGCACGTCGGGATGCCGTCGCACTTGGGGGCCTTCAGGAAAAAGGCGACGCCCTTCGAGACGAGGACGCCGATCATGGCCCCGGAGAAAAACCCGATCCAGGTCATGAAACAGCCAATCCCGACCATTCGGGCGGCACTCGGCGCCGGCGGGGTTCCCCCCGCGTCCGGTCCTGCATCCGGTCCTGCATCCGGTCCTGCGGTCGGCCCCGTCACCAGCTCACCAGGCGGCGGACCGCCAAGACGATGTCATCGACCTGCGGCAGCACGAAGTCCTCGAGCGCGGGAGCGTAGGGCAACGGAATGTCGTGCGCGGTCACGCGGAGCACTGGCGCATCGAGATGCGCGAAGCAGGACTCATTGATGCGCGCCGTGAGTTCGCCGGCGATGCCGCCGGTGCGCGTATCCTCGTGCACGATCAGCACGCGATTCGTCTTTCGCACGGTCGCGAAGATCGCCTCGTCGTCGAGCGGGGCCAGCGTGCGGAGGTCGAGCACCTCGACTTCAATGCCGTCCTCCTTCGACAACCGATCTGCGGCCTCGAGCGATTTATGCATCGCCGCGGCGTAGGTGATGATCGAGAGATCCTTCCCCTCGCGGGCCAAACGGGCCTTGCCGATTGGCACCACGTGATCGCCGGCGGGCATCACACCCTTGATGCGGCGATACAGATACTTGTGCTCGAAAAAGAGCACGCAGTCGTCATCACGAATCGCGGCCTTCATCAATCCCTTGGCGTCTTCGGCGGTCGCGGGATAGACGACCTTGAGCCCCGGCGTATGGATGAAGCCCGCTTCCGGGTTCTGCGAGTGAAACGGTCCGCCGCGCACATACCCACCGCTCGGTCCACGCACGACCATCGGCGTCGGGAGGAAGGCGCGATAGCGCGCCGTCGCGACGTAGTTGGTGAGCATGTCGTAGGCGTTGGCGATGAAGTCGATGAACTGCATCTCGACCACCGGACGCATCCCCATATGGGCCGCTCCCGCTGCCGCGCCAACGATCGCGATCTCGCTGATCGGCGAGTCGATCACGCGGGCCTCGCCGTACTTCGCCATCAGGCCATCGGTGACCTTGAAGGCCCCACCGAATGCCCCGATGTCCTCGCCGAGCATGAAGACGTGCTCGTCGCGGGCCATTTCTTCATCGAGGGCTTCGCGGATGGCCTCGAGGTACGTTATCTCAGCCATCAGCTCTTTCCTCCCTTCGACGCGTCCCACGTCCCCCACCCCTCAGCGCGCTCCTTGCCCAGCGAGGAGACGTCGGCCCCTTCGCGATACCACAGGGGCTTCTCGGCTGGCGGATCGGCATAGACGCCGATCAGCGCATCGTGCGGTTGCGGCAGCGGCGAGGCTTCGGCGACATCCGTTGCCGCGTCGATCTCGGCGTGAATGCGCGCGTCGATTTCATCGAGCGTGGACTGCGGGACGTGCTCGCGATCGCGCAACACACGCACGAAGCGATCGATCGGATCATTCTCTGCCGCCCAGCGCTCGATCTCGCCGTCCGGGACGTACGACTGGTTGTCGTGCTCGGCGTGGCCCTTGCGACGAAACGTCATGAACTCGAGGAGCTGCGTGCCCTCGCCGGCGCGGGCGCGACTGACCGCACGCTTGGTGCAATCGTAGACCGCGAGCACATCATTGCCGTCGCACCGCTCACCGGTGATGCCGTAGCCGATCGCCTTGTCCACGAACTGCTTCACCGCGCTCTGCTTCGAGGTCGGAGTGGAGTAGGCATAGCCATTGTTCTCGATGATCACGACGAGCGGCAACTGCTGCACGGCCGCGAAGTTGATCCCTTCGTGGAAGGCGCCGGTGCTCGTCGCGCCATCGCCCACATATACGAGTCCGACGCGATCTTCACCGCGCATCTTGAAGGTCAGCGTCACGCCGGCCATCACGGGGACCATGTCGCCGAGCGGAGAGATCTGCCCGAGGAACCCCCGGGTCTTCCCCGCCTCGCCGAGATCGCCGAAGTGGATGTTGAGCTCGCGGCCGCGTGTGGGAGAGTCGCCCCTCGCCATGTACTGCTTGAGGATCTCCACCGGGGTCGCGCCCTTCACGAGCATCGCCCCCATGTTGCGAATCAGCGGCGACATCACATCGCGCTGCTCAAGCGCGTAACAGGAGCCCACGGAGTCGGCTTCCTGGCCGAGCGAACGGAAGAGTCCGCCAACGACCTTCGTCTGACGGTACAGCGCCACAAGCCGCTCCTCGAGCGTGCGCGTGAGCCGCATCCAGTAGTAGAGCTCGAGCTTCTGTTCGGTCGGCAGGGCCTCGCCGAGGTGCCCCGCACGTGGCGCAGTGCCGCCCGTCGCCAGGAGGCCAGTCTTCGGTGGCATCAGTAGGCGGGCGCGAACGTGTGCGTCGGGTCCATCTGCGTGTGCAGCTGCACGAAGAACTTCTTCACGTTGCGATCGAGACGGCTTTCGCCCATCTGGTCCGAGTGAGCCTCAACGAAGGTGTAGTGGCCGCCTTCCATCTTCACCGTGATGGTGAGCTCTGAGGGGACGTCCGGTGTGCCGACGCTGCCGCGATACGTGCGTGACCGCGGGGCTTCCGTGGCGAGGCGCATGCCGATTGTCGGGAAGAACGCATCCGCCGTGGAGAGCACGAGGTCGGGATGCAGATGGGTGCGGTAGAAGTGGCGCATGTTCTAGGATGAAGGCTGGAGGACGAAGGCTAAACAGCCGGGCTTCAGGGGGTCTTGTTCGTGGAATCGAGGGTCGGCGCGGCGCGGGGCGTGTTCACCGGCGGCGTGGTGGGCACATTGATCCGCGCTTCCTCGCTGGGCGGCAGTTCGTTGCGCACCGACTGGCGCCAGTCCTCGGAGCGCTGCAAGGCACTCGTGGAGTCGCGACGGAACTGGATTCCCATCGCCCAGTCCCCCGCGGTCACGAACATGATGTGGGTGCGGTAGGTCCCGGCCTCGGGGCCATAGGTGAGGCCATTCCACACGGTCTTGCGATCGGCATTGGTGGCGAAAATCCGCCCTTCGCCATTCACCACCGGCTCGCGCGTCTCCTTGTCGAGCACGGTCACCGTGTAGGTGATGCGCTCCAGCGCCCGCGGCGGGACGACGTCCGGGAGGAGCCGAATCTCGAAGTCCTCAGTCCATACGCGCAACACGCCGGCATCCGGGGGCGGACCGCAGCTGGCCGAGGCGGCCAGACTCGCCACCGCGAGAAGGGCCAGGACGCTGGAACGCAGGCGCGTGGACATGCATGGACTCCGAGAACGGGACAGGGCGAACAGCTACGGCGAAAAATAGCCTACTGGCGCCCTCAAAGTGACCCGTCCGCGGCTCGCCGTTCGGGCTCGCGTGTGGAGCCCGGCTACCCGGTCCGGCCCCGCGTCGCGACGGCGACCGCGCGCACGCGTTGGACCACCGTCACCACGGCCGAGAGGGCCAAGAGGATCACCACGCTCCGCAGGACCCAGCCGTTCAGGGCCAGGCCGAAAAATGCTTGGGGTGCCGCCAGAATCGTGATCCGCTCCGGCCGCTCGAGCGCCCCGACCCCCTTCAGGTCGACCCCGAGCGCGTCCGCTTTCGCTCGCGTGTACGACGTGATCTGTACGGCGCTGACCGCCACGAGCGCCACCGCGACCATCCACATCGACTGATACGGCCCAGGCGCCGCAAAGAACCACGCGAGCCCACCGAACAGGAACGCATCGGCCACGCGATCAAGCGTGGAATCGAAGAAGGCCCCAAAGAGCGTGGCGGTCCCGCTGCGACGCGCCACGGCTCCGTCAATCACATCAAAAAAGGCGGTGAGCCCCAGCGTCCACCCCGCCGCGACGATCCACCCCGCCGCGAACATCGCCGCGACGATCACGCACATCAGGGTGCCGAGCACCGTGAGCGTGTTCGGCGACACGCGATGCCGCACGCACCAATCGATCAGCGGCTCGATGAGCCGGAGATAGCCTCTGACGATTGCGTGCCAGAGTGAGCGCGGGAATGGGGCCGTGGACACACCCTAACGATAAATCAGGTACTTCCGCGTGGCTTGCTGAAAGGCGACGACCCCCGGCAGGGCGGCATCGATGACCTCGTCGGGGTCGCCGGTGCCAAGCAAGGCCTCGCGCCCAGCGGGCGTCCCGAATCGGAGATCGAAGCCGCGGGCCTGCACACGGAGTGAATCCCCGGAGGCGCGCTGAATGGCCCAGAGCACCGCCGCGCCGATGCGCCCCACCTGCAAGCGGTCGCGATCCTCCACGACGATGCGCACCCCCGGCACCGCGCGGCCGCCGAACTTGCCATCGGTCGGTGCGGTGGGGGTGAATCGCTCTGCTTCAAAACGCACCCCGCTCAATCCGCGCTCCTCCAGCAACCTGGCCACGGAATCCGCATTCATCCACGGCGCACCGAAGCGCTGGAACGGACGATCCGTCCCCCGCCCCACGGAGACGTTGCTACTCTCGAACGCCACGAGCGCCGGATACAACAACGCGCTCGTGGTGGAGACCATCGCCGGCGAGGGCACGATCCAAGGGAGCTTGGTCTCCTCCCACCACATCGAGCGCCGCCACCCGGTCACGGGAACGACGTGCAACGTGACGGGGATCTGCAACTCACCGGCAAAGAACTGCGCCAGCTCACCCATCGTCATACCATGCCGGAGCGGGGCCGGGTATAATGCGTACGCCTGCCCGCGACGCTCGGATGTTGGATCCTCAGGATTCGCGAGTGCGCGGTCGAGCAGTGGTCCCTCGGCGCGTCCGGTGAGCGGATTCGGACGGTCGAGGACAATGAACGGGATCCCCACGCGCGCCGCGGCGCGCATCGCGTAGACCATCACGCCCACATACGTCCACGTCCGGGTGCCGATGTCCTGTAGATCGAACACCAATGCGTCGAGATCACGGAGTAAGCTGTCCGGCGGTGGAATGGTCTCGCGGCCATATAGCGAGTGCACAGTGAGTCCCGTGGCGCGATCGATCTCGTCGGGAAGACCGGGGCGGTCCGCCGTCCCGCGAATTCCATGCTCCGGCGAGAAGAGCCGCACGAGCGCCACATTGGCCCGCTTCGCGCGCGCGTCGTGCACGAGCAGATCGACATCGCTCACCCCACTCGCGTCGACCCCCGTCTGGTTCGTGATGAGCGCGATGCGTCGCCCCGCAATGAGATCGAGCGAATCGTCGAGCAACACCGTAATCCCCGGGCGCACCACCACAGGCTCCGGACGTCGTCCCGGCGCCTGCGCGCTCGCCCGCGCGCACGCGTGCGCGCCCCCGAGCATGCTCGCCATGAGCACCCCCACCATCATCCGCCGTACGCCGTGATCCGTCACTCGCTCTCCCTTGCGGCCGCGTTCGCGTGCGGCCTCGTTCTCGCCTCGTGCGCGATGCCGCCGGCGGCAGTCTTGAATCCGCGCACCGTCACCGACGTTGCCCCTGATATCACCCCGATCGCGGTGCCATGGTCCGTCCGCGACCATCGCCCCTCGCTCACCGAGCCGCTCACCGCCGACGCCCAGCGGTGGATCGACCGCACCATCGCCGCGATGCCGCTACGCGCGCAAGTCGCGCAGATGGTGATGATCTGGGTGCTCGGGGATTATACCAGTTCCAGCGATTCATCGTACGTCCTCGCGGTGAATCGGATCCGCCACGATCACATTGGCGGCATCATCATGTCGCTCGGCTCGCCAATCGAAGTGGCCGAAAAAGTGAATGCGCTGCAGCGGCAGTCGTCGCTGCCCCTGCTCGTGGGGATGGACGTCGAGCCGGGTCTCGGGCGGCTCGAGGGGGGCGTCTTCTCTCCTGGCACCCTCACCGGCGGGAGCGCCACGGTGCTGCCGAGCGCGATGGCGATCGGCGCGACCCGCAAGCTCGAGCATGCCCGCGAAGCGGGACGGATCACCGGCGAGGAATCGCGGGCGATCGGAATCCACCTCGCCTTCGCCCCCACCGCCGACGTCAATAACAATCCGGCCAATCCCGTCATCAACGTGCGTGCGTTCGGCGAGGACCCGCTGCTCGTGGCGGCAATGACGACCGCCTTCGTGGAAGGCGTGCAACAGGCCGGAGTCGCCGCGACCGTCAAGCATTTTCCCGGGCACGGCGACACCGACATCGATTCACACAACGCGTTGCCGGTCATCCGTTCGTCGCGAGCGCGGCTCGACCAAGTCGAACTCGTGCCCTTCCGCGCGGCCATAGACGCCGGCGTGCAAGCCGTGATGAGCGCGCACATCGCGCTTCCCGCCATCACGGGCGACTCCACTCCCGCCACGCTCGCGCCTTCGGTGATGACGGGGCTCCTGCGCGATACGCTCGGTTTCAAGGGACTCATCATCACCGACGCGATGGACATGCGTGGCGTCGGGGCCGGCTACGGACTCGGCGAGAGTGCCGTGCGTGCGGTGAAAGCGGGCACCGACATCCTGCTCATGCCCCCGGACGTGCCCGTAGCGATCAACGCCGTCGTCGCCGCGGTGGAACGCGGCGAGATTCCCGCCGAGCGCATCGCCGCCTCGGTGCGACGTGTGCTGGAGATGAAGTTGCGCACCGGCGCGATTCGGCGCCCGATCACGCCGCTCGATTCGCTGCGCGACGTGGTGGGACAGCGTGCACACCGTGCGCGCGCGCAGCGGATTGCCGAGGATGCCATCACGCTGCTGCGCGACACCGACCGAAAGCTTCCGCTTGCCACGTCGCAGCCGACGGTGGTGCTCACGTATGTGCCGGAACTCGACAATCAGGCAGGGCGCGCCTTCACCACCGAGATGCGTGGCGCGCTGCTCTCGATGCGGAGCGCGCGCATCACCTCGGCCACGCCGCGCCAGCGCCTCGACTCGTTGGTGCGGAATGGCACTGAGCAGGTGGTGGTCGCGACGTTCGTGCGCACGATTGAGGGTGAGGGACGTTTCGCGGTCGCCGAACATGTGGCGAAGTGGATCGACTCGTTGGCGGCGGTGCGTCCGGTGTCGGTCGTGGCGTTCTCGAGTCCGTACGTGCTGCGCGAATTCCCACGAGTCAGCGGCTACGTGGCGGCGTACGGCCGCGGTGAGGCCGTGGAGCGAGCCGCCGCGCGGGCTCTTACGGGACGCGTCCCGTTCCAGGGCGTGACGCCGACGACGCTTCCCGGATTCTTCGCCGCCGGACGACCGTACGTCCGCCCACTGCCGCGATGGGCCGCGGCGGTCACCGATTCCGTCCGCGCCGTGATGCTGCGCTCCGTGCGCGACTCCGTGTTCCCTGGCGGCATCGCGATCATTGGGACGCGCACGGATGTCGTGGCGGAAGTCGCGGTCGGCCGCATTGACTGGGCGGCGGATGCGCCGACCCCGAATGCGCAGACCGTGTGGGACATGGCCTCGCTCACCAAGGTCCTCGGGATGACGACGGCGATGATGCAGCTCGTCGAGCAGAAGAAGATCGACCTTGATGCGCCCGTGCAGCGCTATCTCCCGGAATGGACGGGACAATGGAAGGAGCTCGTGACGGTGCGCCACTTGATGACGCACGCCTCCGGCCTCCGCGCTTGGCGCGCGTTCTTTCAGGAGACCGAGACGGTGGACGCGGCTCGCCAACTCCTGCTCGATACCCCTCTCGATACGCTCCCCGGCGTGAAGTACGTGTACTCCGATCTCGGCGCGATTCTCGCGGGGATGGTGATCGAGCGCGTCACCGGAGCGACGCTCGACGCGTATCTGGGCGCGAACGTGTTCGGCCCGCTCAACATGGGAGACACGCGGTATCGCCCCCCGGCGGAGTGGCTGGAACGCATCGCCCCGACGGAGAAGGACCCTTGGCGCGGACGGCATCTGCGCGGGGAGGTGCACGATGAGAACGCGTATCGTTTCGGCGGGGTCTCGGCGCATGCGGGCCTCTTCAGCACCGGTGCCGATCTCACGCGGTTCGCGCAGGCGATGCTGAACGGCGGCGAATTGGGCGGCGCGCGCATCGCGATGCCGCGCACCCTCGCCGACTTCACCAAGGTGCAGAACCCGGCGCTCTCGCACCGGGCCTTGGGCTGGGAATCGCCCAATGGGACCAATTCCGCCGGGACCGTGATGCAGTCGCCCGCCTTTGGACACACGGGCTTCACTGGCACCTCGATCTGGATTGACCCCGCGAGGGACCTCTTCGTGATCATCCTGACGAACCGGGTGAATCCGACTCGGGAGAACTCACGGATCGGGCCCGTGCGGACGACGATTGCGGACGTCACCAGCCGGGCGGCGGCGGCGGCGGCCGCGGCGGCGCACGCCGCGCGAGGGCGTCCGTAGGCCGACCGGATCGGAGGCGGCCGGGCCTCAGTGCGGGGGCGCACGAGGGGGCTAGGCTCTTGTCTCCGGAACCCCGAACCATATATTCCGGATTATTCCGTTACACCCCACGTTGGGGTTTTCAGGGACCCTCAGGAGGCATCACATGAGCACGATGAATACCCCCGAAGTTCTGGTCAGCATCACCGCCGCCGCGGCCGTCGAAGTGCAGAAGTTCATGCAGGCGGAGAATGTGACCCCCGAAGTCGGCGGGCTCCGCGTCTCGGTCCAGCCGGGTGGGTGCTCAGGCTTCAAGTACAGCCTCCTGATTGAGGACAAGCCTGCCGACGACGACACGGTGATCCCGCAGGACGGGTTCAACCTCTTCGTCGACCCGTTCTCGATGCAGTACCTGGCCGGCGTCATCGTGGACCACACCTCCTCGATGCAGGGCTCGGGCTTCACGTTCAAGAACCCGGGCGCGACCGGCGGCTGCGGCTGCGGCAGCAGCTTCTCAGCGTAACGAACGAGGCGCGCCGCACGGTGCGCTAGAGGGTGCGCTAGCGGGTGCGCCAAGCAATGGCCGTTCGAGAGCCGTTCAATCGTCGGACGAAACGGGCGCCCCATCGGGCGCCCGTTTCGTTTTCCCCCTAGTTTCCCGCGATGCCTGAGACCGCGAACGCCTTCACCGCGCTGGATTGGATGATCCTGGTCGTGTACCTCGTCGGTACCACGCTCCTAGGCGTGAAGCTCGGGAGCGGTCAGAAGGACGCCAAAGATTATTTCGTCGCGGACGGGAGCATCCCCTGGTGGGCGGTGCTCTTCTCCGTCGTCGCGACAGAAACGAGTGCGCTCACCTTCATCTCGATTCCCGGACTCGCTTACCTCGGCGACTTCACCTTCCTGCAGGTCGCGACCGGGTACCTGCTCGGACGCATCGTGATCGCCTTCACGCTGCTGCCCCGCTACATGGGGGGCGATCTCGTGACGGCGTACGCCTTGCTGGAGCGCCGCTTCGGTCTCGCGACGCGCCGATTCGCAACCATCACCTTCATGGTCACCCGCGTCTTCGGCGATTCGGTGCGGCTCTTCGCCACGGCGATTCCCGTGGGCCTGATTCTCACCGGGGTCATCGCGCCGGAGATCGCGGGCCCCGCGGCCATCATTATTCTCGGTTTCGCCACCGTGATCTACACGTACCATGGCGGCATGAAGGCCGTGGTCTGGACCGACGTGTTACAGATGGCGGTGTATCTCGCGGGCGGCGTGGGTGCGCTGGTGCTCATCGGCCAGGGGGTCGACGGGGGATGGAGCCGCATCATCACCGACGCCGGGGCCGCGGGGAAGCTGCGTCTGTTTGACTTCCACCTCGGATTCGACCGGCCCCACACGCTGTTCGCGGGACTCCTGGGCGGCGGCTTCCTCGCCATGGCGTCGCATGGCGCGGATCAAATCATCGTGCAGCGCTTGCAGGCGGCGGGAACACTCCGCGATGCACGCCGCGCGCTGATCGGGAGTGGCGTGGTCGTGCTGATGCAGTTCACGCTCTTCCTGTTCATCGGCATCGGCCTTTGGGCGTTCTACGAGGGGCGCGCCTTTCCCGCCCCGGACAAAATCTTCCCGACCTTCATCATTGAGGAGATGCCCCCGGGCATGACGGGGATCGTGATCGCGGCGATCCTCGCGGCGGCGATGAGCACGGTGTCCGGCGCGCTGAACGCCCTCGCCGCGGCCTCGCTCCACGACCTCTATGTGCCACTGCGCGGCACGCCCGGCCCCAGTGAGGGGCTTCGACTCTCGCGAATCTTCACGCTCATCTGGGCCTGCGTCCTCATTGGCGGTGCGCTGATGTACAAGGCGGAGGGGACGCCGGTGGTGGTGATCGCGCTCAGCATCGCCAGCTTCACCTACGGCGGGCTGCTCGGCGGCTTCTTCCTCGCGATGCTCTGGCCGCGCGCCATTCAGCGGGATGCCATCCTGGGGATGGGGGTGGGTATCTTTACCATGAGCATCGTGGTGTTCGCGGGGCGACTCAGCGCCGCGATCCCTGCACTGGCTGGACCCCTCGCCCCGCTGACGGGGATCGCGTGGCCCTGGTTCGTGCTCATTGGCACGAGCGTCACGCTCCTGGTGGGGATGCTCTCCTCGTTCACGCACGAAGCACCACGCGCGTCGTCCTGACGCACGCTCGGCTGTTCACCACCCAGAACACAACTCCTGCAATGGCTCAGCTCGTCGTCGGTGTCGATGGTGGTGGCAGCAAGACCCACGTGATGATCGCAAACGGCAAGGGAAAAGAGTTGGGCTCCCTGATCGGCGATGCGAGTGCGGTGCGTCCCGGTGAAGCACTCACCTCCGCGGAGACGATTGGTGCGCTCGTGCGGGATGCCCTGACGAACGCCGAGATCAGCGACAAGCCGTCGCTCCTCGTGGCCGGCGTGGCCGGCACGGGGCGCGAGAAGGAGCGCAAGGCGTTGTTGCGCGCCCTGCAAGGCGAAGGACTCGCCGATGAAGTGCAGGTCGTCACCGACGCGGAGATCGCGCTCGCCGATGCGTTCGGGCACGAAGGCGCGGGCATCCTTCTCATTGCCGGCACCGGATCGGTGGCGTACGGACGCGGTCCGACAGGCGCGTTCCGCCGTTGTGGCGGTTGGGGCCCGGACTGCGGCGACGAAGGCAGCGGGGCCTGGATCGGCCGTCGCGCGCTGAGCGTCGTGACCTCGTCCTCGGACGAGCGGGAGCCGGAAACGCGTCTCGTGGGTGCTCTTATGACGGCCCTCGAGCTCGAGTCGATCGAGGACATCATTCCGTGGGCCGCGAACGCGTCACCGAAGGATCTCGCGGCAATCGCCGGGCACGTCACCGCCCTCGCCGCCGACCGCGACCTGCGCGCGAACTCCATCTGCACGGTGGCCGCCGAGGAGTTGGTGGTGCATGTGCGGACGCTCGCGCGGCAGCTCTTCGTAGACGAGCGTACGGCCTTCAACGTGGCGCTCGCCGGCGGACTCCTTTCGCGCGGGTCCTTCATGCGGCGGCTCGTGGAGCATCGGTTGAAGACGGCGGTGCCGGGGGCGCAGCTGCATGGCGAAGAGGTGATTGCCGCGCGCGGCGCCGTGAAGCTGGCGTTGGGCCACGCGAAGGTCTAGCACGCGTCGGTGGCATGACGCACGAAGGGCTCCGATGCGCGAGTGGCATCGGAGCCCTTCATGTGTCGTCGAGACGCGCCGCTAGCCGGCCGCGACCTCTTTGGGCACCATACTCGCGTCCCACACCCCTTCCGATCCGGCCACGAAGATCGTCGCCGAAATATCCGACGACACATTGACCACCGTGCGCGTCATGTCGAGAATGCGGTCCACGCCGAGCACGATCGCGATCGCCTCGCCCGGCACGCCCATCATGGCGAGAATGCCGACGAGCAGCGGAATCGATCCCCCCGGCACGCCTGCGGCCCCGACGGCCGTGATGACACTCATGATGATCACGACCACCATGCTGCCGAGGGAGAGATCGACACCGAACACCTGACAGAGGAAGATCACCGTGATCCCCTCAAAGATGGCGGTCCCGTTCATGCACATCGTCGAGCCGAGCGGGAGGACGAAGCCGGCGATCTTGGGCGGCACGCCGAGTCCGTCCTGCGCAGCCTTCAGCGCGGCGGGCAACGTTGCACTACTCGAGCTGGTCGAGAACGCGGTGATCATGGCCGCACGGATCCGCGAGAAGTAGACCAGCGGACTGATCTTGATCACGAACTTCAGAATGAACGACAGATTCACGAACAGGTGGAGCAACAACGCGCCCATCACGACGAGCACGTAGCCGCCGAGTGGCTTGAGCAGCGCGAATCCGAATCGAGACGTCACGCCGAAGATCAGGCCGGCGACGCCATAGGGCGCCAACTTCATTGCCATGCCTACGATGACAATCACGACATCGTTCAGTGCCTCGAGGAACTGGAGCATCGGCTGCGCGCGCTCGGGCTTCAACTGCGTCAGCGCCGCCCCGAAGACGAGCCCGAAGAAGATGATGCCGAGCATGTCGGTGTCCGCGGCCGACTTCACCGGATTCCGCGTCACGATCTCCACGAACGTATTGATGCCGAATCCACCGGTCGCCTGCGCCTGAACCTTCCCCGCCGCATCATCGGCGAAGGTCGCCATCAACTCCGTGCGCACGCCCTCGGGGATGCCATCGCCCGGGCGAAACACCGTGACCATGATCAAACCGAAGAGCGCCGCGAGCGCGGTGGTGCCGAGGAAGTAGCCGATCGCCTTGCCGCCGACCTTGCCGACCTTGCTCAAGTCGCCCAGTCCCGCCACGCCCAGCGTGATCGACGAGAAGACGAGCGGCATCACGATCATGAACAGCATCCGCAGGAAGACCTGGCCCACCGGCCCTGCGAGATACGTGTTCACCCACTTCACGGTCGGGTCCGCCCCGCCCAGCGTGAGATTCGCGGTGATGCCGGCCCCGGCGCCCACCAAGAGCGCGATGAGGATCTTGGTATGGAGCTTCATGCCCGTCCCGGAGTTGCCGATCGATTCAGCCATCTAGTCCTCGGAAGAGCGCGGGGGGAGTCCGCGGCGGAGCCTGGAGTTCTTGTATCCGTATACGACGTAGATCACGAGACCGATGAGCAGCCAGATGCCAAAGCCCTTCCACGCCAGCAACGGCAGCCCCTGCATCACGAAGAAGCAGGCCGACGCGCCGCCGAGCGTGACGAACCAGACCGCGGGAACCCTGAAGGGACGCGGACGGTCGGGATCCACAAAGCGCAGCACGAGCACACCGATGCAGACCACCACGAACGCGAACAACGTGCCGATGTTCGTGAGATCGTAGGTCGCGGCGTCATCCGCCACGAGTGCCGAGAGGGCCACGAGCACGCCCGTGATGATCGTCGTGACGTGCGGCGTGCGGTACTTCGGGTGCAGCTTCGCCGCGAACTTCGGCAGCAACCCGTCGCGCGCCATGGCGTAGAAAATGCGCGGTTGCCCGTACTGGAACACGAGGAGCACGGCGGACATCGAGATGACTGCACCCGCGGCGATGATCCACGAGTATTGCGTGAGCCCCGCCACCTCAAAGGCGTGCGCCAGCGGATCGGAGCTCTTGAGCTGCTGATACGGCACGAGCCCCGTCGCCACGGCGCCGACGATCACGTAGATGAAAGTGCAGATGGCGAGACCGATGAGAATACCACGTGGCATCGTGCGCTGTGGATCCTTCGTCTCCTCGGCCGCCGTCGAGATGGCGTCGAAGCCGATGTACGCGAAGAAGACGATCGCCGCGCCCTGATGAATGCCGCGAAAGCCATTGGGGGCGAACGGCGTGTAGTTCGCCGTATCGATGTGCTGCACGCCGACGATCACGAAGAGCGCGAGCACGGCGAGCTTGAGCAGCACCATCCAGTTGTTGACGCGCGTACTCTCACGCACCCCGATCACGAGGAGCCAGGTGATGGCCATGACGATCACGAACGCCGGCAGATTGATCAACACCGGAATGCCCATGAACTTCGGTGCGGAATCGAACAGCGCGAGCACCGCAGGATCGACGCTGGCCTTGGCCTGGAAGTAGCCGTGGGTCAGCCAGGGAGGGATCGAAAAGAATGGCGACACGAGGGACTCGAAGTAGCCGCCCCAGGCGATCGCCACCGCCACGTTGCCCACGGCATATTCAAGAATGAGGTCCCATCCGATGATCCACGCGACCAGTTCGCCGAGCGAGGCGTAGCTGTACGCGTACGCCGATCCGGCCTGCGGAATCATCGACGCCAGCTCGGCGTAGCAGAGCGCGGCGAGCGCGCACACCGCGCCGAGCAGCAGGAACGAAATGATGAGCGCCGGCCCCGCGCCGTAGCGAACGACCTCGCCCGCGGCGTTCACTTCGCCCGCGGCCGCGGTACCGAGCGTCGAGAAGATCCCCGCGCCAATGACGGCGCCGATGGACAAGCCGACCAGATCTTTCGTGCCCAGCGTGCGCTTCATCCCCGACCCCTCACTCCCTTCCGGGACGAGATCGGCGATGGGCTTGCGCGCCCAGAGTGACTTCATGGGTGTTGGAGCGAGGTGGGGGGAGAGCGCGGCGCCGCGATGCGATGCGCCGCGATGCGATGCGCCGCGATGCAATGCGATGCGCCGCGGACGTCTGCGACCCGCTGAAGGTATGTGCAACGGGGGGCGCTGACTAGTCGCAATGGCGACCGAGCGCGGGCGAGCGCGCGACGCGCCTCAGCCGACCGGTCTACGGCGCTTCAGCCGTGATGTACGCGGTGTCCTTGACCGCCGTGCCGTCGGCGCGTGTAGCGGGCCGGAACCGGATCTCGCCGAGCATCTCGCGAATCTTTCGGTTGTAGCCGGAATCGCGGGTCGGATTCCAGTCGAGCAGTCGCGCGTTCCCGCGCTCATCGACCTCGAACTGCGCGACGAGCTTGTACGGCCGCACCCGGTTGGGCACGGGGATCGGGAGAATGGCGAGGTTCGTCACGACCGGCGGAAAGATCTCGTCTCCCCCGCCCCTGTCTCTTATACACATCTCCGAGCCCACGAGACTAAGGCGAATCTCGTATGCCGTCTTCTGCTTGAAA
>ENA-ORBV01004658-ORBV01004658.1-microbial-mat-metagenome-genome-assembly--contig:-NODE-4658-length-26068-cov-9.832788_pt1 | contig 26068 bp, 27 predicted proteins | sample MGYA00237777_ERZ505514 | MGnify/ENA primary metagenome ERZ505514 (study PRJEB26160, sample SAMN06269048) | microbial mat metagenome | isolation source: Oligotrophic lake microbial mat | place... | reverse complement strand
GTGGTATGCTGTTCTCGATGCTGAGCCGGCTTGGATTGAAGGGCATGCTCCTGGTCGGGCTGCTGCTGCTTGGCGTCTATTTCTTCATGCCGGGCATGCGCGCGCCTTTGCTGGGCATGGTCGGTCTCGGCGGCGGCGAAGTGCAGTCGGCTGGCAGCGTCTGCGAGACGGCGACTGAAGCCTGCGATTTCTCGCGCGCGGTGCTGGGCTCAACCGAAGACGTTTGGCGCCGCCAGTTTGAACAGCGCGCGCTGCCGAGCTACGGCGCGCAAGCGGGCGCCTACCAAGAACCGACTTTGGTCGTGTTCACCGGCAACGTCAGCACGCAAGGCTGCGGCGCGGCGAGTTCGGATGTCGGCCCGTTCTACTGCCCGGCTGATCGCATGCTCTACATCGATCCGGCCTTCTACCAAGTGATGGAAAGCCGCCTGCGTGCGCCGGGGGATTTTGCGCAAGCTTACGTCATCGCGCACGAAGTCGGTCACCACATCCAAAACCTGATCGGCGCCAACCAAATCCAAGTGCAAGGCGAGAATCAGAATCAAACCTCAGTCCGCATGGAGCTGCAGGCGGATTGCTTCGCCGGCGTCTGGGGCCACACTGCGCAGGCCGATTTGGCGATCGATGAATCCGATCTACGCGAAGCGCTGAACGCCGCGCACGCGATTGGCGACGATGCGCTCGGCGCCAACGCTGGCCAATACACGCACGGCAGCAGCGCCCAGCGCATGACCTGGTTCCGCCGCGGCTTCGATAGTGGCGACGCGCGCCAATGCGATACGTTTGCGGTGACGAACTACAACCAGCTGTAAGGGATTTAGCCTGGAGCGGCGACGCTCCAGGCTATTCCTGCCAGTTCGCCGATTGGTCGATCAGGAATTGCCGAAACGCCGCGATGCGCTTCGAGCGTTTGAGGTCGCTTGGGTAGATGAAATAAACATCGAAGCTAGGCCCCGGCAGTTCGGGCAGCACTTTCACAAGCGTCGGATTTTCGCGCGCCATGTAGTCCGGCACGCTGGCGATGCCAAAGCCGCTCTCGACCGCGCGCAGCATGCCGTAGACATTGTTGATCTCGAGCAGCGGCTGACGCGGCTTCGCTTCCTCGCGGCCGGCGCGCTGGGCCCAATCCAGTTCGCGCATCGGCGTTGGCACGCCGGCCTGGTAGGCGATGATGCGGTGATGATCGAGGTCCTCGACCTTCTTCGGCGTGCCATGCCGCTGCAGATAGCTTGCTGACGCATAGAGGCTGACATGCACTTCCAGCAGCTTGCGTTGAATGAGATCCGCGTGCGTCGCCGCCCAGAGCCGGATCGCACACTCGGCTTCGAGCTTCAAAAGATCGTACTCGCGATCATCCAGCATGATCTTGAGCCGCGTCTCCGGGTATGTGTCCGCAAACGCGCCGAGCCGCGGCGCCAGCCACGTCGAGCCGAACGCCACTGGCGCAGTCACCGTGAGATCGCCGATCACCTTCTCGCGCGCATCTTTCAGCGTCGATTCCGCGATCACCGCCGCGCCGGCCATTTCGCGCGTGAACTCGCGCAGCGCCATGCCCGGCCCGGTGAGCAGGAGCCCGCGCGCGTGGCGCTGGAACAGCGGCACGCCCATGTCGTTTTCCAGCGCAGCGATCTGGCGGCTGACCGAGGACTGGCTGACGCCGAGCTTCTCGGCCGCCGCAGTTAAGCTGCCGGTTTCGGCGGCGAAGTGGAATGTCTTGAGCTTATCCCAGTCCATGGCGTCCTCGCCGGCGCCCATCCGCCGCATCGCGCGTTGCAATATTGCATAGCTCTGGGGCAGGGTCGATAGAAGCGTAAAGGCCCTGAGTCGTATGTTGCAGAACCAGATCGGCACGATCCTCGACTTCGAAATCGTCCAACTCGGCCAGTCCCACCTGACCGTCGGCGGCGTCGCCGCGGCGCTCGCAATCACGCTCGGCTTCATGGTGACGGCGTGGTTCGTCGGCCATGCCGTGAAGCGCCTGCGCTTGCGCACCCGCGAGGGCAGCGGTGCGCTTTATCTGGTCGAGAAGCTGCTGAGCTACGGGCTGGTGGTGATTGGCATCTTCACTGGCTTGTCGGCGCTCGGTCTCGATCTCTCTTCCATCGCCGTTTTCGCCGGCGCTCTCGGCATCGGTCTTGGTCTCGGTTTGCAGGGCATCGTCAAGGAGTTCGTCTCGGGCCTCGTGCTCTTGTCCGACCGCGCCGTGCACATTGGCGATTACGTCGAACTGCCCGACGGCACACGCGGCATCGTGCAGGAGATCGGCCCGCGCGCCACCCGCATCCGTAACAACGACAATGTCTATCTGCTCGTGCCAAACTCACAGCTGATCGAGCAGACCATGATCAACTGGACGCTGCGCGGTCACACCCGCCGCATCCACGTGCCGTTCCAAGTCGCCTACGGCGCCGACAAAGAAAAAGTGCGCGACGCCGTGCTCGCCGCCGCGCACGAAGTGCCATTCACGTTGCCCGACACTGCAACACAAAAAACCCAAGTCTGGATGACGGGCTTCGGCGAGTCTTCACTGACGTTCGAGTTGGTTGTGTGGCCAACACTGGAGGCCGTGAAGCGTCCCAAGGCGATGAACGCGGCCTACACCTGGGCGATCGACGATGCGCTGCGCCAAGCGGGCGTCGAAACGCCTTATCCTCAACGGGATATTCGTATCCGCAGCTTCTTTGGCGCCGAGGGTGACGATGCGCTGAGGGCGCTAAGGCTAGAAGGGGCGAAGCACGAAGCGGTGAAGGAAGCGGCCCCTGCGCCGACGCAGCCCACTACAAATGATGCGGCAGAGGACTTGATGCAGCCAGAACCGCCGCCCGAGCCCGAAATTCTGGACGAGCGTGAGCCTGACGCTACACGCGAAGTTGAGCGCAACTAGGCTGCGGCGTGGTGCGCTTTGTCGAGTTCTGCGTTCGACAAAAACTTCTCCGCCTCTAGCGCCGCCATGCAGCCCAAGCCCGCGGCAGTGACGGCTTGGCGATACGTATCGTCGGCAACATCGCCGGCCGCGAACACGCCCGGAATATTCGTCTCCGTCGTACCCGGCTTCACGACGATGTAGCCGTTGTCCTTCATCGCCACTTGGCCTTTGAACAGCTCCGTCGCCGGCGCGTGGCCGATGGCGACGAAGACGCCGTCCAGCTTGCGCTCTTCGCGCGCGCCGGTTTTCACGTTCTTGATGACGATGCCGGTGACCCCGCGCGGCTCTTCCGTGCCTTCAATTTCGTCGATCGCGGAATCCCAAACCACCTCAACGCGCGGGTGATTGAGCAAGCGCTCTTGCAGCACTTTCTCTGCGCGTAATGAATCGCGGCGGTGGATGAGCGTAACCTTGCTGGCGAGGTGTGCGAGATAAAGCGCTTCCTCGACCGCGCTATTGCCGCCGCCAATCACCGCGACTTCCTTGCCGCGATAAAAGAAGCCGTCGCACGTCGCGCAGGCGCTGACGCCGAAGCCTTGGAACTTGTGCTCGCTCTCCAGCCCCAGCCACTTTGCCTGCGCGCCCGTGGCGATGATCAGCGCGTCGGCGAGATAAACTTGCCCGCTATCGCCAGTGAGCCTGAACGGGCGCGTGCCGAGTTCGGCTTTGACGATGATGTCTTCGACGATGTCGGTGCCGACGTGTTTAGCCTGCGCGCGCATTTGCTCCATCAGCCATGGGCCCTGGATGGTGTCGGCGAAGCCCGGATAGTTCTCGACGTCGGTGGTGATGGTGAGCTGGCCACCTGGCTGTAGCCCTGCGATCAGCATCGGCTTGCGCAGGGCTCGGGCGGCATAGATGGCGGCGGTGTAGCCAGCCGGCCCGGAGCCGATGATGATGATGGGGGCGTGGCGGGCTGCTTTTTCGGTCATTGCTTGGCCTTGAACGGATTCGCGTCCGGCCAATATGGCGTTGGCGCCACGCCGCTGAAAGGCGGCGCAGGAGGGCCGCCGCGTTCACTGTATGCGCCCAGGGGCGGAGCGTTGCTCGGGACAAAAACGCCCTTATGTTGGGCGCGCGCGGAGGGACGACCGCTGCGGGGGTAGGGTAATTGTCGGATCGATATAAGGTCCTCGTTGTCGAGGATGACGTGCTGATCGCCATGGAATTGGGCGAGCGGCTGGCGGATATGGGCTATGACGTCCTTGGCCCGGCTGCGACAGTCGATGAAGCGCGCGCGATTAGTTCGGCTCAGCGACCCGATATCGCGCTGTTGGATGCCAATCTCGGCGGCCAGTCCAGTACGGAACTCGCGGCCATGCTCGCGGGGCAGGGCGTCTCGGTGGCGTTCTGCACCGGCTACGACACGATCAGGAACCTGCCGTCGGAGCTGGCCCACGCGCCCATCCTCACCAAGCCGATCGGCGACGCCGACCTCCTCAAAGTCCTGAAGCAACTCGCGCCTTAAATCTTAGGCTCCACCAAAACCTCGCTTGCACGCTCGTTATTTCGATGATACTGGAATTATCGAAGTGCAAAGCGATCAGGTCATCAATGCGCTGAGCGCACTCGCTAACGAGCATCGCCTCGCGGTGTTCAGGCTGCTCGTGCAGGCGGGCCCGGAGGGGAAAGCCGCTGGCGATATCGCCGCCGCGCTCGATCTGCCCGCGTCCTCGCTTTCGTTTCACCTCGCGCATCTAAACCGCGCTGGCTTGATCCAGCAGCGCCGCGAGAGCCGGTCTCTGATTTACTCCGCCGACTTCACCGCGATGAGCGGCCTTGTCGGCTTCCTCACCGAAAACTGCTGCGGCGGCGCGTCCTGCGCGCCCGCCGCGGCGCCGAGCAAAAGGAAAGCGTCATGAAGCGTTTGCATGTGCATGTTGGCGTCACCGATCTCACGCAATCAGTTCAGTTCTATTCGACGCTGTTCGCCAGCGAACCGACTGTGAAGAAGAAGGACTACGCCAAGTGGATGCTCGACGATCCGCGCGTGAACTTCGCCATCTCAACGCGTCCGACCAATGCCGGCGTCAGCCACCTCGGCATTCAGGTCGAGAACGAGGGCGAACTCAGCGAAGTTTATGCGCGGCTGAAAGAAGCCGATGCGCCGACGTTCGAAGAAGGCAAGACGACCTGCTGCTACGCCAAGTCGGAAAAAACCTGGATTGTCGATCCACAAGGCGTGAGCTGGGAGACCTTCCTTACCACTGGCGAAAGCACCAATTACGGCGGCGGTATCGATGGCGCCGCGCCTGAGTCGCACGCATCGACGAAGCCCGCGGCATGCTGCGAGCCGCGCTCTATGGCAGGTGTTTCGTGAACGGCCCAGCGCATCGCCCCTACAACGTGCTGTTTCTCTGTACTGGCAACTCAGCGCGTTCGATCCTGGCTGAGGCGATTTTGAACCGTGTCGGCGCCGGCAAGTTCGTCGCCTATTCCGCCGGCTCGCAGCCGAAAGGGGAGGTCAACCCGTATGCGCTGCGCTTGCTCGAACGCTTCAACTACAAGATCGCCAACTTCCGCTCCAAGAGTTGGGACGAGTTCGCACAAGCCGGCGCGCCGCCGCTCGATTTCGTGTTCACCGTTTGCGACAACGCCGCCGGCGAAGTGTGCCCGATCTGGCCGGGCCAACCGATGACCGCGCATTGGGGCATCCCCGATCCAGCGGCTGTCGAAGGCGCCGAAGTCGAGATCGGTAAGGCGTTCATCGATGCCTATGCGCGGCTGAATAATCGCATCGGGATTTTTACGGTGCTGCCGTTTGAGAGCCTCGATCGTCTATCGTTGCAGTCCAAACTCAACGACATCGGCGAGACGCCCGAAAGCTGAGTCATGTCCCTGTTTGAACGCTACCTCACCTTGTGGGTGGCCGTGTGCATGGTCGGCGGCATCGCGCTGGGCCACGTTGCGCCCAGCGTGTTCGCGGGCATTGCGGCGATGGAGATCGCCGAGGTCAATCTGCCCGTCGCCGGCCTGATCTGGCTGATGATCATTCCGATGCTGGTGAAAATCGATTTTGCCGCGTTGGGCCAAGTCGGCCGGCATTGGCGCGGCATTGGCGTCACACTTTTTGTGAACTGGGCGGTGAAGCCGTTCTCGATGGCGCTGCTAGCTTGGCTCTTCATCGGGTGGCTGTTTCGCGCATATCTGCCTGCCGATCAGATCGATTCCTACATCGCCGGCTTGATCATCCTGGCGGCGGCGCCATGCACGGCGATGGTGTTCGTGTGGAGCAATCTCACCAAGGGCGAGCCGCACTTCACGCTGAGCCAAGTAGCGCTGAATGACGCGATCATGGTCATTGCCTTCGCCCCGATCGTTGGCCTGCTGCTTGGGCTGTCTGCCATCATCGTGCCGTGGGAGACGCTGCTGCTCTCGGTCGCGCTCTACATCCTCGCGCCCGTGATCGTCGCGCAACTGATCCGGCGCGTCGTGATCGCGCGCTCGGGCGATGCGGGGCTCGCGGGCCTGATCCAAGTGCTGCAGCCGATATCACTGGTGGCGCTGTTGGCGACGCTGGTTTTGCTATTCGGTTTTCAGGGCGAGCAGATCATCGCGCAACCGCTGGTGATCGCGCTGCTTGCCGTGCCGATCCTGATCCAGGTCTATTTCAACGCTGGCCTTGCTTACGTGCTCAACCGATGGAGCGGCGAAGCCCACTGCGTCGCCGGCCCGTCGGCTCTGATCGGCGCCAGCAATTTCTTCGAACTCGCGGTGGCCGCAGCAATCAGTTTGTTCGGCCTCAACTCCGGCGCGGCATTGGCGACGGTGGTTGGCGTTCTGATCGAAGTGCCAGTGATGCTGAGCGTGGTCTACATCGTGAATGCAAGCCGCGGCTGGTATGAGCGCGGCCTGCCCAAGCGCGAGGCGTAACTATTTCGTCCGCGCAGCCCATGCCGTCAGCACGGCGGCGGCGGCGCGGTCGGTCTCCAGGAGCGGCGGGTAGGTCCACGTCTCCAGCCGGCCCTCGAACGGGCGCGCGCAGCCGCGGCGGGTGAGGCTCTTGTGGAAGGCGTCGAGCTTGCCGGCGTGGCCATCGACGGCCAGCACATGGATCGGCTTGCCGGTGGCGGCGGCTTCGGTGGCCATGTTGACGCTGTCGGCGGTGACGAAGAAATGGTCGGCGGCGCCGAGCATCGGGAAATACGGATTGGGCCCTTCGCCCTCGTAGAAAACGGCGCAATGCGGCGCGAGCCAGGTGCGAAACTGCAGACGCGCAGCGTCGCCCGTGCGGCGCGACAGCGTCACCATCAACGTCCCGCCGGTTTCGCGCTGCACCGCCACCAGCGCGTCTGCGATGGCGCGAGCGCGGGCGGCGGAAATGTTCTGGCGCTTCGACTTGCCGCCGATCAGCGCCGCAAAGCGCGGTCCGGGCAAATCCTCCAGCGCCGGGATAAAATCGATCAACTCCTGATCCACCCGCTCTGGCGTCACCCGATGACACGCGCCGACGATCGGCAGCACGTTTGGCCCTTCGAGCGCGTCATGGATCGGCGGCACGACGACATCGAATTCGCGTGGGTTAACACGCGGGTCTTGCAACTGTACCGCGAAGGTCTTGCCGTGCGACCAGTGCTTCGAGCCGATGGTGAACGGGATGGAAGCGCGGCCGCAGCCGATTACGATGTCCGGCCACGGCGCTTCGATCTCATCGGAGCCCAACGTTAGCGCCAAGCGCGGCGCCGGCACGAAGCCGGGCGGCAGCACGTTCCACGGCGCCCGCAAACGAACGCGCTTGGTGATAAGCTTGATTGGGGCGCGGCGGCCGATCGCTTCGGCCAGCCCGAGCGCCTGGTTCTCGATGCCGGCGCGGCCGTCCGTGACAGCCCAAATCGTGATCGGCTCGGCGGGCTGATAGCCGACGCTGCGCATTCAGCCCCGCTCCGGCCTCTGTCTCAGAGGTACTTCACCTTGACGATCTCGTACGATTTCGCGCCGCCGGGGGCCATCACCTCGACGACGTCGCCTTCCTCCTTGCCGATCAGCGCGCGCGCGATCGGGGAGGAGATCGAGATCTTGCCGGCGCTCACGTCCGACTCATCTTCGCCGACGATTTTGTACTTGGATTTGTCGCCGGTATCCTCGTCCAGCAGGTTTACCGTCGCGCCAAACTTCACGTTCTTGCCGCTCAGCTTGGAGACGTCGATGATCTGCGCCCGGGCGATTTTGTCCTCAAGCTCGGCCAGCCGGCCTTCGATGAAGGATTGGCGGTCCTTGGCGGCGTGATATTCGGCGTTCTCGGAAAGGTCGCCGTGGGCGCGCGCTTCCGAGATCGCCTGGATCACGGCCGGGCGCTCTTCCGTCTTGAGACGTTTCAGTTCTGCGTCGAGGGCGGCATAACCCTCGGCGGTCATTGGAATTTTTTCCATGGGTGTGTTTGTAAAGTCCGTCTAGGAGAGTGAAAGTTGTACCCGGCCCTGCCCAACGTCAAGCATAGGCTTGAAGGGCCCTCACGCCTAGGGGCGCCCCCGATTTGAGCCGCCGGATCGCCAGGATCGAGGCCCGCGCCCCGGAGACAGTAGTATAATAGGGAATGTTCTGCGTCAGTGCAGTGCGGCGGATGGAATAGCTGTCCCGGTAGGACTGGGCCCCCTCGGTGGTGTTGAACACCAGCTGGACCTCGCCATTCTTCATCGCGTCCACGACGTGCGGCCGGCCCTCGGCCACCTTGTTGACGCGCTGCACGTCGATGCCTTGCTCCAGTAGGTAATCGGCGGTGCCGCCGGTGGCCATCACCCGGAACCCGATATCGAGAAGATCGCGGGCGACCTGCACCAAAGCTGGCTTGTCCAAGTTCTTGACCGAGATGAAGCAGCAACCCTCGGTCGGCAGATCGATGCCGGAGGCGATCTGGCTCTTGGCGAAGGCCGCCGCGAAATCTTGGTCCAGCCCCATCACCTCGCCGGTGGAGCGCATCTCCGGGCCGAGCACCGGGTCGACGCCGGGGAAGCGTGCGAACGGGAAGACCGCTTCCTTCACCGCGACGTGCGCCTTCGACGGGCGGTCGAGCTTCAGTTCGCTGAGCTTCACACCAGCCATCACTTTCGCCGCGGCTGCCGCGATCGGGCGGTTGATCGCCTTGGCCACGAACGGCGCCGTCCGCGACGCGCGCGGGTTGGCTTCGAGGATGTAGATGTCGCCGTCCTTGACCGCGAACTGGATGTTGATCAGGCCGCGGACATCGAGCGCGCGGGCGAGCCTGGCTGTCTGCGCCTCGATCTCGGCCACGATCTCTTTCGAGAGCGAGTAGGGCGGTAGCGCGCAGGCGCTATCGCCCGAGTGCACGCCAGCTTCCTCGATATGCTCCATGACGCCGGCGACGAACACATCTTCGCCGTCGCAGATGGCGTCAACGTCCACTTCAATGGCGTCGCGCAGATAACGGTCCACCAACAGCGGCCGCTTGTCGGAGACGACCAGCTCCGACGGCCCGCCGAGCGCGCGCGAAATTTGCGTGACGTACTCGGTCAGCTCTTCTTCGGTGTGGACGATGCGCATGGCGAGGCCGCCTAGCACGTAGGAGGGGCGCAGCATCACTGGATAGCCGATGCGCCCCGCCGCCGCCCGCGCCGCGTCGATCGAACCCGCGATGGTGTTGTCCGGCTGCTTCAGGCCGATCTTGCGCAGCAGCGCCTGGAAGCGGTCGCGATCCTCCGCGAGATCGATCGCGTCAACGCTGGTGCCGAGGATCGGCGCGCCTTCGTCGGCCAGCGGCTGCGCCAGCTTCAGCGGCGTTTGGCCGCCGAACTGCACGATGAGGCCCATGACCTCGCCGCGGGTTTTCTCCACTTCGAAAATCTCGAGCACGTCTTCAGTTGTGAGCGGTTCGAAATAGAGCCGGTCTGACGTGTCATAGTCGGTCGATACGGTTTCCGGGTTGCAATTGACCATGATCGACTCGACGCCGAGGTCGGCGCACGCGAACGCGGCGTGACAGCAGCAATAATCGAACTCGATGCCTTGGCCGATGCGGTTCGGGCCGCCGCCGAGGATGATGATCTTCTTGCGATCGGTTGGCTCGGACTCGCACTCGGCTTGATCCTGGCCATAGGCCGGAAACTCGTAGGTCGAATACATGTACGGCGTCGTCGCGCGGAATTCGGCGGCGCAGCTATCGATGCGCTTGAATTGCGGGCGAACGCCAAGCTTGCGGCGCGCCGCGCGGACATCGCGTTCGCGCTGTCCTGTGAGTTTGGCGAGGCGTGCGTCGGAGAAGCCTTGCGCCTTCAGCCTGCGGAAGGCGACGGCGTCTTTCGGCACGCCTTCAGCGCGCACTTCTGCTTCTGTTTCGATGATTTCAGCGATCTGGCGTACGAACCACGGATCGTAGTGCGACGCCGCGCAAATCTCTTCAACACTCAAGCCCCGCCGCAAAGCCTCGGCGCACACCAGCAAGCGATCCGCCTTCGGCGTCACTAGGCGTGCGCGCACCGCAGCGCGGCCGCTATCTTCATCGCCGGCGCCTTCGATTTGGATTTCGTCAAAACCCATAAGCCCGGTGTCGAGAGAGCGCAGGGCTTTTTGCAGGCTTTCTTGAAACGTCCGCCCAATCGCCATCGCTTCGCCGACGCTCTTCATGCTCGTCGTCAGCGTCGTGTCGCTGCCGGCGAAGCGTTCGAAGGCAAAGCGCGGAATTTTGGTGACGACGTAATCGATCGTCGGCTCGAAGCTCGCCGGCATCGCGCCGCCGGTGATGTCGTTGGCGATTTCGTCGAGCGTGTAGCCGATGGCGAGTTTCGCCGCGACTTTGGCGATCGGAAAGCCAGTGGCCTTCGACGCCAGCGCCGAACTCCGCGACACGCGCGGGTTCATCTCGATCACCACCATGCGCCCGTCGCGCGGGTTGACCGCGAACTGCACGTTCGAGCCGCCGGTCTCGACGCCAATCTCGCGCAGCACCGCGATGCTCGCATTGCGCATCATCTGATATTCGCGGTCCGTCAGCGTCAGCGCTGGCGCGACGGTGATGGAATCGCCCGTATGCACGCCCATCGGATCGATGTTCTCGATCGAGCAGATGATGATGCAATTGTCCGCCTTGTCGCGGACGACCTCCATCTCGAACTCTTTCCAGCCGATAATCGATTCTTCGACCAGAATTTCCGTGATCGGCGAGGCGGCCAGGCCGCGCTCAACGATCTCTTTGAATTCTTCCACATTGTAAGCGACACCGCCGCCCAAGCCGCCCAGCGTCAGTGACGGGCGAATGATGGACGGGAGCTGTACATGGTCCAGCGCCGCCAGCGCTTCGTCCATTGTGTTGCACAAACGCGAGCGGGGGCTTTCTAAGCCAATCTTGTCCATCGCATCGCGGAATTTCATCCGATGCTCGGCCTTCTCGATGACCTCGGCCTTGGCCCCGATCATTTCGACATTGTGCTTCTTCAGAACGCCGCTGCGATCCAGGATCAGCGCGCAATTCAGCGCCGTTTGACCGCCCATGGTCGGCAGCAGCGCGTCTGGTTTTTCCAGTTCGATGATCTTTTCGACCATCTCCGGCGTGATCGGTTCGATGTAGGTCGCATCGGCCAGGTTCGGATCGGTCATGATCGTCGCCGGGTTCGAATTGACCAGGATGACGCGATAGCCCTCGGCCTTCAGCGCCTTGACCGCCTGCACGCCGGAATAATCGAACTCGCAGGCTTGCCCGATAATGATCGGCCCCGCGCCAATGATCAGGATCGATTTGATGTCGGTGCGTTTTGGCATGCGTCTCCGCCCGCTTCGCGCGGCCAAGAATCGATCCATCCGGAGGATCGCGCGTGCTTACGGCAAGGCGCAGAGAGGAGCAAGTCTCTGGTCATCTGGTAGAAGCGGAGCAGCGCGGACAGCGCCCGCGGTTAGTGAGGATATGCACATTCTCTCGCCCTCCGCCGATGAAGCCCTTCCTCAGGGGTGAGCTAGCGTCAAAGAGATGGCCTCCGCACGGTCCACAACGGCAGAGAATGAGAGCCGGCATCGCAACGAGCGCTCCAATCAGCGTTGTTGCCGCGAGGAGAAGAATTAGTCCGCCCCACCAACCGGTGATTTCGAGCTGAACGGTGTTTTGCCCGGCGAGCACCAACACAACAACGATAAGGCCGAGGAAGATCATGCTGACCCAGCATAGGAGCTGGGCCAGCGCGCCTATCTTCGCAAGTTGGGGGCGCGATTTAGGTTGCAAGTTCCCGTCGCTGTTCGTGTGGTCGTAGCAGCAGCACAATCACGAACCCAATCGCCAGCGCGATGAAGCCGCCAATGCCGACGGCGCCGTTCCATGGGAAGGTGGGGTTTGACAGCGCCGCGACGGTGAGGCCGCCGAGGGCGTTGAACATGCCGTGGAAGAGGCCGGCGCTCCACACCGAGTTGGTGCGGTCGCGGATCAACGTCATGATCGGCGATAGCAGCATGCAGAACACGACGAACAAGCCGACGCCCAGCACGCGGTCATCCGGGTAATTATGGCCGAAGAGATAAATCATCGGCGCGTGCCAGATGCCCCAGAACACGCCGGTGCCGAGCGAGGCGCGCCAGAAACCGGCCGGTCGCCACAGATAGTGCAAATAGCCGCGCCAGCCGAGTTCTTCGGTGAAGGTGAGGACAAGCCAATTGATCAGGCCGCCGACAAGGATCGACATGCCGATGATAAACGGCGTGCTGAGGAGGAATGCCGGCAATTCGGATATGTCTTGGCCCTGCGCGGCGGCGGCGTCGGCGCTGGCCGCGCCGATGTCGACATAGGTGCGGTCTGACAGCAGAAGCGTCAGCGCCACTGAGGCGCCCGCAAGCGCGATCGGGACCAAAGGCGCGGCGAACCACCAGAGACTCCAACGGCCGCCGAGCCCGAGCGACTTGATGCGCCGACCTTTCTCGAAGGCGATCATGCAGATCAGCGCCGCAACGGTCGGCCCGACCATCGACGCCGCCAGCACAGCGACCGCGATTTGCGGATTGCCCTCGTGCAGTCCGGCGTTCCACCCGGCGATCACGATCCCCCAGGTCACGGCGAAGGTAAGCGCCAGGAAGATTGCGGATTTCACTGTCGTAGACATCACTCACCCCCGTTTTCGTTGTCTTTCTTGGCTTTCGCCTCGACCTTCACACCCCGCGCGCGCAGCGCCTCGCGCAGCAGGAACTCGATTTCCGCGTTCACACTGCGCAATTCCACATTCGCCAATCGTGCAATGGCGTCGTGGAGCGCTGGATCAAGTCGCAGCGCGAAGGCTTTGCGGTCCGACGCCACGGCTACGAATAAAGTGAGCCAGCGTTGACGACCGGCTGTGCGTCGCGGTCGCCGCAGAGCACCACCAGCAGGTTCGACACCATTGCCGCGCGGCGTTCGTCATCGAGTTGCACGATGTCGCGTTCGCTCAATTGCTCCAGTGCGTGCTGCACCATCTCGACGGCGCCCTGGACGATGTAGCGGCGGGCGGCGAGCACAGCTTCGGCTTGCTGACGTCGCAACATGGCGCTGGCGATTTCCGGCGCGTAGGCGAGGTGGCTAAGCTTGGTTTCGTCCACCACCACACCGGCGACGGCGACACGCTCCTGCAGCTTCTCGCGCAGCATGCTCGAAACCTGATCGGCGTCGCCGCGCAAGGTCGGCTCGTCATGCTCGGCGTGATCGTAGGAGAAGTGCGAGGCGATCTCGCGCACGGCGGTTTCGATCTGGATGTCGACGAAGGTCTGGTAATCATCGACATCGAACAGCGCTTGGCCCGTATCCGTGACGCGCCAGACGACGACGGCGGCGATTTCGATCGGGTTGCCGCGGCGGTCGTTCACCTTCAGCTTTTCGCCGTTCACGTTGCGCACGCGCAGGCTGATCTTCTTGCGCGTATACCAGAACAGCACCCAGCGCAGGCCGGGCGTGCGGTCGGTGCCCTTGTAATTGCCGAACAGGGTGATGGCCGCCGCCTCGTTGGGCTGCAGTGTGTAGAAGCCGCAGAGCACCAAAGTGAAAAGGATCGAGGCGGTGATCAGCAGCGTGGCGCTGAGGCCGTTTTCGTAGCGGATGAGCTCGATCGTTTGCCAGACGGTGATGACCAGCAGAACGAGGGCGACCAGCAGCATGAGCCCGCCATTGCTCGTATTGGCTCTGCGTTCCTGCGTGTGATTTAGCGCTTGGGCGACCATGACATTACCCTCCGATGCCATCAAAGTGATATCACTATAATATCGAGATTGTTCCGTCCGCAAGCAAAATCGTCTCCATTCACCTTCTTCCCCAAGCCGGCGTTAACGGCGCCGGGGGTACACCGATGCCGGATAAGGGTCCGTTTTTGGTGAGAAAAATGGTTATCGGGCGAGTAAACAATCAGCCGAAACGGCGCCTCTTCGGACGCGACCAATCCGGTAACGTCGCCATGATGTGGGCGCTGATGGGCGCAGTCCTGATTGGTTTGATTGGGCTGACGGTCGACTTCACCCGCGCTCAGATGATCCGGTCTCAAATGCAAAACGCCGCCGACGGCGCGGCTCTGGTGGCGGAGCGGAGTTTTGGTCTCACGCTGGCGCAGCGAACCGCAGCAGCGCGAGCTTACTTCGACGCCGAGTTGGGCAGCTTGTCGAACGACCAGGTCACTTTCGCCGTTACCGATCTCGGCGATGTCGGACACCGAGTGGTGGCCACTTTGCCGATGCCGATGTCATTGGCCGCCGTGGTCAACAATTCGGACTGGACCATTCGGGTTGAGTCCGAAGCCGAGCAGGGCGGGCTCGACCTGGAAGTCTCCGTCGTGCTCGACACCACCGGCTCGATGGCCGGCAGCAAAATCTCTGATCTTCGCGCCGCAGCGACTGACCTCGTGAACTTGGTCGTGAGCGACGATCAAGATCCCTACTACTCCCGCGTGGCGTTGGTTCCGTTCGCCGTTGGCGTGAACGTCGGCGCCAATGCGACGCAGGTGCGGGGCTCGCTGACGGGGTCGCGTTCGATCAGCGCCGCCTCCTGGTCGAGCAGCGCCGCGCGTAACATTACAGGCGCAACCCGCGCTAATCCAGTTGTGATCACGTCGAACGGGCACGGCTTCGCGAACGGCGACCGCGTACGCATTCAGAACGTCAACGGAATGACGCAGCTCAACAACAACACCTACACGGTGGCGAGCGCCACAGCGAACACCTTCAGACTGAACAACGCTTCAGGCGGCAACATCAACGGCTCCAGCTACAGCACCTATTCGTCCGGCGGCACCGTGACCCGATGCCAACGTACGAATTGCGAAGTCGTCGTGACGGCCAATTCGCACGGTCTGGCGACGAACGATTACGTCTACATCACCGGCGTCAACGGCATGACGCAGATCAACAACGCGGCCAACGCCGCTTGGCAAGTCACGACGCTGACCTCGAACACCTACATGCTCAACACTTCGAATGGTCCGACTTATGGCGCCTACACGTCAGGCGGGTCGTCGTTCTGCGCGCAATATGGGTGCCAATACTATCGCTTCCTCAACCCCTCGAGCGCCCAGCGCCGGTATCAAGCGACGAACAATTGTGTGACTGAGCGAACTGGCGCCAACCGGTTTACTGATGTGGCGCCCAGCACGACTCGAATGGGCATCAACTATCCCACCACCGGAAACCCGTGCGCGTCGGCGGAAATCATGCCGCTTACGTCCAACCGCGCCACGCTGAACGCGCGTATCGCGTCGCTGACGTCGCCAGCAGGCACCACAGCTGGCCAGATCGGGTTCGCTTGGGGCTGGTATATGCTGTCGCCGAATTTCGCCTATCTGTGGTCGGGCGAAGGGCGTCCTGCAGCTTACGATCCGGAAGAGGTTCTCAAGATCGCGATCTTGATGACGGACGGTGAGTTCAACACTCATTATTGCAACGGCGTAGTTGCACGCGACGCCAGCGGCGTGGGTTCGGCAGAGCGCATCAACTGCGATGCGCCAAATGGCGACGGTTTCGGGCAAGCAGAAGCGATGTGCAACGCCATGAAGGCGCAAAACATCGTCGTTTACACCGTGGGCTTCGACCTCGGCGGTGTGGCTGGCGCCGCGGACGTTTTGGAGGAGTGCGCGACGAGCCCGTCGCACTTCTTCAATGCAGAAAATGGTACGGATCTGCGCGCGGCCTTCCAGCAAATCGGCCGGGCGATCCGGCAGCTGCGGCTTACGAGGTAGCCCTTATTGCGGCGCCTGGAAGCTCACGGAAATCCGCGTGCGCGCGCCCACGGCGCTGTCGCCGTTCGATAGCGTGGGCCGGGCGCGGTAGGCGCTGGAGGCGCTCATCGCTGCGCGGCCAAAGCCTTCGCCGGCTGGCGATTCCGAAGCGATGTTGCACACCACCCCAAGCGACGGCTGCACCACACAATCGAGCGACACGCGTCCGCCGATGCCATCACGAAGCGCGCGTTGTGGGTAGAGGTCGGCTATCCGGCGCGCCGTCGGGCGAGAGTCCCAACTAACGGCTCCGGGCGTGGCGCGCGCCGTGGTGGAAGCTGGCTGCGTTTGCGACGGCGGCGCGCTGACCGGCGGCTGCAGCGGCACACTTGTGTTTGGTCCTGGCGTTGCAGTGGCGGCCGTGTTGGTCGGCGGCGCCAGCGACACCGGGCCTGAGCGGGGCGTAGCGGCGGCGTTTGCTGCAGTCTCCGCTGCGCGCTCTCGCGCGCGCTCGGCATTGCGTTCCCGTTGTTGGCGTTCGCGCTCAAGTTCTCGCTCGCGTGCGGCTTGCTCAGTCTGCGCCGCGGTCTGGATCGGTTGCGACGGCGCTGCCTCTAACGTATCCGCGCTGCCCGGCTCGAGCGGTACATCGCTCGGCGCGCCGAGCGGCGCACTGATGTCTTGCGTTTGCTCTTGCGGCGCGCCGGCGCCCAAGTCACCGAGACCACCGCCAAAATACAATCCGCCTGCGAGTGCTGCGCCGCCGAGCAGCGCGATGAGCACGAAGGCGCGCAGCGCGCCGCCTTCGCCTTTGGGCGGATCGCGCAGCTCGTTGCGGTCGTAAGTGCGCTCGGGCGGCGGTGTGCGCCGTAGCGGCGGCGGCGCAGCTTCAGCGCGACGCTGCGGCGGCGGATCTGGACGCCGTTGCGGCGTCGGCTCAGGCCGGCGCACCGGTGGCGGATCGCGGCGCGGCGCTTCTGCGCGCGGCTCCGGACGAGGCGCTGGGCGGGGGGCGGGCGCGCGTTGGGGTTCGCTCGCGGTGAGCTGCTTCAAGCGCAGCTCTGCCACCTCCGCGAACGTGCCTTGCGGGCCGTAGCGCGAGAGATAGTCCATAAAGTCCGCCGGGTTGCGGCTGTCGCGAATGGAGCGCCAATGCTCGGCTTCCGAGCCAAGCCCATCGGCCGGGGCCGGTGGGGGCGCGCGATAAGCTGGCGGCGGCGGTGGCGGCGCAGCACGCGGCGCGGCGCGTGGGGCTGGCGCCGGCGGTTCGTACGTATCCTGCCGTTCGGCGGGCGCGCCGACGCGGGCTGAATTCACCATGCGATCGACGGCGAAGAACAAAGGATCGAGCGACGGATCGTTCGGGTCGCCGTCCCATCGTGAAAGATCGAATGCCGGTGAATTGCCGATGCTCGACGGCGGCGGCGGATCGATCAGGCTAGCGACGATCGCCTTCTCGGCGTTGATGACGCGCTGCGCTGCATCGAGAAACGGCCGCGAGCGAATTGAAGCTTGCGACCAGACCACAACGCCGGCGCCGCTAGAGCGCAGGGCCGCATCGTTCGACGGCGCTCCGCCGATCGAGAAGCCCGCGGCTTCGAACATCTCGGCCAGAGCTTTGGCCTGCGGTTCGTCTTCGCGAACACAAACAATGAGTACGTCCGCCATGACGTCTCCTGCGCCCCCGACCTTAGGTCCCAGATTGGCGCATAGCATGTAACAAGGCGCCGCAAAACTGTGATCACCTGAGAATAGGGTGAATTCGCGTCAAAGCACTGGTCGAAACGCACCTGAAGCAGCGTCCAAGAGCTCAAGGCCGCCATCGGCCACGCCGTAGCGGGCGCCGGCTAAGGTTAATCCGCGCTCGCGCATCGCGGCGTCGACGAACGGGAACGTCGCGAGGTTTTCGATGGTGACGCGGATGGATTCATATTCCAACGCAGTCGCCCGGTCGCCGTGCGCCTCGATCCGCGCCTTGGCGGTGTCCAGCAACCCGATCCAGGCGTCGAGGAACGAGTTGGGATTGCGGGGCCGGTCGTCCAGCGCCGCCAAGACGCCGCCGCACTGGGCGTGGCCGAGCACCAAAATGATATCCACCTTAAGCTGCATCACCGCGAACTCGATCGCCGCGCTCACGCCGTGGTGGCCGGGTGCGGTCTCAAACGGCGGCGCAAGGTTGGCGACATTGCGCACGACGAAAAGCTCGCCGGGGCCGGCGTTGAAAATGGTCGCCGGGTCGACGCGGCTGTCGGCGCACGCGATCACCAGCGTCTTCGGCGCCTGGCAGCGTTCCGCCAGTTCCCGATGCAGAGAGCGCAGCTCCGGCCAGCGTTTCTCGCGGTAGATTCGGTATCCGTCGATCAAGTGGTCCATGCCGTGCTTTCAAGCGAAGCTGAGCGCCAAGGGCAAGAGCTAGCGCGGTCGCATACGCCAATTTCAATTGAGACGCCGCCGCCGGCGTGGGACCATCTGCAGAACAGAAGCTCTCTGAGGTTGCATGCGCGGTACAATTCTAGGCGTCCACGATGGCCAGGGCGTTCTCCTCGCCGCCGATCAGCGCCGGTTCGACTTTCCGCTGACCGAGTGGCGCTCCGCCAATGTGCCGTACGCCGGTCAGGCCGTCGATTTCGTTGAAGAGGGCGGCCAGGCGCGCAACGTCTACGCCGTGCCCGGCGCGGTTGGCGGCGCGGGCTCTCGCTCGGGCTCGTTTGTGCTTGGCGCGGTGGCGCTTGGCTGCCTTGCGCTGGGCTTCATCATTCCGTTGTTGCCGACCATCGCGGCGTTCGTTCTCGGCGTCGTTGGCGCCAGCAAGGCGCAGGCCGAGGGCGACGAAACCGCGCTCGTCATGTCACGGATTGCATGGATCGGCGCGTTAGTGCTCCTGGTGATTGGGTTCCTGGCGATCCTGGCGGTGATCGCCTTCGTCGGCACGCTTGGCTTTGCGTCGATGTTCGATTGGCACGGCTACTAGAATTCGAGCGCGATCTCATCATCGATTGCGAACGCGCGGATTTTTCAGCGTGTTCGAGAAACACGTCCGGCCATTCGGCTTCGAGCATCGCTAGCAGCGAGAACAAATCGAACGGTCCGAGCGAGGCTTTGTAGTCGCCGAAGCGATCCTGCAGCGCGCGCCAAGCGTCCTCGCCGTCGGCTTTCACCACTGCCCAATAGGCGCCGTCGCGGATGACCATGTGCAAATTTCTGGCGCCCGGCGCGGGATCGAGCCGCCACGGCGGATAGCGGCGATTGTCGCCGGCATTGTAGATGCAGATCGCGTTGCCGGCCGGATCGCGCAGCCAGGCTTCGTACCAAAGCCAGCTCTGCGCTTTCGCCTCGCGCTCGATGGCTATGCCCGCGTGCTTGAGCCGGCGCACTTCGAAATCCACGTCCAGGCACTCGAAATAAAGCTGAGGCGCGTTCTCGCGCGGGATCGGACCGTCCACGACATGGAGCGAGAACGTCGCCTCGCCGCGCGGCAGCTCGAACCGCGCATAATGATCGCTTTTCACGATCAGCTTCAGGCCGAGCAATTCATAGAACGCAATCGATTGTGCGAGGTCGGACGCGGCGGCGGTGATTTGATTGAGACGCATGGCGCGTGCTTAGCACAAGGTCCGAATTCGGCCAGCACTCGCAGGCGTTTCGGGCGAAATTGGCGACAGGAGACAACGCCATGAGCTTTCGTATCGCCGGCCTCGATCCGGCGCCTTTTCAGCACCTGCATGCCTTGCCCGACGTCGATCTGGCTGAGCGCGGCGCAAGCCGCGTGCGTATCGAGACCAGACAGGTCGCGCCCTGCCGCATCTCGTTGGACGACGCCGAAATTGGCGAGACCGTGCTGTTGCTGAATTACACCCATCAGCCGGCTCAGAACCCGTATCATCAGCAGGGGCCAATTTACGTGCGTGAAGTTGAGCGCCGGTCCGAGTTCACGAGTGAAATTCCGCCAGCGATGGCGCGGCGCACGCTTTCGCTGCGCGGGTTCGATGCGGCCGATATGATGATCGAGGCTGATCTCACCGAAGGCGTCGAGGCCGCGGCGTTGATCACGCGCTTCTTCGCCAATCCGGACGCCGCCTATATCCACGCACACTACGCCCGGCGCGGTTGCTTTGCGGCGCAGATCGAACGCGCTTAGTTCAGTTGCAGCGACGATGCATACGCTTGCATGGCGCGCGATGCGTTGACGTGCGCGTCCGAAGAGCCTTGCGCTTTTGAAATCACAAATGCGCCTTCCATCGAGGCAAGCATGGCTGAGGCAAAGCTCGCGGCGTTGGCGGCATTCATGCCGCGCGCTTCAGCGGCGACGCGAATTTCAGCTTCCCATGAATTGAACGCGCCGCGCACGGCGACCGCGAGCTTTGGACTATCGTTGCCGAAGCCGGTGGCGATGGCCGCCATCGGGCAGGAGGCCGTGTAGTCGCGGTCTTTGCAGGATTGAGCGGTGGTCTTGAACACGCGGTCGATGAAGGTCTCGAGATCGACGCCGCTATCGTGCAGCCCGCGAAACCGCGCCGCGACTTCGGCGCCGACGCGCGCCACCACTTCGGCGCCAATCTGCTCTTTGCCTTCCGGAAAGTGGAAGTAGAGCGAACCGCGCGGCGCGCCAGATTTGGAGAGAAGTTCGGCGATGCCGACGCCCTCGTAGCCGCGCGCCGCGAACAACTCGACTGCCGCCGAGAGCATGTCTTCGCGGGTCGATGAAACTTTTGCCATGACGGTAAGATACCTCTTGTATGACGACCGGTCTAGTGATAATTGAATAATAGACCGGTCGTCATAGTGGGCCGGTCTGCCTTTTCTCCCCGGAGGGTCCAATGAAGAATTTCCTTATGTCTGCAATGGCGATAGCCGCCGTAGCCGTGCTCCGCTTTCGCCGATGACGTCAGCGATCGCACCGAGGCCATCCGCCTCTGCCGTGCTGAAGTCTCGACCCAGGCCAGCACCCCGGCCGAGACCGTGCGTCTCGACCAAGTCCGCGTTCGCGGCACCACCATTCGTGTCGATCTCGACGTCTGGCGCGGCGGCGATCTGAACAACGTCCGCTGCACCGTCGCCCGCGGCGGCGGCGCGCTCACCATCGCTTCGATCACCCCGGCGCTGCAAACCGCCTCGGCTGAGTAAGTCCTCCCCGTTTGCCCAGCGTTTCCGTCGCCTCCCGCGCGGAACGCTTCCAGACTAGCGCTCCCGTTCACGCGGGAGCGCTTTTTTGCGCGAAAGCGTTTGCCCGGCGCCGGTCCTGGCGCTCTAAGCGCGGCATGGCCGATATCGCTTCGCTCTTCGTCACAAAGCTCTATCGCGCGACGCTGGCCGATGCCGCGGCGCTGAACGCGGACTTGCTGAAAGCGTGCCGCGTCATCGCCGCTGAGGATGAAGCGGGAAAAGCGTGGAGCAAGCAAAAGGGCTATCGCGGCTACACCTCGTATGCGTCGCTCAATGATCTGCCGAAGCGCGATCCGACATTCGCGGCGCTGAAGCGCGAACTCGATAAGCACGTCGCTGCGTTTGCGCGCGAACTGCATCTGGCGATGGGCGCGCGCAAGCCGAAGCTCGATTCGATCTGGATCAACGTGCTTGATCCCGGCGGCGCTCACAGCGGCCATATCCATCCGCATTCGGTGTTGAGCGGCACATATTACGTCGATGTCCCCACCGGCGCTTCGGCGCTGAAATTGGAAGATCCGCGCTTGCCGTTGATGATGGCGGCGCCGCCGCGGGCTGAGGATGCGCCGGAGGCGGAGCGCACGTTCGTTTACGTCCAGCCCAAGGCTGGCGAAGTGCTCATTTGGGAAAGCTTCATCCGCCACGAAGTGCCGGCCAACGCCGCCAAGAAGCCGCGCGTCAGCGTTAGCTTCAATTACGGCTGGTGAGCTTACGCGCGAAGGGCGAAAACGCTGTCGCGCGGTTCTGTTCCGTGGCGCGCTCTTGCCCAGACCGGGGAGAGGACGATGAAGCGTTGGCTGATCGCCGCGTGCGCGGCTCTGAACATGGGCGGGTGTGCGTCGCAGGCGGTTGATGGGCCGCCGATGCAGCAGCGCATCACCACAGATATCGCTGCGTTCAACGAAGCTTACGCCGAAGCCGCCAACAATCTCATCCTGTGGAACGTCCTGCGCGCCCGCGATCGGCTGCCGCGCACCTACGTAGCGATCAAGGAAATCACAACATCGCAGAGCCGCTCGGTTGAGCACACGTGGGGGCTGGAGAGTCTCAATCTGGGCGGCGATTTCGGTGCGGACCCTTGGGGCGTGGGCGCGCTTGGGGGCACCAGCTCGCAGAGCAATGAGCCGAACTACGGCATCTCGCCTCTGGTCGCTGACGACATCGGGCGCGCCGTGCTCAGTCCGACGCCGCCGCGCGTGTTCTCGGTCTACTGGGACGCATGGGGCACGCACGACGTGTTGTTGTCGGTGCTGGTGAGCCGCGCCGTGCAATTGCCGGCGGACGCCGCGCGGACGGCGTCGTCGTGTTTGCGGGGCGAGCCCAATATCGATCGCGATACGCCGCTGCAGCAATTTGTAGCCCCGCTCGAAAACAGCCGCGCGCTGTATAATCAAATCGACGAACCTGGCGATGTTGCGCACGGCGCAGCCTTCAACCGGTTTGCTCGCTGGACGAAAGAGAACTCGGACCGGACTCGCCTGCATTTCATCGAGACCTACCGCTGCCGTGACGTCGTTCGCATTCCTTTTGGCGGCACGGGCCAACGCGACGCGGCCGAGGCGCGCGAGTTCGCGCAGGCGATTGTCGGCGAGGGCGGCCGTATTGCGCAGGGCGAGGGCAACATTATCGACGTGCGTCCGCGCCCTTCGATTCAGACGGTGCTGCTCGAGATCACCGGGACCAGCGAATTCGCCGGCGTCTGGGAGCTGGAATTGCGCTCGCTTGACCAAGCGATCTTTTACTTGGGCGAATCCGTTCGCCAGCCTGCCAATGCCGAGGAATACGCCGCGTGGAGCGCCAGCCGCTCGCACACAGAGACGGGGGACTTGCCGCCGCAACCAGCAACGCCCTCGGCTTTCGGACGTGTCGCCGTAGTCGCGGCTGATTGCTCCGATGAGCATGTCGACGGGCCGCTGTTTCGCGTTTGGCGCAGCGAGCCGCGCCGCGTGCAGACGCAATTGTTCGGCGACAGCTCTGCCCCGCGCGAGCCCGGTTGGCAGTTTGACCGCGTGCGGCCAGCCGCGCGCGTGCTGTATCGCGGGGCGATCTACGAGGCGGGGCAGCCATCGCCGATTAATTCATCATGCCGCGCGCCGGCTGATTTCAGCGGTTCGGTGCTGACGTTGCTGTCGCAATTGCTGGCGGCGAACCAATCGCCGGATGCGATCCGTTTGCCGGCGCGGTTTTCGAACTAGCGGGGACCGTCCGCGAACGTTCAGCAGTCGGCGCCGTAAAGCGCGCACGGGTCGCGACCGCGAAAGCGAGCGCTTTCGCGGCGAAAGAATCAGGGGACGCGGGGGAGGTTAGGAGCTGTCGGCGAGCGCCGGCAGCGGTGCGCGTGCGCCGCGTAAGGCTACAGCTGCTGCCATGGGCGGCGTGATCCGCCATAGGCGCCTGAGGCCGCCGCACAAGCGGCGCGCCAGATAGTGCGCATGCGTGTCGAGATCGCGCAGCAGGACGGCGAGCTGGGCGATGCGCGTGGCGAAATCCTTGTGCTTCAGCAGCCGACGCAACCGCGAGCCGAGGTACGAGCGTATGAAATGCCCACGGCGCAGATCGCGGCCGCGCTTGAAAAACAACGTGCGCCGCGGCAGGCGGATCTTGGCCAGCTGCAACGCGCGGCTCAAAAGCAACGTGATGATTGTGCGCGTCAGCTGATCGAGCCACAAATGGTGAAAGCGCTGCGCCATCTGGCGCGGCTGCGGCGCGCGCTCGCCGAACACCACAGCCGCTAACCAGCCAAGCACCGTCAGCGCCCAAAGGATGAGGCGCTTGCGACGATGATCGGTAAAGATGGGTGGCTGAGGTTTGTGCATGCGCTGGAGTTTAACCCAGGCGCCAGTCGGTCGGATTGAGGGCGTGGCGGAGTGAGGGGATTCAATGACTTGGGGGTGAGGAATGCGGGGATAGAGGGGGTGGCTATCCGCGTTTTCTTAGCGCGCCGCACGGAGCTGACCGTCCACGTTGAACCACTTCGTCATTCCGGACGCGCAGAGCGCGATCCGGAATCCAGGGCCACCAGCGGGACGTTGCCCCTGGATTCCGGGCTCTCGCTTCGCGAGCCCCGGAATGACGGGAGAGTGTGTGTCACGCTTTCCGCGTTATTTCAGTTGCGGGCGCGTGGGCGTGGGAGCGGATTGTCGGTGGCGAGGGAGCGAAGCCAAGCCTCCACCTCTTCGCCGGGGATGCCCATCCCGGTGCGTTCGAAATCTTCGTAAGCCGCGACATCCTCTTCGACACCGGACGGCGGCTCATCGCCCTCGTCGCCGAGGGCGATGTCCCAAGCGAGTTGCTGGCGGACGTAATCCTCCGGGCTCAAGCCGCGCGCTTCGGCGGCGGCGCGGACTTCATCGGCGAGCGGGGCGGGGATGGAGATGGTGAGGGCGTCGGCCATGGTTGGAGGCTAGCACAAAGCCCAACCTCCGTCATTCCGGGGCAATGCGCAGCATTGAACCCGGAACCCAGTGGCCAACGCACCGTCAGTTGCACTGGATTCCGGATCGCGCGAAGCGCGTCCGGAATGACGGAGTGTGTGGGGCCAGCACCTACCGTGGACGGTTTTGGAGGCTGTGCCACACGCGCGTGATGATCACGGCGTCATCGCTCACGCGGTAGCGAACGACATAAGCGGATTTGCCAAACTTGATGACAAGTTCGCGGAGGCCGTGTTCGCGTTCGACGCCTTTGAAAGGTTGCTCGGGCAGCGAGAGGATGCGCGCCGTGACCAGATTGAACATACGGAGCGCGGCGCTTGGGCTGTGGCGGTTCAGCGAGCGTTCGAAGCGGAGCATGTCTCGCCGAGCGGCGGGGCGCAGCTCCAGTCGCCTCATTTACGCAGTGCGGCGCGGGCTTCGAGACGGGCGCGAATTTCGGCGAACACGTCTTCGGCGGGGATGCTGGCGCCCGGCTCGTCGAGGCGGCGAAGGTCTTCGTCCCAGCTCAGATCGTTATATTCGGCCTCGAAGGCGAGATCATCGGCGATCTGCTCCCGGACGTATTCTTCCGGGCTCAGGCCGCGCGCTTCGGCGGCGGCGCGGACTTCATCCGCGAGCGGGGCGGGGATGGAGATGGTGAGGGCGTCGGCCATGGGTGGAGGCTAGCACAATCGAGCTCCTACGTCATGCGGCGGCGCTTGCGGGTTGGAGCGCGCCGCTCCGCGGCGCATGCGAGGCGGAGCCCCGCGGTCCTAACCTTTCGACGCCGCACGCACGCCGTCATTCCGGGCCTCGCGACCGCCGAAGCTCGAAGAGCGAAGGCGGCGCAAGAACCCGGAATCAAGTGGCGAATGCGGCGCTCTATGACCCTTGGATTCCGGATCGCGCGAAGCGCGTCCGGAATGACGGGTCTACAGGCTGATATCAATTGTGTGCAGTTCGCTTTGCGTCCCGAACTGTATTCGAGAGGGAAGGCTAGTGAAGTATGCGAAGGCGCTCCTAAGCGGATCGGCGGCGTCAGTCGCACAAATTCCTTTCCACTGCCCGTCTGGCGAATCGCATTTTGTAAGATGCACCAGGCCGTTCCCGGTGGGCGGGCCATAAGGTGCAACTTGCACAAATTCGAGCCTAGAAACTTCGTCAGCCGGCACAGCTACAATGCACGGATACCAACGACCGGAGCGAGGACGAAGCTCGACTACATTTTTTTCGTTGAGTTTGTGAAACGCAACAACGGGCGTTGAATTGACAATTTTCGTGGGCGGCCGTTCTCCGCGGACTCCTGCTGCGACTCTTTCAGCCCATGTGGGATCGGTGAGGTGGACATAGAGTCGGCTTGCAATGGCGGAAGGAATGAGCGCTCGATCAAGCGGAGGGTCGTGCCCCGAGGCGTGGTGTACGAGCTGAAGGGGGCGAATGCCTCTGAGGCGTCATCGGGGAATCGCCGGTAG
>ENA-ORBV01004655-ORBV01004655.1-microbial-mat-metagenome-genome-assembly--contig:-NODE-4655-length-26082-cov-4.737743_pt1 | contig 26082 bp, 21 predicted proteins | sample MGYA00237777_ERZ505514 | MGnify/ENA primary metagenome ERZ505514 (study PRJEB26160, sample SAMN06269048) | microbial mat metagenome | isolation source: Oligotrophic lake microbial mat | place... | reverse complement strand
AAGGCAGTAATGGTATATCGCATGGAGTGCTCCCAGTCGTGGTTGAGGGGTTCAGATATCACAGCCGCATCGCCGCCGCCGGGCGCCTTACAGCGAAGGATCGGTGGATCGACTCACCATCTGGTGGGTGGCGGTCTGCGGAACTGTTGGCTGCGTTCAATGCACCACCGTGCACGTTCGAAGGTGGACTCGGTCGGACCGGACGTGGCATTCCGCTGTTCACGGGTGCGATCCTTGTTGGCCGTCTGGCGTCGGGTGCGATCCATGTGGGCAAGATCCGTTAAAAAAGGACGGCGGAAAAAGGTCAGTGAAAAAGTCCGGCAGCTGGGATTCACAGCTGCCGGTGCTACATGGACGGCTAACATCACGGGTGCGTGACGGGAGTGATGTCGGTTCGAGGCCCTGAACCTGATAGCGAAGCGAATGCCAATCATCAGCCACCTGCCTGCGCTCCGCGTGTCCGATGATCATGCCTGGCCTAAGAGTGATCAGGCCCGTTCATCCTCGTCGTCAGCGTCCTGTTCGCTGATCGCCTGCTCGCGCTGCTGCGCTTCTTTCCGCGGTTCGTCGTCTTCACCACGTACGTCATCCTCCTCGGCCTCGACCGCGGTAAGACGTTCGCGGTGACGATCAGCAGGACTACGCGCGCCTTTGTCCTCAAGGTCGTGGCGCAGCTTCTGATCACTGGCGAGGTCGGATGCGTCGCGTTGTTTGCCGTGCGCCGGTTCCTCGACGCGGTCGGTTCGACCGCCATACATTGCTTTCGCAGTCTTGACCTTGGTGATGGCCTTTGGTGCGGAGGTTGCAGCTGCCCTCGCCTTCGTGGCGGGCGGCTTCTTCTTTTCGGTTTTTTTCGCAGTGGCAGGGGAATCGGTTTTCTTGCTCATGATCGCCTCGCTGGGACATCGGGGGTGGATGATTTGTCGGCCACTTTTGGCCACGTAAGCAGTAAGCCCGAACCATGCCAACGCGTGTCGTGCGCTTGCCTTTGCGACGTGATCGGAACTCGCTCGGAATCAGGTGTCCTGACTTGCACAAGTCCCCGCGCTGCTGTGGTGGACGATGCGGAATGCAGGGGGGGGCTCAGTCCTGAGTGTCGTGATACGCGCGGACGTTGGCCTTGGCGGCACGGTAGTAGAGTTCGGGATGCTGATTCACCACGCGCGCACATTCCACACAGCACACCCGCAGCATCGGCACTCCCCGGTCATCGAGGTGGCTGGTGTGGACAAGCTCCATCGGGGGCATGGTTTCCGGCACCGTCAGACCGCAGACCGGGCAGATGGTGTTCAATTCCGTATGCGGCATATCGAGGCCTCCTGGTCTGGACCTGCAGCACTGCCGGTGCCAAAGGTCGGCAGAGTGCAGTTTTGGCATTCCGCCAGCTTCCCGACTCACTGGACGCGCAGCCGCGGCACGCGGGTGGGCATGATGATCTTGCTGATCTTTGCGTCATCCGGCGAAGTCCTGCGTATGGCGCGGTAGAAATCGCAGGCCGAATCACCTGAGCAGGCGTCGGGATCGTAGGCGTGCGACGAAGCGATATCATTGTCCGACTTCGTCTACATTCACGGTCAACTCATGATCCCTGCGGATCTTTGCCCGCTGTGAGCCGATCTGCCAGTTTTTCAGGGAGTGACGTGATGGAACCCAGCGACGTGATGAGCGACATTGAGGACTGCGGCACCGCCTTGCAGCCACGCATCGTCATGGTGCAAGACTATATCGTCATCCAGCTCGGTTACCTGCACCGTCAGTGCTTGGCAGTGCGATCGATCCCGATGCGGCGGGTTGGGTCGAGGTGGAGCAGGAACGCAGCTGAAGCACTCGCATGCCCAAGCCCGCAGCCAGGAGCGAGTCAGGTGCGAATCACGAGCGGTGCCACACCGTTTCTGGTCGGACTCCGGAAGTCAGACCTCGGTGGATCAATTCGAAATTTTCGCCCGCCGTTCCCTGTACGACCAAGGCGAACAGTGCCAGCGAACGTCCGTTCAGGTGGTAATGCTCGCCGACGCCTATCACCGGCAGACCCGTCTGCGCTGCTTCCTTGGTATCAAGCAGACGTGTCCAGTGTTGTGGTCCTGGGACACTCGGCATGAGAAAGTCCAGATCACGGTGACTGGCATTAACCAGCAACAACAACGTGGTATCGGACGCTGGGCGCGGGATGCCGCTTGCCTGCGCCCGTCCATCGATGACCACTCCGAAGGCCCGCATTTCCGGATCCTGCCAGCGTTCGGCGGTCAGGTCGCTGCCATCGGCGTCCACCCAGCGTACATCCGACACATCCAATACCGGATTGTATTCGCCGATGAGGAAACGGTTGCGTCGCAGCACCGGCAGGTATTGACGCAGGAAGATCAGGGTCGACACCATCTGCATGAGTTCCCGGCCACGTTCGTCGATGTCCCAATCGACCCAGCCGATCTCATCGTCATGGCAATAGGCATTGTTGTTGCCGTGTTGCGTGCGCCCGAACTCGTCACCGGCCAGCAGCATGGGCGTGCCTTGCGACAGCAGCAGGGTTGCGAGCAGGTTACGTTTCTGGCGTTCGCGCAGGTCGTTGATGGCGGGATCGTCGGTTGGTCCTTCCGCACCGCAGTTCCATGAGTGGTTGTTCTGGTGCCCGTCGCAGTTGTCTTCCAGGTTTGGCTCATTGTGGCGGTCGTTGTAGCTCACCAGATCCTGGAGCGTGAAGCCGTCGTGAGCGGTGATGAAGTTGACGCTCGCCCACGGTTTCCGCCCGCGTTTATTGAAGCGGTCACCAGAGGCAGTCAGGCGCCGCGCGACATCGGCGGCTTTGCCCTCGTCACCCTTCCAGAACGAACGCATGGTGTCGCGGAACTGATCGTTCCATTCCGCCCAGCCGGGAGGAAAGCCCCCGACCTGGTAGCCACCCGGTCCGCAATCCCATGGTTCGGCGATGAGCTTGACCGTCGAAAGCACAGGATCCTGACGGCAACTGTCGAGGAATCCGGAGCTCTCATCGTAATCCTCGGCCTCGCGCGCCAGGGTGGTGGCAAGATCGAAGCGGAAGCCATCAACCTTCATCTCGGTGACCCAGTAACGCAGGCTGTCGGTGACCATCTGCAGCACCCGTGGAACACTCAGATTGAGTGCATTCCCGGTACCGCTGTGGTTGTTGTAGTACCGCGGTTGATCTCTCATCAGGCGGTAATAGGACGCGTTGTCGATGCCGCGGAAGGACAGCGTCGGTCCCAGTTCATTGCCCTCGGCGGTGTGGTTGTAGACCACATCAAGGATCACGCCGATATCGGCGGCATGGTAACGGTCGACCATTTGCTTGAATTCATCGGCGGTAGCGTCGGCGAAATACCGCGGATCAGCAGCGAAGAAACCGAGGGTGTTGTAGCCCCAGTAGTTGGTCAGTCCGCGTTCGAGCAGATGGTTGTCGTTGAGGAAGGTCTGCACCGGCATGAGTTCGATCGTGGTCACGCCCAGACGGCGGATGTGTTCGATCACCGCGGGATGGCTGAGCCCGGCAAAGGTGCCGCGCTGGTGTTCGGGAACCTGCGGGTGGAGCTTGGTGAAGCCGCGCACGTTCAGTTCGTAGATGATGGTGCGATCCCACGGCACGCGCAGACGACCCTGGTTCTTCCATTCGAAACCGGCCTCGACGACTCGGCACTTGGGCACGAACGGTGCGCTGTCGCGCTCATCGAACGACAGGTCGCCGTCAGGCGAACCGATGGTGTAACCGAAGATTTCTGGCCCCCACTGCAGCGTGCCGATGTGGGCGCGCGCGTAGGGATCAAGCAGCAGCTTGTGGTGATTGAAGCGGTGACCGCGTTCCGGCTCGTAGGGGCCATGCACGCGATAGCCGTAAACCGTTCCCGGTGGCAGCCCATGCACGTAGAGGTGCCAGACCTCATCGGTGAACTCCTGCAGCTCGATGTGGGCGATCTCCTGCCGGCCCTCGCGATCGAACAGGCACAACTCGACCTTCTTGGCGTGCGCCGAGAACAATGCGAAGTTGGTGCCGTGGCCATCCCAGGTCGCTCCTAGTGGAAACGGCGAACCTTCGGAAACGATGAACTGATGGGCCATGGGTCCTCCGGGCTTAGCAAGCGCGCTTACCAAGCGCGCTTAGCAAGCGCGGAGCCAACGACCTGGGTGTTGGTACGAAGGTGACTTCCAGGATCTCCAGTGAGGTTCCCGTGGCGCTTTCCTTCAGCACACGGCGCAGATGTAATGATGGCCATCGGCCCAAACCCATCCGGGTGCTGGTGAGCGGTACCGATGGGAAGATCGGCGCTTATTTCGCGCCCAAGGCGAGCCCACGGTACGACCTCCGCCCGATGGTTCGGCCGGCGGCGGTGGGCGTGGATCTGCTGGTCATCTGCGACCTGATCATCTGCGACCTGATCGATCCCGTCGGACTGCATCCTGCTTGTAATGGTATCGGTTCCGTCCTGCATCTGGCACGATCGCCCGACTCGTCAGCGCCATGGAAAGACCTGCTGATAGGTCGTGCTGATGCGGAACATCATCAGCACCTACCATCGCTTCACCGCAGCCAAGCCGCCCGGCGGCTGCCCCCGTGCCGCCGGGTGGTATACGCGTCGTCGATCCATGCGGTCTCCGGCTAACCACTAGATGTGCCGGTCAAACCCGCCGACCCGGTGAAGCCCCCTGGGGATATCTACGGTGTGAACAAATGTTTCGGCGAGCCCCGTGGTCACGCACAACGTGAACGACGCGCGGCAACGTTCTGGTCTGCGCGATGAGCGGGAAAACCTCGAGGGATCTACTGCCCAGGCCTCACCGCCTGCATAATGCAACCATCTGCGGTCGGACGGGTGCGCTTTGCACCATCGGTTCGTGTATGCCGCGTCGTAGTGGGATAAACCGCTGTCATCCGCTTGGCATCCGCAGTGCTCACCACGCCCACGTATGAACATGGACATGACTCTTCTTCAGCATGTTCCGGTTGCTGACTCGGTCCGGACACCGCCCATTCCCGGACTGCTGCGGAAGCGGGAGGGTAGCTGGGGGCTAAGTATCTGGGCCCCCCGCTGCGAACGGCTCTCCCTGGTCATCGAAGGTCGCCCCGCAGAATCATTGGTGGCGATCGGTGATGGGTGGTGGGGGTGTGATGGCTTGGAACTGGCGCCTGGTGCCAGCTATCGCTTCCAACTGCCGGATGGGCGAACCTTGCCTGATCCCGCTAGCCGTCATCAGCCCGATGGCGTGCATGGTGCGTCCGCAGCGGTTGATCTTGAGGCCTTTCCGTGGAGTGATTGCGGGTGGCAAGGGTTGCCACTCGAACGTTACATCATGTACGAACTGCATATCGGCACCTTCACCGAGGAAGGCACCTGCGCTGCCGCCATCGCCCACCTCGATGACCTGGTGGAACTCGGGGTGACGGCGGTGGAACTGATGCCGGTGGCGCAGTGCCCCGGTGATCGCAATTGGGGCTATGACGGAGTGTTCCCCTTCGCCGTGCAGCACAGCATCGGTGGGCCTGCGGGGTTGCAGCGACTGGTGGACGCGTGCCACGCACGCGGACTCGCGGTGGTGCTTGATGTGGTCTACAATCACCTGGGGCCGGAAGGCAACTACCTTGGTGCTTACATGCCCATCACCAGTGATCGCCATCGCATCCCGTGGGGCGAGGCGATGAACATCGATGGTCCCGACAGCGACGGCGTGCGGGATTTCTTCATCGCCAACCTGCGGCACTGGTTCCTGGCCTATCACATCGATGCCCTACGGCTCGATGCGGTGCATGCGATGGTCGATACGTCGGCACGGCCGCTGCTTGGACAATTGACGGACCAGGCTCGTGCCTTGTCACAGATGACCGGTCGGCACCTGCACCTGATCGCGGAAAGCGACCTCAACGCCAGCCGCATGGTGCGGCCGTCGCAGCAGGGTGGACTGGGTATGGACAGCCAGTGGCTGGACGACTTCCATCACGCGTTGCACACCGTGCTGACCGGCGAACGGCGCGGCTATTACGTCGACTACGGTGAGGTCGATCACCTGCGCCGCGCCTTCGCCCATGCATTCGTCTATGACGGCCGTTGGAGCCGCAACCAACGCATGACCCGTGGCGACGATGCCTCGGATATCCCGACTTCATGTTTCACCGTCTGTGCCCAGAACCATGACCAGGTCGGTAACCGCTTCGGCGGGGAGCGCTTGGCATTGCTGACGGATTTCGAGGGACTTAAGTTCGCCGCGGCCTGCGTGTTGTTGTCGCCGTACCTACCGCTGCTGTTCATGGGCGAGGAATGGGGCGAACGTCGTCCCTTCTTGTTCTTCTCCGATTTTGGCGATCCCGCGTTGATCGAAGCGGTGCGGCGTGGACGACGCGAGGAGTTCCTGGATCTCAACCGCGGCATCGAACCACGTGATCCCTTCGACCGGGCGACCCGCGACGACTGCGTGCTCGACCGTGCGGCTGCCACGGTCGAACCCGGCTGCACGTTGCGGAAATTCTACGCTGCCTGCCTGTCCTTGCGTCAACGCCTTCCGTCGCTTCAGCCCGGCCCGCGCGCCGGCATCCAGGTCGGTGCGCCTCGCCCAGAGATCATCTCCGTCGACCGCTGCGCAGGCCCGTGCCGCACCCTGTTGCTGCTGAATCCCACGGCGCAACGCATCGACGGCATTGGGTTGCCCGCTGGCCGTTGGAAACCGCTGCTCGCAAGTGCCGCACAACGATGGCTCGGTCCCGGGTGGGAGTTCGACCTGGTGGAGCATCACCTGGACCTGCCGCCCCGCACCACCGTCCTGCTGCAGCCGGTGGGTGAGGGATGAGCATCGCCATCGCTACCATTCCGCGGATCGCGACGTACCGCCTGCAATTCACCCCGTCCTTCGGTTTCCGTGCCGCGCACGCGGTGCTGCCGTACCTGCGCGATCTCGGCATCAGCCACGTTTACGCTTCGCCGATCGCACAGGCGAACCCTGGAAGTCAGCACGGCTACGATGTCTGCGATCCACGCGAGCCGAACGGTGAACTGGGCACTTTCGACGACTTGGTCAACCTGCTGGCGGCGGCCCGTGATCACGGCCTGGGGTGGATGCAGGACATCGTGCCGAACCATCTCGCCATGAGCCTGCACAATCCCTTCCTACGCGATGTGTTGACCTTCGGCCAACGTTCGCGTTGGGCCTTCCTCTTCGACATCGATTGGGCGGTCCCGGACTTCAGGGGCCGCATCCTGCTACCCCTGCTCGGTGAGTCCTATGGTCACCTGCTGCAATCCGGCGCCTTCAGTTTCACTTGGCAGGACTTTGGCCCCGTACTGGTGTATGGCGATCATCAGCTGCCGCTCGCGCCCGGCAGCATCGTGCCTTTGCTCGAACAAGGAGGCGCTTCGACTGATCTGTGTGCCGCTCTGATCGCGGCAGAGGTGGATCCAGATCCAGATCAGCGCACCATTCTCCTCGCTGTGGCGCTGCGGCGCTCGTCTGACGAGCGGACTTTTCTTGCCGGCTTGCTCAAACGCGTGCAGGACCCGACAGCAATCGACCACGTCCTGCAAGCGCAAGCCTGGCAGCTCGCGTGGTGGCGCACCGGTCGTGAGGTCATCGGTTACCGCCGTTTCTTCGCGGTCGATTCGCTCATCGCGGTGCGCAATGAGGATCCCAGGGCCTTCCCACTCATGCACGGGTTGGTGTGCGAACTTTATGATCGTGGTCTGGTGACGGGAGTGAGGGTCGATCACATCGACGGTTTGCGTGATCCGCTAGCATATCTCAAACATCTGCGATCGCGCATGCCAAAGGCCTGGATCCTGGTGGAGAAGATCCTGGGTCAGGGCGAAACGCTGCCGCCCTGGCCGGTCGATGGCACCACCGGTTATGAGATCATCAATGCGCTCACCGGCGTCTGCTGCCGGGTGGGCGCGGAGGCTCGTTTCACCGCTTTGCACCAACGGCTCACCAGCACGCAGGTGAACGCGACCGCTCTTGCCAGCAGCCTGCGCCATGATGTCGATCAGCTCGGGCTGGGCGGAGATCTGGAGCGCGCGGTGTCGGCACTCCTCGCTACCACGCCTGACAGCCCGTTGCTGCGTGATTTTGGACGTCGGACCGTGCGCGCGGCGTTGGCGGCGCTGCTGGCATGCCTGCCGGTCTATCGCACCTACGCGGATGCAGATGGTGGGAGCGAGCATGATCGCAGCGTCCTGATGCAGGCACGCGCGCAGGCACGGCTGGACCACGCCGATCTGGCCGAAGTCATTGATGCGTTGGTGGCGCTGCTTGATGTCGCGCTGCATCCAGGAGCTCCGCCGTCGCTGGTTGAGGCGATCCAACGGGTGCAACAACTCAGCGGACCGGTGATGGCGAAGGGCTGGGAAGATACCTTCCTGTTCCGCTGGTCGCGCTGCCTTGCCCTCAACGAGGTTGGTGGCGACCCGCGCCGCTTCGGTCTGGATGCACCCGCCTTCATCTCCCTGATCTCGCGCCGGGACCCACAGGGCAGTCTGAATGCCACGAGCACCCATGACACCAAACGCGGTGAGGACGTGCGCATGCGCCTCGCGGCGCTGACGTGGCGGGTGGATCGGTGGCAGGACCTGGTCTTGCAATGGGAGGCCACCAGCGAACCGCATCTGCATCGTGTCGGTGACGCGGTTTCACCCACACCCGAGGATCGCTATCACCTGTACCAGACCCTGGTGGGTACCTGGCCGATCGACGGTCGCATCGATGAGGGTTACCGCGAACGGGTGCGCGCCTATGCGCTCAAAGCGGTGCGCGAAGCAGCTTCTTGCACGTCGTGGATCGCGCCGAACAACACCTATGAGGCCGCCTTGTTGCGCTGGCTCGACATGCTGATGGTCAGTAAGTCCGGTGCCTTGGTGCGTGATCAAATGACGGCATTGGTGCAGGAGCTCGCCGCGCATGCGGCCAGTCTCGGGCTCGTGCAGTCGGTGCTGAAATGCACCATTCCCGGGGTTCCGGACATCTACCAGGGTGCCGAATGGCATGACTTCTCCCTGGTGGATCCCGACAATCGCCGTCCCGTCGACTTCGCCGCCCGCGCCACCGCGCTGGAACAGATGACCCGCGTGCCGAGCTACCCGCTCACCGATCAACGCACCAAACAGGCGCTGCTCACCACCTGTTTGCGCATGCGGCGCGATCAGGGTGAACCGTGGATCAACGGCAGGGTCGGCCCGGTGGTGCTGACGGGAAATGCGGATGGCATCCTGGCCTTCAGCCGGACGTTCGGCACTGCGGTAGCCATCGTGGTCGTCTGCCTGACTCCAGATGGCCCTGATCCACTGCTGGGGATGCGGCTGGAACCGCAGTGGCATTCCCAGACGTGGCGTGAAGTGCTCAGTGGCCGCTACGTGTCTGCAGCCAGGAACATCGCTCTTGCGCAGCTCCTCCAACGGTGGCCCTGCGCCATCTTCATGCGCGGCTGAAGCGTAATGCCGCCTCAGCCGATGAGCGGGCTTTCAGGACTGCAGGCGAACGCGGCGGAGATCTGACCGACGTGACTGTAACACTGCGGAAAGTTGCCGCTTTGCAGGCCGGTCGCCGGATCGAAGTGCTCGGCGAACAATCCGAGCGCATTGGCCGCCGTCTGCGCCTGATCAAGCGCCGCGGCGCCGCCCTTCACATCACCCAGACGCGCCATGGCCTCGGCGATCCAGAACGAGCAGATAACAAAGGCGTGTGCTGGCGTGCCGAAATCGTCGTCATAGCGATAACGGTAATAGAATCCGGTGGGTTGGTCTGCGATGCGGAATGCCAGACGTTCCCGGATCACGGCCAGGGTAGCTGCACGCACCGTGTGTTCGCCCAGACCGAGCACCGCGAGCAGTGCCAAGCTGGCATCGGGAACCCGTTCGTCGGGCGAGTTCCACAACACGCCGTCAGAGATCGAGCGCGATAGCTCGTGCTCCGCATCGCTGCAGCGTTTGGCCCACAACGCCGGATCATCGACCACCCGGCCACTGGCGATCAGGCGTTCATACCCTTTGAGCCCAGCGAGAGACAACATCGCCGAGAATGCGTGTGGTTTCCACCGGCCACGCAGTTCCCACAACCCGGCATCGGCTTCGCCCAGGGTTTCATGACAACGACGCGCCAGCAGGCGCAGGAGCTTCTCCCAGCGTTCACCGCGCAGATGGATGAATCGTTCATCACGGTAGAGCACACCGAGTGCGAGCAGCATCTCGCCATAGACATCGTTCTGAACGTGTTCGGCCGCTTGATTGCCGCTGCGCACCGGCTGCGACGCGGCGTTGCCCGTCCAGTCGGTATGCGCGATCTCTGGCAACGGCAGAGTGCCGTCGAGGCGGTAGACCGGTCGCAAGCGCCCACCTTCTTCGCGGTGGGCGATGTCGAGCAAGAAGGTCAGCAGGTTCTCCAGATCATCCGCATGGCCGAGCCGACACAGCGCTGAGACCGTTAGCCAGGCGTCACGCAGCCAACAGAAGCGGTAGTCCCAATTACGTTCGCCGCCGGCGATCTCCGGCAGGCTGGTGGTGGGTGCCGCCAACACCGCACCGGTCTCCTCATAACAATGCAGTTTGAGGGTGATGGCTGAACGGATGACCTGCGCTTGGCGCTGCATCGGCAACGAGCAGCACTTCACCCAGTGTCGCCACCAGTCGGTGGTCCGCCGCAAGGATGAGGTGATGGTCTGTTCAAGATCCGCTTCGACGTGGTCGTCCCAGCTCAGCACGAACGACAGGGGCGTGGTCAGGGTGAACGCCTGTTGTTCGATGAGGTAGGTAAGCGGCAGATCGGTGGCCAATCGCAGATCGCCAGCCACACCCTCATAACGCAGGAAGCCGCTGCCACGCCGTATTTGCGCGCGCTGACGGTTCCAGCCGCAGACCGGATTGCAGGCCACCCGCACGGAGGGCAGCCCGACCAAGGGCGTGACGATACGCATGATCTGCAACGGACGATGGATGCGGCCATTGCGTTCGTAACGCGGCATGAAATCCGTGACGGAGAAACGGCTGCCATCTGGCAGGTCGAACATGGTTTCGATCACGGCGGTGTTGGGCAGGTAACGCTGTCGGGTCTGTGCCGGCCCCGTCGGTGCCACCACGAAGGCGCCACCATCGGGATCAAGCAGGCGACCGAGCACCGGTGCGCTGTCGGGTCGGGGCAGGCACAGCCAATCGATGCTGCCGCCACTTCCAACCAGCGCGGATCCCTGGCAGTTGCCGATCAATCCATAAGCGTACATGGGTGCTCCGTTCGTGTGCAACTGTCAGCCGTCAGCAAACCAGGGGCCAATGCGGACGCAGGTGCAGCGTGTGCAAAGAAAAAAGACACCCGGAGGCATGCGCCCCCGGGTGTCCATGCTGCCGCAGATCCGGGTGATCAGGGAGAAGCGATTTCGAGCTTGTTGATCACGGTGTTGACCTCAGGCACCTGCTCCGCCATCGAGACGATGGCGGCGCGTTCGGATTCCGATTCCACCGGTCCACGCAGGGTGACGACCCCATCCTTGGCGATGATCTTCACATTATGGGCAATAATCGACAAGCCTTTATGAGCCACCACCGCCTTGCGTACCGACTGGGTGATGGCCATATCCTTCTCGTTCATCCCCTGGTCGAACGGTGTGAGGGTCGATCCATCATCACGCGTGTTACGACCGGTATTATCCGCTGCCACGCCGGCAGCGGGTTTGGCTTCCGACGGAGCGTCTGCGGAGGGCGCCGGCGAAGTCACCGACGTCTTCGGTGGGGTTGAAGCGGGCTTGTTGGCGTCATCACCGCACCCCGCAAGAGCGAGGGCGATGACGGCGGTGCAGGAGAGAACTGCGATGCGCATGGGATACCTCGTAGGAATGGTGTTCATTCAGAACGAACCGCGAGCGCGATTGGCACGCGCGGCATCGTCATTGTCGTTCCTGTCCTTCTTTTCGCCGACGTGGGACTTGATCGGGGCACTTGCTTCGCCCGACGAACCGATGTCTTCGGCTTGCGCGTCCTTGAAGATGGTCTTGACCTTGCTCGCCCATTCCGAGTTGTCGGCGTGGACCGAGATCAGCACACGACCTTCGCGGATCTTGCCTTCGTAACGCTTCGCTTCGTATTCCGGCATGCCCATGCCGATCAGGCCGCCAGTAAGACCACCAACGGCTGCACCGATCGCAGCGCCGCTAAGGCCAGCCAGGATCGGACCTGCCGCAATGAACGGGCCGATGCCTGGGATCGCCAACAGGCCGATGCCTGCCATCCAGCCGAGCGCACCACCCAACACGCCGCCAGTGGCGCCACCGGTGGCCGCACCTTCGGGTGCCTTGGTATGTTTCTCATGAGCGAAGTCGCGGGTGCTGGCGAGATCGGGGAACAAGACCGAAATGTCATCGACGCGGAAGCCTTCGCGCTTGAGCACATTGACGATGGCGTTGGCGTGGACGTCCGAATTGGCGAGGCAATAGACGGAGGTAGACATGGGAAGCTCCTGCTGGGTTGATTGGTGGACCGGGCCGAGGTGGACCGGGTTGCGAGGCTTGGCCTCGACCATCATCCTAGAACACAATCCGTGCCGATTCGTGCCGACGAGGGGATTCACGCGTGCGCGATTCTGCAACCCCAGTCCTGCATGTGATTTGATGGAGCTCGGCAGAGATAGCGGTGCCGCCATCCTCGAATGATCGCCGACTGTTCCCGTGCAGTCGGCACGGAGCCTTACCAGGAGTTTGAGGTAATTTGCACGGGATGGTGAAAGAGAGCGGAAGAGAACGAGAGCGAAGAGAACGAGAGCGAAGAGAACGAGAGCGAAGAGAACGAGAGCGAAGAGCAGTGCTTCCGGTCCAGACAGCACATCCTCCTGGCTCTCCGACAAATCGCTGCCCCAGTTCATGCCATGAACGGGTCTCCTCTAGTGGTCAAGGAGGCAGTGGCAACCTCCTTTGCATTGAGGTCTTCCGTAAGCGTCCTTCCATGCGTACGAGAGAGCCGAAATCAGCCTGACCATAATAATCGCGCGCCAGGAGGTCTGCCATGACTCGGCGGCGGCGGAGTATGGCAAGCGGGTCGTGGGGGTGGTGCTTTCGGGAATGCTTTTTGACGGCACGACCGGGCTGGTCCATATCACGGAGGGCGGTGGCGTCACTGTTGTCCAGGACCCGGATGAAGATGAAGCGAAGGAGAGCAGCATTCCTGAGAACGTCATCATCGGCGCCATCATCGGTGACCACGTCCAATATCGCCTGCCGGTGTAAGAGATTGCCCACCTACTCGTCAAAATCATCGCCGGAACTCAAGACGTGACGAAAGGATCGTTATCTTAGGGAACGTCACCCGCATATCTGTTGCTACAAATACACACAATGCCCTCGTCTAGCCGTTCCGCGCGAACGAAAGCCCCCGCTCGGCAGGCTTAGAGAGGAGTGAAGTGAACAGCATGATTCCTATGGATGAAGGCGCAGCGTCCCTTCCGCATGCACTTCCGGCTTATCGTCAGTTGGCGATGCCTTGAGGTCTTTTCTGTTCGCCTCAGCGCTTTTCATCAAAAGGTCAGACAAGGCCAAGAATTCTTCCCAGACATTGGGCTTCACCAGGAAACTCTCGCTAGAAATAAGCGTGTCGCCTTTTAGAGCAGCATATTCATGCTCAGACGCAAAGATGTATACAGGCGTATCTTTGTAGGTTTCAGATGCGCGGATAAAATGGATGAGCTGTAATCCCGTGACTATGGGCAGGTGAGTATCCAGCAATATGCAGTGTGGCGGGGGAACGTCCTTCACCTTCGCTTTGACTTCAAAATAATGCAATGCTTTGGCGCCGTTCTCAATGATCACTAGAACGGCGTTATGATGCCGGTCTGTCAATGCCTCTTGGAGCAAGAGGGCATCGCCATGATTGTCCTCAACATAAATGATCGTCGGAAAGGTTGGGGGAGTAGTCATATTTTCACTTCTATTCACCACGCTGAATAGCCGTTATGCTATTCAGGGGCGCTTCTACGGCGTGGTGAAGACACCACCTTGCCATCTGCTGGGCATGGTCATGCCCAGCCGGCGAAGACGATGACGACTTCCAGGATGAACAGCAGCAGGATCGAGGCCTCGATCACCATCATCCAACGACCGTGAACGTCCTCTTTGGCCATCTGATACAGCTCGTCGATGGTGGTCAGCTTGTCGTCGATGCTGCGCTGCCAATCGCGCAAGTGGAAGCGGTCCGAGAGCTCGGCATAGAGTCGTGCGAGGTGCCAAGCGCCGAAGAACTTGGTAATGTTTTCAAACTCATCGCTCAGTCGAGTAATTTCTATGCGCAACTCGCGCAAGTCGTGCAGCGACTTGCGCAGCAGCAGTCGCGTGGGTGTCCGCACGTCAGCATAGGTGCGCTCAACGGCCTGGTCGAGGATGCGGTCGTACGCCTCGAGTTCGGCAAGTTGCAAATTTGCCAACTCCATGATGTACAGCGACTGCTCCACCGATGCGATCGGCTCGATGAGCAGGGCCGCATCCCAGCCGATCACGGCCAAGTCGTGATCGTAGTACGACAGCCAACGCGCGGTCGTCTCTTCAATTTGCTGAGCGGAAAGTTGACGGGGATCGCCTTCGTGAAGGAGCAGCCCAGCGATGGAACGGCGATGCTCACGCAGCCACGACTCAGAGCGGAAATGCTCGCCGACCGGAGGTGGCGGCTCGTTCATGACGATGATCGAGTAAGTGACCTCTTCAGCAAGTTTGACATTCGGCTTGATCAATAATGGCATGATCTCTTGCCTAACCGCCTCCACCAAGGCGCGCACCTCATCGGCGAGCGGTCGCCCGGCGAAACGTAGGTCTCGATAAGCGGTCAACTCGTCGAGACTGCTAACGGCGAAGGGAACCCGAACCGTGACGCTCAGCGCCCCCAACGACAGGATCTTGATCGTGCGCAGCACCTGCACCGGTCCGTGCGGCCCAACCCGTTCCTCAGGCGGCAGGCTGACCATCTGAGGCCGGTGGAACGACAGCCGCCGCGGGCCACGCGTGGACGGATCGACGGCGAAGGTCACAACTGGATGGCCCAGCAGTTTGGTAAGCGGCTCGCGACTCATCTCATAAGCGAGGTCAAAGGCGAAGAAGTAGACGATTTCGCCGCGGAGTGAAGGTGAGAGCATGGCGTGACCTTGCGCTACCGTTCCGGCGCGTCAGTTACCTTCTTTTGATGTTGCCACAGGGCGATCGAAACTAATCGGCGGTTAACCGCTCAGGGTCTTCACCCAATAGCATAAAGCTACGCCAGACTATTGGTAAAAAAATTCTGCCACAAAGGGACGAAGGCACCAATGCGCCTGAGCAGTTACATCGGCGGTTTTTCCTCCGCTCCACCGTTCTTCGGCACTCCTTGAACGGATACCGTCTACCGTCATGAGGCTGGCTGATCTTTGCGGCAGTGGGTGGAAAAATGCGGAATTACCAGTGAAATAAAAAATTCCAAATGATCAACAGCCGGGCGCATTCCAGGCGGACGCTTTGCGCGCGTCTCGACGAGCTCAAGCGCGAGGTGATCTGGGAACGATCGCATCGCATCGCATCGCATCGCATCGCATTACATCACAGTGCCGTATTTCACCAAAGCAGATAGTTGGTGTCGTAGACTTTCCTTTTATATCGCGGCAATCGGCCTCAGGGGGGCATCCGATACATGGCGAGTTGATCCGTGTGCGGGCGCTACGTCGTCCGAAGTTTCGCTGCTCTTCGTCCCTGCAAGCACCAGGGATGCCTCGTCGATCGACTCCACGACCGTCACCAGGGGCCACTGGGCGAATGCGCTCACGAGCGTGGCTTTATCCAAATGGTTCCCCCAAAATCCGATCACCAGCGGAAGGTCGGGGAAACGGGTGCGCAATTTCATGCAGAGGTTGCGCGCATGGACCATGGCAGACGGCGCTACGACCGAGATACATACGGCATCGGGAGAGCGCTGTGCAACAGCCTCTACCAACTCACTTGCCGTCTCTTGGGCACTCAACTCCTGCGAATCGCAGCCTTTTTCTCTGAGCACATGCGTCATCATCATCGCTGCCAGCTCGTCGCGTGTCGCGCGGACCGGTAGGCACAGCACGTGCCGACGATGATCTCCCGATCCTGCTTCTGCGCCCTCACCAGCGGTTTCTTCACGGATGACGCTCGATCGCGCGCGCAGCGCCAGATCTTCTAGCACATCACGAATGCCCTGGTGCAACGCCGCGCGGTGGTCCCGATCAAGTTCTTCGAGGTGATGATCCGCCTCTGCGGACAGCAGCACAGGGATAAGGACGTCATCATAAAGGGAGGTCAGCGAGTGGGCTTTCAGGTACCGTTCCACTAAAGCGAGGCCTTCGGTGAGATCAGCCCGAAGCAGTCGATGGTAGCATTCTTCATGCGGCAAAAGCGCCGCTTCATCGCTGAGCAAAATGCTGAGAAAGCTGAGGCGTGGTATGTGATGTCCCATCACCACTAAGCATACCGTGAGTGGAGTCGCTAGGACCAGTCCGATGGGCCCCCACATCCAACCCCAGAAGATTGCCGCAAGAATAAGTGCCAGCGACGATACTCCGGTGCTCGCTCCATAAAGCCACGGCTCCATGACGTTGTTGGTGATTAACTCCAACACGACAAACAGCGCCACGGTGAGCATGACCATCGTCCACCCGTCTGATACCGCCATGCTGAGCAGAATAGGGAGGCACGCGGCAATCCATGGACCGACATACGGAATGAAGCGCAGCACCGTAGCTAACGCGCCCCACAAGGGGGCGTTCGGAACTCCGATCGCGTAAAGTCCAATGGCGACCGCCAAACCGAAGCCGGCATTCACGAGCAGTTGCATGACTAGGTAACGAAAGACTCGCGAGCCGGCTTCCGCCATGGCCGTGGTCGCCAAACTGATACGCCCATGTCCCGCGAGCCGGATGAACCGGCCGCGTATATCTTCCCGATGCAGCAACATGAAAACCGTCAGGAGGAGGACTAATCCCGCCAGCGCGAAGGCCGTGAGGATAGGGCCGATGACAGCCTGAACGCCGTCAGTGATACCTGATTCCGGTTCAACGACGGTCACGTTCAGCGGAGCGGCAGTTGCCGTGGTGGAGCTTTGGCTGATTTTGACAGACGTTCCAGACCCAGGCAGGTCCAGCCGGATGGCTTCAACGGCACGCGATAGCCGATCGTATTGGCCCCCGGTCTCCTTGGTGAAGCCGGTCACCTTTTTTTGAATACTGGAATGGTAGTCAGGAAGTTTGGTCGACAGATCGAGTAACTGCTGAGAGAGGATGTAGCCCATGACCGCGGTACAGGTGGATACGGCGACCAACACCAGCACTACCGATGCGATTCGTCCGACCCAACGATCCAGCTTGGTCACCAGCGGCGCCAGAACGAAGGCCAATAACGCAGCCAAGGCAATCGGGATGCAGATATCCTTGGCGTATATCAAAACCAACAGCACCGCCGCTATCACGAGAATCGTGTAGATGCTCATCAGCGTGGATTCAGGAGCTTTGCTTTTCACAGAGGAGTCACAGTGCTTTCCTCAGTGTCAGACCGTGAACGATCAGGCCGTTTTCGTGGCCAAATACTCATCTGCCAGTTGGGCCAGTTCATCGTCCGTAAGTGATTTCTTGAGCTTCTCAAATAGTCCGCCCTTCTGCTCTTCCTCTTTGACGTGATGGCGGACATTCTCAGCCAGCACCGTCACCTTGGCCTTCCAACGATCGTCAGCGGGATCCGTCTGGGCGATTTCCGCGAGCAGATGTTTGATTACGGCATGCTCCTCGAGCGCTTCCAGCGCATGGTCTTTCGTCGATTTCTTGGCCTCCAGAACCGGATAAAGGTGCTCCTCTTCAAACTGCGTATGGACCTGAAGAGTCTCGTTGATCTTGCCGAACAAGGCACGTCGCTTGTCGGTGTTCTTAGTGCTGGTGGCCTTGTCGAAGAGGAGATCGACCTCGTCATGGTCTTTTTTGAGCACGGTGATGATGGTGGTGACAGCCATGACGGTCTCCCTGGGTGTGCGCTCGCACAGCAGGCGGCGTGCCAAATTCCTACTGCTTCGCGGCGGAACGGTGGTCGTCCGACAGCGCCTGCCATTGCGTGTATGTCGGGGTTCGATCTTCCTGGGTCAGTACGCTGATGCCGTGCGCATTCCTGATCGCTGTGACATCGCAAGTTAAAGAACACGCACTTTGCAGAATCATTCGTGCACCGTGCAAGATGCAGTCCTCAGGTCGTGGTGCTGTGTGAAATTGAACGACGATAACATCAAAAGGTTGCGGACTGGGAATAGAACTGTTTGGCATGGGGGTTGCGCATCCACGAGTGCCATCGTTGGTGAAAAGAACCTTCGCAGAAAGCGCCCATGTTCAACTCTCCTCTTTTATCCGGCGGATTCGCCGGATCCGCCGGATCCGCCGGATCCGCCGCGTCCGCAGGATCAAGCGGGAATGGAATGATCCGTGAGTCGCGGCCCAAACTCCTAGGTACGATGCTCATCGTATTGTTGGCTCTCAGTGCATGCGATCGCCAGGAGCGCTTGGCGACTCCGGGTGCGCTCAACGGGAAACGCATAGCGATCCTCTCAGATGATGGGTTCGAACAGTCGGAACTGATCGAGCCACGTCGTGCTCTTGATGAGGCTGGGGCTCTGACGGTGGTGGTTGCGCCACGAGCGGGAAAGATTCGGGGGTGGAGTGGCTCTGATTGGGGCAGCAACGTGGCGGTCGATATCACTCTTGGTGAGACCAATCCGAACGATTACGACGCCCTGCTGCTTCCAGGAGGAGTGATGAATCCGGATCGTCTCCGGATGAATCCGGCGGCGGTCACGTTTGTGCGTGCGTTCATCCAGGCGCGCAAGCCTATCGCTGCCATCTGCCATGGTCCCTGGACCCTCATCGATGCGGATGGGGTGAGGGGTCGTACCTTAACTTCCTGGCCGTCGCTCAAGGCCGACTTGACCAACGCGGGTGCCACCTGGATCGACGCAGAAGTATTCCGCGATGACAACCTGGTCACCAGCCGCAAGCCTTCAGATATCCCCATGTTCAACATCACGATGATCCAGGCATTCAGCGGGATGATGCCCGGATCCACAGTGAAGAATACGGGAACGAAGACGAAATAGTGAAGAACAAATCATTCCCCCTGCGCACATGTCCATGCTGACTTTACTCCATCACAAGAATGTCGGATCCTTAGCAGTAGCACGGGTCATGGTTCTGACATCAGAGGTGCGGACCTACGTCATGTTGTCGAGCAGCCTGCGTGCATTCGGCTGCCAGGTCACCCGTGCGGTCACGCTAACGCCGGCCATCCAGCTTTTGCGCGGAGCACCCCATGACCTGCTGTTCCTCGATATCCCGCCGGATTCTGACCACGCCAATTGGGTTCCGCATCTGCTGGCAGAGAACTACTCCTTGCGCATCATCGGGGTGATCGAGCCGAGCCATCTGAAGGGCGTGGTGCGTTGCCTACGTGCCGGAGCCGAGGATTGCGTGCAGAAGCCCATCGATCCGGCACATCTGCGCCGCATCATCGTCCATCCGCCAACCGTCAGGAAGGATGCCGACAACAGCAGCATGAGTGCCGCATCCTGCATGCGCTTGGCGATGGACAGCATCCGCCGGGCTGCGCAGAGCGATTTGCCGGTGATGTTACGCGGCGAACATGGTACCGGAAAGACCATGCTCGCTGAGTTCCTGCACCGTAACAGCCGGCGTGCGTCCGCTCCGTTTGTCACGGTAAACTGTCCGTCCTTGTCGGAGGAGCTCGCTACCAGCGATTTGTTCGGCCATCGTCGTGGCGCCTTCACCGGGGCGGTGGCGGATCAGATGGGCAAGGTCGAGGCGGCCGAAGGTGGTTCGCTCTTCCTTGATGAACTGGGCGATCTGTCACCCGGGGTGCAGGCCAGGATCCTGCGCTTCCTGCAGGACAAGGAGTTCGAACGTCTTGGTGAAATCACCACCAGAAAGGCAGATGTACGGCTGATCACCGCCACCAATCAGAATCTCGAATCCCTGATCGCCAGCGGCTCATTCCGGCCCGATCTCTTCTTCCGCCTCAGTGGGATCGAAATCATCATTCCCACGCTCCGCGAGCGACGCGGCGACATTGTGACGTTGGCGAACAACTTCCTCCATGCTCATTCTGCCGCTCAGGGGCGAACCCTGGAGTTCGGCCCAGGAACCTTGGATCTGCTCAGTTCATACGATTGGCCAGGAAATGTGCGGGAGCTGAACAACGAGATCCAACGGGTGGTGGTGATGGCAAATGGGCCACTGGTACTGCCAAGCGATCTGTCGCCACGCTTGCAGGCCGCCACGCGCACTGGGGTCTACCTGGGTGGTGATTTCACCCTGCAACAAATCGGCGATGAACACGTCACCCAGGTACTCAAGCGACATGATAAGGTGGGACGGGTCGCCCAGGTGCTCGACATCGAGCGTTCGACGTTGCTGACCAAACGCCGCCGCCTGGGCATCAGACCTTTGCGCGAGCGATGAAGCCGGCCGGGTGAAACCAGGCGCGCATGGCTAAGGGCGACGCGGTTCCCAGCGGGTTAGATTTTGTTGACGCGAAGACTGCAGAATCCCACAGGCTACCGGTTGAAGTCCACGTGATTTGCAGGGGGCAGTCTTGCGCGCCACCGGCTCCACCGTCCCAGTGGCCTGCGAACGACGCAGGCAGCCTTCTGCTGTTGGCATACGAGTCGCTACTATCGCACACCAACCGCGGTCCGTCTGGAGCCTTGTGATGCCATCTGCTCGTTCCAATCGAACCCGTCGTCAGTCATCCAACGGTTCGACGGCGAAGAGCACGACGGTGGTGCGTTATGCGGTGGTCGGACTTGGGCATATCGCTCAGACGGCGGTCCTGCCCGGCATGGCGCAGGCGAAGGGGAGCGAGATCGCCGCGCTGGTCAGTGATGATCCGGTCAAGCTCAAGGCGCTCGCACGCCGCTACCGGGTGAAGCAGACCCTCGGGTATGAAGGGTTCGATGCGCTCCTTGCTTCCGGTGACATCGATGCGGTCTACATCGCCCTGCCCAATGATCTGCACTATGGATACACCCTGCGGGCCTTGCACGCACGCATCCATGTGCTGGTGGAAAAACCCATGGCGGTCAGCGCACCGCAGTGCAGAGAGATGATCGCTGCGGCGCATGCAGCGCAGGTACTCTTGATGGTGGCCTATCGGCTCCATTTCGAGCGCGCCAACCTCAACGCCGTGGCGCTGGTCGAAGCGCGCAAGCTCGGCGACCTGCGGTACTTTCAGTCTACCTTCAGCATGCAGGTCAGCCCTGGCGACACGCGTATTCGTCCGGTGGAGAGTGGCGGCGGTCCGCTCTACGATCTGGGAGTCTACTGCATCAATGCCGCCCGTGGTCTGTTCCGGGACGAACCGCTGGAGGTCACCGCCTTCGCCGAGCGTGGCGATGATGAACGTTTTTCCGCGACCGAGGAAATGGTGTCGGTGCTCATGCGTTTTCCCAGAAACCGGCTCGCCAATTTCACCGCCAGTTTCGGTGCGGCGGATAGCGCCGCCTACGACCTCGTCGGGACTCTGGGCAGCCTGCGCATCGATCCGGCGTACGAGTACAGCGAGGAGTTGTGTCAGCGGATCACCATCAAAGGCCGCACCACCATTCGCACTCAAGCGGTCGGTGATCAGTTCGCGGCGGAGATCGATTACTTTTCCCGCTGCATCCGTGAGGGACGTCAGCCGGAACCCTCCGGTAGCGAAGGCCTGGCCGATGTCCAGGTGGTCGAGGCGATCATCGAGTCCATCCGCACCAGACGTCCCGTCGCGGTTTCAGCCCTGGAGCTGGCGGTGGAACGTCCACATCCCGGTCAGGTCATCCGCTACCCGCCCGGGGCCAAACAAAAGCGGATCCACGCACCGCAACCACACCTGGATCCCTGATGATCCTGCATCCGCCCGGAGTTCCATTCATGAACACCTTCCCCAATATCATCACGCCTTTGACGGTCGAAGCCGTGGACCTCGATCCGCACGCGGCCGATAGCGGGCTGGTCCTGGCACTGGTGCAGGACTACTTGGTGATCTCGACCTTCCCTCACCACCGGGTGGAGGCTGCCATCGACCTAGCCCGGGTGTTGTCCCGCGCGTTAGCACTGCCGGTGGATGTCTTCCGCCTGCGACGTAGCGATGCGGAAAACCTGCAGGTGGGTGCAAGCGTCTCTCCCACCCATACTGACTGGATCCTGCTGGCGCATGTGCGCGTCTCGTTGTTTTCAGGTGTGGTAGTGGAGCTCCATGATCCTGGGATCGGCGTTCTGGTCGCGGATCACTGAGCGGCCATGGCCACAACCAGCAGGAAACGGGCACTGCGCCCACGCCAGCATCAACGACGGATCCCTGGACTTCAGAATGCGCTGCGCCCGGCAAACGAGGCCGACGGTAGGCACTACGAAGGCTGCTCCCTGCTGCAAGGCAAGGTTGCGATCATCACCGGCGCCGACAGCGGTATCGGCCGTGCAGTGGCGGTTGCCTTCGCCAAAGAGGGCGCGGATATCGTCTTCGACTACCTGGAGGAGGGTGAAGATGCAGCGCGCACGGCGAAGCTGGTACGTGCAGTAAGGAGGCGCTGCCTGGCTGTGCGCGGCGATGTCACCAATGAACGGCATCGGCGTCGGCTGGTCGAACGCACCATCCGTGACCTCGGTCGCATCGACATCTTGGTAAACAATGCAGCTGTTCATTATCCAGCGGACCGTATCGAGGATCTCGATTGGCGGCAGGTCGAGCGCACTTTCGCCGTCAACATCCTGGCGCCCATGCGGCTCACGGCGCTGGTGGTCCCACACCTCGCACGTGGTGCCAGCATCATCAACACCGCTTCGGTGGTCGCATACCGTGGAAGTGCGCACCTGCTCGACTACGCCGCGACCAAGGGCGCGATCATCTCCTGGACCCGGGCGCTGGCGCTGTCGTTGGTGGACCGCGGGATCCGCGTCAACGCCGTGGCTCCCGGACCGATATGGACGCCATTGATAGCCGCGTCATTCAAGTCCAAAGAGGTCGCCACCTTCGGCTCGCAGACCCCGATGGGACGCGCTGGTCAACCGGATGAAGTAGCACCGGCCTTCGTGCTGTTGGCGAGCGATCGTGGTTCGTACATCGCGGGACAATGCATCCATGTAAACGGCGGAGAGATCATCAACGGCTGAAGATCATCAATCAGGGTCCGGTCATCCCACCAGATGCATTTACGCTCGGATTATTCACGCTGGCGCCGTCTGTTGGAACCGGCACTGGTGTCGGCGATTGCGTTGGTGGAGCGGTGGAGGGAGGTGGCAGTGGTGTGATCGGAGCCCCTCGACTGTTCTGATCATCCGGCGTAGTTGGCGCAGTTGCAGAAGGTATCGCAACGGTGCCATCGCTGTGGCGTTGTGGCCGCGCATCAGGTTCGACCGGAGGTGTTTCGCCGTCCTTGGCTCCTGGAGTGGGCTGGGGTTTCTGTGCCAACGGTTGCTGCTGATCGCAGCCGGTGAAGGCGAACACGATGCCGATGAGCGGCACGAGCAAGAGGGGTGTGAGATGGCGCATAGGACATTCCTTTCACGTACATGTTCAGGAACGGGCGCGGCGGTGGATCTGCCTCCACCGCCGCGCTGCGATCCGCTGTGATCAACGGGAATCAACCGAACGAGGTTGCGGTCTTACGCAGAGTGATCGAACCGACGCTGTCCACGTCGCCGGGACGGCGATAGGCGGCGCTGCCGCATACTCCACCCAAGGCAGCAGCGACGACGCCGACAAGCATCAGCGCGAAGGCCATGGCGGCAGCGGTGGCGGTGTAGTTCTTGGCCGCGATCGCCGCCTGTTTCGCCCTCTCCTTGGCTTCGGCGACGGTCGCGTCGTAACGGGCGACCGTGGCTTCCCAGCTAGCGCGCCACTGGGCGATGGTTTTCACCGCCGCTTCACGGCTGATGCCCGCCTGGGCTGCCAGCACGGTGGCGAGTTCGTCCTGCTCCGCTTGGTTCAACCCCTGCGCGGAATCGGTGGTGAAGAACTTGCTGAGCAGGTCGCCCATGCGCGAGGCATCGGCAAGGCGGTTGTCGAGCGTGCCCGCTTGCGCTGAGGCGGTGGCCTTGCTCGCGGCTTCCTCGACCTGCTTGCGCACGGCGTCCCATGACGGCGCCACGATCTCTGCGACTGCTGGTGCCACCGCCTGTACGCCGCGTGCTGCGGCCTGCATGCCATCACCGACCACGCTCACGGTTCCACCGGCGATCAGACCGAGCGAGGTGGTGATGAGTACCGCTGCGATCACCGCACCGGTGGCCCACACCAGCACGCCATGCAACCCGGCGATCATCCGCGAGTGATAGTGCGCCAGACGGCCGGCGACCCAGCCACCAAGGAAAAGCGCGGCCAGGGCGCAGACGATCCAGGCTATAATAGTGCCGATCGCCAGCGAAGCATTGGCGGCATTGGAGTCGAAGGGGGCATACATCGCGAGCCCGGCTGCCAAGCACAGCTCCGCGAGTGCAAGCTGCACCGCGATCGCGGTAAGCATGCCGGCAATCACCGACCCCCATGAGATGGTGGGACGTACGGGTGGGGTGACTTGGATGACCTCGGTCACGGGGATGCTAGGCGAAGGGGACATGGATGCTCCTGGATGGATGGGGATTTCCGCGGACGTGGAGCGGGAAAGCCTCATCCATGCCAAAGCCGATTTGACCCTCGTGCCCTTTTACGTGCCCTGCTCAGCGTGGCTCAGCGTGGCTCAGCGTGGCTAACTAAGAGTGGCTCAGTGTAGTCACCTGCAAATTTGCACGCGGCCATCAAGCGCCATTGCGCTTTGCAGCAGCTTATCAGTTGCGACTGGGTCCAGACGAATTGGCGGGATCCCATGGCCACCAGACCACGATGTCATTGCCATCTTCGGCGCCAAAGGCCTCATCCCAATGATGGTGCAGGATACGATATCCGCAGTGGTGCGGCAAGGTCAGCACGCGGACGCTCCTGCCCTCGGCACCGAGCAGCAGGGTAGTTCCCGACCGCTGGATGAAGCGCTTGGACGACTGGATGGGTTTCCGCGCTTTCATCACCTGCGGTTATAACGCAGCGCAGCGAGGTTGATGAGGATTATCGGTGACCTTCTTCATCCGCTGAGCCTCATCGCCAGGTGTCGACCGGAGTTTTTTTTGCTCAGCTTGGTGGATGATCAGCGGCTGCGTTTTTTTTGTGCCACGGAGATGATCATCACGCAGCAATGGACCGTCCTTCACAGGACGCTGCGACGACTACGCACTGCGCAGGGTGTGGTAGCGGCGGTAAAGACCAAGCCACTCCCAATCAGCACCGATGATGTGTTCGGAGCTCATCTGCGTGATGCCGCTCACCATCGCCTGCCCTCCAGCGGATCGTCAAGGCGAGGCGAGGCGAGTGAGAAGATACCGCCGCCGATCGCGGACCCGACCATCGCCAGGATCGCCAGGATCGCCAGGGCTGGGATGGCTTCCAGGTTGTGCCGGAAGGGTGATGGGACGGAGGGCCTCAGACCGCCACGGACCCCACGTCGCTGACCTGTGCCGCCGACGCCGCAGTGCTTTGGACCAGTCGCTCATAGGTGCCGCCGGCGCGCATCAGTTCTTCGTGGGTGCCGTGCTCTTTGACCACCCCATCCTCGATCACTGCTACCTGATTAGCGTTGCGCACGGTGGTCAGGCGGTGGGCGATGATCAGGGTGGTGCGTCCATGCCGTGCCTGTTCGAGCGCCTGCTGGACCAGCCGTTCACTGGTGGGATCGAGTGCGCTGGTGGCCTCGTCGAGCACCAGGATGCGCGGATCACGGTAGAGCGCCCGGGCGATCGCCAGACGTTGACGCTGACCGCCGGACAGGCCGGCTCCGCGGTCACCCAGTTCGTGATCGATGCCGCCGGGCAGCTTGGTGATGAATTCCAAGGCATTGGCCAGACGTGCGGCCTCGGTCGCACGTGCGCGATCGGGATGGGTGTCGCCCCAGGCGATGTTCGCCAGGATGGAATCGTTGAAGAGCACCACGTCTTGGCTCACCACCCCCACCTGTTTGCGCAGAGCCCGCAGGTCGATCTCGCCCAGGTCGATATCATCGACGGTGATCGATCCGGCGTGTGGACGGTAGAAACCGC
>ENA-ORBV01004651-ORBV01004651.1-microbial-mat-metagenome-genome-assembly--contig:-NODE-4651-length-26091-cov-7.302414_pt1 | contig 26091 bp, 23 predicted proteins | sample MGYA00237777_ERZ505514 | MGnify/ENA primary metagenome ERZ505514 (study PRJEB26160, sample SAMN06269048) | microbial mat metagenome | isolation source: Oligotrophic lake microbial mat | place... | reverse complement strand
AAGACGGCATACGATATTCGCCTTAGTCTCGTGGGCTCGGAGATGTGTATAAGAGACAGGAAGGAATACGCCGCGCTGCCCAAGCACATCGCCGCGCTCGAGGAAGAGCAGCGGCAACTCCAAGCGACGATGGCGCGTCCCGAGTTCTACAAGGACGGCGCCGGGGCGATCAAGAAGGCGATGGAGCGCGTGGCTGCCGTCGAGGCCGAGTTGCTGGCGGCCATGGAACGGTGGGACGTGCTCGACTCGATCACCAAGCAGCCCACCAAGCAGCCCACCAAGTAGGTCACCAAGTAGCCGCCGCCAGCTCCACCGGGCGTATCATTATGAGAGATGCAGGACAGGCCATGGAGTTGGGCGCGCGGTCCGGGCCTCGCCGTCATCCTGTTCCTGATCGTCACGGCGACCGGCACCGTCGGCTACATGGCCGTCGAGGGCTGGAGCGCGTGGGACGCGTTCTACATGACCATCATCTCGGTGACCACGGCCGGCTACCGGGAAGTGCATCCGATGTCGATGCCCGGACAGGCGTGGACGGCGTTGGTGCTGGTCGCCGGCGTCTCGACGCTGTTCTATACGGCGTCAGTCGTGATGGCCGAGATCGTCGAAGGCGGCTTTCGCAAGGGCTTCGAATCGCGCCGGTTCAACCGCATGCTTGAGCGACTCAAGGACCACTTCATCATCTGCGGCTACGGACGCATTGGCGGCGTGATTGCCGACGAGTTCCAGCGCCAGGGCATTGCCTATGTCGTGATCGATCGCGACCCGGAGCGGGTGCACGCCGCGATCGCGCTCGGCGGCATGGCGGTCGAAGCCGATGCCAGCCGCGAAGACGTCCTCAGACGCGTCGGCATCGATCGCGCCCGTGGCCTGATTGCCGCCGTCGGCACCGACGCCGAGAATGTCTACACCGTACTGACCGCCCGGGTACTGCGGCCCGACCTGTTCATCATTGCCCGCATCGAATCGGAAGACGCCGAGCCGAAGCTGCGCCGCGCCGGCGCCGACCGCGTGCTGTCGCCCTATCAGTTGGGCGGGGTGCAGATGGCGGCCACGGCGCTCAGGCCGGCGGTCGTGGATTTCATGCGCCTGGCCACCAGTTCCGAACGACTCGACCTGGCGGCCGAGCAGGTCGAGGTCAAGCCGAACTCGCGCTTCGTCGGCGCCACCATTCGCGACGCCAACCTCCGCCGGGATTTCGGCGTGATCGTGGTCGCCATCAAGCGCGCCGCCGGGCACATGGAATTCAATCCAGAACCGGAGGCGGTCATGGCCGCCGGCGATCAACTGGTGGTGCTCGGCCATCCCGATCAGCTGAAGGCGCTCGACGCCGTAGCGACCAGCTAGACGAACTTGCTGATCGTCTCGATCAGGTCCCACTCTTCATCCGTGACCGGTTGAACCGACAGGCGGGCAATGCGCACGAGCGGCATGGCCGCGAAGCGCTGGTCGGCCTTGATCTCCTTCAGCGTGACCGGCCGCTTCAGCGGCTTGCCGGCCGCCAGTTCCACCACCACCAGGCTGGCGAGTCGCCCTTCTTCATGGCGCGCAGGTTCTTCTGAGCCACTGGATTCCTGACCCCGGCCCACACCGTTCGGCCATCGGCCAGCAACTGCGTGTAGGAGTAATTCTCAGGTTCCTCTTTGACCAGCCATCGCATCCGGAAAAGCATACCCCGGTGGCACCATCACGGCGGCGCGGATGCCGGTAACGCGAATCGGCGTTCGCGGTACGCGCGGTAAGCCGTCTGGTAGATGGCAGCCGCGTCAGCCGCCAGCTCCTGGCGTTCGGCCGAATTCCCCTCGACCCTCGTGAACTTATCGCTCTTCCGGTCGGCGCGGGTGTAGAACGTCCGGCTTTGCTGGAGGCCCAGCACGACCAGCGTCGAATCGGTCACCATGCCGATGCTGCGGTTGTGGTTCACGAAGGCGCGGCCACCCTCGTCCGGCAAGCCGAGTAGATCGCGGCCGAAGAATGGCGCGTCGAACTCCACGCCGGCGAGCGACAACAGCGTCGGCGCCAGGTCAACCTGCGATGCCAACCGGTCGATTGCCGCGCCGCGATACCTGGCATCCGGCGTCAGGAAGACGGCTGGAATGCGGTAGCTGGTGACCGGAATCTCCTCGGCGCCGTAAACGCGGGCGCCATGATCGCCGACGATCAGCACGACCGTGTGCTCGAGCAGGCCTTCCTCCTTGGCGCGCGTCAGGTAGTGTCCGAGTGCCCAATCGGCATAGAGCACGGCGCCACGCCGGTCGGATTTTTCTTCCGGCCAGCTCACACGCCCGGGAGGGACATCGAACGGCTTGTGATTGGAACCGGTAATGGTGGTCCCCAGCCACCGCCGTCCTTCGCGTCGCGCCTGCTTCTGCCGCTCGATCATCTTGTCGAAGACAAACTCGTCGGCGACGCCCCAGACGGTGCGAAACGCCTCTTTCGGATAGTCCGGCTGCTCGACGAACTCCCGGTAGCCGTTCGCCGTCATGAAGTGCTTCACGTTGTCGAACAGGCCATACCCGCCGGTGAAGAACGTCGTGTCGTAGCCGCGCTGCGCCAGCACGCGCGCAATCGACGCGACATTCTCAGAGCGGTCGCGTTTGACGACCGAGTCCCCTGGCAACGGCACGAAGGAACAGAGAATGCCTTCCATGCCCCGCACGGTGCGATTGCCGTTGGCGATCAAGTTGGTCACCGCCAGGCCCTCGCGGCTCCACCGGTCCAACTCCGGCGTCACCGGCTCCTCGCGACCGTCGCCAAATCGCGCGGAGAAATTGCTGCCGAGGCTTTCCTCCATGATGATGACAACGTCGAGCGGGTCGCCGGGCGCGCGGGTCGGTGTGAAGTGCCGCACCAGATCAGCTTGGGCCACCGGTCGGTCGATTAACCGCGTCAGTCGCACCGCGGCATCCTCCGCGGGCACGGTCCAGTAGTACGCCTCGTAATCGAGATGCGACGTCAGATAGGCCCGGACCAGTTGTGCCCAGCCGTTCAAGGCCAGTTCGCCGGCGACGCGATCGGTGCCGACGCTGAATGGCGCCACGCTCCACACCAGCCATAAGACGGCCGCCAGCCCCGCAGTGGCGAGCGCTCCAGCAAGACGGTCCCGCCAACCCCGCGCCTCGTCGACCGCCCGAGGCCGGGTCCCGTACCACCAGGTCAGGGAAGCGGCCATCACCACCGCCAGCGCGACGAAGAGCGGCACGTTGTAACTGGCGAAGATGTTGCCGAAGACCTCGTCCGGGTACATCAGGTAGTCGAGGGCCAGGTGGTTGTAGCGCGCCGAGTACTCCTCAAAGAAGAAGTACTGCACGAAGACGTCGAAGCTGAGGAGGAAGAAGAGCAGCGCCAACAGCGGATAGCGCACGAACGGCCGCCCGAGCCACCTGAGGCCGAACAGCGTTACCAGCGCGATCCCGGGTAACCACACCGTCAGTGCCGTCACCACATCGAACAGCACGCCGATGGTGAAGATGCTCAGCCACTGGAACGGGCCGGTGGCGCTGTCGTGAAAGACGGCGTAGAGCACGAGGCGAAGCGCCGACCACAGCAGCAGCTGCACGCCGATGATGCGGACGATGGGCACCCACCGCTGCCGGTGCCGCGCCCGCCATGTGGTGTCTCTGTTCACGCAGGCTCCTTGCCGACTCCCGTTTGGCGAGCTTCAGCATAGGGAACGCCAGATGAACAGCCGATGACAACGAGCCTTGCCCCTGCGGTGCCGCCGCCTTCGTTGCGTTAGCATGGTGCCGGTGCGAATCCTCCTGGTCGAAGACCAACCGCGCGCGGCGCAAATGCTGGCCAAGGGGCTTCGCGAGGAAGGCTATGCCGTGGATGCGGTCGGCGACGGCGAGCGCGCGGTCTACCAGGCCGCCATTACCGACTACGACGCGGTCATCCTCGATGTGATGCTGCCGGGCCGGGACGGCTTCTCGGTCTGCCACCAGATCCGCTGCGAAGGCTCCGCCGTTCCCGTGCTGATGCTCACCGCGCGCGACGAAGTCGGTGCCCGCATTGCCGGCCTCGACAGCGGCGCCGATGACTACCTGGTCAAGCCCTTCGACTTCGGCGAGCTGTTGGCCCGTTTGCGCGCGGTCATTCGCCGCGGCCAGAGGCCGTTGCGGCCCTCAACCATCCGGGTCGGCCCGTTGCACCTTGACACGCGGGCGCGGCGGGCCTTCCGCCGAGACGACCCGCTCGTACTCACCGCCCGCGAGTATGCTTTGCTCGAACACTTGGCCTTCCACGTCGACGCTGTCGTCGGCCGCGCCTCGATCGCCGAGCATGTCTGGGATGCCTCCTACGAGTCGATGTCGAACGTGATCGACGTCTGCGTGCAACGGCTGCGGCGCAAGATCGACGACCTCGGCCAACGCTCGCTGATCGTCACGCGCCGCGGCGAAGGCTACATGTTGACGGCCGCCCACGATCGAGTGTCCGAATGAGATGGTCGCTGCGCGCGCGCCTCACCGCGTGGTACAGCCTGGTGATGATCGCGGTGCTCGTGACCAGCGTGGTTGCGGTCGCTGCCGTGCAAGACCGCCTGGCCCTCGAGCGCTTTGACGGCGAGCTGAACCGGCTGTTGTTGACGCTCGAAGGCGTGATGCGAACCGAGTTCGGCGAGGGTCTCACCATGGACGCCTCGGCCGCCGAGGCCAGCGTCGAGGTCGTGGCACCGGATCGAACCCTGGTGCTGACGAGAGTCGATGGCAGCCTGCTCGCCATGTGGGGCCAGCCATTTCCGCGAGACTGGCGGCCGGTCCTGACTCAGCCGACCATCGCCACCATCGTCACCGAGGGCAGGCGCTTGCGGATGATGAGCCGTCCCGTGACGCACGGCGACCACCGCTATGTGGCAGCGGCGATCGCGCCGCTGGCCACGCACGAGTCCGAGCACGCCGAGATGCTGACCGCGCTCGGCATCGGTATGCTGGGCGCACTGCTGGTGGCGATGGTCGGCGGCTGGGTCATTGGCCGTCAGGCGCTGCGCCCCCTGGCTGCGATGGCAGACCAGGCCACGGCGATCACCGAACGCAGCCTCGGCGGGCGTCTCACGACGCCCAGCAGCGGCGACGAGCTCGGGCGGCTGGCAACGGCATTCAACGGGCTGCTCGATCGGCTGGCAGTGGTGCTGCATTCGCAGCGGCAGTTCATGGCCGATGCCTCTCATGAGTTGCGAACGCCGGTGTCGGTGGTTCGCACGACCGCGCAGGTCATGCTGTCGCGCGACCAGCGCTCAGAGCCCGAGTACCGCGAGTCGCTGACGATTGTGGCCGAACAATCGGCGCGGCTAACGCATCTTGTCAACGCCTTGTTCCTGCTCTCGCGTGTCGAGGCCGAGGGGCTGCCGTTGAACCCGGTGCCGTTGTATCTCGACGATGTGATTGACGAGTGCGCCCGGGCGCGACGGGTCTTTGCCAGCCAACGCGGCGTCACTGTCGAGACCTTCGCGACCGCTGAGATTGCATTTGTCGGTGACGACTCGCTCTTGCGCCAGCTAGTGGGCAACCTGCTCGACAATGCCATTCGCCACGCGCGGCCGGATGGGCGCGTCACCGCGGCGGTGACCGCAGCCGGCGCAGAGATCGCGATCACCGTGAGCGACGACGGCCACGGAATTCCGTCCGGCCAGCGCGAGCGTATCTTTGAACGATTCGTGCGGCTGGAGCCACTTTCAGCTGGGGCCGGCTTGGGTCTGCCCATTGCCCGGTGGATCGCCGAAGCCCATGGCGGAAGGCTGCTGCTCGATCACAGCTCCCCTGAAGGCACGTGTTTTCGCATCACCCTGCCTCTCCGCTAACGACTGTCATCGTCCGTTCATCCTGATCCTGGCAGGATCGAGGTCGGCGGGGCTGTCGCACCCTCGCAGGCTGACGCGTCGGGCTCCATATGGTGAAACCGCTCGAGCAATTCCGAAGCTGCGGTACGAGGTCGAACTGGCGACGCGCGCGGAGACGGGCCTGCGATGCCTCGCCGCAGCGATCCACGTCTGCCATACCCGTTGGGATAAGGGAGAGATAGTGCGAACAGCCCAGCTGTGCGGGATCGTGGCCATGGCCTTTGGTTCCGCCTGTGCCAGCGCCGGGCGTCTGCCGGACCCGGCGGCGATCGACGCCGCTCTGCGGGCGCGGACCAACCATGGCATTCGTATCGGCGACGGCGAGGGCCTGCCGCCGTCGGTTACGACTGACGACGGTCTGAGTCCAGAGGAGGCGGTCGAGATCGCGCTGTGGAACAATCCCGCGTTTCAGGTCGTCCTCACCGATCTCGGTTTCGCGCGCGCGGACCTGATCGAGGCTCGCCAACTGCGCAATCCCATTCTGTCGCTCTTGTTTCCGTGGGGTCCCAAGCAGTTCGAGTCGACGCTGCAGCTACCGATTGAAGCGATTTGGCAGCGGCCGCGGCGCGTCAAGGCGGCAACGCTGGATGCTGAAGCCGTGGCGGCCCGGCTGATGTCGGATGGCCTGGGCGTGATGGCACAAGCCCGCTCGGCGTACCTCGATGCGAGTGCGGCCGAGGCGCGCGGGCGGCTGTCGCGCGAATCGGCGGAGTTATGGGGCCGCCTGCGTACGATTGGTGACGCGCGCTTGCGCGAGGGCGACATCAGCGAGTTCGAGGCGCGCGCGGTGCGCAGCGAAGCGGCAATGTCGGACGCCTTCGCGCGCGGCGCCGACGGCGATCGCGAGCTGGCACGCATCCAACTCGAGGCGCTGCTGGCCATCCCGATGTCTTCTGCTATGACGCTGACGCCGATCGATGACCTGCCGATCTCCCCGTGTGAGAGTGTCGATGCCCTAGTGACTGACGCGCTGGCGTCTCGTCCCGACGTGAGGGCCGCCGAGCTGGCGGTCGAAGCTGCGGCGGCGCGGGTCGGGCTCGAGCGTTCAAAGATCCTCACGCTCACGGCCAACCTGGACGCGAACGGCGAAGGGAAACAGGGCTTCGAGCTGGGGCCCGGTCTCGGCCTGGACCTGCCGTTGAACGGCAACGCCGGCGGGCGCGCTCACACTGCGGCGGCACTGACACACGCGAGTCGCCGTTACCTGGCGGTGCAATCCAACGTGCGCGCAGAGCTGCGCGCCGGCGTCGCGAGACTCGCGCGCGGCCGCGACGTCCTGCGGGTGTGGGATGAGCAGGTGATCGACTCATTGGTGATCGAGCGGCAGCAGGCGGAGAAGGCCTACGAGGCCGGCGAGACGCCGCTCTACACCATGCTCGACACCGCGCGCCGCCTGGTCATCGCGAGGCGCGCGCGACTGGAGGCACGGGTCGACCTGCTGGCCGCGGCCATCACGCTCGATCGGGCAATTGGGCGCAGTTGCGCGTTTCAGTAGCGCTGGGGAGAGACGGCATGACTCGAGTGAAATGGCCGGCGCTGATCGTTTGCGCCGGGTTGGCGGCCTGCGGCGGCAAGGACGCGGCGCCCGCGAAGGCGCCGGCGCCCGCCGCCATCGCGAATCCCGTCAGCGAGGGCAGTCTCACCTCGATCACGCTGACGCCGGAAGCCGTGAAGCGTCTCGGTCTGGAAACAGCGACAGCCGCGATCGAAACCGTGTCGCGCACGCGCAGCGTGGGTGGGGAAGTTATCTCTCCGCCCGGGGGCTCGGTGGTGGACACCGCGCCGGCGGCAGGCACGCTGCAGGCCATCGGCGGCGGTGTCCCAAAACCCGGCGCACGAGTGACGCGCGGCCAGGCGATCTTCGCGCTGTACGCCATCGAGCCGGCGGATCGCAGTCTCGGCATCGAATCCGGACGCGACGCCGCGACCGCCGAAGCGGAACTGACGCTGACGACGCAGCGCGTGCAGCGGCTCGAGCGGCTGCTGGCCGACGGCGCCGCCAGCGCCCGCTCGGTTGAAGAAGCACGGGCGCAGCAGAAGGTCGCCGAGGCTAACGCCTCGGCCGCGCGAGCCCGCGCGAAGGAGATCGACAACAGTCCCACCGGCACGGGCGGTGGACTGATCGTGCGGTCGCCCCTGAACGGCGTGCTGCAGTCAATGGCGGCCGCCTCGGGGCAGAGCGTCGCCGCATCGGCGCCATTGTTCGAGGTGGTGCAGACCGACAGCCTCTGGGTCCGCGTCTCCCTCTTTGTCGGCGAGAGAAACGGCATCGACACCAGTAGGCCGGCGACGGTTGCCAGCCTTGGCGCCTCAACCGGCCCACCGCTGATTGCCCTTCCGGTCACGGGTCCGCCTTCCGCCGACCCGGCCACCGCCACCAGCGACGTGTTTTATGCGCTGCAATCGCCCGGCGCGACCGTCCGCCCTGGCGAGCGCGTCGGTGTGCGATTGCCGTTGGTCGGCGCGGACCAAGCGCTCGTGGTGCCCAGTGCCGCCGTCGTCTACGACATGAACGGCGGCGCATGGGTCTACGAGGCGACCGGTGCGACCACCTTTATCAGGCGACGGATCGAGATCCGATCGCAGTCCGGCGATCGCACGCTGGTGATGCGCGGGATTGCGGCCGGCCAGAAGGTCGTCACTGCCGGCGCCGCCGAGCTGTTCGGCACCGAGTTCGGAGCGGGCAAGTAACATGCGCTGGCTCGTGTCTCTCTCGTTGCGGCACGCGATCGTGGTGCTGGCGCTGGCCACGATTGGTACGCTCGCCGCCGGGCGCGCGATCGGCAGCATTCCGCTCGACGTCTTTCCCGAGTTCGCGCCGCCGATGGTCGAGATCCAGACCGAGGCGCCTGGGCTGTCGACACCCGAAGTCGAATCGCTCGTCAGTGTGCCCATCGAGAGCGCGCTGGCCGGCGTGCCCGGCGTCAAGACCATTCGCTCGAAGTCCGTGCTGGGCCTGTCGTCTGTCGTCCTGATCCTGAATGCCGACGCCAATCGCATGGCGGCCCGGCAGCATGTGCAGGAGCGCCTGGGCACCATCGCGTCGCAGTTACCGGTCAGCGCGCACCCACCCGTGATGCTGGCGCCGCTGTCGTCGCTCAGCCGGTTGATGAAGATCGGCATCACTTCGCCGACGCTGACGCAAACCGAGATGACGACGATCGTCCGATGGACGGTGCGGCCGCGCCTGATGGCGGTGCCCGGCGTGGCCAACGTCGCCATCTGGGGGCAGCGCGACAAGCAACTCCAGGTGCTGGTCGATCCCGATCGGCTGCAGGCCAACCGCGTGTCGCTAGACGAGGTGCTGTCGTCGGTCCGCGACGGCGTGTCGCTCGAGACCGGCGGCTTCGTCGACACCCCGAACCAGCGGCTTGCCGTCGCGCACTCGCCGGTGGTGACGTCGGCCGGGGACCTCGCCGGGTTGGTGCTCACCCGCCGGATCGGCGCGCCACTGCGAATTGGCGACGTCGCGACGGTGGTGGAGGGACACCAGGCGCCAATTGGCGACGCCATCATCAACGACGTGCCCGGCCTGCTGCTGATCGTCGAGAAGCAGCTGGGCGCCAACACGCTGCAGGTGACCCGCGCCGTCGAACAGGCGCTCGAGACGCTGAAACCCGCGCTCGGCGACCTGGCAGTCGATCCCACCATCTTCCGGCCAGCGACGTTCATCGAGATGTCGCTGTCGAACCTGAATCAGGCGTTGCTGATCGGCTGCGTGTTGGTGGTCGTTGTGCTGATATTCTTCCTGGCCGACTGGCGCACCGCTCTGATCAGCAGCGTGGCGATTCCGCTCTCACTGCTCGCCGCCGCCATGATGTTGCGCTATCGCGGCGGCACCATCGACACCATGATCCTCGCCGGGCTGGTGATCGCCCTCGGCGAAGTCGTCGACGATGCGATCATCGACGTCGAGAACATCGTCCGCCGCCTTCGGCAGAATCGCACGGCGGCGTCGCCGCGCCGGGCGATCTCGGTGGTCTTCCAGGCGTCGATTGAGGTCCGCAGCGCGGTCGTGTTCGGCAGCATGATCGTGATGCTGGTGTTCCTGCCGGTGTTCATGCTCGACGGCCTGTCGGGCGCGTTCTTCCGCCCGCTGGCGACCGCCTACGTGCTGGCGATCCTCGCATCGTTGTTCGTGGCGCTGACGATTACCCCGGCGCTGTGCCTGCTGATGCTGCCCAACCATCTCGATGCGAAGGAGTCGTCGCTGGTGGTCCGGCTGAAGGCCTGGTATGCCCGCACGCTGCCGCGAATCATCGAGCGGCCGGGGCTGTCGGGCGGTCTGGCGGCCGGGCTGATGGTGGTGACTCTCGCGGCGGTGCCGTTTCTCGGCGAGGAGTTTCTGCCGAACTTTCGCGAGTACGACTTCCTGATGCACTGGGTCGAGAAGCCCGGCACGTCGATTGACGCCATGAGGCGCATTACCGTGCAGGCGAGCAAGGAACTGCGGGCGATTCCCGGGGTGCGCAACTTCGGCTCGCACATCGGCCGTGCCGAGGTCGCCGACGAAGTGGTCGGCCCGAACTTCACCGAGTTGTGGATCAGTCTCGATCCCAAAGTCGACTACGACGCCACCGTGGCCACGGTGCAGGCAGTGGTCGACGGCTACCCGGGGCTGTATCGCGACTTGCTGACCTACTTGCGTGAGCGGATCAAGGAAGTGCTCACCGGCGCGAGCGCGACTGTGGTGGTGCGCGTCGAAGGACCGGACCTGGATCGGCTGCAGAGGCACGCGGCGGCGGTGCGTGACAAGCTGGCACCGATCGCCGGGGTGGTCGATCTCAAGGCGCAGCCGCAAGTACTGGTGCCGCAGATCGAGGTCAAGTTCCGGCCGGACCGGGCGGAGCGGCTGGGACTTACCGCCGGTGATGTCCGGCGCGCGGTCACGACCATCGTGCATGGCTCGAAGGCAGGCGAGTTCTTCGAAGACCAGCGTTTCTTCGACGTCGTGGTGTGGGGCGTGCCCGAGGCGCGCAACAGCATCGACGCCGTACGCGCGATCCGCCTGCCGGTTCCCGGAGGCAGCACCGTGCCGCTCGAGGCCGTCGCCGACGTGACGATGGCGCCGGTGCAGAATGAGATCACCCGCGAGAATGGCGCCCGCCGCATCGATGTGACCTGCAACGTGTCGGGACGCGACCTGGGTTCGGTCGCGCGCGACATCCAGACGCAACTGGCGACCCTCGATCTCGGTCCTGGCTATCACGCCGAGGTGCTGGGCGAGTACGCGGCGCGGGCGGCGTCGAGCCGATCGCTCCTGATGTGGGGCGGGGTGGCCCTGGTCGGCATTCTCCTGATTCTCCTGATCGATTTCGGCACAGTTCGGCTGACCGCGCTGGTGGTCCTGACCCTGCCGTTCGCGCTGGTCGGCGCCATCGCCGCCGCCTTCCTGACGGGCGGCGTGCTGTCGCTGGGCTCGCTGGTCGGGCTGGTCACGGTGATCGGTATTGCCGCGCGCAACGGCATCATGCTGGTCAGCCACTTCCGCCACCTGCAGTTGGAGGAAGGCGTGCCGTTCGGCCGCGACCTGGTGCTGCGCGGCGCCGAAGAGCGGCTGGCGCCCATCCTGATGACCGCACTGGCCACCGGACTGGCCCTGGTGCCGATCGCGCTCAGCGGCGACAAGGCCGGGCACGAAATTGAACACCCGATGGCCGTGGTCATCCTTGGCGGGCTGCTGACGTCCACCCTGCTCAACCTGTTCCTCTTGCCGCCGCTGTACTTGAGGTTCGGCAGGCAGGAGCGTGTCGACGAGCAACCGGCGCTGTAGAGGTTGACGGGCCAGCGGTCGAAAAACGCCCAGGGTCGAGCTTTGATTCGACGACTGGCTGCTATAATCCCTGAACCCCGCCATCCTTAACTCTGGAGATTGGAGTCAGCGTGACCCGACGTCTGCCCATCGTTCGCGTATTTTCGTTCCTTGCCGTGGCCTTCGTGGCGTCAAGTGTGTTTCCAGTCGCCGCAATGGCACACGAAGAAGCGAACGCGAACGCGAGTGCGACGTTTGCTCGCGAAAACTTCGAAGGCGCCTCGCTCGGCACCATCGAGTCTGACGTCCTCAACCTTGCGCTGAACGCCGCCTCCTGCGCGGTTCGCTCGGGCGCGGTGTCCAATCCCAAGACGCTGACCGTCATCGACTACTCCCGCCCGTCGAGCCAGGAGCGCCTGTGGGTGATCGACCTGACTACGCGCGAGCTTCTCTACGAGGAACTGGTGGCGCATGGCCAGGGCACGGGTGGGCTCACCGCGACCATGTTTTCCAACGAGCCAGACACCCATCGCACCAGCCTGGGACTCTTCAAGACCGACGACACCTACGTCGGCAGGAACGGCTACTCGCTGCGACTGGATGGACTCGACAAGGGCATCAACGACCGCGCCCGCGAACGCGCCATCGTGATGCACGGCGCGCCCTATGTCAGCGATCAGTACGTGCGGGCCAATGGCCGTCTCGGACGCAGCTGGGGCTGCCCGGCGATTCGCAACGACATTGCCAAAGAGATGATCGATCGCGTCAAGGGCGGCGGGCTGGTGTTCGCTTACTTTCCCGACGCGAAGTGGCTCAAGTCGTCGAAGTACCTGACCGGCTGCGGCGCCTAGCGGCATTCGCGCTTCGCCATTCGTTATTCTCTCTGGGCTTCGGGCACCGCCGTGAAGCCCGACTTCAGGATGACCGGCAAGCCGGAAAACGCCATGCGCTGGAATGGCCGTCGCGCGAGACGATTGGCGCAATTGCACTGTTATGATTTCGGGTCGCGGCAGACCGTGAAAATCCCCTCCTCACCGTCGGCCTCTTACTGCTCGCTGCCAGCCCGATCTTTGCGCGAGGCGGCGCGGCGTTCTCGCTGAGGCTGCCTTGATGATGCGTTTCGCCCAGATACGGTTCCCGGTCGCCCTCGTCATCGCCGTCCTGTCTGCCGTTCCGGCGTTCGCGCAGGCACCGCCGAAGCCGCCAGCAGAGCCTCCTGTCACCGAGGAGGTGCCGGCGGTCGAAGAATTTGTGGAAGTGTCGGCGACGCGCAGCGGCAAGCGTCTCGAGGATCAACCCATGCGGGTCGAGGTGCTCGAGCGCGAGGAGATTGAAGAGAAGCTCCTGATGACCCCCGGCGACATTGTCATGATGCTGAACGAGATGGGCGGCATGCGGGTGCAGGCGACCTCGCCTTCGCTTGGCGCGGCGAGCGTGCGCATTCAGGGCATGCGCGGACGCTACACCCGGTTCCTGTCCGACGGCTTGCCGTTGTTCGGTGAGCAGGTCGGCGCGCTGTCGCTGATGCAGATCCCGCCAATGGACCTGGCCCAGGTCGAAGTGATCAAGGGCGTGGCCTCGTCCCTCTATGGCGCTGGCGCCATGGGCGGCGTGGTCAACCTGATTTCGCGCCGGCCCGGTCCTGAGCCACAGCGCGAGTTCGTGCTCAATCGCTCGACGCGCGGCGCCACCGATGCCGTGGCGTGGCTGGGGCAGCCGCTATCCGCTGGCTGGGGCGTGACCCTGCTTGGCAGCGGTCATTGGCAGGATCAAGTGGACGTCAACGACGATGCCTGGGCAGACTTGCCGGGGTATTCGCGTGGCGTGGTCCGCCCGCGCCTGTCGTGGGACAACGGCCAGGGCAGCACCGTCTTCGCCACCACCGGCGTCACGATTGAAAACCGCACCGGCGGCACCATGCCGGGCCTGGGCCTGCCATCCGGCGCAGGTCCGTACCGCGAGGCGCTCGAGACCCGGCGGTTCGACGCCGGCGTGGTCGGCCAGACGCTGATGCGTCAGCGCTACGTCGTCAGCGCGCGTGCCGCGTTCGCGCAACAACGCCACGATCATCAGTTCGGAGAGCATCGCGAGCGCGACCGGCACGACACCTTGTTCGGCGAGACCACCATTCGCGGTGCGTCCGGGCGTCACACCTGGGTGCTCGGCGCCGCGCTCGAGCGCGAAGCGTATCGCGCGACCGATGTGCCGCGGTTCGATTTCACCTACACCGTGCCCGGCGTGTTCGCGCAAGACGATGTCCTGGTGACCAGTTGGTTGTCGCTGAGCGCCAGCGCCCGGCTGGATCATCACAGCGCGTACGGCACGTTCGTCAGCCCGCGAGTCTCGGCGTTGGCCCGATCGGGGGCCTGGAACGCGCGGCTTTCTGCCGGCACCGGGTTCTTCGGACCCTCGCCCTTGACGGAAGAGACCGAGGCGGCCGGGCTGACGCGGCTGCAGATCCCGGACGCCTTGCGTGCCGAAGAGGGGAGGAGCGCGTCGTTCGACCTCAGCCGCACCGACGGTCCGGCCTCCTACTCGGTCACGCTGTTCGCCTCGCGGGTGCAGCATCCCATTCATGTCGAACCGGACGCTCGCGGATTGGTGCTGACCAACCTGGTCGACCCGACGACGAATACCGGCGTCGAGCTGCTGGGCACGTTGCGCCACTCGCCTTTCTCGCTGACCGCGAGCTATACCTACGTCCGCTCTCGTGAGCGCGTCAGTGGCGTGTCAGAGGATGTGCCACTGACGCCTCGTCATAGCGCGGGCCTGGTCGGCATGTGGGAACGCGAGGACGTGGGCCGCGTCGGCGTCGAGTGGTACTACACAGGGGTGCAACGCCTCGAGCACAACCTGTATCGCGGTGTGAGCGAGCCGTACATGATCGTCGGGCTGCTCGCAGAAAAGCAGTTCGGCCGCCTGCGTGTCTTCATTAACGGCGAGAACCTCACGGGCGTGCGGCAGACACGCTGGGACGCCTTGCTCCGCCCCGACCGAGCATCCGACGGCCGATGGACGGTCGACGCCTGGGCGCCGCTCGATGGCCGCACCATCAACGGCGGCATCAGGCTGATGTTCTAGCGCGAAGCGGATCATGGCGCGAGAACAGAAAACGAGTGCCGGGCTGTTGATGTTCCGCCGCCTGGCCGGGCGACCGACCGAGGTGTTGCTCGCCCATCCTGGCGGGCCGTTCTGGGCCAGGAAGGATCTTGGCGCGTGGACCATTCCAAAGGGCGGATACACCGACGAGGCTCCGCTGGGGTTCGCGCCGACGGGCCCGTTCATCGAGCTGGCGACCATCCGGCAGAACAGCGGCAAGCTGGTTGCGGCGTGGGCTGGTCAGCAACACCTTCGAGATGGAATGGCCGAAGGGGTCGGGCCGCAGGTACGCGTTTCCGGAGATCGAACGAGCCGAGTGGTTCACGACCGAGGAAGCGCGACAGCGAATCCTGCCAGCACAGGTACCGCGCCTAGAGCACGTGTCAGAAATAATGACATGCTTCTGACATGAGTTCCCCACACCTCCCAGAGCGAATTGCTTCAGAGCTGGAGACTTGGCCCGAGGCGGTGCCGGTTTCCGCCAGGGGGCTCCTTCAGCTGGGCAGTCGAGCCGCCGTCGATCAAGCGCTCTCGCGCCTGACGCGCAAAGGGCAGCTCCTGCGAATCGGCAGAGGTCTGTACTTTCGTCCCATTCAAACGCGATTCGGCGTGCGCAGTCCCGAGGTGTCGACGGTCCTCGAAGCCGTTCAGAAGGAGACCGGTGAGGTCATCGCTCCCAGCGGCGCTGCCACCGCAAACCAGCTCGGACTGACGACGCAGGTGCCGCTGCGCCCGGTGTATCTGACCTCGGGACGCACGCGCCACTTGAAGCTCGGTGCGCAGACGGTCGAACTCCAGCATGTTCCGCGCTGGCAGCTGACGCTTGCCGCGAGGCCCGCTGGCGCCGTGATTCGGGTGCTCGCCTGGGGAGGCAGGGAGCGTGGTCGAGCGCTGGCCGCTGAACTCAAGAGCAAACTATCGGCTGAGACGGTCGAAGAGCTTTCGCACGTGCGCGGGCGAGTACCCACCTGGATGGCGCAGGAGCTGAGCGCCCTGATACCTGTTCGTGGCTGAAGCCTTCTCCTCCCTGTGGCGACGAGAGCAGGCCGACGCCTTGGGCGTGGCAGCGGATCGTCTGACGCTCCTTGCCGGCGACTACGAGCGCATGGTCGCCGACAGGCTGCTCTTTTCGACTCCTCCACCTTTCAGTTTGCTCATCGCTCTCTGCCAGGACATGCAGGATCGCGCCGACGGCGCTTGCCGGCGCGCCTCAGGAGTTCCGCACTCCCGTTAACATTGAGGCAGCTCACTCATTCACCTCCCTTGATTTCCGGCGCTGGCGAATCCCGAAGGATTAGGATAACGCCCGCGACGATCTCGAGGATACGACTCTCCTTGCCGACCAGTTCCGCGAGCTTGATAGCACGCCGGCCAGCGGCATCCCCCGAAGCCATTTGGGGGCTCTTGCCGATGATGGTCCTCAGGTCCTGGAGGTAGCGCGCGGACAACTCGGGCCCGACAGCAGCCGCTTCCAGCCAACGGCTGAATGAGCGCACGTAGAAGGTGCCTCGTCGCGTTACAACGAACAACGTGGCTGGCCTGTGCGTCGAGGAGTTGTAGATTCGGGCCTTAGCCGAAGCATCACCGAATTCGGCCTCCGCGCGGTCTTTGATGCTCCCTGCAGGAGGGCTTCCGCCACCGCTCGCGACGGCGATCCCGCCGGGCCGATTTGATCGAGCAGTTCCGATTCTTGGATGACGCCGCGACCGCCCGTTCTTGGCGTCTGCCATTCCGCGCTGATACGGGCTTCCTCCGGCTGCGAGTTCCGACCGGTCACCTCCACTTTGACGACGAGCGTCCTCTCTGGGAGCGGCATCGTTCCAGCTACGTTCGGCACGAACAAATGACGCTCGCCGTCCGAATAGATGTTCAGCGACATCAGAGCGAGTTCCATCTGGCGTAGCGGAAAGACGTCGTTGAGATACCGCGCGTACTCGATCAGGCTGTCGCGCACCTGGTCGCTGCAGATCAGGAGCAACATTCGACGCTCCGCGAGTTCGCGGCCTATCGCACAGGCGGCACCTGTACAAGACGCTGCTCGACAGCGCGTGGAAGTTCGTGAACTTACCCACGCGAAGTCGTCACACTGGCACGACGCCGAAGCTGGTATCGCCGTAGCAGAGAACGCGATTGGCCTGAGTACGAGTTCTATCATCCGCCACGTACGGGGCGTGCCGGACCGATGCCCAACCTGCGGATCGCAGCGGCTTGCGCCCCAGCGTGGCTACACCACAAAGTTTCCCGATGTTGAGTGGGAGCGGCTTGTGTGCGAAAAATGCGGCTGGGCCGGTCTGCCGGTGCCAGTCACCAACATCGACGACGCTCCAGACGAGCCGCCATCGACTACCGCCGAGGGTGAGTGTGTGATTCCGACGCTTCCCTTTCGGAAGCTCAAGCATCCTTCGGACCCGACTTGATAGTGTTTGCGCTCCAAATATCACCAGCTAGGCTTCGAGGTGGTACTTGGGTGGTACCGCTGCGGTTCGCGTGGTTGAGAGGCGTCTGGCGCTAAGATGGTAGCCATGACGCGCCCCACGAAAGTCGTGACTTGGAATGGCAAAGACGTTCCGGCCGAGCTGCGCGAGCTGCCCGCTGGCCGCTACGTTGTCGAGGCGGTCGACGACGAGGCACCCGCGCTGTCGCCCGACGAAGAGGCGGGAATCGAGGCCGCCCTTGAGTCATACCGACAAAGGCGTGTGATTGACGCGACGCGTGCCCGCCAGATCATCGACGCGGCCCTCGGGCGGTGAACGTCAATTACACCGATGAAGCGATCACCGACATCGTCGAGGCGATCAGCTACCTCAACCAACGCAATCCAATAGCCGCCGCGAATCTCGATGCCGAGATCGAGCAGTGCATCGAGCGTTTGGCCGCACAGGAATTTGAGGGCCCAGCCTCGCGGTTGCGAACCGGCGCGGTCGTTCGAAGTTGGGCAGTCCCGCCGTTCCGCATCTACTACCAGCGCCACACTGATGAGCTATTGATCGTGCGCGTCTACCACCAGACACGCCGACCCATCGCGCGGTAGCGGCCGAAGATCGGGCCGACACTACGCGACGTTATGCCCCACCGCTTCCAGGAAGCTCGCTTGATGGCTGCGCGGGTCGATGAGGTCCTAAGCTAAAGGGTTTCGGCAGCTGTTCGATTTTGAGTGTCAAGCTCTGTTGCGAGCCATCGAACTAAGGCGACCGCCGCGTCGCACATCGAATCAATCTGCTCTTGACTCACCACTACCTCTGCATCCCAGCCTTCGCCAGAAACGAATTCCGGATACGCTTCTGAAAACGATGTGTCGAGAATAGGTTCCTCTCCTCGTTGAAGGCTCTCGATAGTGGAGGAGTTCCAGCGGTTTGCCTCGGCGCCGTCATGGACAATCCGATTCCGCACCTTCCGCATCGGCTCTACGAAAGCGATGCGAGGGGCGTTTGCGCTGACATCGATCGAGAAACGATCGGTGTATTCCTTCCATAGCTGTTCGAACTCACTGTCGCTGCTGCGGCCGTAGCTCTTCTTCCTGGGCCTGAGATGCTCAGCCGTTCTGGCCCTCCTCCGCAGGGCATGTGTTAGGCGGGACGCGAGAGCGACGAGCGCCATGTTCCTCAGGAAGCGCTGCTGCGACAGTTCCTGCGCCAAGACGTCTACATGTTCATCAACGAGGTGTTCCTGAGCTTCGTCGTCCGTCGTCTTCTTGAGCGCGGTCTCGATGCAGGTCAATTCCGCCCGGGCGGCGCCCGATAGTTGGTGCAAGGCACCTCGAAGCGTGTTTTGAATCAGCACACGGACATCTGCCTCAAAGCTGTCCGCCTCGAGTGGATAGATTTCGAGATGTTGCCCCATTGTTCCGACATTCTGGCACGAGGCGCGCGGAACATGCCTGCTTACGTCCGCGCATTGCCATCCACGGGTGACGAGGCAATGTCGAGGACGCTAAGTAACTGCTTCGTCCTGATGTTCCAGATCGCTTTTCCGAGAAGATGCCCGGTGGACATTTCCTCCCAAGCCTTGACTACCGCGGCTGAAAGTTCCACGTCCGAGGGATAGAGCACGGCGAGTTCCGCTGTGGACTCGCATATCCGGATCGATGCGAAACGCCAGGCGCTTGACGACCTGGACGTCCATCGCGGCCGGGTACCGCCTGAGGCCAGAAACGGTCGCAAAGCAGAGGGCACCGTCCAGGACACTGAAATCGAGACGGTCGTCGAGGTCTCGGCCGACCCTACGTCACAGTCACGTCACAGTTTGACTTTGCAGGGCGCCCCGCCCTCCGCTAAACTGTTGATTCCACTTGAACGGCCTGCCGTGAGTGAGCGCGGCAGGCAGACGCGAGTCGAACGGAGAGATGTCCGAGTGGTTGAAGGAGCACGCTTGGAAAGCGTGTGTACAAGAAATTGTACCAAGGGTTCGAATCCCTTTCTCTCCGCCAATTTCGCCCAACTAACGTCTCGCTCAACTAACGTCTCGCTTAAGTGGCGTTTCGAAAGGCTTCGGGCTCAATGGCCGCGGCCTTGCCGCGTCCACAGTGCGAATCCCTTGCCCTGGCGCTACGGTTTGCGAGTCACGCGGTCCTGCGGGCCGGGGGCGACCGGCGAGTGCTTCGTGAAGTGGGCAATGAACAAGTCGATGTCGGCACCAATGTCGAGCGGCTCGCTGCTTGGCACCACGACGTTGTCGCCACCATTCCAGATGAAGTCGGTGGAGACGACGCGGATGGGGGCGGTGAGATCGACGACCCGGCCCCCGACCATGAGCGATGCGGGATCAATCTGCTGGCGACGGCCCGTACCGGCGTCGTAGGTGTACGACAAGCCGCGAGAGACCTGGAACACACCCGTTTCGAGCATGGTCTTCAACACCGCGCCCGTCACTGTGCGCACGACCACGCGGTTGCCGAACGGCAGCACATCAAACGCCTGCGCGTAGGTGACCGGTCGCGCCGTATCGTTCGTACTCGGCGCCGAGCCCACCAGGTCGGCACGAATGCCGCCGGAGTTCCACAACGACACAACGGCGCCACCATTGGCCGGGGACGCGGCCGCCTCGAGCATGGCATCGGCAATCACATTGCCGAGTGGGCTCTCGCCGGCGCCGTTGGCTTTTCTCACCAGGGGAGCCGTGATCCGTCCCACGACACGGTTGCCGAGCGTCACGAACATCGGCCGGTAGTGCTCCAGCAGTGCGGTGATGGCCGGGCTCTTCGGGACGTCACGCGAGACAATCACATTGCGCGCGGTCTTGGCGACGACGTCGCCCGTGCGGCGGTCGATGCGGAGATCGATATCGGTGATCAGCCGTCCCAGCGACTCGGCACTGGTCACCAGCTTGCCGCCGATGGTGCAGACGTACGAGCTGTGCGAATGGCCAGAGACCACCACGTCGATGTCGGACGACAGCCGGGTGGCGACATCGATGATCGGGCCGGTGATGTCGCAGCCGTTGATGTCGCTGACCTTGGGCCGCCCGCCCTCGTGAATCAACACGACAATCGCCTTCACGCCTTGCGCCACCAGCGCGGCGGCGGCCTGGTTGCCCGCCTCCACCTCCGGCAGGAAAGTGATCCCCTGCAGATTGAACGGCTGCACGATCGTCGGCGTCGCGGTCAACGCCAGTCCGATGAATCCGATCTTGACGCCGCCTACCTCGCGGACCGTCGAGCTCGGGAACAAGGTCTGAGGTCCGCGGCCAGCCGGCTTCCAGCCGCTGCGCGTCAGCCGCGTCGCGTCGACGCGCGCGGGGTCGACCAGGACGTTCGCCGACAGAAACTGGAATCGCGCGCCCGCAAACGGCGTCTGGTCCTGGCAGCCGTCTACCGGATGGCAGCCGCCGTGCTGCATGCGGTACAGCTCGTCCCAACCCTCGTCGAACTCGTGATTGCCGACCGTGGAGATCTGCAGCCCGCTTTCGCCAAGCGCCTCAATGGTCGGCTCATCATGGAACATGCCAGACAGCATGGTCGAGGCGCCAATGTTGTCGCCGCCCGAGACGATCACGGTGTTGGGATTCTCCGCCCGGAGGCGCGCCAGGTGCGTGGCGAAGAACTCCGCACCGCCGGCATCGACCTCGGCAATCCGCCCGTTGGACCCGGTCGCCGGATCGAGCGTGCCGTGAAAATCGTTGAAGCCGAGCAACTGGACATTGATCAGTTGCGGCGTGCCCCCGGCGGCCGGCGTGCGCGCCGCACAGCCCATCAGCAGCACATTCAGTGAGAGGAACAGGGCGGTGGCGATTCGCGTCAGCATGTCGGCGCCGATCATATAATCCCCGCACCGTGGAGCGCGAGGTACCGCTCGCGCGAAGCCTGCCGTCATGGCACGCCCCGTCACGCCGGCCACGATAGCCGATTGAGGTAGGGTGCTAGCCCCTGCGCGTGGCGCGAATAATCGCGTCCATGTGGTCGAGATACTTTTCGAGTGCGCGGCGGCCGGCGGCCGTCAACTTGTATCTCGTCCGCGGCGTGCGGCCCTCGAAGCGCTTGGTGCACGACAGGTAGCCGGCGTCCTCAAGTTTGCGGGCGTGGACGCTGAGGTTACCGTCGGTGGCATTCAGCGCCGCCTTCAGCTCCGAAAACGACAGGTCGTCGGTGGCCGCCAGCGCGCTGACAATGCCCAGGCGCATGCGGTCGTGCAGCAGCCGATCCAGTTCGGTGGCGATGCCGCCGGCGTGTTTCACCGGCTTGTCGGCGACCGGTCTCGTGTGTGGAATGGCGTCGTGAGGAAGTTTGCGTGCCGTACTGCTCTTAGCCACCGTGGTTCCTCGCGATGTAAACGCCAACGGCCAGTTGCAGAACGCCAAAGCCGACCGCCAGCCAGCTGTTGCCCCAGTCGGGAGGTGTGACGATGGCGGCCACGCCCAGACCCATGAACAGTCCGCCCATCAACCGAACCGCTGGCACACTGACAATGCCGCCGGTGACCAGGCCGGCGCCGTAGAGCAGCAGCCATGCCGGCGCCATCACCGTGAACGTCTGCATCGCCCACAGTTCGTAAGTGATGGCCGCGCCGGCCACCAGCGGTGCCGCCAGACCCGCTGCAAAGCGGCGGGCGTTGGCGCCGGTGAGGGGCACGTCAGCCAGCCGCGCCTTGCGCGCCATGGCCATCAGTCCGGTGACGACGGCCAGGGCCGCCGCGATCAGCCAGGTCAGCAGCCATCGATCGGCGGTCGGCTGCCATGACGCGACCAGCGCCGCGACCAGCGCGATTCCACCCATCACGCAGCCACCGATGCCAGGCACGGCGGTGAACGTGGCACCACGCTCCATCGCCTGGCGGATAAACGTCAGGTTGTCGGCCGCCCGTCCGCTCAGGGTCGCCGGCGGCGAATCGGGAGGGGCGGCTGGTGGCACTGGCGAAATGATAGCCCGGGGAGGTGACTCCTGACCTGCTGTTGTATAATTCGAGTCTCATGACGTTCACCTCCATGCGAAAGCACACCGGTGCTAAGCGGGCCAAGGGCAAGTCGGCCAATATTGCCGCGGTGGGCGGACGCTCGTAAGAAAGGTCTGAACAGGTTTACGTTCAGATGTTCGACAGCCACCCGCCGCGGTCTTCCGCCGGCGGGTTTTGTGTTTTCAGGGCACAGTTTTTCAGGGGACAGTGATGAGCGAGATCGAAGTCGGCGTCTTGGGCGCGACCGGGGTGGTCGGGCAGCAGTTCGTGTCGCGGCTGGCGCGGCACCCGTGGTTCCGTCTCACGTGGCTGGCGGCCAGCGAGCGCTCCGAGGGCAAGGCGTATAAGTCGGTGGCGCCGTGGCGCCTCGCCACGCCGATGCCGGCCGAATCTGCGGATCGCATGGTCGACGCCTGCGTGCCGGGCCGTGGACCCCAGGTCGTGTTCTCCGGACTCGATGCCTCGGTCGCCGGCGAGATCGAAGGTGCCTTTGCCGCCGCCGGCCACATCGTGGTCAGCAACGCGCGCAACTTCCGCATGGATCCGCTGGTGCCGCTCCTCATCCCCGAGGTCAACGCCGATCACCTCTCCCTGTTGCCGGAACAGCGCGCCGCCAAAGGCTGGCCGGGCGCCATCGTCACCAACCCCAACTGCTCGACCATTGTCCTGGCCATGGCGCTGGCGCCGCTGCGCCCGTTCGGCATTCGCTCCGTCATCGTCTCGACCATGCAGGCGGTGTCAGGTGCCGGCTATCCGGGTGTCCCGTCGCTCGACATTCTCGGCAACGTCGTCCCGTTCATTGGTGGCGAAGAAGAGAAGCTGGAAACCGAGACCCTCAAGATTCTCGGGAGTGACGGCGGCCGAGCGCCATACGAAGCGGCAGTCAGCGCTCACACGAATCGTGTGCCGGTGATTGATGGGCACACCATGACCGTGTCGGTGGGCTTCGCCGGCACGCCGTCGATCGCCGACATTGCGGCGGCGATTCGTGGGTTTGCTGGACGGCCGCAGGAGCTCAACTTGCCGACGGCGCCCCAGCCGGCGCTGATCCTGATGGAGGAACCGAACCGTCCCCAGCCGCGGCTGGATGTCGACCTCGGTGGTGGCATGGCCGTGACCATTGGCCGGCTGCGCGGCTGCCCGGTGCTGCACGCGAAGTTCGTGGCACTGGGCCACAATACGGTGCGCGGTGCAGCCGGTGCGGCGATCCTGAACGCCGAACTGATGCAGGCTGAAGGCCTGCTCTAAGCGAACCGCGAACAGCGAATGGCGAAGGACGAATCGCGATGAAGGTGATGAAGTTCGGCGGTACGTCGGTGGCCGATCGCGCGGCCATCGAGCGCCTGATCGCGCTGGTGCGAGCGGAGCGCCAGGCCGAGGCACAGAAGGAAGGCGGCGATGCCCGCGGGCCGGTGGTGGTGGTGTCCGCGCTGTCAGGCGTGACCGATCGACTGCTTGGGGTCGCGGCGCTGGCCAGCTCGGGCGATGTCGAAGGCGCGCGCACCAGCCTGCAAGATCTGCGCAAGCGCCACATCACCGTGTCGGAAGTGATCAGCGACGAAGCGCTGCGGACGCCGGTGGTCGAGGCACTCAACCGCGAGTTCGATGAACTGGAACGCGTGGTGCACGCGCTCGCGGTGTTGCAGGAAGTGTCGCCGCGCTGGCTCGACACGCTGGCGGCCACCGGCGAAGTGCTGAGCAGTCAGATCGTGGCCGCCGCGCTCTCTGCCCACAAGTTGCAGGGCGCGTTTGTCGATGCCCGCAAGGCCGTGGTCACCGACGGTGAGCACACCGCCGCCGCCCCTCTCTTCACGGAGACGACCGCGGCGTTGATGACGCATGCGGATCCGCCGCTGGCGGCGGGCCGCATTCCGGTGCTCGGTGGATTCGTCGGCGCCACGATTGGCGGCGTGACCACGACGCTCGGTCGCGGCGGCTCCGATTTCTCCGCCGCCATCGTCGGCGCCTGCCTCGGTGCAGACGAAATTCAGATCTGGACCGACGTCGATGGCATGCTGACGGCGGATCCGCGCATCGTGAAGGCGCCACAGGTGGTGCCGCACCTGTCGTTTGCGGAGGCGTCCGAGCTGGCGTACTTCGGTGCGAAGGTACTGCACCCCGCCACCATCCAACCGGCGGTGACGCGCAACATTCCCGTTCGCATCCTGAACTCGCAGCGGCCACAGGCGCGCGGCACGTTGATCACCGCCGCCCGCCCCAAGAGCGAGCGGCCGCTGACGGCGGTCGCCTCCAAGAAGGGCGTGACTGTCGTCGACATCACCTCGACCAGGATGCTGATGGCACATGGCTTCCTGCGTCGCCTGTTTGAAGTGTTCGAGCGGCACAAGACCCCGGTCGATGTGGTGACGACATCAGAGGTGACGGTGTCGGTGACGATTGATGACGCGCGGCGCCTGCCGGCGATTGTCGAAGGCCTGTCCGGTTTCGCCGAGGTCGAACAGCAGGACGAGATGGCCATCATCTGCGTGGTCGGCGACGGCTTGCACGACGACCCGACGCTCGCCTCGCAAGTGCTGGCCTCGGTCGGCGATGTGCCGCTGCGCATGGTGTCGCAAGCGGCATCGCGCCGGAACATCACCTTTGTCATCAGCGAGGCAGAGTTGCCAACGGCGCTCGGCCGCCTGCACGATCGGTTCTTCACCGCTGTGAGTGCCGGCTGATGCGTCTGCTGTTACTCGGTCATGGCCGCATGGGCCAATTGGTGGAATCGCTGGCCGCGTCCTATGGTGCGACCATCGCCGGGGTCGTCGACGAGCAGTCGGGCGCCCGCGCGATTGCCGACGGCGACTTCGGCGACGTCGATGTCGCGATCGATTTCACGCTGGCCGAAGCGGTAGTCACCAATTTTCCGAAACTCGCGGCGCGCAAGATCAACGTCGTGATCGGCACCACGGGATGGCAGGCCCACGAAGCGGCGATGAGAGACGTGGCGACCGCGGCCGGAATCGGGGTGTTGGCCGCGGCGAATTTTTCACTTGGCATGAACGTGTTCCAGATGGCCGTGGAAGAGGCGAGCCGCCACTTCGCGAAACACGCCGAGTTTGGCGCGTGGATTCACGAATCGCATCACACCATGAAGAAAGATGCGCCGTCGGGCACCGCCCTCACGCTGAAGGCCGGCATGGTCGAGGCGGGCTTTGCCCGGCCGATCGATGTGTCGTCCACCCGCGTTGGCTCGGTGCCGGGCACCCATACGGTGGGATTTGACGGGCCGTCGGAAACCATTGAGCTCACGCACACGGTGCGCGACCGGGCGGTGTTCGCGCGTGGAGCCCTCACGGCCGCCACGTGGCTAGTTGGAAAACGCGGCTGGTTCTCGATTCGCGATCTGTTAATTGAGCCGACGGGGTCCGGGGGCCGGGATCCGGGATCCGAAAGCAGGGAAGGACGATGAGACGAGAATTTACCGGAGTGGGCACGGCGCTCGTGACGCCGTTCACGAAGAGTGGTGCAGTCGACGAGCCGGCGATCAAGCGGCTGGCGCGCCGGCAGATCGACGCCGGCGTCCACTTCCTGGTGCCGTGCGGCACGACCGGCGAGACCCCGACACTGTCGGCGGACGAGCGGAAGCGGGTGGTGGAGCTGGTGCTCGAAGAAGCGAACGGCCAGGTGCCGGTGATGGCCGGCGCCGGCAGCAACGACACCAAAGAAGCGGTTCACCTGTCGAAGGAGATGCATCGTCTCGGCGTCCAGGGGCTGCTGTCGGTCACGCCGTATTACAACAAGCCGACGCCTGAGGGCTTGTTCCAGCATTTCTCGGCCGTCGCCGACGCGACGCCGCTCCCCGTCATGCTCTACAACGTGCCGGGCCGCACCGGCTGCAACATCGAGGCGCCGACGTTGGCGCGGCTGGCGACTATTCCACGCGTGATCGGCGTCAAGGAAGCTTCGGGCAACATCACGCAGATGATTGAGATCTGCCGCGCCGTGCCCGATGACTTCCTGGTCTTGTCTGGAGACTGTCTCTTATACACATCTGACGCTGCCGACGAATAGAG